>Ga0210398_10002636_pt1 | contig 17420 bp, 10 predicted proteins | sample IncBWC4OmetaG_FD_161047 | JGI IMG/M metagenome (GOLD analysis project Ga0210398, IMG submission 161047) | Forest soil microbial communities from Barre Woods Harvard Forest LTER site, Petersham, Massachusetts, United States - Inc-BW-C-4-O | ecosystem: Environmental > Terrestrial > Soil >... | reverse complement strand
GGGATTTTGGCCAAGCAGAATGCTTAGCAGGTTTTCCTGCTGCTCGATTTGACGTTCGAGATCGGGAATGGTTTCCGAGGCGGTATAGACGAGTTGTTCCGATTGACTGACGTCGAGGTCGGAAGCTCCGCCGTGGCTTTCAAGTACTCGAGTCAACTGGAGGAATTGCTGCCGCGACCCCAGCGTGCCGCTGGCGATCTCAAGCTCGCTGTCGAGAGCCCGAAGCTCAAAATAAGCCGTTGCCACGTTTGCAACGAGCGACGAAATCACCGCCCGCTGTCCCCACTTCGAGGAGAGCACCTGAGCGCGAGCGGCCTCGGTCTGGCGACGGTATTTTCCCCAAAAGTCCAGATTCCAGATCACTGATAGGTTTAGTTGGCCCGCGTTGACCTCGTAGGGAGGAAAAAGATTTGAAACCTTGGCGTTTTGCTCACTAAAAACGCCGGCACCCAGGCTTGCAGATGGGAGCTGGTTCGCGCGGACGATCCCAAACTGGTCTTGAGCCTCAAGCACGCGAGTGGCAGCGATACGCACATCGTAGTTCTGCTGAAGCGCAGTGTGAATCAGCTGCACTAGCACGGGGTCCTGATAAACCTGCCACCAATTGTCGTTGCCGAGTGAGGATGCCGCGGCGGTCTGGGCTGCCATGCTGTCGCGATAGTCCGTTGGCACGTTTACTGTTGGCCGCTTGTAATTCGGTCCTACCGCACATCCAGCGAGCAAAACCGCAATCGTTAACAAGAGAAGTTTTTTCATGCTAGTCAGCCTCCCCAGATGCTTCGGCAGACGTCAACTGCGGCGTTGTTCCGCGCTTCGCGGCGCCGGAGATGCGCTCGACCACATAGAAGATCGCCGGAACAAAGAATCTGCCGATGAAGGTCTCCGCCACCATGCCGCCAATTACCGCCGTGCCCATGATCTGGCGTGCTACCGCGCCTGCTCCCGATGCTGTCCAGAGCGGCACGCAGCCGAGAATAAAGGCGAGCGCTGTCATCATGAGGGGCCGGAAGCGAAGCCTCGCTGCGGAAAGTGCTGCATCGACGATGGACATACCTCGTTCGTAGTCCTCCTTGGCAAAGGCCACGATTAGAATCGAGTTTTTCGCGGCCAGGCCGATGAGCATTACCAGGCCAATCTGGGCGTAGACATCGTTCTCAATTTGAACCATATACGCAGGCAGAAAGAAACCGAGCACGACGCGACGCAGCCAGAGCGCCGCCAGGGCGCCGAAGACCGCCACCGGCGTGCTTAGGAGCACGCTGAAAGGCACTGTCCAGCTTTCATAGAGAGCTGCCAGAATTAGGAAGACGAACAGCAGCGAAAACCCGAAGATCACTGAAGCCGGTAGTCCTTCTTCGGCCTTTACCTCCTGGTAGGACATCCCCAGCCAGTCGTAGCCCATTTCGCTCGGCATGGTTTGGCGAAAGACATCCACCAGTGCCGCTCTGGCTTGGTCGGCGCTGTAACCGGGCGCGGCACTCGCATTGATTTGCGCGGAACGATACTCGTTGTAGCGCATGGTGAACTCGGGACCGGAACGGTTCTCGAATTGTGCCAGCGCAGAAAGCGGCACCGTCTGCCCTTGTCCGTTGCGGACATAGAATTGTCCGAGATCGTTGGTCGTCGCACGGTAAGGAGCTTCGGCTTCCACATATACCTGCCAGGTGCGGCCGAAATCGTTGTAGTAGTTGACGAATAATCCTCCCATGTAGGCTTGAATGGTGTTGTAAACATCCGTCAAATTAACGCCTTGTTTCAACACCTTGTCCTTGTCTACGTTGATGAACTCTTGCGGAACACTCGGAAGAAACGTGGTGCTGACCATGCCAAGTTCAGGACGCTTGCGAGCGGCCGCCATAAACTTGTTCAGGTTATCCGTAAGAAAGTTGATGTCTTTGCCGGCGCGGTCCTCCAGGACAAAGCTCGCGCCACCGACAGTACCGACGCCAGGAATGGCCGGTGGTGAGAAACTGAACACCGTCCCTTCTGGCAGCTGCTTGAGTTCCTGGTTCAAGCGTGCCTTGATGGCTTGAAATTCTTCGCTCCGGCTTTTTCGCTCGTCCCATGGCTTCAGATTTACCCAGAAAAACGTGTTATATGAAGTTCGAACGAGGCTGAGCAAACTGAAACCCACGACGCTGGTGGTGTATTGGACTCCTGGCGTCTTTGCGAGAACGTCCTCTACCTGTTTTGCAGCTGCACTTGTCCGCTCCAGGGAGGCCGAATTCGGGAGCTGCATGCTGATATATACGTAGCCTTGGTCTTCGTCGGGCAGGAAGCTGGTGGGCAGATGTTTGCTAGAGAACCATGCTGCAAGCCCGGCCACTACAAGCAACACCATTACTACGCCAGCTTTGCGAATCAGGTCACCGGATAGACGGACAAAGCCATCGGTGGAACGCTCAAAGTAAGCATTGAACCAGCCAAAGAACTTTCCAAGTGGTCCGCGAGTCTGCTTTTTGGGTCTGAGCAGCAGCGCCGAAAGTGCGGGGCTCAAGGTAAGAGCATTAAAGGCAGAAAGCATCACCGAGATGGCGATCGTGATCGCAAACTGTTGATACAGCCTGCCAGTGATTCCCGGTATGAAAGCAGTCGGCACAAACACCGAGGCTAAAACCAAGGCAATACCAACCACTGGGCCGGAAAGTTCTCCCATGGCCTTTATGGAGGCATCCTTCGGGCTGAGTCCTTCCTCGATGTGGTGCTGCACGCCTTCAACAACCACGATGGCATCATCGACCACCAGACCGATAGCCAGCACCAGGCCGAAGAGAGAAAGTGTGTTGATGGAAAAGCCGAACAGTGGAAAGATCACGAAAGTTCCCACCAGAGAGACGGGAACGGCCAGCATCGGAATTAGAGTGGCGCGCCAGTCTTGCAGGAAGAGATAGACCACAAAAATTACCAGCACGATCGCAATCACGAGGGTCCAAAGGATCTCTTTCATCCCTGCTGTGACCGCAAGTGTCTGGTCGAGGGAAACGGCGTAATCGATGTCCTGCGGGAAGCGTTGCTTCATCTGCGCCAGGAGCTTCCGGACACCCGCAACCGTTTGAACAGCATTGCTTCCGGGTAACTGGTAGACGGCAATGACGGCGCTGGGTTTCCCGTTCAGTCGAGCCATCATGGTGTAGTCCTGTGTGCCCAGTTCGACTCGAGCTACATCTCGAACGCGAACAGTTCCTCCGTTGGGTGCTTCGCGCACGATCACGTCGCCGAACTGCTCCGGCGAAGTCAGGCGGCCTTGCGCCAGCACGGCATAGGTGAACTGCTGGTTGCTCTGAGCCGGCTCGCCCCCGACTTGACCAGACGGATTCACTCTGTTCTGCGCCTGAAGGGCGTTCGCTATGTCCGTAACCGTAATGCCAAGCTTGGCCATTTGATCAGGCTTCACCCACAGCCTCATGGCATACTGCCCCGAGCCGAGGACCCGCGTCTGGCCAACGCCGTACAGGCGTCCGAGGGGATCGTTGAGGTTGATGTAGGCGTAATTCGCCAGGTAGTTCGAATCGCGAGTGCCATGCGGCGAGTACAGGGAGATCAGCATGAGCGGAGCAGTGGCCGATTTCTTGAGGTTGATTCCGTAATTGTTCACCTCGGGGGGCAACTGACCGTTTGCCAGTTGCTGGCGCGACTGCGTGAGCATCAGATCCATGTTGGGGTCAGTTGTGACATCGAAATCGACGAACAACGTCGTTTGCTGGTTCGCCGTGGCGTTTAGCGAATACATGTAACTCATGTTGTCGACGCCGCTGACTTGCTGCTCGATCGGTGTGGCGACAGCTTGCTCGAGAGTCTGCGCGTCCGCGCCCGGATAGTTGGCTTGCAAAGTGATCTCAGGCGGAGCGATGTTTGGAAACTGCGCTACTGGCAACGCAATGATTGTGATCACCCCGACAATCACGGTAAGGATCGCAATTACGATCGCGACAATGGGCCGTCGAATGAAAAAATTCGCCATGGCTTAGCGCTCCTCCGTTTCTTTGTACGGCGTGGGATTCACCAGTTCGCTTTCTTTTGCCTTCTCAGCGCCCGCCACCACGACGTGTTCCCCGGGTTTCAGCCCGGATGTGATCACCCAGAGCGTGCCCACTCTCGGCCCGACCTCCACGGTGCGGAACTGCGCACGATTGTCGGGGCCAACGACAGTGACGTGATACGTCCCTTGCTGCTGATTCACTGCCGCCTGCGGCACCAGCAGCGCTCCTGTGATGAATCCGGTGGGCGCCTGAATGCGCGCGTACTGGCCGGGTCGCAACAGATTTCTCGCATTGGGGAACTCGCCCACGATCTGAATGGTTCCGGTCTGCGCGTCTACTTGGCGATCAGCAAAGACGATTCTGCCGGGATGTGGGTAAACACTCGCCTCGGCCAAGGTCAACTGCAACGGAATTCGTGAAGCATGCGTGATAAAGTCGACGCTCCCCGGACCGCCGCCGTCCGCCATACGCAGATATTCCTGTTCGCTAATGGGGAAATACACTTTGATCGGATTTACCTGAGAAACTGCGGTAAGGACCGTAGATGGTCCCACCAGGTTGCCCACCTGAACGGTGTTAACGCCAGCAATGCCGTCAATCAGTGAAAGCACTTTCGTGTAGCCCAAGTTCAATTCAGCCTGTTCGACCGCGGCCTGATCTGCCTCGACTGCTGCCTTCGCGCCACGGAGCGACTGCGTGTCCGTATCCAACTGGCTCTGAGGAATGGCGTGAGCTTCAGCCTCGGGAATGTCGCGCTTCACGTTGATGTCAGCATTGGCCATCCGCGCCTCCGCTTGAGCCAATTGTCCTTTCGCCTGATCAAGCGCCGCCTGAAATGGTCGCGGATCGATTTCGAAGAGAACTTGCCCTTTCCGGACCAGTGCTCCTTCCTTATAGTCCTGGCGAATTAGGTAGCCGCTTACTTGAGGCGAGATCTGCGCGTTAACGTAGCCTTCGAGCGTCCCCACCCACTCCCCCTCAATCGGCACGTCTTTTTGAATGACGCTTGTTACTTCGACTTTGGGCACTGGAGGGGCTGGCGCGGAATCGACCCGGGCTTCGCACCCTGCGCTCAATGCGGTGAGCAGTCCAACAACGGCCGCTGCAAGTCTTCTTGAATTCTTAGTCCCTGCTTCAGTCCTCATTCTTCCTTACCTCCTGGTCACTGTCGTGTTGTATGAGATATTCGCGATAGCAATTCAACTTGATCGCCTTGGATGAATCCTCGTCTTTAGCTGCGAGCCAGCCAGAGCCCATACCGCACGGAATGAAAACGTCCGAATCCGTTGCGGTCGCGCAGCACGCGGTAACACTTATTCCATTTGTGAATGAACGTCAGAACCATTGAACTAGCTCCCTTCACCTTCTGCTTTCTCACACAGCCAGTAAGGCAACACTCTCGCCGAATTAGCGAAATCGTAAGTTATTGATTGTTCGAGCGATGCCGGTTTGATTTTGTCCACTGCGTCAGAGGATTTGACACGGTGCCATCACAGAAATGGGCTCTGATCGTGACCCTCGCGGATCAGGCACGTCGTTTTGAGGAAACGATGCCAATGAGATAGCGACTCTTGCAGTCGTCATCTAAACTTAACTACGTCCGCGTCAAAAAGCTGACAGTCAAGCGAGACTAGGTGCCGGTCCGACCTCTTTATGAGACCGAGAACAACGCCCGCGCTGCTCTTTTGCTGGGCGCCAGCGGATCAAACCAGGCGTATCTGGCACTGGCAAGCATTTACGCGGAAAGGGGCGACTATCGGGGGGAAGCTCAGGATCTGCAAACCTACATCAAACTCGAACCGTCCGAATTAGACAAACGAAAGCTGCACGATATTCTGGAAGCGGTACTCAGATTGGCAAACAGCAGGGCAAAAGCGAAGTGAGCCCCAACAGTCTAGGGTCGTGTCTAGCACGTTCGCTCCACACATATCTGGACCCTGGCTCACAAGTCAGCGAGGCGCGCTCGTCATTTAAGGTGCGCCGGGCATGTCAGGGCGCCGTTGGCAACCAAGGGGTCTTTGTAGCTTCGATCCCTGATTTCATTATGGAAGCCCTTCCTTTTTATTGTGTCCCCGATTCTGGAAGAGCTTGTTTTTCTTCCGTGCTGCGCCTGATCCCCAGTTTTTTCATCTTGTAAATAAGCGTTGTCCGCTTCAGCCCGAGCTCAGATGCTGCTCCAGTCGCGCCTCCGATCTTCCAATTTCGATTCTCTAATACTCTTAAAATCATGCCCCGCTCAACCTCCGCAAGGGTACTGCGAGCGACAGACCAGGTAGTTGTCTCAGGTGCAGACGAACGGAGCGGGTTGGGGAGCACTCCATCGTTCGCCAGAATTACAGCGCGCTCAATCAGGTTCTGCAATTCACGTATATTTCCGGGCCAGGAATACGAGGAGAGAGCAGCCATCGTGCCAGTGGGAATCTCTTCGATTGTCTTCCCCATGCGGCGGCCGTAAAACTTGACGAAATGAGATACGAGCGCGTGAATATCCTCCCGGCGCTCGCGCAAGGGCGGCACGGAAATGGGAAAAACATTCAACCGATAGTACAAATCACTCCTAAATTTATCCTGTTTCACTAGGTCCGCGAGGTTGCGGTGCGTGGCGGCTATGAGCCGAACGTCCACCTTGTGAGTCTGACCGCTTCCTAATCTCTCGAACTCCCGTTCTTGCAATACACGCAGCAGTTTGGGCTGCAAGCCAAGCGGAATATCGCCAACCTCGTCCAAGAAAAGGGTGCCCTGGTGGGCCAGTTCGAATCGGCCAACTCGCTGCGCGATGGCGCCGGTGAAAGCGCCTCTCTCATGACCAAACAACTCGCTTTCTAGAAGGTCGAAAGGAATCGCGGCGCAGTTCACTTTGACAAACCGGCGATTGCACCGAGCACTGATGTTGTGGACGGCTTGCGCGACCAGCTCCTTGCCAGTGCCAGTCTCTCCGAGAATCAGAACAGTGGCGTCCGTGGGCCCCACGCGCTCAACTTGCTCGAGCACCGCTTCCAACGCGGGGCTACTGCCCACGATCTGCTCGAATTGGGAGTCTCTGCCCTCGCGGGCACGCTGAACGCTGTTTTCGCTCTCGCCCACAAACTTCCCCCACAGGCGCTACCCGTTTCCCTCCGTCACGTCCGTTCCAAACAGGCTCGGACCCGTTCTAACAGGACCGCGCGGTCAAAAGGCTTTGCCAAGAACGCCGCCGCACCAGCTCTCATCGCGCGAATTCGCATTTTTTCGTCGCCGTGCGCGGTGATAAAGATTATGGGAACCGCGTGGCCGTCATCGTTTAATCGCGACTGCAAATCGAGGCCAGACATGCCCGGCATTCGAATATCAGCAATAAGGCAACGACATTCTTGCAAGCGGCCGGAGGCAAGAAACTCCTCAGCTGACGCGAATGCGCTGACGGGGTATCCAGACGTTCTCAACAGCCGTTCCAAGCCTGTCCGGACCATTTCATCATCATCGACGACAGCGATCACGAGAAGCCTCATTTTGAGAATCAACCCACCCGGAGCGTACCGCATCGGCTCAAGATGGACTAGTTGTCAAAAGCTTTATTTCTCATACAAAGATATTTAGCCGGAAAAATGGGATCGAGAAGAGCGAGCGCAGCTGAAAACACGGGATGAACAGCCTCAGACGCTATTTGATCGAGGGAAGGTTCAGTTTTTCGGCCATTCTGCCGAGTTCAACGGGGGAAGCAGCGTGCATCTTTCGCATGACACGCCCGCGATGCACGGCAACGGTGATTTCGCTCATACCGAGCATTGAGGCTACGTTCTTCGTCAGCATGCCGGAGACAATAAGTCCCATTACCTCGCGCTCACGTGCGGTCAGTGTGCCGTATCGTTCCTGCAAGGTCGCAATGTCGCTGCGCTCCCGGCTGGTCGCTTCAGCACGCGCGAGGGCTTGCTGGACTGCATCTACGAGATCTTGACCTCGAATGGGCTTGGTCAGAAACTCCACGGCACCAGATTTCATGGCCTTCACCGCCAGAGGGACGTCAGCATGTGCGGTGATGAAAATGACCGGAATCCTGGTGCCCGCCTCAGTTAATTTTCGCTGTACGTCGAGACCGCTCATTCCAGGAAGTCGGATGTCCAAAATTAGACAACTAGGACCCTCGGGCAAGTTCCGTTGCAGAAAATCCTTTGCATTGGCAAATGCCTCCGCATGGAGCCCGACGGTTTTCAGCAAGCGCTGCATCGCCGCACGCATTTCAGGATCATCATCAATGACAAACACTGTAGCTGAAGCCGAGGAACTCATGCCGGCTCTGCCACCTGCCGAGGCAGTTGAACGTAAAAGGTAGCGCCGCGACCGGGATTCCCTGTCGCCCACAGCCGACCACCGTGTGATTCGACGATCGATCGGCTGATCGCGAGACCCATTCCGCTTCCTTGCGATTTGGTCGTAAAGAAAGCCTCAAAGATGTGGCCTTCATTCTCTTTTGGCAGGCCTACGCCCGTGTCACTGACAGAGATTAATACGCACCCCGCGTCGGTTAGCTCCGACTTCACAACAAGTTCGCCCCCTGCATCGTTCATGGCTTCAATGGCGTTGAGCATGAGGTTCATCACTACCTGCTGCAATTGCACGCGATCACCCAAAACGCAAGGAACGTTTTCCTTAAGTTGCAAATGGACACCCACTGAATACTGCCGTGCTTGGTTCTGTAATAAAGCATCGATTTCACGAATAACATCATTGACGACAACCACTTCCCGCTTCGGAGTGCCTCGTGTGGTGAGCGAGCGCACGCTGTCGATGATGTCGGCTGCACGTTTGGCTGATCGGAGCATCGCTGAAGTAGCATCGGTCAAATCCGGAATACACGCTTGTTCTCGCTGAAGCAGTTCCAAGCACACTTCTGCGTTCATCACCGCGGCGGAAATTGGCTGCTTGACTTCGTGAGCCAAGGACGCTGCCATCTCTCCCATTGTGCTCACGCGATTCATGTGCAGTAGTTCCGCCTCGAGCTTGCGCAATTTCTCCCGCTCTTGTTCCGCGAGCTTTCGCTCCGTGATGTCCATAGTCGTGCCGACGACCTCGACGACTTCTCCTGAATCATTGAGCACCGTCCGTCGCAGAGTCCGGACATGCTTAACGGTGCCGTCGGCCAGCAAGATTCTGTATTCAAATGCACGTTCTGCGTCTTCGCGGACGCCCTGTAAGCTTTGAGCCCTAACCATGGCGTGATCATCGGGGTGCACGCGTTGTATAAATGTTTCAATACTCGGGATTCCTTCGGCCTTATGGAGCCCGAAGATTCTATAGGTTTCATCCGAGCAATAGACCAACTGCCCGGAATGTGGATCCCGCGCCCAGCTGCCCGTTTTCGTGAGCTCCTGAGCTTCGGCCAAGTAAGCCTCACTCCGCTTCAATGCCTGCTCGGCGCGCTTGCGATCTTCGATGTCAGTTAGGACCCCGTGCCATTTAACAATGTTCCCGCGTCCATCGCACAACGGCGAAATGCGGACGAGAAACCAGCGATATTCGCCGTCGGCAGCACGGCGGAGCCTGAACTCGTTCTCGAACGGCTTCCTAGCCGCGGCCGCAGCGCGGGATTTTTCAACGTACAAATCGATGTCTTCCGGGTGAACAACACGTCTCCAACCTTCGGAATCGGTTTCGGCAACGGACAGGCCGGTGTACTCCTGCCACTGGTTAGTAAGATAGGGGTGGGACCCATCCGGCAGAAGCACTCCTACCATCGCCGGCATGTTCTCAACTAGATCGCGTAATTCTTTTTCGCTTCGACGCAAGGACTCCTCGGCCTGCTTGCGCTCAGTCAAATCGAGCACGATGGCGACGCCCTGATTGTCACCTTCGTCGAAGGTGGCCGCGCCGATCAGAATCGGCACGCGGCTGCCGTCTTTACGGAAGTACTCTTTCTCGATCGGTGCCAGGCGTCCCGTCTTCCTATGCTCTTGCACGCTGTGTGCGTCGGCCTCGCGCCACTCCGGGGGTGTGAGGTCCCGCCAGTTCAGCCGACCGAGAGCGAGGTCCTCACGGCTATATCCCACCATTCGGAGGAAGGTATCGTTAGCCTCAAGAATGCGGCCGTCGAAGTCCCAGATGTGAACACCAACAATTTCTCCTTCGACCAAACGTCGAATCTTGGCTTCGCGTTGCGCCAGATCGCGGTACAAGCGTGAGTTCTCAAGTGAGACCGCGGCCTGCGAGGCGAGCAGCTTTAGCACCGCGATGCGCGCGGGAACGAAAACGCGAGGCGCCAACTTGTTCTCGAGGTAAAGGATACCGATGAGGCTGCCTTGGTTGAGTAGCGGCAGGCATAGAATTGAGCGCGGATGGCATTGGCGGATATAGGAATCCGTGGTGTAAGGGTTCTGCACTGTCGCATCGTCAAGAATTACGTTCTCTAGAGTGCGCTGAACGTATTGAAGCACGGACTGCGGCAAGTCAGCGTTGGCTGCCGGCTGGTTATCGAGACTCACGACCATCTCGCTGCCGTCGGTTGTGGCTTCCGCTGCGATATTTAGCGCACCCACTTGTAAAAGAAGCAAGGCACCCCGGTCCGCGCCGGCCTGCTGAAGGGCAGTGCGCATCAACGCATCGATCAGATTTTCCAGAACAATCTCGCTCGAGATAACCTGCGAAACCTTGATCACAGTCGCTAGATCGAGATGCTCGACGGGTGCGCCGATCGTTTTCGCCGGACCGGGAACGGGCTCATCTTCCCGGAGATACGGATGCAACTGCTCGAGTTGTCGTACCTTACCATCCGCGCCCCAGCGTAGATAACAGCGTTTAGCGTCCTGCAAATAAGCGCGGGCAATTTTTTCGAACCCACGAGCTGTGTAGAACCTTGCGGCAACTTCGTTGGCAACAGCTTCATTTTGTACAAACCCATTCGCGTGCGCTGAGCGGATGGCCTTTTCATAGAGCTGCTCCGCATCGATCTCTCGGCCTTGAATTCGGGCGATCTCCGCCCCCACCAATGCAGCGCGATTTTCGAAATTCTCAGGGCAATTCTGTGCCCAGATATCGAGTTGTCGTTGATGAAGCACCAGAGTCTCCAAGTCCTGCTGGCGCTGATTGGGTGACACGGAGTCAGAGGATGCCGCGCGAGACAGTGCCGTGTAAAAGTGGTAGTCGACCTCATCAAAAAAGCCGAATAAGGTCCAGAGCAGCTGTTGCGCCTTCGCGGAAGCTTCCATGGCCACTGGATAATCGCCTGCCATATAGCGCGCCTGCAACTTCCGGATCCAGTACCAGCACTCAGCGAGGGCCAAGGCCGGGTTGCCGGTGAAATGATGTTCGAACCGAAGCTCCTCGATTTCTCCGCCATTAAAGCAACCAAATCTCGGCGTCAAGCCGCGTAGCGTCTGAATCAGCGCGAGCTGTGCGGTGATAACGTCAATCATGATGCCGAACTGCGCCTTTTGTGCGAACGCCAGTCCATGTTCGGCTTCGCGTTGCACCGCGGTTAACGGGTCGCCCGCCAGGAAAAGGCACGCGATCAGGTGGGGCCAGCAATACGTCGCACAAGTGAGATCGTCGTTCTTGCTTGCGGCGTCGAAAGCACGGCGCAACAGCTCGGGGCAGGACCGCACGTGGCTTGTCCAGCCGACGACACAAGTGGAGAAGTTCAGATAGATTCTCGCCTGGAAGCGCTTAAGTCCGCCTCGCTCGACCAGGTCATAGCCGAGCTGGCCGAATCGATATCCTGCTTGGTAGTCGCCGAAAAGCGGTCCGGCAATTACGCCGAGCGTGACGTAGGCTAAGAGCGAAGCATCGCAGTGGCCGTGCTCGAGGCTGATATTGATCGCTCGGCAGATGATTAGTGAAAGCAACTTTCTATCTGTATACAAAGCAGGCGGCATGGCCTTGGTCAGCACATCGACGGTCGCGAGCGATTCGGGGTCGCTCATGACCGGCAAATCGATGACACTGTCAATCGTGTGGCCGCCAAGATGAGACCAGATACGCTCGTATTCGCGCCGCGCTTCCTCATCTCTCGGATGCGCTGGCCAATCAATGCCCACATGCCGAAGGTATTCGAGGGCAACGGCGATGGCAGGTATGGCCTGACCGAGCGTCATCCAGACATCTATATGCAGGGAGGCGACGATCGCTTTTTCGACCGTGTTTGTCGCGTGGTGTGAAAGCTCGGTCAGACGCTCTTGCGCTTCCGTCAGCGCCCCGGTCAGGAACTCGCACTCGGCCCGGTTCAGCGTTAGCTCGAACATCAGTGTGTGCCGACACCCCCACGAGCCTACGGGTAACAGGGCCAGTCCAGCGTTCAGATAATTGAGCGCAGAGGCGTAAGCGGTAGAGGCCTTGGCACACTTGCCCGCGATGAGATTCAGCTCAGCGACCTGCTCTCGTTCGTCAGTTGACGTGATGAGGGCCGTGGCGCGATTGAGCTGATTGACAATCTCGAAGATCGCCTCCTCTCGCTTCTCCGGCGGCGTGTGCGCCGCGAGCAACCTGCCGATGCGCAGATGTGAAGCGGCCCGGGATTCTTCCGGGATCAGGGAATAGGCCGCTTCCTGAATGCGGTCGTGGACGAACCGATACGAGCCCCCCGCGCGTTCAACCAATTCCAAGCGCACCGCCTCCCACAGATCGGCGTGGACCTGTTCCTCGGATGTTCCGGAGAGCTGAGCTAGCATCGCGATGTCAGAGGTATGGCCGAGGCACGCCAGATGTTGCAAGGCAGACTGTGTTTCCCGCCGCAGACGACGCAGCTTTGCCACCATGAGGTCAACCACATTATCGGTGTAACCCTTGGCGCGAATGCGATTCAGGTCCCAAGACCATCGACCTTCGCCGTGATCGAACGCCAGCAATCCCTCCTCAGCCAGTGAGACGATGAAACGGTTGGCGAAAAATGGATTGCCACCGGTCTTGTCTTCAACAAGTTGTGCCAGCGATTTTGGACGACTCGGGTCGCAGTGAAGCGTATCCACAATCAACTGCTCGAGATCTTTGCGAGCCAGTGGGGCGAGCACGATATCGTGCACGATCGCTCCTCTTTGACGAATTGCCTCCAGCTTACGCATCAGCGGATGCGTGCCGTCGACTTCGTTATCCCGATAGGCGCCGATGAACATCAAATGCGACACGTCGGGCTCACCCAACACATCCTCGATCAAATCCAACGTCGCAGGATCGAGCCACTGCAAGTCATCGAAAAACAGTGCAAGGGGATGTTCTGGTCGCGCAAAAACGTTGATAAACCGACGGAACACCAAGTGGAATCGACGTCGCGCGTCCTGTGGCGGAAGTTCTGGAACCGCCTGCTGGTCCCCTATAATGAGCCTCAATTCGGGAACCAGATCCACAATCAGTTGTCCGTTCGGGTCTAACGCCTGACGGAGAGCGTCGCTCCATTTGCTCAGTTCTGTCTCACTCTTGGTCAAAAGTGGACGCAGAAGGCTCTGAAAGGCCTGCACCAATGTGGCATACGGTATGTCGCGCTTGTACTGATCAAATTTGCCTGATGCGAAAAGCCCGCGCCGCGGAACGAGCACCTTGTGCAACTCATTTACTACGGAGGACTTTCCGATTCCGGGATAGCCGGAAACTAGGACCAGTTCCGGCACGCCGCTTTTAACGACGCGGTCGAAGGAGGCGAGCAACGTCCCAATTTCGCGCTCACGTCCGTACAGTTTCTCCGAAATCAGAAGGTGATCTGGCCTGTCATGTTCGCCAAGCGAGAAATCGCCGATTTCGCATCGCGTCTCCCATGCGGCAAGACAACGCCGGAGGTCGCTCTCGAGGCCTGCCGCGGTCTGATAACGCTCTTCAGGAATCTTGGCAAGCAGCTTCATAATGATTGCCGAGACCCGGACCGGCACGTTCTGCGACCGCTCGTGGGGCGGTACGGCTTGTCGTGCGATATGGCAATGCACCCACTCCATTGGGTCCGACGCGGTGAAGGGCAGACTGCCCGTAGTCATTTCGTAAAGCGTTACTCCAAGAGCGTAGAGATCGCTACGTGCGTCGATCGAACGATTCATCCGCCCGGTTTGCTCCGGGGCCATGTAGGCGAGTGTTCCTGCGATGAACTCGGGCGGAGTCGGCAGTTGACGTTCGCGAGGAAGACGCGAGGCGATATCGAAACCCGTGAGTTGCAGATCACCTATTCTACTTACGAGGATATTGTCAGGCTTGATGTCCTTATGGACCAGGCCGCTCTTGTGGACCTCTTTCACTGCCACGGTGATGGCTACAGCTATAGGCAGAAAGCGCCCAATTTCCATGGGGGCGCCGATCATGCAATTCAGCGAATGAAGGTCGGCTCTCTGGTCGTTGGGTGGCGATGACGGCTCCCTATCTCGGTGAGCCGTCGCCTGAATGTTGTCGCCAATACCGCGATGCTCTGTCTCGCTGCGTCGGGCAGTCTCTTCTGGGTGCTCAGGCGAGTTTGGTTGTGCATTCATCGCACACTACCCATTCACTATCGGAATTTGCAGGAGCAACTTACGGTATTCAGCAAAACGCTCCCAGAAAGAATGAATCATACCGCTGTTTTGCTTCGCACGGACTGCACAAAAATCGTAAGCGACAAGTGTCAGTTTTTTTGACACCTAGCCACCCCACAAAACCCGCCGATAACTGCCGAGGAAACACGCGCGTCCATCCCGCGCGTCGTTAATAACCCCGGCGGTGCGCCGCCGCTGGTAAGGCCAGCCTCGTTTGCAAACGCCTTTAGCTTGTTTCGGAGTAACTGTTACTCACAAAGGATCGTCAAGTACTGTCGGACTGCTCGACACCGACACGCCGCGTTTGTGAGATCCACACATCTGCTTTTCGCATAAACGCTTGAATTCGTAAGGAGCTCCCCGCTCAGCACGCCCCCGAATGTGTTGGCATCGCGCTTGCTTGTTCAACGGGAAGGAACCATAGGAGGAAACGATGTCAGCCGCAGGAGTGATTTCGTTGAATTGGAGAAGGGACGGTAACGGTTCATCCGACGATCTCTGCGTTGTGAGTGACGAGAGGCTTGTGACGGCCGCGAAAATCGGTCACAAAGGTGCCTTCGACGATCTGTACCAACGGCATGCGGAAAAGATGCTCCGCATTACTTATCGCATTACAAGAAATCGCCAGGACGCCGAGGACGCGGTTCAGGAGTGTTTCCTTAACGCATTTATTCACCTGAAGAATTTTGACGGAAGGTCGCGATTTTCCACTTGGCTGACACGCATTGCCATGAATGCCGCGCTGATGAAACTACGCAAGAATCACGCGTCCCGAGAAGTTCCAACAGGCGTGTCGGTAGAGACCAGCGAGCTCTGTTCGGAGCGCCAAGTGTCAGATTTTTCTCCGAATCCGGAAGAGATCTGCACAACGAACGAGCGAGAAGCAACCCTGAGAGATGCAATCGCGAAGCTGCGGCCAAGTCTTCGGAAAGCACTCGAGATTCATACGCTGCAGGAACGTTCTTTGGAGGAAACCGCAACGGTTCTTGGGATTTCTGTCGCGGCAGTAAAAGCACGCGTGTTTCACGCGAGAGCCACGCTGCGAAGGGCGCGGCGGCTGCGATTCGTACTTCCGTCGATTTGGGCAAATCGCGAGCCAGTTTCACACCCGGCTCGATAGGGGCTCCTAGATGCTCAGCAAGTATTCTCTTCTGCGCAGGGCTCACTCTTACAGGCTACTAGTCGCCATTGGCATCGCACTGGTTATCGTCGTTCTTGTGTATCAGCCGGTGAAGATTCAGGGTGACAGCATGGCTCCGCTGCTCTCCGATCGCGAACTAATCTTTATCAATAGGCTCGTCTATCATTTTGAGTCAGCGCAGCGTGGCGATGTAATAGTTTTCTCGTATCCCTTAGACCGCACGAAGTCCTACATCAAGCGAATTGTTGCTTTGCCAGGCGAAACCGTCGAGATCCGGCAGGGCATGGTCTACGTCAACGCGAATCCGCTTCCAGAGCCTTACGTCCCGTCACAATACGAGGATCTGAGCGACTTTGGTCCGATTCAGCTGTCCATCGATAGTTATTTTGTCTTGGGTGATCACCGCAACAGCTCGAATGATTCAAGAGTTTTCGGCACTGTCGCCAGGCGTTTGATTGATGGCCGAGCAGTCTTCGCGTACTGGCCTGTAGATCGTTTTGGCTCACTTTCGGCAATGAGGACCACAGAAGCGAAAACAAAATGAACACCGTGCGTCAGGGCCCTAATAGCCGACGCTTGACCATGTGAAAGACTCGCCCCGCACCGCCCTCTTCTAAGCGATGGTCGGTCGGTCAAATATCCTCATCGATAAAGACTTCCGCGATCTGCTTCCCAAAGGCGCGGGCAATTTTGAAGGCCAGACGCAGGTTGGGGTGAAATCGGACCTTTTCAATGCAGTTGATGGTTTGGCGCGTCACACCCACCTTGGCGGCCAGCTCTGCCTGTGACCATTCCCGCTCCGCGCGCAGCACACGCAGGCGAGTTCTGAATAGAGGCATGAGATCTCCCCGCGTAAACCGTGCAAGAATTTGGGGCCAACTTGGGGCCAAAACCAGGGCCTTTTAGGCCCCAATCTGGGGTTCTCGGGAGGCAAAGGCAACAGACTCAACAGGACTTTTGGTAGGGGCGGTGGGGATCGAAACAACCCACGCTTGGCATTTCAACGACTTACGAAGTAGGGCCCGGACTGAAAAAGAAGGACTTGGTAGTCCTTGGAACCCTTATTGCCGCCGCAATGCCGCCTTTTTTCCCATGATGCTGCGAACAACTCTGCGATTTGCTTCGCGTACTGCTTTTGGTATTGCTTGCGTATAGATGTTCATCGTCGTTCGGATATCAGCATGCCTCATCAAAGCCTGCTGAACTTTCAAATCCACTTCGTGCTCTCGCAACAAGCATGAGTAGGTGTGCCGAAACGTATGCCATCCAACACGCCCAATTCCGGCTGCAATTCCCGCCGGAATCAGATGATCTTCACGAATCTTGTCGGGCCAGTACGGATTGCCTGTCTGCGGATTCGCGAAAATCCATTCTGAATCAACTTTCTTCATTCTTTCTCTGTGCTGCCGAAGAATCATGGCCAAGTCACGATCCATAGGTAGCGGTTTTGCGGAACCTTCCGTCTTGGTATCTTCCACATTGCCGGCTACCCAAGAACGTGCGATTGAGATAGTCGAATTCTCCCAATCGATATCGCTCCATTTCAGCCCCGCAATTTCACTCACTCGAGGGCCCAAGAATAGAGCCACTAGGGCCATCGTTCGAAACGGCTCCCTCAACACTGCAAGTAGAAGGTTGAATTCCTTGATCGTCAAAATCCTCGGAACTTTCGTCTGCTTCGAAGACCCTTTCACTCGGACGAGGCTCATCGGATTTCGTTCAACTGGAGTCAATTCCCAACGCATCGCCCAATTGAAGAGCAAGTGCATCATTTCCCGGATGTGGCCCTTACTTTTTCCAGCGAGCTTCAAATCGTTGACCCAAAGCTCGACGGGAAGGGGCTTCACC
>Ga0210398_10002635_pt1 | contig 17421 bp, 17 predicted proteins | sample IncBWC4OmetaG_FD_161047 | JGI IMG/M metagenome (GOLD analysis project Ga0210398, IMG submission 161047) | Forest soil microbial communities from Barre Woods Harvard Forest LTER site, Petersham, Massachusetts, United States - Inc-BW-C-4-O | ecosystem: Environmental > Terrestrial > Soil >... | reverse complement strand
GGAGGAAAGCAATGTCGATTAGTTACCAGTTCGGCGACGTGGATTCCCACGGCGCCTTGATCCGCGCCCAGGCCGCGTCCCTGGAGCAGGAGCACCAGTCCATCGTGCGTGATGTGCTGGCCGCCGGCGACTTCTGGGGCGGCTCGGGTTCGGTGGCCTGCCAGGAGTTCATCACCCAACTGGGCCGCAACTTCCAGGTCATCTACCAGCAAGCCAACCAGCACGGCCAAAGCGTGCAAAACGCCGGCAACAACATGGCCTCCACCGACAGCGCCGTCGGCTCCAGCTGGGCCTGACGCGGTGGATTGATCGTGGCATCGCCCGAACCGGGCCGAAACGGTGAGGCGCTCGCCGACGGAATGCCGATGTGCGAGACGACGATCCTGGATGGCGGGCCGGCTGGAACGGGACCGCCGGTCTGGGCGGCGCGGTACGCTCTGCTGGGCGCTTGGCTCGACAGAGGCGTCGCAATTGTGGAACAGCGCCGCTGGCTGGGCGGCCCGCCCGGCCGGTGGCCGCTGAACGCCGATTCCTGGGCCGTTCTTTCCTGGAACGTCTCAACGGCCCGCAAGGGCCGCTGCTCGCCGGGCCGATCCTGTGACGCGGGAGTTGGAGCGCCGGCGCAGCGCGCTGGCGCTGCCTGGGCTGGTCGACCGTTTCTCGCGGCATCTCGGCGCTGCTCTCCCTGACAGAGTTCGCCATCCGCACAGTGATGTCTTCGTCGCCGATGGCGCCGCTGGTGAGGCAACGGGGCACATTGGTCACTCAGGTGCTCGCGGTATGCGTATCTGCGGATACCCTCGACAAGATTCCCCGACGAAGGCCACAGCTATTGATGACGACCCGGACCATCCACTTCATTTTGGCCCTCATGCTTGCGCTGGGTTTATGTTCGGGCCAGGCAGCGGCAACGCCCTCGGTGTTCGACGATTTCGACGGTCCCGCGGGCTCCCCACCCAACCCCAACCTATGGGACTACGACGTGGGCAGCGGCTGGGGCAACGGCAAGGAACTCCAGACTTACACCAACTCCACCAACAATGTCTACCTCGACGGACAGGGCCATCTGGTCATCGCGGCGCTGAAATCCGACGACAACTACACCTCCGGGCGCCTGGTGACCCGCGGAAAGCTGGCTATGACCTACGGCACCATGTCCGCCAGCATCAAATTACCCGCTGGGCAAGGCATCTGGCCCGCCTTCTGGATGCTCGGCACCAACGTCTTCACCGTCGGCTGGCCCCAATCCGGCGAAATCGACGCTATCGAGATCTACAGCATCCCCACTCAGTACGCGATCACCGTGCACGGCCCATCAACGCAAGCGCCAGCCCTCGGCTACCAAATTCAATTCAACGGCGGCATCGCGGACCTGTCCCAGGGCTTTCACACCTATTGGGTTACCCGCGAGCAAGGCCGGATCACCGCAGGCATCGACTCCGCCACCCTAGCGACTTTCACGCCCGCGTCGATGCCGCCCGGGGGGCAGTGGGTGTTTGACAATCAGCCCATGTACGGGCTACTCAACGTCGCCGTTGGCGGGGACCTGGTCGGACCACCAGACGCATCGACACCCTTTCCAGCGGCCATGGTCGTTGACTGGTTTCGCTACACACCTGAGGGCTAGAACGGCCCGCGCCAAACTGCTGGCCTTTACCGCGTTCCTGAAACAGATCTGGCGCTAGGTCTGGTCCAACAACCCGCTATGCGTTGCTGGTCTTCGGGAGACACGAGCCTGGCTGCGGGCGTGAGATCCGGATCTGTCTGCGACCGCGGGTGGACGCGCTGAGGGCGTGTGCTTCCCGCGCTTTCCGGAGACTTCCGCACAAGCGTTGATCTTGAAGGCCTGGAGGAAGGAAGTTGGCACTGGCAGCGAACAGGTCGACGTGTTCGACACCAAGGCGGAGGCCGTGGAGATGCGCCGCGGCGCGATGCCCCGCGTGCGCGGTATCAGCGTCGTGCCGCTCACCGAGGCTGAGGCCGAACTCGGCCGTCAGGCGCGGTCGCGCTGGCGGTTACGTACATGGCGGGGGTGGCTAACGGGGTAGAAGGTCGGCGCGGGCCGCGTCAACCCTGAGGTGTGTAGCGAAACCAGTCAACGACCATGGCCGCTGGAAAGGGTGTCGATGCGTCTGACGGCCCGATCAGGTCCGCCCCGCCAACGGCGACGTTGAGTAGCCCGTACATGGGCTGATTGTCGAACACCCACTGCATCCCGGGCGGCATCGACGCGGGCGTGAAAGTCGCTAGGGTGGCTGAGTCGACGCCTTCGGTGATCCGGCCTTGCTCGCGGGTAACCCAATAGGTGTGAAAGCCCTGGGACAGGTCCGCGATGGCGCCGTTAAATTGAACGTGGCCCAAGGGCTCTTGCGTTGATGGGCCGATCACGGTGAGGGTGTAGTGAGTGGGGTCACCGAAGATTTCGGCAACGTCGATTTCGCCACATTGGGGCCACCCGACGGTGTCCATGTTGGTGCCGAGCATCCAAAAGGCGGGATGTATGCCTTGCCCACCGGGTAATTTGATGCTGGCGGACATGGTGCCGTAGGTCATAGCCAGCTTTCCGCGGGTCACCAGGCGCCCGGAGGTGTAGTTGTTGCCTGATTTCAGCGCCGCGATGACCAGATGGCCCTGTCCGTCGAGGTAGACATTGTTGGTGGAGTTGGTGTAAGTCTGGAGTTCCTTGCCAGGGCCAGGGCCCCACACGTCGTAGTCCCATAGGTTGGGGTTGGGTGGGGAGCCCGCGGGACCGTCGAAATCGTCGAACACCGAGGGCGTTGCCGCTGCCTGGCCCGAAAATAAACCCAGCGCGAGCACGACGGCCGAAATGACGTATTTGCTCCGGGCCAACCAGATCGCGAACGTGGAGAAGCCGATAATGCCGCCCGCGACGAGAAAACCCGTTTTGTTGCTCATGTCAGTTTCCATTCACCGACGCGCTTACCGTTGATGTCGCCCACAATGCCGCTGTCCGTCTCGCCCGGGATGTACTCGCCGTTCACGCGATCAGCCAACGGGTAAAGGATGCGCGCTAATTCGGAACCAAGATTCGAGCCGTCAGGCCAGTACTCAAACGCTGCGTTAACAGGCGACCTGAAAGACACTGGCTCCCACTCGATCCAGTCCAAGGGTGCCCGGCTGTTGCGCCTGTTGGGTTGCATCATCACTACAAGCTCCTCGGTGTTAGCAAGTTCCACGTTCCATAGTGGGTAGCGATCTGCCACTGTGCGATCCCAACGGTGACGATTATGAGGAAAGCGCCGATCGCGAGGGTTAACCCGGTGTGTGTTGCCAGGACGCGGGCGTGTCGGACAGGGTTCTCGATGAGTCGGTAGGTGATGGCTGTCGCGGCCAGCGCCAGCAGTAACAGGCCGGTACTTTGAGCAGCGCTAAGGTCGTGGCCCAAGTATTCGGCCGCGATGATGAGGAACGGCCAGTGCCATAAATACAGCGAGTACGACCGCGCACCGATCCATTGCATGGGGCGGATGGCCAGAGCGCGGCCGACAAGTGTGCGTGGGTTGGCGCAGCCAGCGGCGATGAGCAGTGCCGTGCTGATTACCGGCAGGGCGACAGCCGATCCGGGGTAGTGAGTCGAGGAGTTCAGCACAAGCGCGCTGACCATGATCCCGGCAATTCCGCAAAGGCTGAGCAGTTCGATCAGCCAGGATGGTCGGACGCGGGCCGCGGCCGTTGCCAGGACCGCCACCAAGGCACCCAATGCCAGTTCCCAGGCACGGGTGAGAGGGGAGAAATAGGCCCAGGTGGCGTTGGACCGGGTTTGCATGACCGACCATGCAAAGGAGGCACCTATGATGCCTAGCAACGTTACGGCGAGGGCGTTCCGGTGTCGTCCGCCTCGAACGAGGAGCACCAATCCCAAGAAGAGAGCTGGCCAGACCAAGTAGAACTGTTCTTCGACTCCGAGCGACCACATATGCTGCAGCGGCGAGGGCGGCAGTTGTGCCCCGAGATAGTTGGTACCGAGTAGGCCAAAATGGATATTGGCCGTGAACGCGGCGGCCCATTTCGCGTCGTCCGCGATTTGGTTACCAGCGATGAATGCCAGCCAGTAATACACGGCGAACACCGTCGCCAGCACCACAAGCGTGGCCGCAGGAAGAATGCGTTTGACCCGCCGAGCATAGAACCGCGATATGGAAATACGCCCGGTGCGCGCCTGTTCGTTCAGCAAAAGGTTAGTGATAAGGAATCCGGAGATGACGAAAAACACGTCGACACCGACATATCCTCCGGTAAACGGAGCATGGAAGCCGTGATAGAGCACAACCGACCCCACAGCAACGGCGCGCATACCCTCGATATCAGGCCGAAATCGGTCGCTGACTACCGCTCGACCCTGGGCATTCGTTGTCGACCCAGGTGCTCCGTCAGCGTGAACTGCCTCCATGTTCGTGTACATACGAACCCGTCTGTCAGGCCAGCGGCCTAGTGGCTGTGTTAGCTGAGCTGGCGATTGGTACCCAGTCCCCGTTCGCCGCTGCTGCAGCTTTGAGCACGTAGGGAGGCGGCAGTATTAGGCCATTGCGGGTTGTAATGCTTCGCTGAGCGCACCCGTCAAATAGGCCGCGTAAGTCGACGAGAAGTGGTAGGGCTCCCTATACACCCGGATGTCGGCTATGACTGGTTCGCACCTGTCGGCGCATACCCACGGCCTAGGGGATATGAATACCACGCCGGCCGCGGCTGCTGCTGCCGCCTGCGGCACTTCATGCTCGTTTGTGGCAAGCTCCGCCGTGGCGACGCTGCACGCCTGCACGTCTCTGGCATGGGCGGCAAGGCATCGAGCGTCGTCGTTGGGCCAGAAGGGAATAGTGCCTATCATCGCCAATCGAGTCCCGGGCTGGGCAAGCTTCTGGAATGTCGACACCCAGCCTTCTTGCGCTTGGGCGGGTGTTGGCATGTTGCGATCTACCAGTAGGTGATCGCCGGCACTCGTTGTGATAACCAAGTCTGGATGAAGCGTCCGGATTTCAGGGATCGCCGCCGAACGAAATGCGTCACACTCTTCATTGGGCGCTTGCTTCTCGTTTGACCAATATTGCAGATCAGCAACTTCGCATCCGCCTAAGCCAAATACTCGCAGCTTCCAGCCATTCTTTGCTGCGATAAGCGCGAGCGGGATCGAAAACATAGCCGCTCGCGAATCCCCGTAGATCACCATGAGCTTCGTGCCGTGTGGATCACCGTACGCACACTCGCCGAAATAAAACTCACCCGCCGGCTTGTGCGTGTCAAGTCGATTAAAGCAACCGGAAGGGCCATGATCATCCGGTTGCCCTAAAGATGCGGCGACAGTGTCGGATAAGGTTTGCACTTGTTCTGCTGTCTTGACGGCCTCTAACACCTGCGGGGTTGTCGCGTAGGACGTGCTGGCCACGGATGAAAGTGTATCCAGTGTGTTTAGTGTATTTTCGTGCCCTTGGGAATCGTTTGCTGGAGATGGCGAACACGCGACCAGACTAATTGCTACCGCCGAAAGCATTGCGGATACGCGCCGGGCCGCTCGCCCTGTTATTGGATTTTTTGGTGCATCCCACAAATCGGAGTTGACCGCCAAATTGGTCTCATCGCGAAACGCCCTCACCGCCCGCAGACCGAGTCGCCGCCCGATCTGGTGCAGGCCCGCCTGGTGATCTGCGATGGTCGATGGTCTCGGGCGAGAGCGACAGAGCAGAGCGAGCGGTTGTTCGGTGGTTCCCGTGGGTTCTACCGGCTGCGCTCTGAACTCCCGACGGGAGGATTGCCCCACGTGGTTGATCACGACTCCCAGCGACGTCTTCTTCATCGAAGTTCTCCGTTTCTCATGGCAGCGCCGGAGTGCTACCATACCGACGATGCACTTGTAGCCGCAGCTTACATACTAATCGGCATCATGTAAATTGGACAGCATACTTCTAGTATCTGTCGGCCTCCAAAGCATCCATACACACGGGAGTCGTTAGCGAAAAACAGACCGCGCGGACCGACGAAAGACTTCGACGGAGACAACGCCGGTCGAATCTTCAAGTGCCGTAACGCTTTTGGCTGGTGATCTCAGTGCGAGTCTGGTGGTCATTGGACTGCTTCTGTGGTGGCGGGTCACCTTCCGCCCGCGCGAGCGGGCGACGCTCTTCCTCGCCGACACGGGGAGGACAATCCACGCCGCCGACGCCGCCGCATTCGATGCCGACGGCTGCGCCTACATCACTAGCCACACACCACCTAGCGCGGTCTAGCCGAGATCGTGTTGCGCACCAGCACCTGGTAACGCCGCCGAGCTTAATACTCGGGCGACAACCTTTAACTAGGCCAGCAACTGCTGCAGTGCTTCGGTAACTGCTCCGGTGAGGTACTTCAAGTACGCCTCGGTCAGGTGGGTGTCGTCGTTGTACACCCGGTTATCGGCGATGACGGGCTCGCAACGATCGGCGCAGATCCACGGCATCGTCGGGATGTACAGAGCCCCGACCGCGGCAGCGGCTGCCTGCTCGGCCTCGAGATGCTTCGGCGCTGCCTCTGACACCGGCACGCTGCATTCCTGGACCGCACTGACGTGGGCGGCGAGGCACCGCGGACCGTCCTCCGACCACACGGGGATATCGCCGAGCATCGCCAGACGCGTTCCCGGTTGCGCAAGCTTTTTCAGGGTGGCCACCCAGCCGTCCTGCCACTGAGTGGGGTTCGGTGAGCTCGTGTCGGCGAGCAGCCAATCGCTGATACTCGTCGCGATCACAAGGTCTGGATGCAGCGCTCGAACCGCCACCGGCGCGGTCGAATGGAAGACGTCGCACTTCTCGTCGGGCGTTTTGGTGTTGGGGTTGCGGAACGGCATATCCGGAGCCGGGCACGCATGTTTGGCGAATACGCGCAGCTGCCACCCTGTCTTCGCGGCTGCGCGCATAAGCGGGGCCGCCCACATGTCGGAATGCGAGTCTCCGTAGGCGACCATCACCTTCTTGCCGTTTGGATCGCCGTATGTGCACTCGCCGAAGAAATCGGCGTCAGCAGGATTCTCAACCCTCTGACGGTCGTAACACGGCGACACGTGGATCGTGTCTTCGTTGATGAGCCCAGTGGCCACGGCGTCCGGCAACCTCTGAGAGTTCTCGGCGGCCTTGACGCTTTTCAGTACCTGTGCCGTCGTGGCGTAGGTCTGGTCGGCACCATGCGCGGAATCCGCGGGGGCGTTCCAGGTCCCGTAATGGGAAGCGGTCTGCCATTGCACGGCCGCGATGGTGCCGACGATGAGGAAGGCGACGGCGCCCACCGCCAGACTCAATCCGGTGCGCGATGTCAAAACGCGAGCGCGTCGGAAGCCCCCCCTGCCTAAATACCCTAAGTTGGCCAACACGTTGTAAATCATTTCTAAAGTATGTCATACTCCCGTGCAGGAGAACGCACGGTATGCCGCGTCGGAGATCACTGCACAGGACGGCAAAGTCGTCGAGCGAGTTGCAGCCATGTTTGGCCGAGTATGCCGCAAGTCGCCAGGAGCACTTCTCGAACAGATCGGCAGCTGATTTATGACAACCGTACCGTCCGCACGCCAAGCCAGTGACAACTCGTCGACGCTGCACCTTGCGCATAGGACCCCGCGACCCGAATTCTTACCCGCGCACGCCAACACCCGGGCGACGTCCGCGGTCGACCCTAGTGTCAGCTTGGTGATCCCGGTCAGGAATGAGGCGCGCAACATCGCCTCGGTGCTCGAACAGGTCGCGGACGATGTGGACGAGATCATTCTCGTCGACGGCAACTCGACCGATGTCACGGTGACCACCGCGCTGGCATACCGGCCGGACGTGCGGGTCGTGCCGCAGCAAGGCACGGGAAAGGGCAGCGCATTGCGCACCGGATTCCAGGACGCCACCGGCGACATCATCGTCATGATGGACGCGGACGGCAGCATGTCGCCCCAGGAGATCCGCCACTATGTGCATTTCCTCGCCAATGGTTATGACTTCGTCAAGGGGTCGCGGTTCATCAGCGGCGGAGGATCGCTGGACATCACCCGGTTTCGCGGACTCGGCAACTGGTTCCTGCTCACGGTCTTCAACACGGTCTACGAGACCCACCTGTCCGACCTGTGCTACGGATTCTGCGCATTTCACCGTCGCTATCTCGAGCACCTCCACCTGTCGGCCACCGGCTTCGAAATCGAGGCCGAGATGACCGTGCGGGCCATGCAGGCGGGTCTGCGCATCGCAGAGGTTCCCAGCCTCGAGCTGCCCCGTCGCAGCGGTGCGTCGAACCTTCATGCCATCCGCGACGGCATCCGCGTCCTACGAACCGTGCTGCGCCATCACCGCGACGGCGTTTCCGGGCACCTCTACCAAGCGGTGCGACAGGCTGCAGGGCGACCGCCGGCCGTGCCGACGGAGCTGACAGCATGACGAGCACTGCACGCCCAGCCGCGCCAGCGCAGCCGCTTCCGTCCGCGCGGCTGCTCGACCTGGCCGACCTGCCGATCGAGCGCACCGACATCGAACTCAGCGCACCCGGCGACACGCTCTGGCCCGAGAACGCAACGGCCGACACACAGAAAATCCTCGCGCTGGTCCGGCTGCACGGTCACCCACTCGGCGTTGTCGTGCTCGACGGGAACGCGAACCATCATTGGCGGACGCATTCGGCAACAGTCTGGTCGGCGCTGCGTGACGCGATCGATTCGCACCTTGCCGCCGATGGGCTGCCGCCGGCCCGCGAACCCGACGACCTAATCGCGGGCCACGGCGCCCTGCCTCGATGCATACGCCGGCGCCGGGCGGTACTGGCCGACGCGCCACCCATCACCGTCGTCGTCGCCACCCGCGAACGGCCCGACAGTTTATGGGTCTGCCTGGACTCCCTGCTGTCGATGGAGTATGTGGACTTCGAGATTGTCGTTGTCGACAACGATCCTCAGACTTCGCGGACCGCGGACCTTGTCGCAGATCGGTTCGCGCCGCTGGTGCGCTACGTCCGCGAGAATCGGCGCGGGCTGGCAGCGGCGCACAACTGCGGCCTCGCGCAGGCACAGGGCCAGATCGTGGCCTTCGTCGACGACGACGTGGTCGTCGACCGGCATTGGCTGACGGGAATCGCCGAGGGGTTCGCCGCGACAAGCCAGGTGGGGTGCGTCACCGGCTTGATCTTGCCCGCACAGCTGGATACACCGGCCCAGTTGCTCCTGGAGCGCCACGGCGGCTTTGACAAGGGTTTCAAGCAGCGGATCGTCGACACCGATTCACACCGGCCGCAGGACCCGCTGTTCCCATTCACCCCGGGGCGACTCGGTTCGGGAGCCAATATGGCTTTCGACGTCGAGGTACTGCGTCGGCTCGGCGGCTTCGACTCCGCCATTGGCGCCGGAACGTTCGCGCGCGGAGGAGATGACCTGGCGGCGTTTTTCCGCGTGGTGGTTTCCGGACAACGACTCGTTTACCAGCCCAGCGCCGTCGTGTGGCATCGCCATCACCGCGAGATGGCGGCGCTGCACAACCAAGCGTTCGGCTATGGCGTCGGGCTGGGCGCATACCTGACCAGCGCACTGGTGCACGAGCCCAGGATGTGGGGCGCATTGCTGCGCCGGCTGCCGGCGGGCATCGCCTACGCATTCAACCGCAAATCGGCCCGCAACCACCAACGCTACGATGGCTTGCCGAGCGCGCTGGCTCGCCTGGAGAAGCGGGGCTTGGTTTTCGGGCCGGCCGCATATGCGGTGAGCAGGTTGCGTGCGCATCGAGCGGCGAAGCGTGATAATTGACGGCGCCACGACCGCGGCGCGCACGGTGATCACCGTTGGAGGCGCGGTCGACTCGCACGACGACCGGGTGCGCCGAGTGAGCTCCGACCTCCTCGTCCGCTCCGGACCTGCGGCCTCATCGCCGTCGGCGCCACCGCGGGGAATTCTCGGTGTGTTGCGTAACCCGTTGTTGCGCAACGGGTATCTACTGGCATTCAACTCCGGATCGACCGCGGTGGTGGGGTTGTTTTTCTGGACGGTCGCCGCCTGGAAATACGACCCAGTCGTCGTGGGCTGCAGTACGGCGGCGATTTCGCTGATGAGGCTCGCGTCGGAGGTCGCGGAGGTCAACTTGGGCAGCGCGATGGTGCGCTTTGTTCCGTCCGCTGGCCAGCAGGTCCGGCGGCTGGTCGCGGGCGCCCACCTGGTGTGCGGCTGCCTCGCCCTACTGGTTGGCATCGGCTGCGTGGTGGCGGTGCCGATAATCTCGCCGAGCTCGAAGTTCCTCCACGGCCCCCTGGCCACGGCGATGTTCATCGTAGCCGTCGCCGCGTACCCGGTGTCCGTCATCCAGGACGGCGTTCTGGTGGCGCTGCGCCGGGCGGCCGTGGTACCAGTGAAAAACTTGGCGGTCTCGGTCATCAAGCTGGCGCTGGTCGGCGTGCTCGCCGGAGTCATGCCCTCGCTCGGCATCTTCGCCGCGTGGGTCCTGGCGTTAGGCGCTGTGGACACGGCCGTGGGGGTCTACTTGTTCGGGTGGGCTATTCGGGGTCATCAACGCCGCGAACGCGGCGCGCCGACCGAGACGCTGCCGCCGGTGCGCCAGCTCGCGCGGTTCGTGGCGGCCGACTACGGCGGCACTGTCTGCCATATCGCGGCGGCACAACTGCTGCCGATCATGGTCCTCGGCGCTTTTGGCGCCGAGCAAGCCGCCTACTTCGGCATCGCGTTTATGATCGCGTACTCTCTGCATCTCATCAACATCAGCATGGGCACCTCGCTGGTGGCCGAAACCGCGCGCGATCCTGCGCGCCTCGCCCACAGCGTGCGCCACGTCGTCGCACACACCGCGAAACTGCAGGTACCGGTGGTGATGTTGATCATGCTGGCGGCCCCCGTACTGCTCGGCGTCTTCGGCGCCGGCTATCGCTCGGCCACCGAAACGCTGCGGCTTCTGGCTCTGGCGACCCTGCCGCACTTGCTGTTTGCGGTCGCGATCAGCTCTGCGCGGGTGCAACGCCGCCTCAGATTCCTGGTGTCGATCCAGGCCGCTATGTGCGCGCTGGTGCTGTCCCTGACCTGGCTGCTGATGCACGTGATCGGCCCATCCGGGCCAGGGTGGGCATGGCTGATCACCCAGTGCGTGCTGGCCGGGTTCTTGCTGATTCGACGCGACCTGTGGCTCAGCGTCGATTCGCATGCGATCACTTCGACTGCCCGTGCACGGAACGGCGTCGCGCTGCACATGCCGATCCCAATCATCGTCCTTCGCCTGTTCACTGCCCTGCGGGTGCGGCGGTTCGCCGACCGGGCGGCGGCGTGGGTACGGACACGCCGGAGGCCTTGGCCGGGCGGCGAACGCTGGTGAATTGGACCCACGGGGACTACATCCTCGGTAATGTTCGGTTGGCTGGGGCCGGCGGCCCGGTCACCGGCATCGTGGACCGGGGTGGGGCGCGGCTGGGGCGGCCGGCCCTGATTGACGAACACCTCATGGCCCTGACCGCTGGCCGCATATTCCAGCGGGCTGAACTGGGGGCCGTGGTGACGCCGCCGCTGCGGGCCGGTGGCCTGTCGAATCGGGACGTGCACGCCGCGCATGCGCTGTCGAACGCGGGCTGTGGCCAAGAGGAGCGCGGCGAGGGTCTCGATGAGTGCACCGCGATCTTGCCGGCCTGGCTGCACCACATCGCCGACCTGTGGCGCAAGTGCGGCACCTTCCGCACTCATCCCATTTGGTGGGCCGCCGACTTCGCTCCGGTGCTCCGCACCGTCGCCGCCGGACCCGCATGCGGCAGCGGGAGGGACGACACAGCGACGGTGCGCCGATGACTGCGATGTCGGTCGGACACAACGAGCAGGACCCAGGACGCGCCGATGGGGCGCTCACCCAGCTCACCGTGTCGGTGGTAATTTGCGCCTACACCGAAGACCGTTGGGACCAACTGGTGGACGCCGTCGCGTCGGTGCGGAGTCAGAGTATCCCGGTCGCCGACATCGTGCTGGTGATCGACTACTGTCCCGGGTTGCAGGCGCGCGCCGCCCGGGAGCTGGACGGTGTGACCGTATCCGCAAACCGCTATGCGAAGGGGCTTTCCGGTGCGCGCAACACCGGCATTGCCACCGCCAGCGGGGATATCGTCGCATTTCTCGACGACGATGCCGCCGCAGCGCCGGACTGGCTGGCAGTGCTGCTCGCACCCTACAGCGATCCTGCTGTGCTGGGTGTCGGTGGTCGGGTGGTGCCGGACTGGCGCTCGGGGCGACCCGGTTGGTTCCCGGTGGAATTCGACTGGGTCGTCGGATGCAGCTATCGCGGCCTGCCGTCCGGGCGAGCACCGGTGCGCAATTTCATCGGGGCCAACATGTCGCTGCGCCGCGACGTTCTCCTGGTGTCCGGCGGCTTCGCCACCTCGCTAGGCCGCATCGGTACGCAGCCACTGGGCTGTGAAGAAACCGAGCTGTGCATCCGGGTCCAGCGGGATAATCCCAACGGGCTGCACTTGTATGAGCCGGGGGCGCTGGTACGCCACCGGGTGCCGGGCTCGCGGGCCACCTGGTCGTACTTCGTATCACGCTGCTACTCCGAGGGCCTTTCCAAAGCGACAGTGAGTAGGCTTGCGGGGGCGTCTCGGGCTTTGGCGGCCGAGAAGTCGTATCTGCGCTCGACGATTCCCCGTGGCATCGCGCGTTACCTGGTCCAGGCCGTGCGTGGCCAACTGCGTTCGCTGGCCACCATGGGCGCCCTGCTGGTCGGCGTCTTTGTTACCGCGTTCGGGTACGCGGTCGGGCGGGTACTCGCTCCCGCGGCGACGGCCGCCCCGAACCCGGGGAGATTCGCGAAACTGAGACCTCCGCCGTTCGAGCCGAGCGAGCGGATCGCAGCCTTCGGTCTCCTCGTTGCCGTTGTGTTGTGGCTGGTTTCGCTGCCCCGGATCCGATTGGACCGCATCGGCGACTACGGGCTGATCCCGCTGCTACCGGCGACATTCTGGATTGCGGTGGCGGTGGTACTGGTCGGTTTCGCCGCCGCGGTTCTGCGCGGCGAAAACCGCACGGCGCTGCTCGCCGCGCACCCGGTCGTGCTGATCGCGATCCTGCACGCCACCCCGAGCGTGCGGTACGAGACGTTGCGGTATTGCTGGGCATGGAAGCACATCGGAATGACCGACTTCTTCATGCACCACGCTGGCGTCGACCGGACCATCATTGAACTCGACGCCTATCAAAACTGGCCCGGTTTTTTCACTTTCAACGCGGCACTGGTCAAGGGCGCCGGTCTGCACTCGGCGCTGGGCTACGCAGCCTGGGCGCCGCCGCTGGTCAACCTTGCGATGCTCGCACCGCTGTGGCTGATCTTTCGATCCTTCACAACCGACCGTCGGCTGATTTGGTCCGCCGTGGTCATCTTCATCCTGGGCTCTTGGGTCGGTCAGGACTACTTCGCGCCGCAGACATTCGGCTACTTCTCCTATCTGACGCTGATCGCGTTGTGCCTCCGATATCTTGCGCCCGGTCCCCGGGGCGATGCCGTTGACCGGCGGCGTCGCGCGGTGATCATCGCTACCGCGGTGGTGCTCGTCGCCGCGGTCGCGCCGACACACCAACTCAGCCCGATCATGATCATAGTCGCGCTCACGGCGCTGGCGTGCTGCCGATACCGGGTAAAAGTGTTGCTGATCGCCGCCATCGCGCTTGGGGCCGGATGGGATTTTTCGTTCGCCTGGCCGTGGATTGTAGAACACCACGCCGAGTACACCGGCTCGATCGGCAGGCTCGGCCACAATGCCAAGTCGGGGTTCGTCAACCTTTCCGCCGTCAGCCCCAGCATGGTCGTGATCGCCCACATCGACCGCGCGCACAGCGCCGCGGTCTGGGCCCTGGGGATCGTCGGTTTCGCCCACCGTTGGCGTCGCCACCGCGAACCCGTGATCGCGGCGCTGGCTCTCGCGCCGCTGCCAATGTTCGCGACCAACGACTACGGCAGCGAAATGATCTTCCGCGTATACGAATTCACGTTGCCGTTCGTGGCGTTCTGCGCGGCCAGCGTATTCTTTTCCCACCACACCCGTGGGCAGAGCAGATTGGCGCGGATGGCCCTGCCGGTGGTGCTGTTGGCACTGGTCCCCGGGTTCGTCGCCGGCTACTACGGCAAGGAACAGGCCAACTTGTTCACTCGCAACGAGATCGACGCAGCCCGGTTCGTCTTCGGCATCGCCCCCCGTGGCTCGCTCATCGTCGGCGAAACCGGCGATTTCCCGTGGGGTTTCACCAATTTCGAGTTCTACGACTACGAGCGGATCGCGACGCTCACGCCTGAGCAACGGCGGGCCATCGTCAACGACCCCGTCGGGCGGCTTCATGACTTGATGGCAACCCATCACCATGCCTATCTGGTCATCACACGCAGCCAGATCTTCGACACCGAGATGGAAGGCGCCTTCCCGCGCATCGTCGAACATGGGTCCTGCGCTAGCAGCGTCTGTAGGACGCAAGGCATGAAACACATCCAGCTTGCCCTGACGACTTCACCGTACTTCAGGATGATCTACCGCAACCCCGAAGCCATGGTGATCACGTTGGCCCTACCACCACAGGAGGCCCAGAGATGACGCAGACCATTTTGCCCGACAGTTGCCGGCACCCCGGCCACGCCCTCCTTGACCACCTTGCCCGGGTTCCGGTCGGGGAGCTGCTGCTGGGCGCATCAGGATGGCTCACGCTGGTCGCCGCGCAGCTGCCGCCCGGTAACCCGGCCCGAATCGTTGCCGCGTTCGGTTTCATGCTGACCTGCCCGGGATTGGCGATCTCGCGCCTGGTCAGCCGCGACACAATCGAACGCTGCGTGCTTACCGTGACGCTCAGCATGTCGCTGGCGGTCCTGGTCAGCGTTGCCGCGACGGTGGCGCGTAACAACTCGATGACGCTGCAGCTCGTGGTGCTCGCCGCGATCACCTCAATAGCCGTTCTCGCGGGCAACATTAAGATTCGCGGCACCCGCGTCGCCGTTCTGCACCGGAAAGCGGGGGTGCTCGCGGGCAACATCAGGATTCGCGCCCGTGCCGCCGTTCTGCAAAGGAAAGCGGGGGCGCGGCAATGACAGTCATCCCGATCCTGCTCTACCACTCGGTATCGGAGAACCCGCCCGGCTGGATCGCCCCGTACACGGTGACCCCGGCCGCCTTCGCCCGTCACGTAGACCTGATGATCGAGAGCGGGCTGGACGCGATGACAATCTCGCAGCTAGGTGCTGCGCTGCGCGGCCTCACCCCGCTGCCTGAGCGGCCCGTGGCGATCACCTTCGATGACGGCTTTTCCGACTTCGAAAGCGCCGCAAGGGTTTTGGCTCACCACCGGCTGCCTTCCAGCCTCTATGTCACCACCGGAGCATTGCGTGGTGGCGGCGGCCCCGCCGCCGACATGGCTATACCACCGGCCCCCATGCTGGACTGGTCGCAACTTCCCGAACTTGCCGAGCTGGGCGTCGAGATCGGCGGCCACACCCATACCCACCCGGCGCTGGACATCATGCGCCCCCAGGCGGCCGCCGACGAAATTCGCCGCTGCAAAGATCTGCTCGAGGACACGCTCGCGGCGCCGGTGCACAGCTTCGCCTACCCACACGGGTTCCACACGGCCCGACTCCGCCGGGCAGTCGAGGCGGCCGGGTACCACTCGGCATGCGCTGTGATAAACGCGCTTAGCTCCGAATCCGACGACGTCTTCTCTCTGGCCCGGCTGACTGTCCGCAGCGATACCAGCGACGAGCAGATGCGTGACTGGCTCGCGGGCCGCGGTGCTCGCGTGGCCCCCTGTCGGCAGCGGTGGCGCACCGCCGTGTGGCGGTGCTACCGGCGCGCACGCGGACCCGGATCCAGCCGCGGCGTCATCGACGTCTAGCGAGGAGAACCCACCAGCCACGATCGCATTGGAGCGAGCTGATCATGCACACCCTTGTCACCGGCGCCGCCGGATTCCTCGGTTCCACCCTGGTCGACCGACTGCTGCAGGACGGACACCAGGTCGTCGGCCTGGACAACCTGGCCACCGGTTCGCTGACCAACCTTGAGCACGCCCGTCGACACGCGAGGTCGGGCCGTGATGCCTAGTTTTGCCCGACGGGCCGCGTCGGCACCCCATCTGACCCGCGCCGCCACCCGATTGGCCGTCGCAATCATCGCCGCGGCGGTCGCCGCGTGTTCCCCCGATCACACGCCGTCCTCCGAGCCCTCGCCTCCCGGGCTATACATCTACGTGGTCAACGCCCGAACTAGCGATGTGCAGATGATCGACACCGCGACCATGGCCCCGGTGGGCGCCCCGATCGGTGTCGGTGCATTTCCGTCGGACATCGCAATTACCCCCGACGGCCGCCGCGCCTACGTGCTGAGCCCGACCGACGACAACCTCACCGTGATTGACACCAGGAGCCATCGCCGGATTGGTCAGCCCATCCCGGTCGGCCACTACCCGTTCGGCGTCGTCGTCAGTCCCGACGGGCGGCGCCTCTATGTCACTAGCGGGTCTCACGATGTCCGCGCCTATGACACCGGCACCCTGCGGACGGTGGGCGGCCCGCTCCGGACCGGGGATGCGCCCGGCGGCCTGGGCATCACCGCTGATGGCGCGCAACTCTATGCCACGAGCCAGTACCAGAAAGACGTGCGGGTGATCGACACGCGTGCCTGGGAGGTGATCGATGATCCCATCCCGGCTGGCGACGCCCCCACCCAGGTTGCGCTAAGCCCCAATGGCGCACGAGCATACGTAACCAACGTCTACAAAGACACCGTCACGGTGATCGACACCGCCACCACCGAGCAGGTCGGCGAACCGATCGAGGTCGGCCAGTACCCGTGCGCGCTGGCCGTCAGCCCTGACGGACAGCACGTTTTCGTCGCCAACCAGAATTCCGCCGATGTCTCAGTCATCGACACGCGAACACTGCACGTGATCGCCGAGATCGAGACCGGCGCAGCCCCGAGCAGCATGGCCGCGGCCCCCGACTGGCGTCGCCTCTACGTCGCCAACATGTACTCGGGCACGGTGTCGGTGATCGACACCGACGCTCTGCGAACCGTCGCGACCACTCCGGTGATCGGCGATAACCCTCGCGGCATCGCGGTAGGCGCGGTGCGCGACACCCCGCGTTAGCGCATGTTTCGGCCATATTGTCGGAATCATCCGAGGAGACGAATCGGATGCCGTCGATTGCGTGGAATCGTCAGGAATGGGGTCGCGATCACGCGTAGGCCGCGCTGGGCGACGAGTGGGACGACTTGGCCAAATATTGCGGCCAGCCCTACGACGAGTGGAAGGCGACACCGGTCGAGACATTCATCCGGCCGACCGACCGCGCGCACCGCGATCTCATCAGCATCCTTCGCAAGCCTCTGGATTAGCTGGACCCCGCGCGGCTGCTCGACGAGCAAACCAAACTCATCACCCACGCCATCCGCATGGCCGCCTACACC
>Ga0210398_10002634_pt1 | contig 17426 bp, 17 predicted proteins | sample IncBWC4OmetaG_FD_161047 | JGI IMG/M metagenome (GOLD analysis project Ga0210398, IMG submission 161047) | Forest soil microbial communities from Barre Woods Harvard Forest LTER site, Petersham, Massachusetts, United States - Inc-BW-C-4-O | ecosystem: Environmental > Terrestrial > Soil >... | reverse complement strand
CCAGGTCCAACGGCCTCCTCGCGCTGACCAGCGCCGGGGAACAGTGCGCGGCGAAGCTGTTCGCCGCCGAGCGCGAATGGCTAGAGCACCAGCTGGAGGGCTGGTCCCCGGAGCAGCACGCCGAACTCGAGCTCATCCTGACGAAGCTGTCCCGCGCGGTCCTCGGCGACGAAGCCGACCGCCACCTCGTCGACACCTAACCCCGAGCTGGAACACCTCGGCTCCGGATAGGGTCTGGCGATGTCAGACTGGGCGTATGGCACGAGTTCCGCTGGTTCAGGATGACGACGAGGCGGCGCGGGCAACCGGGATCTTCGACACCTTCAAGGACGAGGGCCGCCAACCGTCGGACATCTTCCGGGCGCTGGCCAACGTTCCGGGACTGATGACGGCGCACCGGGCGCTGCCGCAGGCGCTGCGAGGCCAGGAGAGCTGCCCGCCACGGCTACGCGAGCTGGGGGTCCTCCGGCTGGCGCAGCTCGTCGGCTCAGCCTACGAGTGGAGTCACCACCGCCCGGTGGCCCTGGACGCCGGGATCACCGCAGAGCAGGCGGCCGCGCTGGCGGCCTGGCGTGAATCGGCCGTCTTCGCCGCGGCCGAGCGGCTGGTCCTCGCCGCGGCCGAGGCGGTCCACGAGATGGCCGTGACAGACGAACTGTTCAGCTCGCTGGAAGCCGAACTCGGGCCGGCTGGAGCCATGGAACTCATCGTGGTCATCAGCCAGTACGAAGCGGTCGCCCGCATCATCCAGGCGCTAGGCGTCGAGGTGGAAGCGGACCACCAGCATCACCTCATTGACTGGGCGCCCAGCCTGAGCCCCGGGATGCCCAGCTACTCCGAGTCATAGCACCTCGGCCGCCGGGGACGACGGGACGCCGCCAGTTGATAGCGGGGCGCCGTCAATCTGGAGACGGACCTCATGGGACCACAGCTCACCACCCTCACTTCATCAGAGTCAGGTCACAGCTGGGAGGCCTTGATGAATGGCATGACGGAGCAGCACCCCGCAGCGGGCCCGCTGGGGAACGACGTCGCGGTCACGCACATCCTGGTGGTCGCCGACCCGGCGCGGGCGCGCGATTTCTGGGTGGATGTGCTGGGCGCGGAACTGTACCGCGAGTACGGGGGAACCAGCGTGGTGCTGCGCTTTGGCGGTACCTGGCTCCTGCTCGTGAGCGGGGGCGGCCCGACCGCCGACAAGCCCACCGTGGTCTTCGCGCCGCCCCCTGACGCCGATCGGGTCAGTCACGCGATCACGCTGCGGGTTACTGACTGCCAGGCGGCCTACGAGGCGCTGCGGTCGCGCGGCGCAACCTTCCTTACCCCGCCGCATGACTGGGGCACAGAGACCCGTTGCTTCCTGCGAGATCCAGACGGTCACCTAGTGGAGATCAGCCAGTCAACAAGCACCTGACAGCGGCGCACTCGCTGCAGCGGTCACTACCGACTACCCAGCCGGTGTGCTTTGACTCCCGGTGCCGTGCTCGCCCGCCTGGCTGCCGCCCGCCTCCCCGTGGCCCCGGCGGCTGTGCGCCCAGGCCTGGAGCCCTTCCTCGTAGAACCAGCGCCCGAACAACTGGCCGCCATAGACGACCCAGCCGACGCCGATCAGCCACGACTGGACGATCAAGACAGTGCCCAGCGCGCCGTAGCTGACGGCGTTCCTGGCGATGAGCGGCTCGAAGACCAGACCGGAGAAGGCCCGCAGGCCACCCAGGCACAGCAGCGTCGCCACCGCGCCCGGCAGCGAAGCCAGATAGCTCACCCGGCCGCCGGTCAGGAAGCGCAGCCCCCACCAGAAGAAAGCGATGCCGAGCACCACCGCCACTGCCACCCGGCCCGCCGTCTCGGCCACCCCGGCGTGCGTCACCGTGCCGACCGTGGCCACCGCGTAGATGTAGGCGATGAGCGCGGCCAGCCACACCGCCTGACGCCAGATCTTGTGCCACGGACCGGCGGAAAGGCCCCAGATCCTCTCGAACCCGGCCTGCACGCTGCCCGCGAATGACACCCCGGCGACGCACAGCAGCAAGGCACTGAACACGCTCGTCGTGCCGAGCACCCGGGCCGTCGCCGAGAAGAGCCGTGTCACCGCGTCGGCGGAGGGGCCGGTCAGGTCCATGCCGTAGACCACCCACACGGCGAGGCCGAGGTGTGAGGCAGGGTTGGCGGCGGCGACGACGATGAGCAGCGGGATCACGGTGAGGATGGCCAGGGCGGCGAAGCCCAGAGCCCGGTGCATGAGTTCGAACTCCTTGCCGCTCCGGTAGAGGTCCTTGAACCCGTCGCGCCGCTGCCCCATCGCGCGACCCCCCTGTCAGACGGCACCTTGGACCGCCACAGCCGCCACTCCAGCAACATTATCGTCGCGTCATCACTGAACTCACTCTCCTGCTGGTCAACGATCGTGGATCGCCTTCGATGCACCGATCCGGGTGATCACCTGTCAGGGGTGAGGCCGGCGGCGCGCTCGCGGCGAGATCATGTAGCCCAGTAGCCAAGAGCCGATCCCACTGCGGTCGGCTGCAGGCTGGATTTCCCTGCTCAGGGAGGAGAATTCGGTGCCTACAACGGCATGGCGGTTCCCGGGTACCGAGGGAGCCGACAACGCGGTAGCCCGGCTCAAGCAGCTGGACTCTCAGGATCTCATCAACTTGATGGACATCGCCGTGCTCCGGTGGCCGGAGTACGCGGCACAGCCGACGACGCAGGAGCACGTGCACGAGCAAGGCGGCAAGGTTGCGTCGATGGTGCGCCGACTGCAGCACCCTGTCATCGACGGTTCCATGATCGAGAGCGTTAAAGGCGACTTGCGGCCCGGCACATCAGCGGTCGTGCTGCTGAGCTCAGGCGCCGAGATCGACGCCGTCGTGCATGCGTTCGAAGGCCAGCCTATGGAGCTGATCAGGAGCGACCTGTCCGTTCCCGAGCAGGATCGGCTCCGGCAGGCCGTCGAACAGGCCAGGCAGCGCGAACCGGGCCAGGAGGCATTATCGATACGCCGGAACTTTAGACCGGGCGCCCGTCGGCAACCCACCGGACAAGCCGGTTATGGTGCCCGGTCAGAAGGTGCGGGATTTAGCTCCAGTGCTGGTTATCTCAGGCGGGAAGCTGGCGGCGGCGGTCATGGAGCGTCCGCAAGATCTCACGGTAACTGCTGCCGCGCATATCGCGCGGCACCCGCCACACGTCGATGGTCCCGGCCAAGCCGAGTACGCGAACGTGAATGCTCGGGGCGTCCGGCTGGCCGGCGTCGCGCCCCCAATCCCGGCGGTGGCCGAAAACGGTGAGCCCGCCAACGTCGACGTTGACGCCTTCCGGCACATAGACATCGACGTTCCCGGACGCCGCCAGAACGTTTACCGCCGCCCGCCCCTCATCCATGGTGGCGTCGCGCAGATCGAAATCGAGATCTCCGAAGGCACTAGCGGCAAAGGCCCACCTGCGCAGCCTGAACCGCCCGCGCCGCACGACATGGCCCAGCAGCGCCGCGGTAAAACGAGCGGGCCTGCGGCGCGAACCGGCCGACTCGATCAATGTTTCAGGCAGGTCATCTTGCAGATGCGCCAGCTCCCTGGTGACCCTGGCCCGCAGCGTGGCCTCGGTTCGCTCACAGAACTCCTCGAGCGTCAGCCGACTCGCGACCAGATGCTCCCGAAGCGCGATGAGAACCTGTTCACGATCAGCGCCGAGGCGCGCAACGAGGCATCATCCATGACTGCCACGCTAGACGACTGATTCCGGTTAGCCGGCCAGCCCGTGCAGGAAGTTGATGATCTCGGCGTTGACCGCGCCGGGGTGGGTGACGTTGGATGCGTGCGGAGCCCCGTCGATCAGGGTGAACGTGGTCGGGCCCGCCAGGCCGTCGCGCATCTGCTCGGCCCTGGCCAGCGGGATCGCGGCGTCCTCGCTGCCATGGACGATCACGGCCGGGCAGCTGATCTCGCCGAGCCTGCCGGTGATGTCGTCCCGGTCCATCAGGCACCGGAACGGCCAGGTGAGCTGGCTGAGGTTGCCGGGTGCCCACTGAGCGTACTGCTCGGCCCACTTGGCGTACCAGCCGTCCCACTGGCCAGGGCCCAAGATGATGGCGGCCACGATCTCCTGCACCGGACCTGGCCCCTGGTCCAGCCACATCTGGTGCAGTTGCTCATATCCCGGGCGGTTGGCCTCCGCCTCGGTGCCGGCCTGGCTGTCGATCAGGATCAGGCCCCGCACCCGGCGCGGCGCCAGCATCGCGGCCCGCAGGCTGAGGAAGCCGCCCTGGGACATGCCGCCCAGGGCAGTCTCCTCGATGCCGAGGCGGTCCAGCAGGGCCAGCACGTCCCTGGCCGAGTCCCAGTAGCTGAACGGGCCTGACGCCGGGGTGCCGCCGTGGCCGCGCGCGTCCCACGTGATCACCCGGTACTCGGGCGCGAGCGCGGCGACCTGAGCGTCGAACATCGAGGCGTCCATCAGGTATCCGTGGCTCAGCACGACCGCCGGCCCGTCGCCCCCGGAGTCGGTGTAGCTGACCTGAATCCCGTTGATGGCTGCCGTGGGCATATGGCGGACGTTATCGCACCCGGACCCAATCCTGTATTGCCACGGCCGCGGCCATGGGTGATTCAGCTGACCGGAGGAGACGGTCGCTGCCGTCACGTCCTCATCTGCTGCGGTCAGGGCGCTTTGAGGGGAACTGCGGCCATGGGTGGGGGCGGTGCGGCACGATTGCTTCGGTGGCTTCGGGCAGTTCGAGGATGAGCATTCCGTTTTCCTGGTAAAGGCGGGTCTGGCTTGGCCAGATGCTGATACTGGGATGGATGTGGGATGGCCGCATGTTGTAGTAGCCTCCGCGGCCGTACCGTATGCGGATGTCCAGGACGCCGGGCCGCTGGCGGGACAGGCAGGCGCCGAGCGGGATTCCCTGGGATGTGCGGCTGGTGGGCGTGTGCGCGTTGCCGGCGACTGCCAGCGTGCCCGATGCTGCCGTCGCGCTGGCCAGGATCTGGCCGGCCATGGCCTCATCTCGCTGCGACCAGCTCCAGTCCGCGCCGGTCATCCCGTCGAACAACGCTAGGCCGAGCTTTCCGACCCTGGCGCGTTCGCGCAGGACGGCCAGGTGACCGGCGGTGATCCGGCCGTCCCCCAGCCACAGCAGCGGGTGATCGGAGAGCATGCCCCCCGCCACGAAGGCGCTGATCACCCCCGTCAGGTCTCCGGGCCACTCTAGCGCCAGGCCGCTCAGTCCGAACGCCTGCATGAGCTCCCGGATGATCAGCGGGTTTTCCCTGACGCCGTGAAGCTCGCCGAGCAGCAGCAGACCGGACTCATCCAGTGACCGGCGGACCGCCGCCCCGGCTGACGGCTCGATCATCAGCTTCAGCTCCGTGATCTCGAACCTGGCCGCCGCCCGCTCGAACGCTTCCAGCGAAGCAATACATGGCACACCTCAGGATTTCACTGTTTTCCTGAACTATGAACGCCTGCTCATCGCCAGCGGCCGGGGGCTACAGCGGGTCCAGGTCGGCATCGGCCAGCGAGTGCGCGGCCGAGGCCGGAGAGGTCAGCAGCGCCGCGAGCAGGTGCCTGCGGGGCCATTCACCCGAGGCCCAGGCCAGGCCGGAGGCCAGGCCCGACGCGGTGGAGGCGTGGATCTCGCCGGCCCGGTAACGCCAGTCCACCTCGAAACCGTCGACGACGAGCTTGTCGTGGGCCTGGTAGGCCCGGGGAGCGGCGGGCAGGACCGCCCGCACGATGTCGGGGACCGGGCGGGGTTCCCCGGCCGACTCGATGACGCCGGCGACTTCCTCCGAGGCGAGCGGGAGGTCGAGCAGGTCGGCCAGGCGTTCCGCCGTGCTGTGCGGGGCGGAGACGAGTGGCTGGTCGGCGACCAGCGGCCACAGGTCCGGGACGTCGAGGACGAGCACGACGTCGGCGTCGGCGACGATGATCGCGTCGCCGCGGACGGCGCGGATCAGGTCTGGTGGCGTGACCTGGTCCGGGCCGAGCCCCGCGGTCGCGAGGGCCGCCCAGATCGCCCGCAGCTGCGGGCGGGAGACCGGCCGCGCCGGGTCGGCCAGCCTGCCCAGCAGTTCGCCGGGGCCATCTGGGTCGGTGAGCAGTTCGGCGAGGGACGTCCGGACGCCGAGCGCGCGAGCGATGGCCGGATCGGCGAGAACGCCGGAGGTGAGGGAGCCTAGGTCGTCGTAGAGGCCCGCCAGCAGCGGGTCGGAGTCGGGGGCGCGCAAGCCCGCCGGACGGCGGCCGGCGAGCACGACATGGCGGCGGAGCCACCAGGCCGTATAGGACGGGACGCCGGCGTGGCGGCCGTCGGCGAGGCGCACCCGCGTCGGCTCGACGAGCGCCACGCGCAGGGGCGAGCGCGCGAGCAGGTCAAGCGCCTGCGGCCAGCGGTCGGGATCGACGAACTCGAGGTCCCGGACGGCCACGACCTCGACCGCGACGGGCGGCACGCCGGCTGCCGCGCCGGCCCGCCCCGTGGCCGCGCCGCCTGCCCGGTCGGTCGCCGCCGTGCCGGCTGGCCCGGTGGCGGCGGCTCGCGGCAGCAGGGCACGGACGTGTTCGGCCCATTCCTCGGCCTCGTCCAGGTCAAGGTCGGGGTCGCTGAGGTCGACATCGTCGGCGGTCAGCAGGTCGAATGACGACAGCACGCCGGCCGCCTGGAGTGCCGCCGCGCCGTAGCGCTCGAGCGTCGCCGGGTCGATCGTGCCGAACGGCGCCTCGGCTCCGACCACCCCGGCCAGCGGCCCGCCTGGCAGCAGGAGTTCGCCCGCCGGGGACCACTCGCCATCGGCGTCGCGCAGCGCCAGGTCCGCCAGCCACGGGTACTCGCCCCGCTCGGCGTTCGCGGCGGCGACGAGGCCGAGCACCGTGTCGGCGACCCGCTCGGGCGCGTCGTCGTCGTAGGCCTCGGCCGCCGCGTCGTAGGAGTTCGCGACCGCCGCGCGCGTCGCCGGATCGGTCAGCACGCTGCGGGGCGTCGCCTCGACCGCGCCGAGGCGGGCGAGCAGCGGGTGCGCGGCCTCGGGCGCGACGACCCGCAGCCCCAGCGCGGACAGCCGCCCGGGGTGCTCCAGGCCCGGTCCCGGCAGCAGCAGCCCGCGCGGCCCGCGCACCAGGCGGCCGTCGGCCAGCGGCACCGGCAGCGCGCCAAGCTCCGCGAGTTCCTCGGGCGAAACGCCGGCGAGTGCCTCGTAAAGCCGCCGCCACCAGGCGGGCGGCCGGTCCAGCGGCGCGAGCGTCTCGGCTAGCTCGGCTAGCGGTAGCCGCCGCACGCCGAGCATCGCGTAGGCGGGGTGGCGCACCGGCCCGGCGATGAGGTTGGGCAGCACCGGCGCGAGCCATTCGGCCAGCCCGGGCAGCCCCGTACCGAGCAGCAGCGCGTCCCGGGGCCTGACCCGCGACGTGGACGCGGCCTCGTCGTCGACGGCGGGAAGGAACGCCACGTCCGGCAGCCGTGCCAGAATGGCCCCGCCGAGCCGCGCGTCGAGTTCGCCGTGGCCGACCGGGCCGGGCACCAGGTCGAGCAGGCCGGGGCCCGGTGCCAGGCCGGGCAGCATCCCGGCGTAGGTCTCGGCGGCGCGCTCGACCAGGAAGTCGGTGAGTGCCCCCGGCGCGACGTGCCGCCGGTCGGGGTTCAGCGGGAACGACGCGAGCAGCAGCGCCGGGAGCCCGAGCGGCTCGTCCGTCGGCGTCGGCGCGTGCACCACGGAGCTCACCCCGTCGGGCAGCCGCCCGGCCGGCGCGTCCCCCGCCGTGTCGTTCGGCGGGGCGAGCGGGACCGCCCAGCGGACCGACCAGGAGGTGCGGGCGCGCTCCTCAGTCGGCCGGTCGGCGAGCAGCGCGGGGTCCAGCTCGCCGTCGGCGGCCGCCACGCGCCACCGGGAAACGGCGCCGTCGGCCGTGATCGTGGCGTCGTCGCGGGAGTGTTCCGCGGTCAGCACCCGGGTGCGCCCCGCGATATCGATCACCACTTCGGCCAGCGCGGGCAGCGCGAGCAGCAGCGCCGGGCCGGTCTCCGCGAGCAGCCGGGCGACCAGCCGCTCGGCGGCCTCGTCCCCCAGCGGCAGCTCCACCACCGTGGCGAACCGGCCCGCGAACCCGCCCGCGAGGCCGTCCGTGAGTTGCCCGTCATCGAGCTCCGCGGTCGGGAAGGGGAGCCGAAGCACGGGTACGTGCTCGCCCCGCTCGGCGAGTTCGCCGGCCAGCGCCGGCACCGCGCGCACCAGCTCGCGGGTCCGGTCCCGCGACCAGCCCACGCCGCCCGTCACCGAACGGATGCGCGGCGCGGCGCTGACCGCGACCACCGCCGCGAAACCGACACCGAACCGGCCCACCGTCTCGCCCGCCCCCGGGCCCCGTTTACTCGACGCGCGCAGCGTGGACAGCGCCTCGACGCCCGCGGCGTCGAGCGGCGACCCCGTGTTCGCCGCGGTCAGCGTGCCGTCCCGCAGCGTCAGCCGCAGCCGGCCCGCCACCCCCGCGCGGGCCGCGGCGTCCGCGGCGTTCTGCGCCAGCTCCACCACCACCCGGTCCCGGTACCCGCCGAGCGCGTAGTCCTCCTCGGCGTTCGCGTCCTCACGGAACCGCGCGGGCGACGCCGCCCAGGCGTCGAGCACCCGGCCGCGCAGCACCGCGGTCCCGAACGGATCGGCCACCTCATCGAGCACAGCCCGACACTAGCCGGTACGGTGGGGCGGGTGGCGTCCTGGGCAGAGCACGCGATCTTGTGGCACGTGTACCCGCTCGGCTTCACCGGCGCGGAGCGGGTGGCGCCGGGCGCCGGCGACCCGGTCCGGCACCGGTTGCCGCGGCTCGCGGCGTGGCTCGACTACGCGATCGAGCTCGGCTGCAACGGGCTGCTGCTCGGGCCGGTCTTCGCCTCGCAAACGCATGGGTATGACACCATCGACCACTTCAGGATCGACCCGCGGCTCGGCGACGAGGACGATTTCGACGCGCTGGTGGCCGCCGCGGGCCAGCGCGGCATGCGGGTGATCCTCGATGGCGTGTTCAATCACGTGGGGCGCGGGTTCCCGGCGTTCCAGGCGGCCATCGGCGGGGGAGCGGGGACGCCGGCGGCGCGCTGGTTCTCGCGCGGACCTTCCGGTGACTTCGCGGTCTTCGAGGGCCATGACCACCTGGTGCAGCTCGACCACGACGAGCCGGCCGTGCTCGGCTACGTGATCGAGGTGATGAAGCACTGGCTCGGCCGCGGCGCGGGTGGCTGGCGGCTCGACGCGGCGTACGCGGTTCCGCCGGCGTTCTGGGCGAAGGCGCTGCCCGCGGTGCGGGAGTCGTTCCCTTCCGCGTGGTTCCTCGGCGAGATGATCCACGGCGACTACGCCGGCTACGCGGCCGAGAGCGGGCTCGACTCGATTACCCAGTACGAGCTGTGGAAGGCGATCTGGTCCTCACTCAACGACAAGAACCTCTTCGAGCTCGACCACGCGCTCGGACGGCACAACGGCTACCTCGACGGCGGCCTGCTGCCGCAGACCTTCGTCGGCAACCACGACGTGACGCGGCTGGCCAGCGCCCTGAACGACGAGCGGCACATCGGCCACGCGCTCGCTGTGCTGTTCTGCGTGGCGGGCGTGCCGAGCGTGTACTACGGGGACGAGCAGGCCTTCCGTGGCGTGAAGGAGCAGCGTGAGGGTGCCGACGATGCGATCAGGCCGGCGTTTCCGGCGGATCCGTCCCGTTTTATTCCGAACGGATGGTGGTCCTTCCGCCAGCACCAGCGGCTCATCGGATTCCGGCGCCGGCATCCCTGGCTGGTCCGGGCCAGGACCGTCACCGAGCACCTGGTTAACGAGGCGATGGCGCTGCGGGTGTCCGGGGACGGCGGCGAGATCCTGCTGCTGCTGAACGTGGGGGACACGCCGCACCGGTTCCCGGTGGATCCTGGTTCGCTCGTCGTGGCCGAGACCGCCAAGGCGGACGCGGAGGCGTCGGACCCGCTGCTCGTCCCGCCGCACAGCTGGACGATCTTGGCGTAGCGCTACGCCCGTGCTGCCCAAGGCGGGTGATGCTGCTGTCACCCCGCAGGCGGGGCGCCCGCGTGGGCCAGGTACGTGGCCGTGGCCCGCTCGCTGACCGCGACGTGCTCAACGGCCGGGCTCAGCCGTTGTTCCTGGTAGCGGCCCAGTGCACCCGGCACCTGGCCGGGGCCGGCGAGGCCGGCCATGACCCGGGTGAGTGCGCGCACGTCGTACAGTCCTTGCCGGAATCCGCCGCCTACCATCGGGCTGGCGGCGTGCGCCGCGTCGCCGGCCAGTGCGGCGCGGCCGCGGGCCAGCCGCCTCGGCTCGTAGTGGACGATGGGGGTGCCGAACACGGTTCCGTTCCGCAGGGCCAGGGCCAGGGCCTCGCGCCACGGGCTCGGCCAGTTCGCGGCGGCGAAGCCGGCCAGACGCTCGCGGACCGGACCGGGCAGCGCGCCCGGCGCCAGGCTGCCGTGGACTGTCGCACCGTCCAGCAAGCCCCTGTCACGGAGCAGGTCGCCCTGCTCGGGGTCATACCAGACCATGTTGAGGCGGCGGTGCCCGACGCCTGTCTCGCCCCCGGCGCCGGGAACGAGATAGGTAACCAGGCGGTAGGGGCCCGCGTACACTCCCCGGGACGGCTCACCGGCGCCCGGCAACGCGACGCCGTCGGGCATGGCCTGCTCATCGACCAGGGTGCGCCACAACAGCACCCCCGCGTACCGGGCGTCCGGGAAGTCCGGGTCCACGGCGGCGCGCACCGTGCTCCGCGCGCCATCAGCACCGATTACCAGGTCCGCGCCGTGTTCGCCGCCATCGGCGGTGATCACGCTCGCGGGCTGCTGATCATTCCCCGGGTGCACGGCAGTCACCTGCGTCCCGCGATGCACACTCACGCCAGGACGGCGCACCGCGTGCGCCTCCAGCCAGCCCTGGAGCAGGTGCCATGCCGTGGTGTCGCGATCGATGCCGTGCAGCACGGGGGGCTCCTCGCGGATGCCCGTGACCTCGCCGAGCAGGGCGACGTCTACGCCCAGGCCCCCGCCGCCCTCAACGGCCGGGGCCGGGCTGCGCTCCAGGACGGTCACTTCCATCCCCAGCCGGGACAGCGCGATCGCCGCGGACAAGCCGACCAGGCTGCCCCCTGCCACCACGCACCGCACCAAGCTCATACCTTGTCTGGTGCCCGGTAGGTCCTTTTGACAGTCATGGTCTTATTCCTCTCCCGTCCCGGCCAGATCGGAGACAGCACGGCAGCGGCGATAACTGACGTGGTGTGTCATCAGGCCTTGGCGCGCTGCCGGGCGGGCCGGAGGGCCTGCTCTCGTGAACACCACCACGTGGACCGTCCGCCGACCGTTCCATGCGCCATCGGGGCGCCGTCCCGCGGGCAGGTGCCGCCCGGGTGGCGGGCGGCGATCATCGCGCCAGTGTGCGCGCCTCCGTTGGCGATGGCGGACTCCAGGACCGACTTCAGCGCGCTGTAGAGGCGATTGACCTGCGCTGGGGAGAGGCTGCCGGCCGGCGCCAGGGGCGAGACCCGGGCCTGCCAGAGAATCTCGTCGGCCAGCAGGTTACCGACGCCGGCGATCTTGGACTGATCGAGCAGCCGCGCCTTGACGGCGATCGTCCCCTTCGTGATCAGCGCACGGAACTCCGCCGGGGTGACCTGGGTGGCGTCCGGCCCCAGCGCACCGATATCGGGGTTGAGCCAGACCCGCCCCAGCCGCCGCGGGTCGACCAGCACCAGGCTGCCGCCATCCGCGAACGTGAGCGTGAACCGGCTCCACTGGGCCCGGTGAGGGCGAGTGTCATACCGGTGCGGATCACCGCCCTCGGCCACCGTGCCGTCCGGGCCGGTGATCACGATGCGGCCAGTCATGCCCAGATGGATGCCGAGTTCCGGGCCGCCGGACGCGGGCACTGCCCCCGTCCCGGAGGTCTCGAGCCACAGGGTCTTGCCGCGCCGGTGTGCGGCGGTGAGGCTGCGTCCGGTCAGCGCGCTCCGCAGCTCACCCGGGGCATGCGGCCGCCTGACATAGCCGTCCGAATCGTCGACATCCACGATGAGCCGGTGCAGCGCCTGGTCACCGATCAGGCGGCGCGCGGTCTCAACCTCGGGAAGCTCTGGCACGCACCCGTTCTACCGGACCGGCGCCAAAGGCGCAGCTATCCTTAGCTCGTTCAGCCCGCGCGGATGGCTTTGCCCCGCCCGGACGGCGTCGAGCAGGCGATTGAGCCGGCCAGGCGGACTGTGTCACCACGGCCGGGAAGCTTCAGCACAACCTGGCAGGCCAGAGGCCAGAAAGGCATGTCAGCGGCCCGGTCCCTGACTGGCCCGCCAGCCGGGACCGGTCGCTGTCACGCTAGACGACGAAGGCTGTCTAGGTGGGTGCTATTTACGCCGTGGATCCGGGACGCCGAGCTCGTCTTCTGGACCGGGATCCGGGCCGCCCAGCGTGTCGGCGGTGTCCGGGTACGGGCCGCCCAGTTCGTCTTCCGGGCCGGGGTCCTCGCCGCCCAGCGTGTCCGTGTCCGCGGTGTCCGGGTACGGACCGCCGAGTTCGTCTTCCGGGCCGGGGTCCTCGCCGCCGAGCGTGTCGAATGGTCGTTCGCTTGCCATGGTGGCCTCCCTTTGCTGCGTTGCCGGGTTCTGCTCGCTTCGTGGGCCGGTCAGCTGAGGAACGGGACGAGGTGAGCGTTGACCTCGTCGGCGTGGGTCCAGCTACGGTCGGCGGTGCCGTGCATCACCAGCACCGGGATGTCGATTTTGGATAGGTCGTCGCGGAAGTCGGTGTGCCAGGTCGCCACGCACGCGATCGTCCCTGCGGGCGAGGCGCTGACTTCGGTGTTCCAGGCGTCCCTGACCACCTCCTCGCTGATTCGGTTGCCGAGCCTCTGGTCCAGGTTGAAGAAGTTCTTGTTCCACTCAGTGAAGTAGGCGAACGGGTCCGCGGTCAAGGCCGCGGCGATCTGATCGAAGACCTCCTGCGGGCCACCTTGCGGCGTTTGGTCCGTTTTGAGCACAAGGCGATGACGAGCTTGTCCAGGCCGGCGGCGAAGGTGTCGTAGTCATACCCGCTGGCTGGCCGGCCGGATGCGCCGAAGCCGCCCTTGAGGTCCTTCCTCCAAGCGCCCCCGGGAGAGACCCCGGGTCATGCCCCGGGATTGTCCTCGGGGTGCGGTCGCCGTCCGTTCCCGGACGCGGCCGTTCCCCGCGCCTGCTGCGCGATGCCTGCCGCGAGGAATCGCTTCGCCGCCGCAGTCCCTTGTCTTAGCCTGTATGCGCTACTGCCGAAGATTTGGCCGCTGCCCGCTATCTGCCGCAATCGCCGCGCCAACGAGGACGCGTCCGGCATAATCTTCGGGCGCCCCGCATGATCGCGAGGCTTATTCACGCGGCGGCCGGCGGCCCTAGGGCCGGCAAGGCAGGTCGGGCAGGTGCGAGCCAAGGGTTTGCCGCCCCGAAATTTCCCGATTTAATGGCATAAATGCCGCAAGCAGCACCTTCATGATCGCGAAGACTTTTTTCTTGATGTAAGAAAAGTTTCTTATACGTACACCGATCTTACGTGATCATGGAATTTCAGCCCGCGCCATACCCAGGGCGGGTATTCAACCCCGAAAGAATGGCGGCCGCAGCGCCCCGAATAGCCCTCAAAGGCCGGTTTCGCCGCCCAGCTCATTAGGACGGGCAACCGTGCGGCGAGAATAGCGCGCATGCCGACAGACCTGAAGTCGATGATCACCGCCCTGGTGTCCGGCATCGAGCCCACGGACGACCTCGGCCGGGAGCACAGCCAGAACACGTTGTCGTGGCTTGCCGCGACCGATGACATCTTCCGGCGGGCGGAGCCGCACACCCCGTCACCGCATCTGGTGTCGTACTTCCTGCTCATCGACCGCCAGAACGGGAGCGCGCTGCTCTGCGACCACCGCCTCTCCGGCCTGTGGCTGCCGACGGGAGGGCATGTCGAGCCGGGCGAGCACCCGCTCGACACCGTTCGGCGCGAGACCATCGAAGAACTCGGTATTACCGCGCAGCCCGACGCGGCGTTCGGGGACAAGCCGTTCTTCCTCACGATGACCGAGACCGTGGGCCCGCCCGCGACGCGCCACGTCGACGTCGCCCTCTGGTTCGCCCTCGCCTGCCGCGTCGGGCAGCCCCTACACCCGGACCAGCGCGAATTCGTCCAGGTCCGCTGGTGGACGGCCGAGGAACTGCGCCACGTCGACCTTGACCGGTTCGAACCCCACCTGCGGCGCGCCCTGGACGCCCTCGGCCTCGCCAGCTCATGAGCAACGACGAGCAAGGAGTCATCGTGACAACTGGACACACCGCGATCGTGACAGGCGCTAACCACGGTATCGGCGCGGCGACCGCGCAGGCCCTGGCCCGCCGCGGCTGCGCGGTCCTGTGCACGTTCCTGCGGCTCGACGACCCGCCCGACCCTGGAATCCCGCAAGCGTACCGGGACCACCGCGCGCGGGACGCCGCCGCGGTCGTCGCCCGCATCCGCGATGACGGCGGCATGGCAGCCGCGGTGGAGGCCGACCTATCGGACCCCGCCGCTCCCGCCCTGCTGTTCGACACCGCCGAGGAGCAGTTCGGCCCCGTCGACATCCTGGTTAACAACGCGACCGGCTGGCTGGCCGACACCTTCACCCCCAGCCAGAACGATCGGGCCGGCAGATCCCTGCAGCCTGTGACCGCCGACACGTGGACCCGCCAGTTCACGGTCGACGCGATGGGCGCGGCCCTGATGATCAGCGAGTTCGCCCGCCGCCACATCGCCCGCCAGGCAACCTGGGGCCGGATCATCGGCCTAACCTCAGGCGGCGACCTCGGCTTCCCCGAAGAGGTCTCCTACGGAGCCGCCAAGGCCGCCCAGGTGAACTACACGATGTCAGCCGCGCTAGAACTCGCGCCGTACGGCGTCACGGCGAATATGGTCTACCCACCCGTCACCGACACCGGCTGGATCACCGATGCCGTCCGCAAGCACGTCGCCGCCACCCCCGCGCTCATCCACATCGCCACCCCCGACGAGGTCGCCGGGGTAATCGCCTACCTAGCCTCCGACGCCGCCGCCCTCATCACCGCCAACGTGATCACCCTCCGCTAAGCGCCTGCTCTAAGTCGCCGCGAGACCGCGCCACCCCGTACGATCGCCCCGTGGCCTATGACGAAGTCCTAGCCGGGCGCATCAGGGACCTGATCGGGCCCGACCCTGAGCTGACCGAGAAGAAGATGTTCGGCGGCCTCGCCTTCCTCATCCGCGGGCGGATGGCGATTAGCGCCAGCGGCCAGGGCGGCATCCTGGTCCACGTGGATCCGGAGCGGTCAGACGACCTGATGGCCACGACCACGGCCACCACCGCCGTGATGCAGGGCCGCGAGATGCCCGGCTGGCTGCGCGTCAGCCCGGAACACATCGCCACCGACGACGACCTTTCCGAATGGATCGAAATCGCCATCGGCTATGCCCGCTCACTGCCGGGGCGGGACGGGACCGGCCGCAGCGCCTGACGGCGGCGAACACCGCCCTGCCGACTAGCCCGCTGTCCAGGGCCGGAGCTTCTCCGGGTTGCGTATTGCCCAGATGTGCGTGATCCGGTCGCCCGCGATGTCGAACGCGAGCACAGTCACGGCAACCCCGTCGATCTGGGCCACCAGGCCAGGCTGGCCGTTGACCGTACGCTCCAGGATCGCCATGCTGCTGGGTGCCCGGTCGGCCAGATCGGCGAAATAGCGCGCGATCTCCGCGCCGCCCTCGATGGGCCGGAGCGCGGCGGTGACGAGGCCGCCGCCGTCGGCGATCGCCGCGGCGTCGGGGTCGAGGAGGCCGATGAGGGCGCCGATGTCCTTGGCTTCCCATGCCTGCTTGAAGTCCCTGACGATATCGGCCTGCCGGGCTGCCGGGGTGGCCGGAGCCTGGGACGCACGGACGCGGCGACGAGCTGTGGAGGCCAGCTGGCGGCACGCGCCCGGCGTACGGCCGGTGATCTCGGCGACTTCGGTGAAGGAGTAGCGGAAGACGTCGTGGAGGACGAACGCGACGCGCTCGGCCGGGGTCATCGATTCGAGCACGACGAGGAAGGCCATGCTGACCGATTCGTCGAGGGTGACCCGGTCGGCCGGGTCGGCCGGGGCGCCGCCGGGCCGCCCGCTGATCCACTCGCCAGGTTCGGGCAGCGGCTCGGGGATCCATTCCCCCACGTAGCGCTCCCGCCGCGCCCGTGCCGAGCCGAGCACGTCGAGGCAGATGCGGCTGGTGACGGTCCTCAGCCAGGCGCCGGGGGACTCGATGGCTTCCTGCTGCTCCCGGGACATGGCGTACCAGCGAGCGTAGGTCTCTTGCACGGCGTCCTCGGCATCGGCCAGGGAGCCGAGGAGCCGGTAGGCGAGGTTGATCAGCTGGCGCCGCTCGCTCATGATCGCGCTCAGGCCCGCATCGGCCGGCCCGTGTCCCGACCCGTGTCCCGGCCCGGATGGAGTGCTCATGGTGCCGCCCTTCCCTGGTCGCATCCTCTCTCACTAGTGAGACGAGACAGCGCACCGGACTGTCAGGCTGGCGCGCCGCCTTGCGTTCCTGGCGGTTGCGTCGTCGTACCTCGGAGAAGAACAACACGCTCTAAGGAGACGATCATGCAGGCACCGCAGACGAGCACGCCGATGCTGGAGGCTCTGCTGAAGGACGGGGCCCTGGCCGGGGAATGGGTCCTGGATCCGCGCGCGTCCAGCGTCACGGTGAAGAGCAGGAGCCTGGGAGGCCTGGTACGGGTCAACGGTGTCTTCCGCGAGGTGAGCGGGACCGGGTCCATCGTCCCGAACGGCGAGGTCAGCGGCACCGTCACGGTGGCCGCGGCGTCCATCGATACGAGGAACACCCGCCGCGATACCCACCTGCGCTCGGCTGACTTCTTCGACAGCGGCAAGCACCCGGACATCACCTTCGCCGCGGACGGCATCCGGCCGTCTGACCAGGGTGTGACCGTGACGGGCGCGCTGACCGTGCGCGGCCGTACCCGGCCCCTGGCCATCGATGCCGCGGTGTCCGTTCCGGGCGACGAGGAGCTTTGGCTCGACGCCGAGGTCGTCGTCAACCGGGCCGACTTCGGCCTCACCTGGAATCAGCTGGGCATGGTCTCGATGACCAGCACCCTCACCATCCACGCCGTGTTCACGAAAGGCAGGCAGACCGATGAGCGACCTTCAGGCCATCGCTGACCGCGTCGAGATCGAGGCGCTGCGCGGGGAGTTCACCGACGCGGCGATGATGCGCGACTACGACCGCCTCGCGTCGCTGTTCACACCCGACGGCGCGCTGCGGATGCCCAACATCCCCGCCGATCTCGCCGGCCAAGCGGAGATCCGCGCCTGGGGCGCGCGGGTGCCGGATTTCGTCGACTTCCTCGTGCAAAACACGCACCCGG
>Ga0210398_10002632_pt1 | contig 17430 bp, 15 predicted proteins | sample IncBWC4OmetaG_FD_161047 | JGI IMG/M metagenome (GOLD analysis project Ga0210398, IMG submission 161047) | Forest soil microbial communities from Barre Woods Harvard Forest LTER site, Petersham, Massachusetts, United States - Inc-BW-C-4-O | ecosystem: Environmental > Terrestrial > Soil >... | reverse complement strand
CGCAGCTCTAAATCGCCGCCGCACAGCGGGCAGAATTTGACGTTGCGCGGATACTCGTACTGGATTTTGTGATCCGCCGCGACCTGCCCGGATTCATGATGTCCGTGACGTTCATGATGTTGATGCTTCATCTTCGCCCCGCCAGCCGGCGCACCAGCGCCTCGCCGATCAGAACAATCATCGCGGTAACCACCAGCCACGCGTCAAGCGATTCCCGACGCTCCAGCGTGGGCCGCGTAATTTCGACATCTGAGGTAGAAGGATTAAGCCGTCCGCCGGTCGCCGCGGCGAGTTCCTCGAGGAGCCCGTAGTTCGGCTCCGGCCGCGGCACCTCGGCAGTGACTGACGGACTGACCGTATATGCGAGCGGCGGCAGCGGCGTCGCTTTGCTGTCGGCGGATTTCACTTCGATATAGTAGGTGCCGGGCTCCGGCGCATCGATCGCGCCCGCGAGCTCGCCCGGCGCTTCTTCGCCGAGGACGGTTTGCGTCTTGCTGCCGTCGGGGCGGGTAACCGTCGCCGTCACCAGATGCGATCCGAATCCCGGCTGGTCGCTGTAGTCGGTGAGCTTGAGGCGAATTCTTCCCGCCTGATACCCGAGCGCGACGTCGGTCTTCTGCTCCGCGGCGACCTCCGGCGTCATCCACGCGAGGATGCGGTTCCACACCGGCGCGAAGGTGTTGCGCGCGATCCACGGACCCGACCATCGCCCGCTGGCGTCGGTGGTGACCGCCAGTGTCTTGCCCGCGTTGTATTTCCAGCTCGCGATCACCGGATCGCGCCGCCCCTGGCGATCGACATAGGCATCGAGCGAGGCCCGCGGCTTCAACTCGGTGGCGACGTAGCCGAGGAGCGGCGGTAGTGGACGTCCCGCATAATCCTTGAGCACCGGGTTGGGGCTCACCGTATGTGGCGTGAACTGCGTCTCGACCATGGTGACGTCGCCGCCGTGCTGCTTGAAATCCTCGACGAAGATTTCCGGCAGGTTGCTCGCGCTGTCGGTCTGGAAATAGCCGCCGCCGCCATACTTGGAAATTCCTTCGAGCAGCGAAAAGTCCGCGTCCTTGCCGATGGCGATGGTTGAAACCGACGCGCCGATATCGTGATGAATCGAGGCCACCAGGCTGTAGTACATGTCGAGCGTGCCGCCGACCTTGCCGTCGGTGAGCACGATGACGTGCTTGATCGGCGCGTCGCTGTCGACCAGCGTGCGCTCGGCCTGCTCCATCGCGGGCATCAGGAAGGTGCGGCCCTGGGCCTTGAGGCGCTCGACCATCTGGTTGAAGTAGGGCCGCGACTTCGCGACGGTATCCAGCGGCACCACCACGAAGGGTTGCGAATCGAAACCGATCACCGCGATGAGATCGTTGTCCTTCAGCGTGGTCATGATTTTTTCGGCCGCCGCGATCGCGTAGCGGAGCTTGTTGTCGCGGCTCATCGATCCCGATTTATCGATGACCAGGACCAGGGCGCGCTGACGCTCCTTATGCTCCGGCGGCTTCATCACCACCGGCATAATCTGCGCGAGGGGACTGTTCTGGTACCCGCCGAGGCCGAAGCTTTCATCACCGCCGGTCATCACCAGCGAGCCGCCGCGATCGACATAACTAACCAGCGCATTTTGCGCCGCCTCGGAGAGTCGCTCGCGCGGCAGGTTGTTCAGGATCACGGCATCGTAGCCGGTCAGGCTGCCGTTCCACTCGCCGTTCGGGACCGGAACGATAGTGGCCTCCAGGCCCATCCGATGAATCACGGTTTCGAGGTACGACGCATCTTTGGCATTGTCGGTCAGCACAAGAATCTTTCGTTGCGCGCCGACGCCTACCCATCCCTGCAGCGAATCGTCCTCGAGGTATGCGTCCAGTGTCGGATTGTCGGCTTTGAATGACGCTTTGTAGGAATCGAGGCCGGCATTTTCGGTCTGCACCGGAAAGTCGAAACGCTCTTCGCCGCTATGCAGCGTGACTTTGCGCTGATCGAGCAGCGTGCCGTTGCGATAAATCTCGATAGTGCCCGCGACCGGCACGCTATTGAGGTTTTCCATCGTGACGCCGAGCGCGAAGGGCGCCGACTTCGACAGCGCCGACGGCAGCGCCAGTCCCGTCATCGCAACGTTAGGCACCGACGCGGCGCCCGGCGGCGTGAACATGAACAGCCGGATGCCGGCCGCGAGCAGCGCGGAGGTCGCTCGCGTCGCATCGCCACGATTCTGCCATCCATCGGTGACAATCACCGCGGGACCGCCCCGGGCGGCGGGATTCGACGCGAGCGCGGTGAGCGCGTTTTCGAGATTGGTCGCATTCGGCGCGCACGCCTTGCATCCAGCGCGACTCTTGAGCGTTTCGATCGCATCGCTGATCGAGGTGGTTTCATTCTCGGAGCCGAACAGCATCGCGGGATCGCTCGCGCGCAGCTTGAGTTGATTGCTGATGAGATCGATCCCCCACGCGCGCATCGCCGGCGTGATACTCGCTGACGCGTCGATAACGGCGGGCCGCGTTGCGCCTTCCGAGCGCATCACTTTTTCCGGACCCGCCAGCGCGAGGACGAACAGCGCGAGCGCGAGCGTGCGCATCAGCGGCGCGAAGATCCTGCCGATGCTGCGCAGACCGAGCAGCGACCACAGCAGCACGATGGCTGGAATCGCAAGGAGATAGAACGCCTCGGGACGCGCGAAGGTGACACCGCGAAGTATCGCGCCGAGGTTTTGCACATCCACGATGCTATGCCTCGAGCGGGCCGCGCCTGCGCCGGTAGAGGAGCATCGCTTCCAGCGCCAGCAGCGCGAGAATCGCCGCCAGAAGGTAGGCGGTCAAGGGCGACTGTTGGTTGAGAGATTCGGGCAGCGCCATCGTTTTGGCCGACTCGATTTTCAATGGCGGCACGTTTTCGAAATCGGAAGTCGTCAAATCAGCGAGGTTGATCGCGCGCAATGTCACCTGCTTGCCCGGTCCAATCAGCTGGTAGATTCCCTGCGCCGCGACCTCGGTGAAGAGCGTGCCGGGTCTCGCAGAGAACTCTTTTCCCGACGGAACCATCACGTCATGCACACCGGCCGGCACCAGCCATGGCTCGCCGGTCCGGTACCCGCCCGAGTTGGCGCCGACCCCGGCCAGGTAGCCGAGCGCGTTGAGCGTGATGATCGACATCGGCAGGTTGCGCTTGCCGAGGTACGGAAACGGATTGAAACCGGTGGCGACAAAACGATGTCCCTGGCGCTCGCCGCGCAGCAGCAACGACCCGCCGGCGCCGTCGACCACCGATTCCATCCACGGATGAGTGCCGAATACTTCGCCTTCGCGGATGTTGAGCAGGCGGAAATTGACCGCATCGGTCAGCGGATCGATGGGGTTCCATCGCGTGATTTGCACCGTGGGGAGCGAGGTCGAGTTGAAGCCGAAAATCGGGTCACTGCCGGGCGGCATCACCAGCATCGAGTTGACGGTGGGAAGTTCCTTGGGCGCCGCGAATTCAAAAATCGCGAGATCGATATCGTTCAGGTCCGCGGGCGTGAATGCGTCGGGCGACTTGGCCGTGACCGTCACCCCCGGAATCGAATCGAGGCCTTGCGCATCGGCGGGATGCGGACTGACGAACAAAATCGACACCGTCTTGACCGAACCGGCGGTGGCGTATGCGATATTGTCCAGCGGGAAGCCATCGCTCGGCGAAAGCTCCGCCTTGTAAATCTTCGCCGGGCCGAGCGAGGGGAATTCAACCACCCCGGTTTCGCGCGGGCCGAGGCTGGTCTTCGCGGTGCCAAGCGGCTGGTCATCGCCACTGACAGTGACTCCGATGTCAGCCGGCTTAGGGGAAAAGTTTGCGACCGTGAGCCGCGCGTGCAGCGCATCGGCGCCGAAAGTCTCGCGCCGCAGCGTGAACGATCCGATGGCGAAATTGTCGATCGGGTCGCCCACCGTTATCGCATCGATACGCGGCGGAGCGGGCGGCGCGAGCGGGCGCGAACTCGCGAAAATCACCTTGCTCACGCGGCCGCTGGAAGACAGCTCGCCAAGCAGGTTGGCGACCGCGGCCGGATCGGTCGGCGCGTCCGAGGCCTGCGCCGCCGCGATTTGAAAATGCGCATCGGTCGGGGCGAGCGCCGCGCCATTCACCTCATGCGGTTGCGGCGCGGTCAGATATAGCGCGACGGTACTCGCGTCGGTGTTCGAGAGCATCGCGTCGGTTTCCTTACGCGCCTGCTCGAAGCGAGTGGTGCGGTCGCGCGTCTGCGCCTGCATGCGGGCTGAGTTATCCAGTACGATAGCGATCGGATTGCCGTGGCGAATCAAGTAGGGCCGCGCCGTCGCAAGGACGGCGAGAATCAGGATGAGCAGCTCGACAAAAAACGTCCAATCGAGTTTCGGCCAGCCGCCAAAGCGTTCCTTGCGCATCGCATGCAGCGCGCGGAACGCGAGAACGCTGGAAACCACGATACGGGCAGGACGTTCGCGCGCGAGGTACGCGAGGACGAGCGCGGGTACTATCGCGAAGAAGATAAGGGCGCCAGGGTTCAGGAGTCCCATGAGCTTTAGCGCCAGCCCCTTTTCTGATCCTCCCCCGTTGATCGGGGGAGGTGGCTCGGCGCAGTTCGTGCGATGTCTGAGAGCAGGAACTGTGTCGAGCCGGAGAGGGACCTCAGCGCTGGATTCTGTTCCGGGGCGATGGCGCGAGCATCGTACCGCGACGGCGCTGGGCCCCCTCCCCCAATCAATAGGGAAGGTCCCGAAAAGAATGGGGGAGGAATGGATGTCATTTTGCGAGGCCTAACTCGGCGACCGCTTTCAGGAAAAATTCGTGGAAATCCTGGTCCGTCGTGTTCAGCGCGTAATGCATCCCGCGCTTGAGGCAGAAGGACCTGATCTCACGCGAAAGGCGCTGCAGCGTATGCGTATAGCGCTCCCGCTCGCGATTGCCGATTGAGACCCGCAGCGCCTCGCCGGTTTCCGCGTCGACCACCTCGATATCGCCATCGAGGCCCTGCCCTGACATTTCGCGGCCGCCGAGAATCTGCACCGCGGTGACGTCCATCGTAGCCGCGGTGAAAACTCCGAGGCCACGCGTGGCCACGTTCGGCAGCATCAAAAAATCCGAGATGACGAAAACTTTGCCGGCGCGACGCAGGCCCACCAGGTCGCGCGCCATATCGGCGCCGAAATCGGTTGCGCCATGCGGCTTCATGCTTTCCAGCCGCTGCGCGAGTTCCACGATACGATGGCGTCCGACCACGAAGCTGGGCGGCGGCCCGTGCCCCTCGCCGGCCAGCACCCGAATCATCACCCGGTCGCCGGAAGCCAGGGCCACGTATGCGATCGCCAGCGCGGTTGCGATCGCGCGATCGAATTTTTTGTCGGCCGCCGGAAATCCCATCGACGCGCTCGCGTCGAGGAAAATATACGTCAGCAGGTCTTCTTCTTCCTTGAACAGCTTGACGTAGAGTTTGTCGGTACGGCCGTACAGTCCCCAGTCGATGTAGCGAAAATCATCGCCCATCGAGTAATGACGATAGTCGCTCCACTCCAGCGAAGATCCGCGCTTGGGCGACAGATGAGTGCCGCGGCCAAGCCCGGCGTACTGGCGGCGCGTCTTGATGCGCAACTCCTCCAACCGCCCCAGAAAGGTCGGCGTGAACTCGGCGGGTAATCCAAACACTAGCTCGTCCCTCGCATCCGCCGCGCTCTCACTTCAGGTGCGATGCGGCCCGCGGACAGCCCGAATCGGTTTCGCGGGGTACGGCTGTGCCGTGGCGTCTTCCGCGCCCTCTTCGAGTCTATGTTGATGGCGTCCACGGCAGCGGAGAACCGGTAACCTTCCTTAACTACGCGAGGTCGCAGGACGTTTGATTTTCTTGGTCACCTGCTCGAGGAGCTGCTCGGTCGAGACGTTCTCCGCCTCCGCCTGGAAATTGCGCAGCAAGCGATGACGCAGCGCCGGGATGACCGCGTCGTCGATGTCCTCGTAGCTGACGCTCACGCGCCCGGCCAGCAGCGCGTTGACTTTGCCGGCCAGGATGAGCGCCTGCGCACCACGCGGGCTGGGGCCGAAGCGCAAGTACTGAGTAATCTCGGGCGTCGCGCCGGGACTGCCGGGCGTGCATGCGGTGATGATCGAGATGATGTAGCGCTCAACTGGCTCGGAGACCATCACTTCGCGCGCGAGCTGCTTGAGCTCCTCGATTTTTATCGGCGCGTCGATCGGATCGAAGTTCGGCTGAACTTTGTAGGTCTGCGCACCGGTAGTGCGATGCATGATCTCGCGCAACTCGTCGGGCTTGGGCGAGCCGATCACTACTTTGAACAGGAAACGATCCATCTGCGCCTCGGGCAGCGGATAGGTGCCTTCGAGCTCGATGGGATTTTGCGTCGCCAGCACGATGTATGGCGGATCGAGGCGATAGGTCTCACCGAAGACGGTGACCTGGCGCTCTTCCATCGCTTCGAGTACGGCGGATTGGGTCTTCGGCGTGGCGCGGTTGATTTCGTCGCCCAGCACCATGTGCGCGAAAATCGGACCCGGTTTGAAGACGAACTCGCGATGCCCGTTGGCCTCGGTCAGGACCTGGGTGCCGATGATATCGGCTGGCATCAAATCGGGCGTGAACTGGATGCGCTTGAAGCTCAGCCCGAGCACATCGCTGGCGGTTTTGACCATCAGCGTTTTGCCCAACCCTGGAACGCCTTCGATCAGAATATGGCCGCCCGCGAAGAGCGCGGTGAGAAGCTTTCGCACCACGTCGCGGTGGCCGACGATTACCTTCCCGACTTCCTCTTCGGCGCGTGCGAAGACCTGCTGGAATTCAGCGACGCGTTGGTCGGGCGATTGTTTCGGAGCCGCTCCCATCCGTTATCCTCTCTACTCTTGCGATAGCAGTCGCGACTCAGTGAATGAGATCGCGATAGCGCGGCGGTACCAGCTGCCTCTCATCGGGGGGCGCGGTATCCGCAGTCGGTGCGAGCGGCGCATTGGTGTACGCAGTGGTGGCCTTGGGCCGCTCGGTGTCGATTACAGTTTTTCCTTCGCCCTCGGAAGGGGCGCCGGAGGGAATTTTGAAAACCACATAGCGAGCATCATTGATGTTGAGGCCGATCCCCTTCTCGCCGGGTTTGAGAAATCGCTCATAGTTCGCGGCGGTCGGAAATTCGCCCAGATGGGTATCGCCGCCGGTGCCGCCGCCATTGGGTTGCTTGCCTTGCCCATTAGGCATTTTGTTGCCCGCGTTGTTTCCGGCCTGAGGAACCGGCACTGGAGCGCTGCCCTTCTCATTGGGATTTTTGCTGCTGCCGCCTTGTTGATTGGGATTGTTCCCGGGCCGCGGCGCTTGCGCGGTTTTCGCATTGGGGTCGGGCTTGTTGGGCGCCGGGCTGGCCGTGAGGTCATCGGTCTGAACCTGTGCCTGCGCTTTCGCGAGCTGATTTTTCAAATCGATGCTGTCGGCGGTGCCACCATTATTGTTCTGGCCGTTTTTCTTGCCGCCGCTTTTGTTTTGCGCGCTTCCGGTGCCACCGCTGCCTTCGCCTTTTCCGCTGCCCTTACCTTGACCTTGACTCTGGCCGCTTTCGCCCTTGCCCTCGCTACCGCCGGATGCGTTCGACGACGCCGATGATCCGGCCCCTGCCGATCCCTTGCTGGTACCGGTGCTCGCCCCACTCTGGTCGCCCGCGCTCGCTTCTTTCTTCTCGACTTGAGCCAGCACCTGGTCGAGTTCCTTCTTTTTCTCCTCGGGAGGGATATTCGGATTCGCCAGGTTGGCGGCAACCTTCTTGACCTTGCGCGCGATCTGCTTGTCCTCGGGTGACTTGGCCGATGCCTCAATCCTGTCGGCGAGCTTGCGCAGTTGCATCGCGGTATTTTCGATCGGCAAGGGCGGCCGGATCAGCGCCAGCGTCGCGAGGCCGAGCGCGATCGCGATTGCGGCCGATGGAAGCGACGACTTCCTGATCGGTTCGGCTACCTCGACCGCGAATTCTTTTTCAGGATTGAAGGAGTTAAGCGCGGCGGTCACGTTGCGCCATAGCACCGGGAAGAGCGGCGAGCGCGAGGCATCCGAAGGCGGAGGCGCATCGGGATTCGACAGCGTCGCGAGAGTCACCACCTGCTCATTCGCGTGCGTTTTCTCATCGACCTGGATCGCGGCACCGATGAAGTCATCCGAGGCCGCGTAGGCGCGCCATCCGCGATACGCGCCGACCAGAATTGCGAAGCCGGCCGCCGCCAGCATGGTCAGCCGAGCATCGATGGTCAAATTGGTCGGCAGAAAATATCCCATCCGTTCCCAGGTCATTCTGCCGATCGCAGGCAGCGCCGCGGCCAGCACCATCGCGGTCAGCGCGGGCGCAAGGAAATAAATCGACGCGCGGATCGCGGCGATCCGCGCGATTCGCTTGCGCGCGAGGGAAATCAATTCGACGGGATTGCTGGCCACGACTTCTATTATTTCACGCCTTTAGCGCGCCGCGCGCGGCAGGGGCGAGGATTTCGCCGCATCATGCCACACGGTCTTGCGCAGCATCGCGATGGCTTTCTGATGCTCCTGATAGGATTTTGAAAACACGTGGGTGCCGTCATCGCGCGCGACAAAATACAGGTAATCGCTCTGCGCTGGATAGAGTGCGGCCTCTATCGATCGCTGCCCCGGATTCGCGATCGGCCCCGGCGGAAGTCCCGCGAACGCATAGGTATTGAAGGTTGATGGGACCCGCACCGCGGCTGCCGCCGACTGATTCTCTCCCTCGAAACTATACTCAGCAGTGGGGTCAGATTGAAGCGGCATTCCGAGCCGCAGGCGATTATAAAACACGCTCGCGATGAGCTTGCGCTCGCCCGGAATTTTGGCTTCCTTCTCGACAATCGACGCCATCGTGACCAGCTCGCGCGGCGTCAGGCCGAGCTGGAACATCCGCTCCTCAGCCTGGGGTGTCAGCACCTCGAAGAAGCGCATCAGCATCGCGGTGAGGACGTCATTGACCTGCGCGCGCGGCGAGAATTTGTAGGTCGCCGGGAACAGATAACCCTCGGCGCCCAGCGGCAGCAAGCCCAGCGCCGTGACGAGGGGGCCATCATGCGCGGCGCGCTCGAAATCGGGCTGGCAAATGAGGCCGGTCATCGCGAGGCGCTCGGCGATTTGATGAACGGTAAGACCTTCGGGAATGGTCACGACAATCGATACGAAATCGCCATTGACCAGATGCCGCATGATGTCGGGAATGCGCTCCTCGCCCTTGAATTCGTAATCGCCAGGCTGAATCCGGCGGGCCTTGCCGGTCAACGCGCCATAGAGGAGGAGGACGGTCGCGCTGCGCACCACCCCGGCCGCCTTGAGCTGTCGCGCGACGGAGCGGAACGATTCGCCCTTCGCGATGGAAACCTCGCCCGGCGGTGAGAGCCTGGGCGCGGGCGACTTCCACAGATAAAACCATGCGACGACGGTGGCGAGAATTAATACAGCCGCGATCGATACCGCGATACGGATGTTTAGTTTTTGCACGGTCCCAATGCGTGCAATTCGAGATAGCTCTCCAGAATGACGGCGGCGGCGACCGCATCGATGGCGGGCTTTTTCTTGCCACGCGACATTGAATTGGCGAGGCGGCCCTCGGCCTCGAAGCTGGAGAGACGCTCATCTTGAAGCTTTACTTCGATGCGCCATGCTTCAGCGAGTTTCGCGGCGAAATTTCGCGCATGTCGCGCCATCGGACCTTCGGACCCGTCCATGTTGACGGGCAGCCCCACCACAAGGCACTGTATATCACGGCTCCCGAGTACCTCTCGGATAGCCTCCAGATCAGCGGCGAAAGAACGCCGTTCAATGGTGCGTAGTGGATGAGCTGATAAACCGTGGGCGTCGGTAACAGCGATCCCAATTCTGCGCGCGCCCAGGTCCAAAGCAGCGATCGCCATAGATGGTACGCGTAATGCTATCTCAGGTTGGCGGCCGAACTCGACCCGTGAGGTGTTAGTAAATGAGTCCAAAAATCCTTGCTACCGAATGGCAAATGGCTTAGGGTTCGCAGCGATGGGGATTTGGGGACCGCTCTGGGGGGGCCATCCGCGTGCGTTCGTCGCGCTGGTTGTTGCATTTCTGACCACCGCGACGGCGCTGCACCTGTTCTTTTCCAGGACTGGAACGACCGATAGCGACATGGCGTTGGTTCTGGCCGGATCTTCTGACGTCGACTCGTACGCCGAGGTAGTCGATGCGGTCGAGCCCGCGCCTCCCCCGATAGCGATTCAGACTGATCTCGACCGCACCGCCAGCATCGAGCGCTACCTGATGCAGGCGGGACTTGGCCAGCAGGACGCGCATGCATGGGCGGCATACTTCCAGGGTGCTGCGCAGAGCAACCTGCTTCGCAAGGGCCATCCGGTAACTGTCTACCGAGACTCGGAGACCGGTTCGGTGACCGGGTTCAAATACGACGTCGATGATCGCGTACAAATTTACGAATCGACGCTGGGCGCGGGCATCATCAAGGCCTATCGCCAACCCATTCGATATACGGTGCGTCCCGTCAGCCTCGCGTTTGAAGTGCGCAACAACAGCTTCCACGCCAGCGCACTTAAGCAGCATGTTCCCGAAGCGATCGTTGACAGCCTCGAAGATGCTTTCTCCAGCCGCTACGACCTCGACCATATGGCGGCCGGCAGCGCCGTTAAGCTGATCTATGAAGAGCATGTCAGCCGCGATGGCGTGCATCGCGTGGCAGGCGATATCGACGCTGCCGAAATCCGCCACGGAACCCATGCCGTCAAGGCTTTTGCGTTCCGCGATGAGCATGGACGAGCGCATCTCTATGATGAAGAGGGGCACGCACTCGGTCCACAGTTCCTCCGCTTCCCGGTCAATTTCCAGTACATCTCGTCCGGCTTCTCGCTCCATCGATACCACCCCATCCTTCATCAATATCGTCCGCATCTGGGGGTTGATTTGGCCGCCCAGTATGGCACCCCGGTCAAGGCCATCGCCGACGGCCGGGTTGAATCCTCCGGATGGTGCGGTGAACTGGGCAATTGCATTCGCCTCGATCACGACAACGCGACCGTCAGTATCTACGGGCATCTGTCGAAGATTGATGCCAACGCGAGGACTGGCAGCTATATCCGAATGGGCGAGGTTATCGGCCAGGTCGGGTCCACCGGACTATCGACTGGACCCCATCTCCATTTTGCGATTGAGAAGCGGGGCCTCAATGTCGACCCGCTGACCCAGACCCTCGGCGTTCATCATCAGATCTCGCCGCGGATGCAGGCGCTGTTCGAGGGTCTCAAGGTGCGCTACCAGACCGCGCTCGCGAGGTTGCCCAATCTTGGTAGCCATTTTGCCGCCGCCATCTCCCGCAAGCCGGCCATCTCCGAGTTCGCAGACCAGTATCACGTGAGCTTGACGCCGCATGTTATGGCGCGCCGCCATCATCACCTGGTGCCGGACGTCGCGCGCATCTATAACGCCGCAACTGCGTACTAAAGCTCTTCGCCGGGGGCGATGAGATCGACACTCGAGAGCGATTTCTTCAGCGCGGCGCCCCCGCGAATCTTCGGCCATCGCGGCAGTGCCGGAACCCATCCAGAGAACACCATCGTGTCGTTCCAGACTGCGGTTGATCTCGGCGCGCGTTATCTCGAAACCGATATCCACCTGACTCGCGACGGCGAAGTTGTAATCTCACACGACCCCGGTCTCGAGCGCATCTGCGGCCAGCCCGGGATCATCAAGGAGATGAACTACGCCGAAGTGGCGAAATTCGACGCTGGCTACACGTTCAGCCGCGACGGCAAGGAGTTTCCGTTTCGCGGCAAGGGGCTGCGCATTCTGCGCCTCGCCGAGTTGCTGGCGACCTTCCCCCGCGCATTTTTCAACATCGATTTTAAGCCCGAAGAGGTGAGCCTCACTGCCGCGGCTTTGAAGGCGATCGACGCTGCGAACATGCGCCGGCAGGTGCTCTTGGCGAGCGAGTTTCAAAACCGCCTCGACGAGGTGCGCGCGCTGGCGCCCGGCGTTCCGACCAGCTTCGGCTCGCTCGAAACCGGCGCGTTCATGCAGGCGCTGGCATCGCACGATCCCGCCTATCAACCCCCCGGTGACGCGCTGCAGATTCCTCCCGAGTACCACGGATGGAAACTGGCGACGCCCGAATCGATCGCGATGGCGCATCGCCACGGCGTCGAAGTCCATCTCTGGACGCTGAACGATGAGCCGGGGATGCGCGAAATGCTGGCGCTCGGCGCGGATGGCATCATGAGCGATTTTCCCGGCCTCGCGCTGAACGTCGCCGCCGCGCGCGCATGATTCGGAGCGGGGCCATCACCGCCACCGCTTTCCAGATCGCATGCGCGTTTGTTAGCTTCTGGCTTTCCCAGTAGCCGAAGGAGTCACCCTACGATGAAACTTGATACCACCCTGCTCTCGCGCCATCTCAAGGAGGCCGCGCCCGCTTCCGAAGCCGCCGAGGCCGCGGGCTTCGACGCGATCTGGACCGCCGAGGCCGGCAGCGATGCGTTCATTCCCGCGGCGCTGGTCGCCGAGCATACCAGGAAAATCAAAGTCGGCACCGCAGTCGCGATCGCGTTCCCGCGCAGTCCGATGGCAACCGCGCAGGTCGCGTGGGACCTCGCGGGTCTGTCGGAAGGGCGGTTCATTCTCGGACTCGGCACCCAGGTCAAGGGTCATATCGAGCGCCGTTACGGCACCAAATGGGATCCGCCGGTGCCGAAGCTGCGCGAGTATGTGCAATCGCTGCGCGCGATTTTCGAATGCTGGTCCAAGGGCGGCACCAAGCTGAAGTACGAAGGCAAATTTTATAACTTCTCGCTGATGACGCCGTTCTTCACGCCGCCCAATCACAACTGGCCGAACATCCCCATCTACATCGCCGGGCTGAATGAACACATCCTGCGGCTGGCCGGGGAACAATGTGACGGGCTCCATGCGCATCCGTTTAACTCGCCCAAGTACCTCGCCGACTTCGTGCTGCCGCACGTCGAGCAAGGCCTCAAGAAGGCGGGGCGCGAGCGCAAGAATTTCACCATCGCCGCGATCGCCTTCGCGATCGTCGGGCACAACCAGGAAGAGCAGAACAAGGTGCGCGAGCAGGTCCGCCAGCAGCTTTCGTTCTATGCCTCGACCCGCACCTATCGCGTCGTGCTCGAGACCCATGGATGGGGTGCGGTGGCCGATCGCCTCAACGAAAAAGCCGCCAAGGGCGAATGGGCCACGATGGGCAAAGAGATTACCGACGAGATGCTCGATGTATATTCTGTGACCGGGACATGGGACGATATCGGGGATAAATTGAAGAAGCGCTACGATGGGTTGCTCGATCGGGTCGCGTTCTATATGCCGTATCATCCGGGCAAGAACGAGGCGGAATGGCGCAAGCTCAACCAGCAGTTCAACGGTTAACGTTCACAGGCGCCCGCGCACGGCGCCGGGAGGAAAAATGATCAAACTTGCACTTCGCACATTTGCGGCAACGCTCGTTCTCGGCACCTTCGCGGCCACCTTCAGTTCGACGGCGCGCGCGCAGGGCGCCCCCGCCGCGGCTCCCTCGACCAGCACGGCCGGCTCCAGCGAGGTCGCACCGGGCGAGCGAAAGTTCACCCTGGTCGCGGAACAAATCGGCGATACCAAGTTCTGGCTGCCGAGCACCATCGTGGCTGAGCCCGGCGACAAGGTTACCCTGGTGCTGAAGAATGAGGTCCCCGGCACCGCGGTGACGCACGGCTTCGAACTGCCGGCCTTCAATATCAGCGAGATCGTCACCCGCGGCGAGAAGCCCAAAGTGGTGCATTTCACCGTCGACAAAGCCGGCGTTTATCCTTACTACTGCCAGTTGCATCCGGGTCATGTCGGCGGCCAGTTGGTGGTTGAGCCGAGCGGCAAGTAGTTCGCCACCGAGACTTCTGCAATCGCACCAGCGGTGGCGCCTCCAGTGCGCCACCGCTGGTTTTTTTGGCGCTGGTCACGCGATGCGATCCGCGATCCGATCCTGTACGCTTACGCCGATGCCTGGACGCCTGCTTTACGCCGCGTCTCCTGAAATGGCGGCGCTCATCGAGCAAGCCGATCTGCTCATGGACTCCCCGTCATTTCGCCTGGTCAAGGATGAAGGAAAAACCCGCGCCGGAATCCTCGCCGGTCCCCCCGCGCCTACGGTTTTCATCAAACGCACCGAAGTGCGCTCGAGCGTTGCGGGGATCTACGCGAACGCCACCGGCTCGCGAGCATCGCGCGCGCTGCGGGGAGCGAAGATGCTGCGCACGGCGGGATTTCACTGCGCAGCCCCGCTGGCCGCGATGGATGTGGTGCGGGCGGGCGCCGTGCGCGTCAGTTATCTCATGAGCGAGGCGCTCGAGCGCGCGCAAATTCTGAGTCATTTTGCCCTCGGACGCGAAGGAGAACCGCGCCACGGCTACCTGCGCCGCAAAACGGTTGCGGACGCTCTCGCCGCGGAGGTCCGCCGTATGCACGACGCCGGTATCTACACGCGCGACCTCCAGGAAACCAACATCATGGTCGAGCAGCGTGATGGCATGATGCGATTCTACTTTCTCGACCTGGAAGATTTCCGCCGCGGGTCGAAGGTTTCGCCGCGGCGCCGGATGCTCAACCTGGTGCATCTCGACCGCAGCATCGGGCGCTTCGTCTCGCGCGCCGGGCGACTCGCTTTCCTATACGCTTATCTCGGCCGGCCACGTGAGCGAGTTGCGCGCCGACAAGCGGTCGCGGAATTTCTCGAACTCAAGCGCAGTGTCGAGCAGGCTCACCAAGCTCGGCACGCTTAGCATCCGCATCTCCAGCCCGCGCAAAAAAATTTATGGCCCACTCGATTCGACAACGCGAGTACAAGCATCACGCCGAACGCCACGTGGCGGCGGGCGCCAATCTTCGCGACGTGATGCTGGGGCTCAACGATGGGCTGGTCGCCTCCTTCGCGGTGACCTCGGGTGTTGCCGGCGCCTTCAGCAACCCCGGCATCGTGATCATGGCGGGCCTCGCGGAAATGCTCGGCGGCGCCGTCTCGATGGGATTGGCAGCGTTCATCTCCGCGCGATCGCAAGTCGAGTTTTACCAGAGCGAAGTGGATCGCGAGCGTTACGAAATCCAGCGATTCCCGGAGCATGAGCGCGACGAAATCCGCGGCATCTACCGGCAGAAGGGTTTTTCCGGGCCACTGCTCGATCAAATCGTCACCCATATCACCGGCGATCCCGACCGCTGGGCCGAGGTGATGATGCGCGAAGAGCTCGGCTTCACCGAGGAAAACTTCGAGTCGCCGCTCAAGTCGTCGGTGGTCGTAGGCGCATCATATCTCATCGGGGCGACCGTGCCGGTCGCGCCGTACTTGTTCAGCGCGCCGCCGGCAGGGATCGCGCTCTCGGCGATCATTACGGTGTTGGTGCTGTTCGCGGTGGGCGCGGCGAAGACCATCATCACCGCGCGCTCATGGTGGCGCAGCGGCTTTGAGAGCATGCTGACCGGCATCGCGGCCGGCGCGGTCACTTACGGCGCGGGTCGCATGTTCGGCGGTCCTCGCTAGGCCTCCACCAGGACGTCGTCGCCTTCGAGCTTTACCGGGTAGCATCCGAGCTTGAGGTTGGGGTCATCGAGATTGGCGCCGGTGGTCACGTCGTATTCCCATCCATGCCAGGGGCAAGTCACCGTGGAGCCGTCGAGGGTGCCCTCGCCGAGCGGTCCTTTGCGATGCCTGCACTCGTTGTCGATCGCATAAAATTTTCCGCCGACATTAAAGAGCGCGATCTTCTTGCCTGCGACGTCGATAGTCTTGCCGGTTCCCTCAGCAATGTCCGCGCGCGATGCGACCTTGGTGGCCATGAAAAAATCCTCAGCGAAATTTCAGGTGGTGTATTCGGCGTTAATCCTAACGTAATCGTAACTCAAGTCGCAGGTCAGGATGGTAGAGGTCGCTTTCCCCAGCTTCAGATCGAGGCTCACCGTGAACTCGCGCGCGCGCATTTTTTCCGCCGCGCCCGGCAGCGCAGCGACCAGCAAGGCCCCGCGTGCGGCGACCTTCACCCCGGCAATCGCGAGCACCAGCCGATCGGATTGCACCATCGCGCCGGAAGATCCCGCCGCCATCAGGATGCGGCCGACGTTGGGATCGCAGCCGAAAAACGCCGTCTTGACCAGCGGTGAATTGGCGATTTGCCGCGCGCAGCGCTCGGCGTCGGCCGGTGATTTCGCGCCCTTCACCGCGACCGTCACCAGCTTGGTCGCGCCTTCACCGTCGTAGACCAGCTCGCGCGCGAGGGCGGCTGACACTGCCTCGACGCCGCGATTGAAAGTATCCAGATCCTTGCGCGAGAGCTCGCGATTTCCCGCCGCTCCACTCGCCATCAGGATGACGGTGTCGTTGGTCGACATGTCGCCGTCGACCGTGATCGCGTTGAAGCTATGGGGCAGAGCCGCTTTGAGCGCCACTCGGAGTTGCGGCGTGGAAACCGCGGCATCGGTGACAAGGTACGCGAGCATGGTCGCCATCTTGGGCGAGATCATGCCCGCGCCTTTCGCGACCCCGGCAATCGTCACCTTCGCGCCGCCGATTCGAATCGACACCGAGGCGATTTTCGGTCGCGTATCGGTGGTCATGACGGCGCGCGCGAAGTCTTCCATCCCGTCGGCGCGCAATTCTCGAGCGGCCTCGCGCACCCCGGCGCCGAATTTTTCCAAATCGAAAAGATGCCCGATCACCCCGGTCGAGGACGGCGCGATCAGCGCGGCCGCGCAACCGATCTCCTTCGCGACGAGATCGCACGAGTCGCGCGCCAGCTTCAGTCCCGGCTGACCGGTGAAGCTGTTGGCGCATCCCGAGTTGGCGACTACCGCCTGCAGACGCCCGGCACGGATACGATCCATCGTGACGTAAACCGGCGCGGCTTTGACGTGATTGGCGCTGAACACCGCGGCCGCCGCGGCGGGAGCGTCGGCGACGATGAGGCCGAGGTCCTTGGCGCCGGCGGCCTTTTTCAAACCGGCGCTGACGCCGGAAAAGCGAAAGCCGCGCACCACCGCGGGCTCGGAATTGACGCGCATCACGATCCTCCGTGCGCCGTACTATACGGACGCGCGCGGAAGGATCAAATGATTTCGATGTTGTGAGTTTCGGATACCTGATCTCGCTCTCTTCACCAACTAACCGCTTCGTCCAAATGCCCACGCCACCATCAGTGGAAACTCTTCCTGCCAGAATGCGCCGCCGTGCGACCCGGCTCGCTCTCTCATAACGACATCCGCACCCGCATCACGCAGCGCGGCCGCCCACCTCCTTGCGTTGCCGAGGAAGAACGGTTCCTCGGTGCCGGCGACAAGGTAAGTGCGTGGCAGCGGGCTCGGCATCACGCCCGGCGGCTTGTAACCGCCTCCCGGTGAGGCGCAGAAAACGGCGCCATACACCTCCGGATGCCCCAGCCCAAGCG
>Ga0210398_10002631_pt1 | contig 17437 bp, 14 predicted proteins | sample IncBWC4OmetaG_FD_161047 | JGI IMG/M metagenome (GOLD analysis project Ga0210398, IMG submission 161047) | Forest soil microbial communities from Barre Woods Harvard Forest LTER site, Petersham, Massachusetts, United States - Inc-BW-C-4-O | ecosystem: Environmental > Terrestrial > Soil >... | reverse complement strand
CAACCTCGACGTTGCCCATGACATCATCGGACACGTGCGCTCCCAGATTCCGCAGGATTCACGAGTCACCGAATTTTACGCAGGCGTGGGGGCCATCGGCTTGTCGGTATTGTCCCGCGCCGCCCAAATGCGCATGAACGAAGCCGCCCAGCACTCGTTGCGCGGGCTGGAATTCGGCCTGGCCGAGCTCGACCCGGCGAGTCGCGCCAAGGTCTCGGTGATCGCCGGCTCTGCAGGCTCGGCTTGTCGGGAGGCATTGGGCGCGCAGGTGGTGATCGCCGACCCTCCGCGCAAGGGCCTCGACCCCGAGCTGACGGAAACCTTGAGCCGGCAGCCACCGGAGCGGTTTTTGTACGTGAGCTGCGGGCTGGAATCGCTGCGCCATGATACGGCGCAGTTGACCTCGGGCGGCAAACTGCGGCTATCGGGGCTCACCGCGTTCAATCTGTTCCCCTTCACCGAGCACGTCGAAACCGTCGCCTGTTTCGAGCCCGCCTGATCCGCTTACCCTATACTCGTCCGCACGGATGAGGAGGCTGACGATGGACAGTTCCGACGCTCTCGACCCGGTGTTGCCGGCCCCGGTGCCGCCGCGCGGCCGCATGTCGGTATGGCAATTCTTGAACGCCCTGCGCGACAGCACCCTCAAGACGTTCAGCCAGGAAGCCTACGAGCACGATATCGTCGAGAATAAAATTCTGGGAAGGCACACGTTTCTCGTCAACGAGCCGGCCGCCATCAAGCGCGTTCTGCTGGATAACGTGGCGAATTATGAAAAGAGCGAGATCACCCGCCGTATTCTGGAACCCGGCCTGGGGAAGGGCCTGATCACCCTGGAAGGGGACACGTGGAAGGCGCATCGGCGAACCATGTCGCCCGCATTCGACCTGCGCAGCGTCGCCTCCTATACGCCCATCATGACGGCGGCCGCCGAAGAACTGGCCGCGGAGTGGAGCGCACTGGATCCAAACACCGGCGTCGACGTCTCCGACTCGATGATGGAGGTGACGCTCAAGATCATTTCGCGCACCATGTTCTCTTCGGATTCGGACGACATCATGTCCATCATGGGACATGCCGCGGGACGCTACCAAGCGACCGTACGCCCGAACATTCTCGATCTGCTCAGCGTCCCGCTGTGGCTCGCCGGCCTCGGCAGGAATAAAGCGGCGCATCGCGCATTTGCCGAGTTCGATACGGTGATCGATCGATTGATCGAGAGCCGGGTACGCGATGCGCAAGGCGCGCCCAAGGACTTGCTGGCCCGGTTGATCGCCGCCCGCGACGAGCAAACGGGTGTGGGAATGTCGGCAAAGGAGGTGCGAGACCACATCGTCACCATGTTCATGGCAGGACACGAAACGACCGCCATGGCCATGACCTGGGCTTGGTATCTGTTGTCGCAACATCCGGCGCAGGAAGCCAAGCTTCACGCGGAGTTGCAGACCGTGCTCGGCGGGCGCCCGCCCACGCACGATGATCTGGGCAGGCTGACGTATTCGCGTATGGTGATCGAGGAATCCATGCGGATCTATCCGACGGTGCCGGCAATGGAACGGGAAGCTCTGGCGGATGACACGCTGGCGGGCAGACCGGTGCCCAAGGGTTCCACCGTCATGATCGTCCCTTGGGTGCTGCATCGGCATCAGAAACTGTGGAAAAACCCCGGCCGGTTCGATCCCGAACGCTTTTCATCCGAACAATCTGCGGCCCGGCCGCGATTCTCGTATCTGCCGTTCGGCGGCGGCAGGCGAATCTGCATCGGCGCGGCCTTCGCGATCGCGGAGGCGACGATTTTGCTCGCGGCGCTGGCGCAGCATTTTCAGCCGCGGCTGGTGCCGGGACACCGGGTTGATCCGCAGGGGCTGATCACGCTGCGCGCCCGTCACGGAATGAACATGCTGCTCTCGCGCCGCTAGAGGGTGCGCTCGAGCGCACCGCGATCCCAGCGCGCCAGATCGGCCGCGGCGGCATAAGTCGATTGGAAGAATCGCAGCAGCATCCTGTCGGGGTCGGGCATGGCGCGCAGTGCTTCGTACGACAGCAAAAATTCCCCCGCCTGAAGATCAAAGCGCGCGGCGCCGGGTTCGGCCAAGCGCTGCCGGTAACCCGCAGGTTCCGGGTAGGCGTAAGCGTAAAACGACGGCGGGTTCGATCCATCCCCCGGCCAAAACCCGCAGCTGCTGCATTCATGGGAGTACGCTTCGACCATGACCCGATCCGGGCAATTGGGCGCGCCGCCCGGGTGCTTCGGGGCACGGCGCCCCGAGAAGCGGGTCGAGGCCAGATCGAAGCTGCCCCAAAAAAAGTGGATGGGGCTCTGCTTGCCGGTAAAGCCGCTTCGAAATCGGGCCATCACGCGCTGTGTATTGACGAGGATCTGCCAGCACGCGTGCGCGGACTCCGGCGCATAGCCTGCATGTTCATGATCCTGTGCAAACGGTATCGCGATCTTCACCTCCACCGGCGAGGGGTGAATGATCGGATGGATCCCGAGTTCGCCCAGCGCAGCCAGATATCGCGCGAAGAAATCCGCCACCGTCATCGGGGTCAGCGCAAAGGAGCGCCGCGCGCCGTCGCTGGTCTGCACAATCAGTTCGTGGGAAAGAAAATCGAACTCGACGGCCACCGTGCTCTTGCCGTGCGGCATGGGTGATGTGGTCAAGCCGCGCACGGTCACATAGAGGGCCACCTGCCACCAATGATTCTCCATCGGCGCCAGCGCCAGGCGGGTCTTGCCCACGATTTGCGCCCACATGTGCAGGGTCTCGTAAGTGGCTTGCCATCCCTCGCGCGGCAGCGCCGGCCATGGCGGAGAATCGGTCTGCGGCGGGAACTGTGCGGCCATGGCCGGATAGTGTACGCGGGCCGACCGCGGCCCGGTGCGCTTGCCGCCTCGAGTTGCGTGCCCCCGAGGTTGGCGTAATATGCTGGTAACGCCGGAGGTACTATGAGCGCCACAATGCGATTCTTGAGTGCAGCGGCCGCAGGACTGATGCTTTTCGGCTGTGCAGCAACCCCACAGAACCCGAATTCAAAGCCCGCAGCTTCCGCCGCCCTGAAAGACCCTAACTGCCTGACTGACACGGGCAGCCAGATTGCGTCCAAGTCGGGTTGCCGCGGATATGGGCGCTCGTATTCCAGTGACGATATCGACAGAACGGGTAAAACCACGGCGGCCGATGCGTTGGGTCTCCTGGATCCCTCGATCACCGTGCACCACTAACGAGAATCCTCGAGAATCATTCGAGCGCCTTTTTCGGCAATCATGGCTGTCGGGGTGTTCGTATTGCCGGACGTGATCGTCGGCATGATGGAGGCATCGACAATGCGAAGCCGGTCGATGCCGTGGACCTTCAGCCGCGCATCAACGACGGCTTGCGAATCCGCGGCAAGTCCCATCTTGGCGGTTCCCACCGGATGGAAGATGGTGGTGCCGATGTCGCCGGCCGCCGCGGCGAGCGATTCGGTGTCGTCCCCCACCTTCGGGCCGGGTAGAAATTCCTCAGGGGCAAATGCCCGCACCGCGCTTTGCGCCATGATGCGCCTCGTACAGCGAATGGCGTCCGCGGCGACGGCGCGGTCTTGCGCGGTCGTCAAATAATTCGGTGCAATCAGCGGCGGCGCCTTCGGATCGGCGGATCGAGGCCGCACCGTGCCGCGCGAGGTGGGCCGCAGATTACACGCGCTCAACGTGATGGCCGGGTAGCGGTGCAGAGGATCGCCGAACTTGTCGAGAGACAGCGGCTGCACATGAAACTCGATGTTCGCCCGTCGCTCCGCCGGACTTGAACGCATGAAGATACCGAGTTGCGAAGGCGCCATGGTCAGCGGTCCGCGCCGCCGCATCAGGTAGTCGATACCCATCCACACCCGTCCGGGCACGGAGTGATACGTTTCGTTCAGCGTCTTGACGTCACTGACTTTATAGATCGCGCGCTGCTGCAGGTGGTCCTGAAGATTTGAACCCACACCGGGCCGGTCGATCAGCGTCTTGATGCCGAGAGGGGCGAGCCACTCGTGCCGGCCGATGCCGGACAAGCTGAGAATCTGCGGCGAGCCGATCGCGCCGGCCGACAGAATGACCGTGCCGGCGGTACGAACTTCAAACTTCTCGCCGTCGCGCACAAACTCCACGCCGCACGCACGGCCATCCTCGATGATCAGACGCTCGACGAGGACATGCATCTCGAGCTTCAGATTCCTGCGCGCGAGCGCGGGCTTCAAGAACCCGGTGGCCGATGACCAGCGTCGCCCCCGCTTCTGATTGACGTGAAAATACGAGACACCTTCGTTGTCGCCGCAATTGAAGTCATCGATGGCAGGCACGCCCAGCTGCACGGCGGCATCGCGCACGGCATCGAGCACCCGCCAACTGACGCGCGGCGCTTCCACGCGGAACCCGCCGCCGATTCCGTGGTGCTCGCTCATCCCCAAGAAGTGGTCTTCCACGCGCCTGAAGGCGGGCAGAACATCGGTCCATCCCCAGCCATCCAACCCCAAGGATCTCCAGCCGTCATAATCGGCCGCCTGACCGCGCATGCTGATCATGGCATTGATGGTCGAGGAACCTCCGATGACCTTGCCGCGCGGATAGGCGAGCGAGCGCCCGTTGAGCCCCGGTTCGCACTCCGTGCGGAACATCCAGTCAGAGCGCGGATTGCCGATGGTGAAAAGATAGCCGGCCGGCACGTGGTACCAAATCCAGTCATCGCGGCCGCCGGCCTCCAGCAGCAGCACCCGCCGCTTCAAGTCGGCAGACAATCGATTGGCCAGGATGCATCCCGCGGTTCCCGCACCGATGATGATGTAGTCGTAGTCTCCGGCCAGCTGTTTCATGGCACCGAGCCTGCGGAGCGCCTCATGCCGATACGGGGAAGGTCGGCCAACGATCGGTGATTTTGCCGTCCTCGTATACCAGAAGATCTGCGAACTGCAGAAAGAGCGCTTCGGATTGATTCGGTCTGAAGAACACGTAGTCATCGGGCTTCAGCACGACCGAGGATGAGCCGGTGAGAATTTCCTGATTGCTCGATCGTCCGTAGAGGGCGTTGAACTCCAGACCCGGAGGAGATTCCGGCGCAGCGAGCCAATGCCCGCCGTGAATGAAAAAAGCGCGCGCCGAGTTGGCGTCGAAGAACGGCAGCACACCGGAGAGCGGCTCCAATCCGGGAATCCGCGTCTCTCCCACCGCCTTGATGACCGGTGTGGCGATAAAAGCCGCCGGGACATGATGCTCGAGCGTTCGCGTATCGAAGTCGCGGGGCTTGACGAACGCCGAGCCCACGGCGACCTCGGTGGCGAGCGGGTCACGCGCGTGCAGGGAATAGGTCGGGCTGCCCGCGGTGTTGAAAGTCAATTTGGACGTGTCGGGACCCATGCGCGAGCGTACGACCTCGACCGACTCTCGATAGCGTTTGATGACGGCCTCGTAAGCCCGGCCGGGACTGGGCATTTTGGGGACATGCGGGTCGTATCCCATCAGTCCTGAAAACTCGAGGCCTGGTGATTGTTTGATCAGATCCAGCGCCGCCGCCAGGTCCGCGGCACTCTGAAATCCGCCGCGATGCAACCCCACGTCGATCTCGGCGTTGACCCGCATGACCTGCGCACGCGATCGCGCGATCTGCGCGTACTCGCGGATTCTCTGCGGCGTATCGACGAGCCACTGGGGCCGCAAGCCCGAAAAACCTTGCGCGGCCAGTTGATCGCAGACGGCGCCGACTTCGAGCGCGGGCAGAGGTTTTCCCAGGAGCATGTCCGAGGTGGGCCGCACGCGCGCCATGTCGAGCACCATCGGTCCGTTGAATACCATGAAGCGATCGGCGCTCAAACCCTGGGCGATCTCCTCGATGAGATTGCGAGCGGGCAGGGATTTCACCACGATGCGCGTCGCGAGGTTGGAGCCCTCCAGCGCTTTGCGAAGCGCTTGCATGTTCGCATGCAAACGCGCGCGGTCGATCACCAGCACCGGTCGCGCGATACCCGCCTCGCGCAGCGCCCGGGAGAGCGCCAGAAAATACTCATTGTGCCGGCCGCCGTGATCGCCCTTGCGAAGCGCGAAAACCGCTGCGGCGGCTGCGATTGCCGCACCGCCCAAGACCATGCGGCGCCGGGTCCAGCGATTCGAACCGGGGTGCTTTAGGTCATCCATCGATGAGAAGCTCCCGTAAATACGAATTGAGGAAGCGTCCGTGCGGATCCAGCGATTCACGCACACTCATTGCGTCGCGCCAGCGCGGGTACAGCGCCCCGAGGTCGCGCGCTTTCAACGAATGCAGCTTACCCCAATGCGGCCGGCCGCCGTGTCGGCGCAGAATGGGTTCGACCTCGGCGAACAGCGGCTTGTAGTCATCCTTGTAGTAGGCGTGAACGGCGATGGATCCGCAATCCCGATCATAGAACGGCGAAAGCCAAGCGTCATCCTTGGCGATTGAGCGCAGCTCGAGCGGAAAGAAAACGTCGTGATGGTTCTCCTCGATGGCCTCGAGCACTTCGCGCATCGCGGCCATCTGGGTCGCGCGCGGCAGGTGAAACTCCATTTCGTTGAAACGTACCGGCCGCTCATTGGACAGCAGTTTCCAGCTGTCGTCGACGGCTTGTTCCTCGGGGGCACCCGTCAGAGCGGACCGGGCCAGAGCACGCCTCAAGGCCGGCATCCAGCCGAACAGATCGCGCAGGCGTTTCAGGCTCATGAGCGAGGCTGTGTCCTGGTCGGGTCCGCGGGGGATGACCGCCGCGTCGCTGGGGTCGGTGGCGATCACCGCGGACAATCCGGTGAAGGGCAGGGCAAAAAACTCGACCTTGCGATGCGTGGCACAGAGGCTCGGCCATTCTGCCGCTGTCTTCTCGGTTGATTGGACAAAGGTTCGCTTGCGCACGCGATGCACCGCATCGTTCTGCAAGGTGACCTGAGTCAAGATGCCGAAGGCCCCGAGGCCGACGCGCGCCGCCGAAAAGATCTCGGCATTCTTCCCGGCGCTGCACTCGATGATTTCGCCGGCGGCGGTGGCCAGCCGAAAACTGCGCACCGAACCATGCAGCGCTTGATAGCCCTCGCCCGTTCCGTGAGTTGCGGTCCCGAGCGCTCCGCCCAAGGACTGTTTGTTGATGTCGGGCAAGCTCAACATCTCCTGTCCGATGGCGGCAAGCGCAGGCCCCAGATCCCCAAGGCGCGTACCTGCCCACACGGATGCCGTGTTGCCGGCGGGGTCGTGGCTGACGATCCCGCTCATTCGATCGAGAGAAACGAGCGTGCCATCCGTCGGCACCAGAGAGGTAAAAGAATGGCCGGCGCCGACCGGCCGGATAGGGGCGGCCGTCTTGCGCAGCAGCTCGGCTAACTCGTCCTCGGAGCCGGGGGAGGAACGCACGGCCGGATAACTGTTCGCAATGCCGGACCAGTTTCGCCACACGACGTTGCCCTGGGCGTTGCGCAGCGGCGGGGAGGGGGGCTCCCGATCGAACCGCCAGGAGCGCCCAAGCTCCGCACCGGCGATGGCGGCGGCCCCAGCTCCGGCGGCGAGCCCGATGGCGGTACGGCGTGAAATAGGCATGGCAATCCTTTAGTTCGACATGAAGGCAATCAACGCTTCAATGTCCGGTGTCGTGCAGGAGAAGCATTGTCCGCCCGGCGGCATCCCATTAAAACCGGTGAGTACGTTGCGCACCAGCTCCGGCCGGCCTTTTTTCAAGCGCGCACGCCACGCCCTTCGATCCCCGGTGAGGGGTGCATTTGCCTGAGCATTGGCGTGGCAAGCGCGGCAGGAATGATCGTAGAGACCGGCCAGGCGATCGTCCGCGGGCCGTAACGAAGTCGCGCGTGCCGCTGCCTGGGCCGCCTCCGCAGGCGAGGGCGCCGGATCGCCGCCGCATGCACCCAGCACGGCGCAGAGCACGAGACCCCAAAGCAGCCGGCCGGCGCGGATCACGGGTGTTTCACGTGACCGTCTCCTCGGGCAGGCTCCTTGCCTCGGGATACGTGACATAACCTTCCGCGCCCTGCGAATACCATGTTTTCTGATCGTCGGGATTGAGCGGCAGATTGTGTGCGAAACGATAGGGCAGGTCCGGATTCGCCAGAAATTTTCGCCCGAACGTGATCGCATCCGCGGCTCCCGTGGCGAGGGCCGCCTGCCCGCGCGCAAGATCGTAATCCGAATTCAGGACCAACGGTCCTTTGAAAGCCCGGCGGATGAGCGGCGCCACGGGCGGTCGATCCGTCTTGCCGAAGGTTCCGTCAGGACCGGGTTCCCGCAGTTCGAGAAATGCGATGCCGAGCGAATCGAGGGCCGCGGCGGCGGCGGGAAACAGGGCCGCCTGGTTGCTGTCGTCAACGCCTTGCGAGTCGCCGTTCGGCGATAGGCGCACGGCGGTGCGCTCCTTGCCGACGGTGTCCGCCAGCGCCTGGACGACTTCACGCAGCAGACGCGTCCGGTTCTCGATCGGACCGCCGTAGGCATCGCTCCGCTTGTTGCTGCCGTCGCGCAGGAATTGGTCGATGAGATAGCCATTGGCGGCATGCAGCTGCACCCCGTCGAAGCCGGCGTTGATGGCGTTTCTCGCAGCGTTCACATAGTCGCCGATGAGGCGGGGAATTTCCTCGATGTCCAGCGGCCGCGCTTCGACATAGGGCTGCTTGCCATCGTACGTATGGGCTTTACCCGGCGCCGTGGTCGCGCTGGCGGAGACCGGCTGAACGCCATGCAGGGAAGGATGCACGATCCGTCCCATGTGCCACAGCTGGGCGAACATGCGGCCGCCCGCCCGATGCACTGAATGGGTCACCACTCTCCAGTGGTCCACGTGCTCCTGGGTCCATAGACCTCCGGCGTAGGGCCAGCCGCTGCCTTCGAGGCTGATGCCGGTGGCTTCCGATATGATCAGGCCTGCGCTCGCCCGCTGTGAATAGTACGTGGCCATGAGTTCGGTGGGAACGTGATCGCGGGTGCCGCGGCCGCGGGTCAACGGGGCCATCCAGATCCGGTTGGGGCAGGTAAGACGGCCGACTTTGATCGAATCGAATAACGTGGTCATGAAATCCTCAACGTGTAGGGTTTCCCATGCTAGCAGGGCTCGGCCCGACGCTGCATACTTGGGTTTGGGAACGAGGTCATTTTGGAAAGCCACGCTTGATGGCTGAACTCACCATTTTGTCGCAACAACTCGGGGAACTTGCATGCATATGAGCCGGAAGATTGTACTTATCGGGTTGATGAGTCTCGCGCTGCGTGTTTACGGCGCCGACCCGGGAGCTGCGGGCCGCTTTACCGTGGGCAAATACCTCGACCTTCAGTCCGCGAGTGCGCCGCATATCTCGCCCGACGGGTCGCAGATCCTCTACACCCGAACCCTGGTCAACAAGCTGGAAGACAAGTATCAAAGCGCGATTTGGATCGTGAATGCCGACGGCTCGCATCACCGCTTCCTGGCGAAAGGCAGCGGACCGGTGTGGTCGCGTGACGGCAAGAGCTTTGCATTTCTGGCCGAGGGTGAGCCCAAGGGCATGCAGATCTTCGTCATGGAACTGGGAGTTTCGGGACCCCCCACCCAGCTCACGCGGCTCACCGACGACCCCGCCAACCTGCGTTGGTCTCCCGACGGCAAGTCGATAGGGTTCACCATGCGAGTTCCGGCGCCGGAGAAATGGTCGGTTGATCTGCCGCCGGCACCCGAGGGCGCCAAATGGGCGAACCCGCCGCGCTACACCGAGAGATTTCATACCTTTCGAGACGGAGCCGGATTTGCGGAGCGGGGATGGCGGCATCTATTTCTGATTGCAAGGGACGGCGGGACGCCGCGCGAGGTGACGAGCGGTGATTGGAGTGTGGGAGAGAACTCCTTCGAAGTCGCCACCACCGTCGGCTGGGACTTCACGCCGGATGGCCGCTCCGCCATCGTCGAGGGATTCAAGGAAGGAGACGCCGATCGTACCGATCGCGAAAGCTATCTCTACTCGGTGGATCTGGGCACCGGTGCCGCCACCCGTCTCACGAAAACCCCCGGTACGTGGGTGCAGCCGTCGGTGGCGCCGGACGGCAAGACGATTGCCTATGTCGGATTCGAAAAAACCGATGCGAATCGCCCCATGGATCTCTGGACGATGTCGGCGGATGGATCCGGGGCCTCGCTGCAGTCGGCGGGTTTCGATCGCGAGCCTCAGAACCTCAAGTGGGCGCCGGATGGCAGCGCAATCTATTTCACGGCCGAGGATCGGGGCAGCGTTCACCTCTACGAATGGTCGAAGGGCAAGGGCGTTCGTCCGCTGACCAGTGGTCCCGAGGCGCTGACCGACCCGACGATCGGCAAGGGCGGCGCCATCGCTGCGATTCGCTCATCTTTCCGATCGCCTGGCGACGTCGTGCTGATTGATCCGCGCCGGCCGCAAACGGTGCAGCAACTCACCCATCTCAATGATGAACTGCTGAGAGGCGTCACCCTCGCCGATGCCGAAGAGCTTTGGTACGGCTCCAGCGGCGGTGCGCGCATTCAAGGCTGGGTGGTCAAGCCGCCGGACTTCGATCCCAAGCGCCACTATCCGCTGCTGCTCGAGATTCACGGCGGACCGTATGCCATGTACAACGTGCGATTCAGTCCGCAGTTTCAGAACTTCGCGGCCAACGGCTACGTGGTCATTTTCGTCAACCCCCGCGGATCGACGGGCTATGGAAGCGAGTTCGAGAAGGCCATTGCCAAGCACTATCCGGGGCCGGATTACGATGACCTGATGGCGGGCGTCGACGCCGTGGTGAAGCAGGGTATTGTCGATGAATCGCGCATGTACGTATCGGGCTGCAGCGGCGGCGGCGTGCTGTCGAGCTGGGTGATCACGCATACCAATCGCTTTGCGGCCGCGGCGGTGCGCTGTCCGGTGATCGACTGGATCAGCATGGCCGGCGAAACCGACATCCCGTTCTTTACCTACCGCTTTTTCAAGAAGCCATTTTGGGAGGACCCCACCGATTGGCTGGAGCAGTCCTCGCTCATGCATGTCGGCAACGTCAAAACACCCACCCTGATCATGACCGGTGAACTGGACAGGCGCACGCCCATCCCTCAGAGCGAGGAGTTCTACCAGGCACTCAAGTACCGCGGTGTCCCCGCGGCATTGCTGCGCTTCGATCAGGAATACCACGGCACCGGATCGAAGCCGTCGAATTGGATGCGGACGCAGCTCTATATGATGAGCTGGTTCCAGCGCTACAGCGGCAATCCGCCGCTGCCGGCGCCCCGATAGGGGATGGCATGCAGACCATGAACTCGATGAGCCGGCGCGACATGCTCGCGCTGGGGTTGCTGGCGGCCGTCCCGGGAACATTGCTGTCGCCAATGGCGCGTTCCGCGCCGGCACCGGGCGCGGCTGCGATGCATACCTTGGATCAGTTCATCGCGGGCTATTGCGCGGCGATGAATGCTCCCGGATTGACGCTGGGTCTCGCCGGCGCCGACGGACCGATCCGGGCCGCTTCCTATGGCTACGTGGATATTGCCGCGAAGATTCCCGTCTCGACCTCGCATCTGTTTGAAATTGGATCGATCACGAAGTCGTTCGTGGGACTGATCATTTTGCAGCTGCATGAGGAAGGCAAAATCGACTTGCAGGCGCCGATTCTCGGCTACCTCCCCTGGCTTGCCATGGAGAGCGATTTCGGCGAGATCCTGATCCATCATTTGCTGACGCATTCAAGCGGCATGCCCGACGACGCTCCCTTGTTTCCAAGCTCGCCGCAGCGCCGGCCCCGGCAGGCACTGAAACCGGGCGTGGAATTTCACTACAGCAATTGGGGCTACGATGTTCTCGGGCATTTGATTGAAACCGTGGACGGGCGCCCATGGTCCACTGCCCTGAGCGAGCGCGTTTTAAAGCCGATCGGCATGCTCGACACGGCGCCGACCATCACCAGCGCGGTGCGTTCGCGCATTGCCCAAAGCTATGTGCCCCTGCACGACGATCGGCCCTACCCGCGCCATGCGCCCATCGTGCCGATGGGCAACCTGGCCGTCGAGTTTGCCGCAGGGTCGATCGCATCCACACCCCAGGATATGAATCTGTACATGCAGATGATTCTGAATCGCGGCGCGGTCCGTGGTCGGCGGATCATTTCCGAAGACAGCTTCAAGCTGTTCACGACGCGCCACATCGCCGCGCCGCCCTTCGGTCCGGCGGCCGGCTATGGATATGGAATCGCGGTCGATACGCTCGACGGGCATGTACGGCTGCGGCATACGGGCGGAATGGTGTCCTTCATGTCGGCCATCCACCTGGACTTGGATGCGCGCCTGGGAGCGTTTGCCTCCATCAATGCACAGCTGGGCTATCGGCCCAATCCGGTGGTGCAGCTCGCACTTCAGCTGCTGCGCGCGGAAAAAGATCATGCCAAACCGCCGTCGGTGCCGCAGTTTGATGCGGCTGCAAAAGTCGAGGGCGCGCAGATCTACAGCGGCGTATATATCGGCGGCAACGGCCGGCGGATTGAAATAAAAAGTGAATCCGATCGCCTGAAGCTCATCAGCGATGGAAGCACGATTCCGCTGCAGCAGTCCGACGACGGCACTTTCATCGCGGATCATGCCGGATTCGATCTGTTCCCCATTGTTTTCGAACGCGATGCAGATTCCCGTGGGGCGGCGGATCCGGGAGACGCATCGAGGCGTCCCGTCACCGCCTTGTCGTACGGGCCTGATTGGTTCGCGCGTGCGGGATACGACGCTCAGGTTTCGCTCGAGCCATCGCCGAAACTGGCCCCTTACGAGGGGATGTATTACTCGGAGAATCCTTGGTATGGCGTGATCCGGGTGGTCCAGCGCCAGCATCAATTGTGGATGGGCGGGACGGAGCCGCTGACGGCCATCGGCAATCATTTGTTCAGGGTTGGAGAGAAACCTTCGAGCCCTGCGGTGGTCGAATTCTCGGACTGGGTCGGCGAGGTGCCGAGGTTCCTATGGTTCGACGGTGTGCAATTTCGAAGATTCGGCTGATCCGAAAGGAGTTCAATGAAACTACTGCGTTATGGACCGTCGAAGGGCGAAAGGCCGGGTCTTTTGGACAGCCAGGGTGTGATCCGCGATTTGTCGGCCCACATCCGGGATATTTCCCCCGAAACGGTCACGCCTGAGGGCTTGGCGCGCATCGCGGCCTTGGATATCGATGCGCTGCCGCGGGTGGTGGGTACGCCGCGGCTTGGCGTTCCGGTCAAAGGAATCGGCAAGTTCATCGCGATCGGCTTGAACTACGCCGATCATGCCCAGGAAGCCCATCTGCCGATTCCCACCGAGCCGCCCATGTTCACCAAGGCAATCAGTTGCTTGAGCGGTCCCAATGACGATGTGATGCTGCCCAAGGATTCGGTGAAAAGCGATTGGGAGGTCGAGCTCGGCGTCATCATCGGCCGAACCGCGCGTTACGTCGGTGAGGACCAGGCACTTCAGCATGTCGCGGGCTACGTACTGGCCAACGACGTCTCGGAACGCGCCTTTCAGATGGAGCGAGGCACGCAATGGGACAAGGGCAAGGGATGCGATACGTTCGGACCAGTGGGGCCGTGGTTGGTGACCGCCGACGAAGTCGGCGATGTGCAAAAGCTGGAGCTGTTCTTGAACCTCAACGGCCGGCGCATGCAGACCGGCAACACGCAGAGGATGATTTTCCCGGTGCGGCATTTGATCGCCTATGTGAGTCAGTTCATGACCCTGTATCCGGGTGACCTGCTGATTACCGGCACACCGCCCGGCGTGGGACTGGGTCACAAACCGGCGCCGCTTTTTCTCGAGGCGGGCGACGTCATGCATTTGGGCATCGAGAGGCTTGGGGAACAAAAGCAAAAGGTGGTTGCCTGGCATCATCGGGGCGAAGAGACATTGCCCTGATCCGAAATCCCTGCCTGAGTCGAGGGATACTGTAATATTCACGCAACGAACGGAATCACTCGTGCCGGCCCGGATTAAACCGGGTACGGCGCGAACAAGGTGGGATCAGATGATCATTCGCGAGTGGCGTTGCCGCGCCAGGCAATCCGAAGCCGACAAGTATCCCAAGTATTTTCGCAGTCAGCTCATGCCCGAACTGCGCACCGTGCAAGGTTTCTTGGGCGGCTTCCTGGGTCAGCGGCCCAGCGGCGACTATATGGAGTTCCTGGTCCTCACGCGCTGGAAATCTTTGGATGCCATTCGCGCCTTCGCGGGCGTCGTACCCGAGAACGCCGTCATTGATGCCGGTGCCTTGGCGACCGTCGACGTATACGACGACAAGGTTCGCCATTATGAAGTGTTGGAAGATCTCTGGCCGGAGGAATCCTGACGGCGGCACCCGGCGCCTGTGACGCGCGCAACGCGCAGCAGGGCCGGCGTCGCGCTCGACGCCGGCCCTGACAACTCGGTTACCTACCTCGGGTACTTAGCCTAGCGGTTCTGCGCCACGAGCTTCGATACCTCCGACCACTGCTCAGAGGCGCGTGCGACGTTGCCCGGGATATCTTTCTTCCAGTTCTTGCGTGACTCGACGTCGCTGAACATGTAGAGCTTCCCATCGACCACGGCGAAGACGCGCGGGTGCCCGCCAACCTTGCGGCCCTGTGAGACGCCATACGCGTCAAAGCCGCCGTACTGCGGGGCGTAGCGCTCCGGATCGCTCGCAAAGGTGCGCATATGCGCGCTGGTGATGAAGTAGAACTTCGAGCCCTTGTATTCGTAGCTCAGTTCTTTGACCCCCGGAATCGGATCCGGCGCGGTTGCGAAGTAGGAAAGTGCGTCGTAGCTGTCCAGCGCAACGCCTTTTTCCTCGTAGAAGTCTCCGGCCAGCGCGTAAGTGGCGGTGAGACTCAAGATCGCGACAGAGGCAAATCGAAGGATGGATCGGTGAATCACGGTACTCTCCAAGTAGTTTCGACAAAAACCCGGCGATAAATCACTGTCGCTCCTCGGCGGCGGCCCCCGGCCTAAGGCCCCAGGCGGCTGATTCATCGACTGTGGAGGCACTGTAATGAGTGATTTGAGCCTGCGCTTCGGTGTGCGCCAAACCGCGATTTACGCGGCGTGAGCGGCGCAAGCGCGTCGCGAACGGTAGGCCGCATGCGGCTCCTCGGGGGCGACGCCCCATACAAGGCGGCTTCCCGGCCGCCGGCGCACCGCCAGGGCCTCGTATCTCGGACCTCTGGCCTCAGGCCGGCGCGTCTTTCAGCTCCACCCAAGTAGGCGCGTGGTCGCTCGCTTTGTCCCAGCCGCGCACTTCGCGGTACACGCCTGCATCGACCAGCCGGCCGGCCATTGAGGGGCTCAGCAACAGATGATCGATCCTGAGACCGGCGTCGCGGCCATAGGCGTTGCGAAAATAATCCCAGAACGTGTACATGTGCTCGTCCGGGTGGATGGTGCGCACCGAATCGACCCAGCCGTGCTTGGTGAGATGCGCGAACGCCTCGCGAACCTCGATTCTGAACAGCGCATCATCGACCCACCGTTCCGGTTTGTAGACGTCGGCCTCGGTCGGTATGACGTTGTAATCACCGGCGAGTACGACCGGCGCCCCCGATAGAAGCAGCTCGGCGGCATGGGCGAGGAGGCGATTGAGCCAGCGCAATTTGTATTCGAATTTGGGCCCCGGCGCCGGATTGCCATTGGGCAGGTAGAGGCACCCCACCACCACGCCGTAGACCTGGGCCTCGATATATCGGCTATGCAGATCGTCGGGGTCGCCGGGGAGAACTCGCCGAATCTCCTCAGGCTGCGCATTCTTACCCAGGATCGCCACGCCGTTCCAGCTTTTCTGGCCGTGCCAGATGACGCCGTAACCCGCGTCCCGAATGGCCGCCTCTGGAAATTTGTCCTGCGGCGCCTTCAGTTCCTGAAGGCACACGACATCGGGTGAGTATTCTGAAAGCCAGCGCAGCAGATTGGGCAGCCGCGCGTTGATGCTGTTGACGTTGTAGGTGACGATTCGCATGGCGCAGTGTGATTCGAGCACACGGCGCGCGCAAGTCGGCGAGTCTCACGGCACGGCACGTTGCACCAGCCAGATGAGCGCCAGGCAAGCGATCGCCGAAGAACCCCAGGGCATGATGCCGCGCCGATAGAATGCCGTGGAGCGCAGCAGATAGGCCGGCGGCATGACGGCCAGCACGACCGCCAACTGCCCCGCCTCGACGCCGAGATTGAATGCCACGAGAGACGCCAGCCGCGCCCCCTGGGGCAGTCCCATCTCGGCCAAGACCGACGCGAAGCCGAAGCCGTGCAGCAGCCCGAACGCGAACGCGATGCGCCAGCGTCCCTGCGTCACGCGGGGGAAAATATTGTTGAGCGCCGCGACAATGATGGAGGCCGCGATGATCGATTCGGTGAGCCGGCTCGGCAGCCGGATCACATCGAACGCGGCCAGCGACAGGGTAATCGAATGGGCGAGGGTGAATGCGGTGACCACTTTGACGATGTTGCCGAGCGCCGGCGCCGCCAAGGGTACCGCCTCCCATCGGTGGTGCCGGCGCACGAGCACCGCGGGCAGGAGCAAGGACAACAGGAACAGCAGATGATCGATGCCGCTCCAAATGTGCCAGACGCCCGCCCGTAGATACTCGATGAAGGCAGATCTCGACGAAGCGTGGCTCAGCTCGAATTGCCGCGGCTCCGCGGCGCCGCCCAAGACGGCGGTCTGGGCCACGCCGTTCGCGGTGAGCGTGAGCAGACCGCGATGCGAAGGGTCCTCGGCATCCAGCATCCGATAGTCGATCGACAGACGTTCGAGCCCGGCGCCGCAATCGGCGCTGAACGGCAGCCACAAGTAGCTGCCGTCGACACGCTCGTTGACTTGAACGGAACCAAATCCCATGCGGCACAGACCATCGGCGCCATGAAGACGAAGATGTCCCGCGACGTAGTTCTGCAATGCCGCTTGGCTGGATCTGAGCTCACCCCAGGTGACTTTGCCGTCGCCGTCGTGGTCGAGTCCCACCGCGAGTTCGCCGTCGCGAATCGCGAGTTCCACGGCGCCGGATACCTGCCCCGCCTCGACTTTGAGATTGAGAAAGCCATTGCTGGCAATGTGGGCCTGCGCGCAGGCAGCCGCCAGCACGAAAGGCGCGGCCGGCACGCAGAGCCACGCACACCGGGTTTTGCGGCGGAGGCTCATCGCATGACTCGCACGTCGTCTTGGGCCTGGGCGCGCACGAAGCGAAGCGCCGGCCCGGCGGCCGCGGGGTTGCCGGCGGCTTTCGACGCATCGATGAGAATCAGCACATCATCAGGCTCGCGCTGCACAGTCCAGTTCTCGAGTGCGGCGGCCAGGCTCGATTGCGGTTGACCCTCCACCTCCAGCAAAAACCTGGCTTGTTCGCGCCGATGCACCGCCTCGCCGCGCTGCGTCTCAGCCGCGAATGCCGCCCGAAGCCGCGCGCAGCTCGCCGGCAGTTCGGGATCGTGGAGCTGCTTTTGCGCGATCGCAATCCCCAGC
>Ga0210398_10002630_pt1 | contig 17437 bp, 15 predicted proteins | sample IncBWC4OmetaG_FD_161047 | JGI IMG/M metagenome (GOLD analysis project Ga0210398, IMG submission 161047) | Forest soil microbial communities from Barre Woods Harvard Forest LTER site, Petersham, Massachusetts, United States - Inc-BW-C-4-O | ecosystem: Environmental > Terrestrial > Soil >... | reverse complement strand
GTCCGCCACCAGAATCGTGTCGGGAGCGGCGTCCCGAACCGCAGGCAGCAAAACCCGCTCCGCCAAGGCCTGCGACATGGCAAATTTCTCTTTCTCAAAACCGAATGGCCCCGCCATCCCACAGCACCCGGAGTCAAGCACGGACACCCGCCCCCCTGCCCGCCCGAGCAGCGCTACCTCGGCCTTCATCTTCGTTTGCGATTTCTGATGGCAGTGCCCGTGCAGCACCACGGAACGCCCTTCCAGGCTTGCCGGCCGGTACTCCGCCGCATGCCGCAGCAGGAAATCTCCCAGCAGATAGCTCTGTTCCCGCAGCCGCGTGGCTCTCGGATCGCTCGGAAAGAAATTCCGCAGCTCATCCCGGAAGACGCTCGCACACGAAGGCTCCAGAAAGACGACCGGCAGCCCCGCATCAATCGCCGGAGCCATCCTGTCCATCACATCCTCGAGATATTCCCGCGCCTCGGCCAGAAACCCGAAGTCATAGAGCGGCCGCCCGCAGCAGATGTGTCCCTGCGGCACCTGGACATCGAAGCCCGCGCCGGACAGAACCTCCCGCCCCGCTGCCAAAGTATCAGGATGAAAGTAGTTATTCCAGGTATCGGGCCACAGTACGACCGGCCTGCCCTGATCCCGGTGCCCTGTTCCCTGATCCCTTCGGGTAGTTTGAAAACTCCGCGGCGCAAACGCAGGCAGCCTCCGCTGCGGAGCAATCCCCAGCGCCGCCTTCACCACCCCGCTCACTCCCGGCACCCGCAATGGCAGATTCGCCAACTGCGGCGTAACTCCCGGAACCAGCGACGCCAGCCGCGCCCATTTGTCCATGAACCCGAAGGCGTAGTCGCGCAGATGCCGGCGATGCCCTTGGTAATAATGCGCCAGAAACTCCGCCTTGTACGTAGCGAGGTCCACATTGACTGGACACTCGGTCTTGCATGCCTTGCACGACAGGCAAAGGTCGAGGGCTTCTTTCACATCCTCGCTCTGCCAGTCGCGCGCCAGCACGTCTCCTTCGAGCATCTCCCACAGCAGGTGCGCCCGCCCCCGCGTCGAGTGCTTCTCCTCCTGGGTCACCATGTAGCTGGGACACATCGTTCCCGGCCCAGCTTTCCTGCACGCGCCCACACCCACGCACCGTAGCGTCGCCTCCGAAAGTGAGCCCTGATCGTCAGGAAACTGAAAGAACGTCTCCTGGCGATGAGATTTATAGCCATCCCCGAGCCTCAGGTTCTCAGTCGCGTCGTACACCGCAACCGGATCGATCACATGCCCCGGGTTCATCTTGTTATCCGGGTCCCAGAGCGCCTTGAACTCCCGGAAAGCCTGCATCAACTCCGGGCCGAACATCTTCGGCAGCAGCACCGACCGGGCCTTCCCGTCTCCGTGCTCGCCGGAAATAGACCCACCATGCGCGATGACGATATCCGCCGCGCGATCGATGAACTCCCGAAACGCGCGAATCCCGGGCGCGCTCTCGAGGTCGAAGTTGATGCGCAGATGCACGCAGCCTTGCCCGAAATGCCCGTACATCGGACTCCGGTAGCCGTACTCGCCCATCAGCGCAAACAGCTGCCGCAGATACGACCCCAGCTTCTCCGGAGGAACCGCCGCATCTTCCCATCCCTCCCAGCCGTGCGGCTCGCCCGGCACAAAGACCGTCGCCCCCAGCGCCGACTCCCGCACAAACCATATCCGCGCCGCATCCGCCGTAGAGTAAAGCCGTGCCGAAGGACGCGCCGCCAGTCCTGAAACCGCCTCAACAAACATCTCCGCTTGCGCCAGCACCTCTTCTTCCGTCGAAGCGCCAAATTCGACCAGCAGAAACGAATGACCGGGTGGCAGCAGCGCGATGTCATCCACTGCCAGGCCCTTGCGCAGCATGAACCCGGTCAGCATACGGTCGATGCCTTCGAGCCCAATCGGGTGATACTCGAGAATGAACGGCACATGATCTGCCGCGATAAAAGCATCCTCGAAGCCCACCACGACCAGCCTCCGGCATGGAGGGCTGTGCTTCAGATCGAGAGTCGCCCGCAAAACCGTGGCGCACGTTCCCTCGCTCCCCACCAGCGCACGCGCAAGGTTAAATCCGTTCTCCGGCAGCAGTTCGTCCAGGTTGTACCCCGACACGCGCCGCGGAATCCTCGGAAATTTCTTCCGGATTAAGTGCTCGTACTTGTTACGAATCCGCGCCAGCCCGGCGTAAATCTGCCCGTGTCGCCCGCCGCCCGACACAATCCGCTGAAATTCTTCGTCACTCGTTGGGCCCACCGTCATGCGCGTCCCGTCATAGAGCAGCACATCGAGCGCGCGGACATTATCCACGGTCTTGCCGCCCATCAGCGCATGCGTCCCGCAGGAGTTGTTGCCGATCATGCCGCCGAGAGTGCACCGCGAATGCGTCGCCGGGTCCGGCGCAAAGGTTAGATGATGCTCCTCGGCAGCCTCCCGCACCCGGTCGAGCACGATGCCCGGCTCAACCACTGCCAGCCGCGACTCCGGATCAAGCGACAGAATCGACCGCATGTACTTCGAGACGTCCAGCACCACTGCGACGTTGCAGCATTGCCCGGAAAGGCTCGTTCCCCCGCCGCGCGCCAGTATCGGCGCACCCAGCTCGCGGCAGGCTGCGAACGTTGCCTCGACGTCGGCAATGTCGCGGGGGATCACCACCCCGATCGGCACCTGTCGGTAGTTCGAGGCATCGGTGGCATAAAGAGCGCGCGAGCCGGTATCGAACCTCACCTCGCCCCGAATCCGCGTCTTGAGCCTCGCCTCAAGCTCTCGTGCCGCGACAAAATCTTCGTGCGGGTGTCGCGCGTTATCGAGAATCGCAAACGGCCCCGGCATAGCTCTCAAGCCTCTTGTGGCAGGTAATCGCTGGGCTGCGTCTGATCAGCACGCCGCTCATGGCCCAGTGCGTTGAGCAGCCACGTCACTGCAACCGATACCACCAGGTTCGTCAGCAGCGCCGGAATCGCCGCGTACACAACGTAGGTATGGCCGCCAAATTGGAAAGGGAAGACTGAGCTCTTCAGATCCCGCGCCAGCGCCAGCCCGGTTCCTGTCGCCATGCCTGCCACCCATCCCCACAGCAGCGCCCGCCCATGGAACCAGCGTGTAAAGAGCCCCAGCACTATCGCCGGAAAGAGCTGCCCAATCCAGATGCCGCCCAGCAGTTGCAGCTCGATTGCATACTGCGCCTTCACAAACAGCACAAAGGCCAGCGCCCCGAACTTCAGAAACAGCGATACAATCTTCGCATTCTTCGACTCCTCCGCCGGAGTCATCTTCGTGCGCCGCAGCTCACCATAGAGATTGCGTGTAAACAGATTCGACGCCGCAATCGACATGATCGCTGCCGGCACCAGCGCACCGATCCCGATCGCCGCCAGGCAGAACCCCGCAAACCAGCTCGGGAACATCTTCACGAACAGCAGCGGGATAGCGCTCGATGTATCCGCCGTATGAATCCCCGCCGCAATCGCCATGTATCCCAGCAGCGCGATCAGCGCCAGTAACAGGTTATACGCCGGCATTAGCGCCGCATTTCTACGAATGATCCGTCCGCTGCCCGCGCTCAGCACGCCTGTCGCCGTATGCGGATAGAGCACAATCGCAATCGCGGACCCGAATGCCAGCGTGCTGTAGCTCAGGTACTGCGCAGGCTTCAGAATGACCGAAGCCGGAGGCTTATGTGCGGCCAGCGCCGCCCCTGCCGTCGAAAAGATCTGCCCATACCCGCCCAGCTTCGCCGGCAAAATCACCACCGCCGCCAGCACCATGATGTACAGCATTACGTCTTTTACAATGGCAATTGCCGCCGGAGCCCGCAGTCCGCTCGTGTACGTGTACGCCGCCAGTATCACGAACGCCGCCACCAGCGGCCATTCACCGTTGATGCCAAGCGCCGCGATCACCTCCCGCATGCCCACCAGTTGCAGGGCGATGTACGGCATCGTCGCCAGAATCCCAGTCAGCGCCAGCGCAATCGACAGCGCCCGGCTGCCGTGCCGCCCGCGCGCAAAGTCTGCCAGCGTTACGTAACCGTGACGGTGGCAAACGTTCCACAGCCGCGGCAGCACCAGCATCATGTAGGGATAAAGAAGTATGCAGTAGGGAATCGCAAAGAACCCGGGCGCGCCCGTCCCATACAGCGCTGCCGGAACCGCAATCACCGTGTAGGCCGTGTAGAAATCCCCGCCGATCAGGAACCAGGTAATCAGCGTCCCAAAGCGCCGACCCGCCAGCCCCCACTCCTCCAGGCTGTTCAGGTTCGCCCGTTTCCACCGCGCCGCGAAAAACCCGGCGATTGTCACCAGGAAAAAGCAGGCGCAAAACACAACAATCGCAACAGCATGCGGATGAGAAGCCATAGTGTCAGGTGGAGCTTATCTTAACAAGGCTACCAAGAAGAAGCAGTGCCACCCGCTAATCTCTAATCGTTAATGGCTGGTTCACCGAAGCACTCCCGCGCCCGGCCACTCGTAAACCACCACGCCCAGGTCGTTCAGCACCTGCATCGTCGTCTCCACGTTGCGCCGCACCTGCACCCGGTCGGCCCGCGCCTGGACCACATCTTCTTCGACCGCAACCACCCGCCCGTACGGCCACGAACCTTCCGGAATCGCCGCCAGTGCCTCCGGCAGGTCGGAGAGCCGCAGCTCCAGCTCCCGCCTTCTCGCATTCGCCGGATGCATCAGGTTCCCCGGCGCCAGGCTGCTCTGCGGCGCCTCGGGATACGTCACCCGCAGTGTCACCGTTTTCTTGCCCACAATCAGGAAGGGATTGCCCCAGCTCTCCCGCGTATGGATCGCCATGTAGCGGTTCTTCGCCGGCGGAGGAATCTGCTCCAGTTCCTGCCGCTCCGAATTGCGTTCCGCAATGGCGGCCTTGGCCTCTTGCGAAGTCGGCTTCGCCACCGGTGCGCTCGCCGTCGGGTTGGGGGAAGAGCAGGCGCAGAGCGCCCCCGCCAGACCTAGGGTTAAGAAAATTAAACAGAGCCTTTTCATCATTCAAGTGCGGTAAGCGCCGGGCAGCCCCAGCATATCAAGGGTAGATGCACGTCAAGGCAAATTCCCGCTCCCGGTTACCTTCCTTGCCACACTGGAACACGCTTTTCCAGAAAAGCACTCGTGCCCTCGGCCTTGTCCGCCGTCCCGCAGCACAATCCAAACAGGGCCGCTTCGTGCTCGAGCGCCTGTTCCAGCGGCAAATCATACCCCGCGTGCACCGCCTCCACGCACTTCGCCACCGCCAGCGGAGCCTGCGCGGCCACTGCCTTGGCAAGCTGCTCCGCGCGCGCCATCAGCTGGTCGGCTGGAACCACTTCCTCCACCAGCCCGATCCTCAACGCCTCCACTGCCCCGATAATCTCGCCCGTCAGAATCAGCTTCAGCGCCGCACCTTTTCCCACCAGTCGCGGAAGCCGCTGCGACCCGCCATAGCCGGGAATCACCCCCAGCTTCACCTCCGGCTGCCCCAGCTTCGCTGTCTCGCTCGCAATCCGGATCGTGCACGCCAGCGCCAGCTCGCACCCTCCGCCCAGCGCAAATCCATTGATCGCGGCAATCACCGGCACCCGCAGTGTCTCGATCTTCGAAAACAGCCGCTGTCCCCGCAGCGCCAGCTGCTGCCCTTCTATTACGGACACCTGCGCCAGCTCCTGAATATCCGCCCCCGCCGCAAACGCCTTCTCGCCCGCACCGGTAAGAATGACCGCCCGCACCGCCGCATCCGCCGCAAATCCATCAACCGCCGCCTCAAGCTCCGCAAGCAGCGCCCGATTCAGCGCATTCAGCACCTTCGGACGATTCAGCGTAACGACAGCAACACCATCGCGCACTTCAACAAGAATGTTTTCGTAGCTCATAGTGAACGGGTGAGAATAGCATGAAGCGTGCGTCGTTGCGACAAGGCCGGAACGAATGTTTCCAATACTGCGCTAACAACTTGCGAAAAAGGTAGCCAGGTCTCAGGTGACAGGCTATTTCTGTAATTCTGTACTCGTTACGGAAGCTCTGCTATGCGTTATGAATTCGATCGCTTGGGATGGTTCCACTTTGAATGGCTCGTGCAAACCTGCCTGAAAGCAGAATTCGGTTTCACTGTGGAGTCGTGGGGCGGTCATCGAGACTTAGGAAGAGACGCATACAGTAGCTCAACAATTGAAGGTCTTTTGACGACCACAACTCTACATGGTCCCGTTGTCTTTCAAGCAAAATTCGTTGCAGAAGCAAATGCCAGAGGATCTGATTATAAGAATCCTCTCTTCTCTGCTTGCAGAGCAGAAGCGTTAGCAATTAAAAAGCGAGTCCAGCAACAGCTCTGGCGAGAGCCCCGTACTTATGTACTAATAACAAATTGTCCTGTCACCCAGGGTGATAGAGATGGCGTCGCCGAGATTCTTAACGGTGAAACATCGGCACGTGTTCTCGTCTTTGGAGAAATGACCTTTCAGCAATTCTAGATACTCGTCCGGAAATCGCACGGACGTTTCCGCAAATCCTGTCGTATCGAAATTTGATCGATCTCATAAATCAAATTCAAACGAAAGATGTACTCGAACGGAACGAGGCGGCATTAGCGGGAGCGCAAGAAATTATGCCTGTATTCGTTCCAACTGAAGCCTATAACCGCGCCTGGCAAATACTCCGTAAGAATCATTTCGTCGTTTTGACTGGGCCGCCGGAGATGGGTAAGACGTCGATTGTTCCACACCAGAAGACGTATTTAGGGTCTACGACTCAAAGTCAAAACAAATCTTTATAGCAGACGATGCATTTGGAAGGACTGAATTCAATGTGGATCGGGGTGCACTTTGGGAAACTGACCTCGGAAAGATACTTCAACGAATAGATGCCGATCATCAGCTGGTATGGACAAGCCGAAAGCATATCTTGGAACGAGCTATACGAGAGATTGATTTGCAAGGAAAGGCATATAAATTTCCAGCCTCGGGCGAAGTGATTGTTCAAGCTGATCGGCTAAGCACGAAAGAAAAGGCGTTGATTCTTTATCGTCATGCCACGGCCTCAAATTGACGCCGTGGCAAAGGAGATATTGAAGGACAATCTTGAACTGATAGTTGGCGATCCGCATTTTACGCCCGAACGGATAAGACGCTTTGTCCGAATTGAACTGCCCCGTCTAGCTGCTGAGAAAACCAAAGGTAGTCTTAAACCCGAAGACATTCTGGTGCGGGTGGAAAAGGCGATCGAGCAGTATACGGAAATGATGGAGAAATCATTCCTGAAGCTCCCGATAGATCAGAAGTGGATTCTAGTTTGTCTTCTAGACGAACGAAAAGTCCGGCCCCCCTTGCTGTAAAGAACGCCTTTGAAAAATTAGCCCAGTGCCAAGCTCCAAGCCGATCGAAACCCTGATCGACGAACTTGATGAGGCGTTTATTCGAGTGACCAGATTGCCTAAAAGGGCATTGCCTGTTCGGATGCAGATAGGGTGGGTCCATCCCAGTTATCGGGATCTGGTGATCGATTTTCTGAGGAAAGATAGAATAATGCGTCTTCGTTACCTAGAGCGCGGCGGTATGCCCGCCTTCACGTTGGCGCTCTCGCAGGACGGCGGTGCCACTGGCGATAGATTTTCCCATTGCTCTCCGACGAGGAGAGTTGGGGAGCATTACGAGAGAGCTCGGTGGCGATTATTCTCGACGAACAGGAAGACCACACGAGATCAGTACTCGCTGTCGTGAACAGCGCTGTGTCTCCCTAGTCCTCCAAACCACGACCAACTGATAAGCCTCGCAGGTGTTATCTGCGAAACCGTAAGGAATAAATGGAACGATTCTGGGGCTGAAATACAACCTGAAAACCTAAAGCAATTCTTCGATTTGGCCGAAATCGCATCTTTCCATGTTGTCTCGCCTGATCTTGAGAATACATGGGAATTATCTTGGGATCGCGCAAGGCAGGCGCTGTATGGCGATTCGACTGAAAGACTAAAGGCCCCCGAGGAGTTCGTTGATTGGGCGGAGCTGCTGATGATAATCGAGACGAATGAGCCGCGCTACCTCAGGCGAGTTGGATTCCAAGCGGTATAAGATGAGGTGATCTCAAAGGCAATCGCATTTGCAAGCGCCGACGCAGAAATCGATGTGGAGTTCGACGACTCGGAGAGTTACCAAAGCGAAGCGGAGCGCCTGAATGAAATTTGCACTGCTCTCGGGTTCTTAAAAGAAGCGTTTCCAAAACACTCGAACGGGCTAGATGGAGCGGTCTCAGTATTGAAAGCACAAATGGAACGAATGGAAGCGAGAGCAGCTGAATTGGCGCCACCTGACGATGAATCCTACGAGGATCCCTCCGCAGAAGCGGGCGAGATGTTTAATATTAGGGAATTATTCGTTGACTTGTAAGCAATCCCTCTCGCACTAAGATTGAATTAACACAATCTGACGTGTTACTTGACTATCCCCGATACCCCATCCCATCCAGCACGCCCCGCATATACGCGAAGCTCTTCGTCACGCCTGGCATCGGATCATCCCCGTGAACCTCGTACTCTAGATCCAGATACCCCGGATACTTGATCTTGCTCAGCGCCTCGAAGATGCCGCGCACCGGCATGATGCCGTCACCTACGGCGACTTGGCTTTCCTTGCTGGTGAAATCCGTCAGATCCTTCATGTGCACGTCGAAAAGTCTTGGGCCGACGGTATGGATCGCCTCCACCACATCCGTACCCGCCCGCACGCAATGGCCCACGTCGATGCAGCACCCCATCCGCGGATCCATCCCCTTCACCGCCTTCAGCACATCCAGCGGCGATGGCCAGATCTTGTCCTCCGGCCCATGATTGTGAATGGCGAACTTGATGTCATACTCCTTCACGAACTTCTCAATCCTCGGCAGCGTCTGCGGAGTCGGATCGCCCGCCACAATCACCTTCACACCCGCCCGCTTCGCATAATCGAACTTCGCCCGGATGTCCTCATCCTCATCCTTCGGAAAATACACCGTCCCCGCCGCCGTCAGCTTGATCCCCGCCGCTGTATAGGCAGCAACCGCTGCCTCCGTCGCCTCAGCAGGCGACATCGGCAGATGATCCTTCACGTCCTTTGCATTGAGATTGGCGACCTTTAACTCTTTCATCCAATCGATCACATGCGCCCGGTCGAACTCGCGAAACGTATAGCTCGCGATCCCCAGCTTGATCGGCGATTCCTTGAGCGCATCCTGTTTCGGCTGCGCGAAGAGCCAAGGCGCGGAAACAGTTGTAGAGGTGGCGGCAACCGCGGCGGCAACAGCTCCGCTGCGCAGAAAGTCTCGACGGTTGGTAGGCATAACGGAGGCCATCATAATTTTTGCGCCCCCGGCATGTCTAACGGCGTGTCTAACTCTGTCCCGTATGCCGGGACGCGCCGCCCGTATTCTTACTGCATGAAGAACGCACGCCTTGTCACCCTTGCATGTGTCCTGGTCGCCGTCTTTACCCTCGCGCGGGTCACAGATCACGCGCACGCCGCGCAAAGCTCCACCCTCACGGGCGACGCCGCGCACCCCGCTCACACCCAGGGCTGGGTCGACACCCGCCTCTATTTCGGACTCGGCCGCGCACCAGAGATCACACCCCCAGAGACGACACCACAGCCTGGAATCGTGCACACCGAAGCCCGCGTCACCGAGTCCGGCTGGCGCGACTTCCTCGACAAGGAAGTCACACCTCGCTTCCCCGACGGCCTCAGCGTCTTCGACTGCTATGGACAGTGGCAGGGCAAGACCATGAGCCGCCCTGAGCGCCTGCGCTCCAAGGTGCTGGTCATCGACTATCCCGACACGCCGGCCAATCGCGCCAAAATCGAGGCCATCCGAACCGCCTGGAAGAAGCGCACCGGCGATCAGTCCGTGCTGAACGTGACCCAGCCCGCGGAAGTCTCTTTTTAGGAGTTCAGCCGCGCCCGCGCAATCGCATCGAGCACGCCATTCAGAAAGTTGATCGACTCCGGCGCCGAGTAGCGCCGCGCAATTTCGAGCGCCTCGTTGATCACAATCGGCGCAGGCGTCCCCGGAAATCCTACCAACTCCGCCACCGCCGTCCGCAACAGATTGCGATCCACCGCCGACATGCGGGTCAGCTTCCAATTCGCCGAATGCTCTTCGATCAGTCCGTTGATCTCCACCTCGCGCGCCGTCGCCACGCGAAAAATATCTTCCGTGAAGCCGCGCGTGTCGTCTTCGACATCATCGCGAGTCTCCCAGAACGTCTTCCGCACCTCATCCGGAGTCTGCTTACCCACATCCCCCTGGAAGAGCATCTGCATCGCGAGTTCGCGGCTCTTGCGCCGCTTTCCGACCAGGCTCATTGCTGTGCTTCCACTCGCTGCGCTTCCGCTCTCGCCGCGCTTTCCGCCTCGCTTTGCTGCAACGCCCGGTCGCCGATCTTCCTGTGCAGTGACACCATCTCGATTGCCGCCGAAGCCGCCTCGAATCCCTTGTTTCCCGCCTTCAGGCCAGCCCGGTCCAATGCCTGCTCCAGCGTCTCGCACGTCAGCACGCCAAAGGCATGCGGAATCCCCGTCTCCTGTTGCGACTGGCCGATCCCCCTCGAAACCTCGTTGTAGATCGCTTCGTAGTGCGCGGTTTCACCGCGCAGCAACAGCCCCAGCGTAATGATTCCGTCCACCAGCTTCGTCTCTGCAATCTTGCGCGCCGCCGACGGAATCTCCCATGCGCCCGGCACCCGCACGACGTGCACCTCGTCTTTCCTTGCTCCGCTGCGATACAGGCAATCCTGCGCGCCCTCCAGTAGCCGGTCGGTGATCACCGCATTCCAGCGGGCGACCACAATCGCAAACTTCATCCCCACCGCTGACAGATCGCCCGACATCGCTAGCGGCTTTCCCTTCAGTGGATCCATCCATTCCCAGAATGCAAACGTCACTCCCGGAATCGGCTCTACCGTGAACACTCGCGACTTCCACTGCGTCTCCGCCGTCGCCGAGATACGCTTCGCCGCCTCTGCCGCGCTCAGATGCGACACCAGCCAGCGCTCTACCACTTCGCGCACTGTATCGAGCTGCGTCACCTCGATAAACGTATCGGTCTCGCCGCGCGCCATGCCGTCAACAAATTCAAGATTCCCCAGCGGCGCCACAAACGGACGCCCGCGGCTCGCTTCGTCGTCCCAACTCTTTCCGTCTTCAAATCCCAGCACTGAAAAGAAGCTCACCAGTGTGTCGTAAACCGCCGGAGTACTAGCCGGCCGGATCAGCGTAATGCCCTTAATCATGTATTTGAGGTTATCAGGGACCCGCCTTACCCGGCGGCGCGGCAAGGAGCGCGTAAGCTGGCTTCTATGTGGTTCACGCCACTATTTCGTGGCCAGACCTGGAGGGAGCTTTGGGTCGCTATCCGCCGCCTCCGGCGTGATGCCCGTGCGCGCGCCTTTGTTCTGCGCTTCTTCGGCCTCGTCCTCGCCGCTCTCTACGGCACCGTCCTCGTCCTCACCGTCGCAGCAGGCCTTCTCGGCCACACGGGCTTCACAGCCATCGCCGCCATCGTCTCGATCTGCATCGTCTCGATTTTTCTCGTCCATAAGTGGAGAGACCGCCAGGAAACCCGCGCCGCACCTCCTGTTGTCGCTCCGGTGGTCCAGCAGGAAATGCACAGAGAAGCCTTCCTCCTGGCCATCCTCCTCAATCGCGCAGGCAGCGAACGGATGATGGAAAAAGAGTTGCCCCCTGACATTGAGGTCGTCACTCGCCGCTTTCAACGTGAGCAACTCGTCCGCCACGGCCTCTGGGACGACCTCTCATCCGCCATGAAGGATCTGCTGCTGTTGCCTAACGGGCACTGGAGCCAGGAACAGAAATCCACTGCCGAATCCTGCTGGGAATTCTTCATCGTGCTGCGCTGGGTCATGCGTCTGGACGATTCCCTCCGTTCGCTCGACCGGACACCCTCATATGATCTGGTGAAAACGCGCGACATCATAGCTCGCTACGAAGTCCTGAAGCCCGGCGACACTCTCGCCCCCTGGGATCTGCGTCCCGTCCGCGATGAAGCATATCTTCATTTCGGACGGCTCTGGACCGAAGCCGTGGCCCGCGGCCTTGTGGAGGACGGCGTCGAGCCCGATCATCGCGAGCAAGCCGTCCGCGCCAAAGGCGAAATCGGCGTCGATGGCGGCTCGAACGATTTGCTCATCGACGCACAGACGGTCAGTGAGCTCTCCGATTCCAGTCTCTGGTACCTCCTCCGTGCGGCAATTCGGCGATGGGAAATCGTGAATTTTCTCATCCCATGGCTCTTGGAAGAGCAACCTGGCGACCAACTCCGGCTGTTTTGGGGCAAGGTAATAAGCGTGTAAACCATTGTAATAATTAATCTTGTTCATCGTGGTAATCGTCCTTCGAATACTTGATAAAAATTCGCTCATATTTTCTGCATCTTATGTGCTATAGTTTCATCAGATGTTGTGAATGCCGAACCTTTTCGATCGGCCAATTCAATGATTTTCGGAGGTACTTATGGCTATCACTCGCTGGGACCCATTTCGTGACATGTTTGCTCTGCAGAACCGCATGAACTCGCTCTATCAAGAATTCAACCGCGGTCAGAGCGACGAAACCGTCTCCACGGCAGCCTTCGTTCCCGCAGTCGATATCTACGAGGACGAGCATAAGATCGTCCTGAAGCTCGAAGTTCCGGGAATGAAGCAGGAAGATCTGGACATCCGCCTCGAGAACAACACCCTCACCGTTCGCGGCGAGCGCAAGTTCGAGAAGGAGGAGAAGGAAGAGAATTTCCATCGTATTGAGCGGCGCTACGGCAGCTTCTACCGTGCTTTCACGGTGCCGACCACGCTCAACACCGAGAACGTTAAGGCTGATTATGATGCTGGCGTTCTGCGCATCGAGCTCGAGAAGCGCGCTGAGGCCAAGCCGAAGCAGATCAAGGTGCAGGTCGGCGGCGGAGCCGGTACTCCCAAGCAGGTCGAAGGCGCCTCGGCAGTTAAGCCGCCTGAGACCAAGGCGGCTGCATAAGAAGGACGGCTGCATAGGCAAGTCGGCTGAATCAAGTCGGCTGCTTGAGGTAGTACCGAGCCCGCCGGTGGCGGTTACAAAGTTCGGGAGGGTGGAAGTTGGTACAAGTCCAGCTCCCCTCCCGCTTTTCTTTGTGTGAAAATTTCTGATTAGTCGAGAACAATCATGGCAATTCGTTGGGAAAAATTTACGGTCAAATCGCAGGAAGCGGTCCGGGCGGCAAGCCAGCTCGCTGACGAGAACGGCAATGCTGAAGTCCTGCCGCTTCATCTGCTCTCCGCGCTCATTGAAGACCGCGAGGGCATCATCGTTCCTGTCCTCGAAAAAGTGGGAGTGCCCACACCGCAGCTGCGGGCAAAAGTGCAGGAAGCCCTTGGCAAACTGCCCAAGGTAAGCGGCGGCTCCGCGCAGCCTGCTCCTTCTGCTGCGCTCAATAAGGTATTCGATCGCGCCTTCAAAGAGGCCGAGCAATTCAAGGATGAATTCGTCTCCACAGAGCATTTACTACTGGCGCTCGCCGAGCAGAAGAACGACGGCGCGCAGCTTCTGCTGGCTTCTTTCGGAGCCACGCACGACGCCATCCTCAAGAGTCTTATTACGGTCCGCGGAACACAGCGCGTCACCGATCAGAATCCCGAGGCCAAGTATCAGGCGCTCGAGAAATATGCAAAGGACTTAACCGACCTCGCCCGTCGCGGTAAGCTCGATCCGGTCATCGGCCGCGACGAAGAGATTCGCCGCGTCATCCAGGTGCTCTCGCGGCGCACCAAGAACAACCCTGTGCTCATCGGCGAGCCCGGCGTGGGCAAGACTGCCATCGTCGAAGGACTGGCCCGTCGCATTGTGCACGGCGACGTGCCTGAGGTTCTGCGTGACAAGCGCGTCATCTCCCTCGACCTGGGATCGATGCTCGCCGGAGCCAAGTATCGCGGCGAGTTTGAAGACCGCCTCAAGGCCATTCTCAAGGAGATCCAGGACTCTAACGGCCAAATCATCCTCTTCATCGACGAGCTGCACACGCTGGTCGGCGCAGGAGCCGCCGAAGGGGCCATCGATGCCTCCAACATGCTCAAGCCCCCACTCGCGCGCGGCGAGCTGCGTGCCATCGGTGCAACCACGCTGAACGAGTACCGCAAGTACATCGAGAAGGACGCCGCCCTTGAGCGCCGCTTCCAGATCGTCTTTGTTGGCGAGCCCAATGTCGAGGACACCATCGCCATCCTGCGCGGCCTCAAGGAGCGTTACGAGTCGCATCACAAGGTCCGCATCAAGGATTCGGCGATAGTCGCGGCCGCGACGCTCTCGCACCGCTACATCTCCGACCGCTTCCTGCCCGACAAGGCCATCGACCTGGTCGACGAAGCCGCCGCCTCGCTCGCCATCCAGATCGGCTCCGTCCCGACCGAGATCGACCAGATCGAGCGCGAGGCAACGTCGTTCGAGATCGAGCGTACCGCCCTTAAGCGCGAAACCGATCGCGCCTCGAAAGAAAGATTGGAGCAGGTCGAGCGCCAACTCGCGGCTCTCAAAGAAGAGGCCATCGGTCTCCGCGCCCGCTGGCAGAAGGAGCGCGAGGCGATCACTCGCATCAGCGAGCTCAAGAAGCAGATTGAAGCGCTGCGTTTCGAGGCCGAGGAGCAAACCCGCCGCGGCAACCTCGAGCGCTCCGCGCAGATTCAGTACGGCGAGCTGCCGAAGCTCGAAGCCGAACTGAAAAAGCTAACGGCAATACAGGACGCGGTCTCCGGTCCCCGCATGCTGAAGGAAGAAGTCGACGAGGAAGACATCGCCGGCATCGTCAGCAAGTGGACCGGCATCCCCGTCTCGAAGATGCTTGAGGGCGAGTCCAGGAAGCTCATCGAGATGGAGAACCGTCTCCGCGAACGCGTCGTTGGCCAGGACGACGCCCTCAAGGTCGTCGCGAATGCTATCCGGCGATCACGCGCCGGCCTGAGCGATCCGAAACGGCCCATTGGTTCCTTCATCTTTTTGGGGCCGACGGGCGTCGGCAAGACCGAGACCGCCCGCGCTCTCGCGGAGTTCCTCTTCGATGATGAGCAGGCGATGGTCCGCATCGACATGTCCGAGTACATGGAGAGGCACGCTGTTGCACGCCTCATCGGCGCGCCTCCCGGATACATCGGCTTCGACGAAGGCGGACAGCTTACTGAAGCCGTCCGTCGCCGGCCCTACTCCGTGGTCCTCTTCGACGAAATCGAGAAGGCTCACCCCGACGTCTTCAACGTCCTGTTGCAGGTGCTCGACGATGGCCGCCTGACCGACTCAAAGGGCCGCACCGTCGACTTCAAGAACACCGTGCTCATCATGACGTCGAACCTGGGGTCACAGGCCTTGAATGCCGAGTCGATGACAACCGAGGCTGCTTTCGACCGCGCACGTGAGCAGGTGATGGATGTGCTCAAGCAGAGCTTCCGTCCCGAATTCCTCAACCGTGTCGACGACATCGTCATCTTCCGCCCGCTCGGTGAAGAGCAGTTGTCGCACATTGTCGATCTGCGTCTCAAGGATCTGGAGCGGTTGCTGGCCGACCGCAACATCACCATCGAGTTGACAGATGAAGCACGGCGTCAGTTGTTTATGACGGGCTACGATCGTGCCTACGGAGCGCGTCCGCTCAAGCGTGCCATTCAGCGCCTCATCCAGGATCCGCTGGCCATCAAGATCCTCGACGGAGAGGTTCTGCATGGAGACCACGTCAAGATTGACGCCGATCCGCTGAACAACCAGCTCAGGTTCGAAGTGGCCGGCCGCAGCGTCGAAGCCTAAACGCTTCAACACACGAGCCCCGTGAGTTAATTCTCTCGGGGCGCGGGTCTCGATGGAACCGCCGCCGTTAAACTGGACGACATGCCAGCCTATGAGATTTTCGGGAAATTCTACGACGCGGTAATGGGAGATGGCGCAAGACCGGCCGAATATCTTCGGAAGCTCATTCGGTCGGCCGCACCCAACGCGGCCACTCTCCTTGAGCTCGGTTGCGGAACCGGATCAATATTGCAGCATTTGCAGCATCAATACAAAGTATCTGGGCTGGATATTTCCGAAAAGATGCTCTCCATCGCCCGTCACAAAGTGCCTCAGGCAAAACTCTTCCGTCAGGATATGGTCGATTTTCACATCGACGACCGTTTTAACGTGATTTGCTGCGTATACGACTCGATCAATCACATAACACGCTTCTCCGACTGGAAAAGGGTCTTTGCCAGAGTCCATCGGCATTTGTCGCCGGGCGGCTGCTTCATATTCGACATAAACACAGAGCGGAAGCTCGAACGCCTTATCGCCGCGCCGCCATGGGTCCATCCCTTTGGAAAGAACCTCTTGATCATAGATGTAACGGCGCTTCCGAAACAGGGATCAAGCTGGAACATCAGAGTATTCGAGCACCTGAATACCAACCGCTACGCACTTCACGAGGAAGACATCGTCGAAATCTCTTTCCCATTGGGAAAGATTGTCTCTGCACTCGGTACTCATTTCACAAAAGTGCGAGTGATCGACACTGACCGCAATCGACCTGGTTCGAAATCAGAGCGGTTGTTCTTGATTGCAACCGGCAACGCAGGTGCGAAATCGACTACGGCACCGTGACCACCACTTTGCCCACCTGTTCATTCGACTCCAGATATCTGTATGCATCAACAATCTTATCGAAGGGGAAAGTCTTTGCGATTTTTGGCTTAAAGCGGCCATCAGCAAGCCGATCGTAGACGTACTCCTTCGCCACTTCGAGCAGATCGGGATGCCTGGTGATCTCCCACAGGGTGTAGCCCCGAAACGTCAGCGCTTTAGCCAGCGACCGCAGCAACGGAAACGGAGTCGACTGCAGAGACAGCGCGCCAGCTTCGAAAATGATGCCGCCCTGCGCAGCCGCTTTGGCCAGTTGCTCGACAAAGGGCCCGGCCACCGTATCGAAGATCACCCGCGCTCCCTTGCCACCAGTAATCTCGTGCACCCTGAGAACGATATTTTCCTCTTCCGTGGCGATGACATGATCGGCGCCCAGCGCCAGTAGTTGGTCGCGTTTCTTCGATGTGCGCGTCGCAGCGATCGAAACCGCTCCGGCATCCTTCACAATCTGAATGGCAGCCAGGCCCACACTGCTCGATGCCGCGGGGATAAGCACAAAATCTCCTGCCATCACATGACCGAACTCAATCAGCGCCCCATAGGCGGTCACGTACTGCATCCAGATCGCCGCGCCCTCCACCGGCGTCAGATTGGGGGGATACTCGCCCAGTGCCGCCACCGGAGCAATCACTTCCTCGCCCACCATGCCGTACTCGATCATCGAAAACGCGGGTATCGTGCTGGCAGTCTTACCAACCCAGTCCCTATCCACGCCCGGCCCCACCTCTGCGATGACGCCGGCCGCCTCATAGCCCAGTCCTGAAGGCAACTGCGGCTCCT
>Ga0210398_10002629_pt1 | contig 17438 bp, 13 predicted proteins | sample IncBWC4OmetaG_FD_161047 | JGI IMG/M metagenome (GOLD analysis project Ga0210398, IMG submission 161047) | Forest soil microbial communities from Barre Woods Harvard Forest LTER site, Petersham, Massachusetts, United States - Inc-BW-C-4-O | ecosystem: Environmental > Terrestrial > Soil >... | reverse complement strand
ACGGCGTTCTCGCTTGTCAAGTTAATCCCGAGTGGTACAATCTGCCAACCTTGACGCCCAGCTCGACATCTTTTCGAAGCGATCACACCCTGTCGTTGCAGGAGGTTTTTTTCATGGCCAATGAAAAACTGATTAGGCGATCGATTTTGATGGCCATGTTTTTATTCTCGGTCTCACTTTCCTCCGAGACGTCGCCCGATCTCGTCCTGCATTGCGCGATGCTGTGGGATGGGCAGTCGAACGCCATTCAGGCCGACGTTACAATCGTTATTGCGGACCAGCGTATCAAGGCCGTTAATTCAGGAAAGCCGGCGCCCGGTGGGCCGCCTGTTCTTAACGCGGCCGGAACCTGTATGCCCGGGCTGATCGATGTTCACACCCATGTTTTTCTGCAACAGGATGCAATTTCGCCTGACTATGATGAGCAGTTGCTAAAACAATCGGTCGCCTTTCGCACGATCCGCGCTGTTCGCTCCGCCGCTCTGGCTCTCGAGCATGGTTTCACGACGATCCGCGATCTTGAGACCGAGGGAGCGGGTTATGCTGACGTGGACCTCAAGAAAGCGATTAATGCGGGCATCGTTCCCGGCCCCTCCATGCAGGTTGCAGGGCGGGCTTTGGATGTAACCGGGGCCTATCCGCTCGAAGGCTATGCTCCCGAAGTGCAACCTCAAATGCCCCACGGAGTCCAGGTGGTGGACGGTACTGACGATTCACGTAAGGCGGTTCGTGAGCAGATTAGCTACGGTGTCGATTGGATAAAAATGTATGCAGATCGTGATGTCCGGATTGAAGGCGAGACCCTCCATGGTATTCCCACATTTACCGTCGAAGAAGCTCGGGCGATTGTCGACGAGGCTCATCGCGAAAGGCACAGAGTTGCGTGTCACGCGAGGAGTATGGAAGGAGTCCAGGTCGCATTGTTCGCCGGGGTAGATAGTATCGAGCATGGGGTTTACATGACCGATGAGCAAATAGCTGAAATCAAACAGCGGGGTATTTATTATGTTCCAACCTTGTGGGACATTGGGTATTCCGCCAACCGCCGCGGCAGCGCCGAGCTCGCCAAAGAATTCCAGATCGGGCAGGAGACTTTGGTTCGTGCGATGCGAGCCGGCGTCAAGATTGCCTTTGGTACCGATATTGGAGGATTTGACTGGCGAATCACGCCCGCGAAACAGATGGAAACTTTTGTCGCCGTCGGCATGACGCCGCAACAAGCGATTCGGACCTCCATCCGGACCGGCGCCGAGCTTATGGGAATCAGCGAAGATACGGGATTGCTCCAACAGGGTCAATATGCCGACATCATTGCCGTTTCCGGCGACCCGTTGAAAGATGTCACAGCGCTTCAGAGGGTGAACCTCACGATTAAGCACGGGACCGTCTACAGACACGCAAGTGATTAATTTCTATAACCGGATGATTTGCAGATATTTTTCCACGCTTCGGATCGGCCCCGGTTCCCAATCGCGCAAGCGACGGTTTGCTCGCTTGCGCCCATGAGAAAGCTACGATAATCTCAGCAGATTCTGTGCTTGCCGGATAACTGAAACACTCGTTGCACGACGCAGCATTCGAGCGAGGCGAATCTCTTTCTCGATGAAACTGGGCGCAATTGATCGCGGTGGCCGCGAACTAACCGGGTCCGACAATCGCTCGTTCGAGCTTCGCGCTCGCCCCGGACTCGTGCGCGGCCTGGGCGCGCCGGCGGCAGCCGCGATTGTTCTCGGCACGATGGTGGGCACTGGAATATTCCTCAAACCTGGCGAAATGGCGGGCGAGGCGGGTTCGGTTGCCGTAGTCTTTGCGGCATGGATTCTGGGGGGAATTCTTTCTCTATTTGGCGCTTTGTGTTATGCGGAACTCGGAGCATCGCTTCCTGAAGCTGGCGGGGAATACAGCTACTTGCGTCGAGGATTAGGTACCGTGTGGGGATTCTTCTTTGGCTGGATGCACTCCATCGTCGCTCGGCCCGCGTCTGTGGCTGCCATCGCCGCGGGTTTACTTAGGTTTTCCGCCTTCCTCTATCCGCGGCTCGCGGAGCCTATCTCTGTTTTTCACCTCCGCTCTCTTCTGGGTACTGGCCGTACCTTCGACTTGACTTTTACCTGGATGCAGCCTCTGGCGGTCGCGGCGTTGGTCATCATTACATTCATCAACTACCTCGGCGTTCGTGTGGGGGGAAGGTTTCAGGTCGCCCTCACAGTTCTGAAAGTCCTATCTCTCGTGGTGATCATTGTTGCTGGCTTTGCCCTCCTGCATGGTCAGAAACAGGCGCGTGTCATGCAGCCTCTCTGGCCCTCACACCTGGGATGGAACACGGTACGCGGGTTGTTTGCCGCAATGGCCGCGGCAGTTTGGGCCTACGACGGATGGAATGACCTCAACCTTGTCGGCTCTGAGGTACAGAATCCAGAGCGTAACTTCCCACGCGTAATTGTCGGAGGAACGCTCTTTGTGATCGTCCTTTTTCTTTTGTTTAATTTCGTATGTTTCAGAGCGCTGCCTTTCGATGTAATCGCCGCCTCCGAGCACGTGGCCTCCGATGTGTTCGCCAGCTTTGCCGGCAGGGCGGCCGCGCTGGGAATCACAGTCGTAATGGCGATTTCGGCCCTGGGAACATTGAACGCATCGGTGTTAAGCGGGGCGCGAGTGGATTACGCTATGGCGCGCGATGGCCTTTTTTTTAAGTTTGTCGCTGCCGTCCACCCGCAGTACAGAACTCCAGGTGCGGCACTCATTTTTCAATGTTGCCTGGGTAGTCTTATGGCGATGACCGGGACCTTTGAAGATCTTACTTCGCTGGTCATGTTCGGCAGTTGGATTTTCTACGGGCTGGCGGTCATCGCCATGATGCGTATGCGGCGCACCGAGCCCGATCTGCCGCGGCCGTTCCGCACCTGGGGCTACCCGGTTGTCCCGGTCCTCTTTGTGGCGGGAGCATGGGCCATAGCTGCGAGCCTCTGGCTCGCCCTCCCCGTGCGGTGCTCCATCGGCCTTGCCGCGATTTTGTCCGGCTTATTCTTCTATCGTTCGTGGCGAACCGCTGGGGCGCCGCCGGATCCTCCAATGGACGAAGCTCAATGTGATCCAACATAGTTTCGTATGGATCAACCCCGGTCGACGCCTGGTGATGTTGACACGCCATCGCCGCTTGGTATTTACTAACACACATTACTGTGCAACGTTCGTTGCGTAACCATTACTCATTCGCAACACTGCCGTGAGGTGATCAGCATGCATATAGGGACGACAATAGATCGAGTAGCCTTGGCTCGACGCGCGGCGCGCTTAATGACCACTCGTCCGGCGCCCGATCCGGCCGATGTGATCTCGTTGGGCTCAGGGCACGGCTTTCCAGAGGTCTTTCCCGATCTCACCGAGATGGCGCAGAAAGCATTGATCGATTGCCGGGCCGAGACTCTTCAGTATGGCCCCGCCTTGGGCCTTCCCGAAATGCGGGAATGGATCGCCGGCTACATGAAAGAGAACAGTCTGGATGTTTCGGCCGAAAACGTCCTGGTTGTGAATGGCGCCAAGCAAGGGTTGGATCTCATCTGCCGGTTACTGCTCGATGATGGTGACGCGGTTGTTGTGTCGTCCCCGACGTATTTCACCTGCCTCCCAATCTTCCGAAGCTTTGGGGCGGAGTTCATCGAAGTCTCGCAAGATGCCGAAGGCCTCGTGGTCAGCGAACTGCACGAAACTCTCGAACGCCGTAAACGCGCAGATCAATCCATACCCAAACTGATCTACGACGTTCCCGATTATCACAATCCGTCAGGCGTAACCATGTCCAGCAAGCGCCGCGAGGCTCTGGTGGAACTTGCGGATGCCAACGGCATTTACGTTGTCGAGGACAGCCCTTATCGCAGGGTTCGCTTTGAAGGCGACGAACAGCCCATGGTCAAAATATTCGATCGCGGAGACACGGTGTTCGTGTTGGGGACTTTTTCCAAACTCGTGGCTCCGGGTCTTCGCATCGGCTGGGTTGTGACCTCGAAGCCTATGGTGGCTCGCCTCGTACAACTCAAGTCAGACGCTGGCTCTTGTCCACTCACGCAGAGGATTATTCTTGAATTTTGTAAAGCCGGACGCTTGGCGGCGCACACTAAGCGCGTGCAGGCCACGTATCGAGAGCACCGCGACACCATGGTCGCCGCCTTACGCCACCAACTGCCCGAGGCATCTTTTGCAATCCCTCGCGGCGGCTATTATCTCTGGCTAACGCTCCCTTCGAGCATCGATGCGGACAAACTGGCGGAGCGCGCGCTACAAGAAAAGGTCGGCATTATCTCCGGGAGCAAGTTCTTCGCCGGCGCCGGGCCGAACGGTGCTGGATCGCCGAAACACAACATACGGCTTTGCTACAGCCATGCCAACCCTGCCGAGATTGAAGAAGGCGTGCAACGACTGGCACGGGCCGTGCGCGCCATGAACCCCTGACAATGTTCTACGACTATGGGCTGAAACCAGCTTCTAGGTCAGCTCTCGAGCGCAATTGCGGTTTAAATTATCATCGGGCAGCTTGCGGCAACTGGCTGACGACCTTGCCACGACCATCGAGGAAGCGTATGGCCGGGGACCCGTCGGAGGCGACTTCAATCACAATACGATCCTGGCCGTCCGCATCCTTGAGTTTCAACGACACTGATTTGTCACCCGCGCGCCCAAGGTACAGACGCGAATGCGGAGCAGGATGCGATGCGAGGAATTTGGTGATCTCTGCCTGCTGCTCATCTTTAGGAAGGTCCTTAATGCGATCGAGAACGCCAATCAGTTCGCCGATCGGATAATCAGGCCGGTCAACGATGGTCACAGCCGAACTCTGTTTGCCGTCTTCCTGCCCGGCGTCGATGGAAAAAATCTGATCCTGTTCGTAGGCATCAAAGCTCAGATGGCCATGTCCGCTGATTTTTCCATCTTTATCTTTTTCACCTCCGAAAATCAGGCCGCCGTTTTCCGTCCCCTCTTCGTTCAGAAAGAGCATACCCGCTGTTTTGCGATCAGGATGCGGGTGTTCCTTACCCTTGAGGTAGATGCCGGGCCATAGCGCCTTGTCAGAAATGATCATCCGCAGCGTGCCATCCGGTTCAACCAGGTTGATGCGTTGCACATCGATTTCTTCGAAGCTGGTCTTCTTTCTTTCGCCTGCCCACCCCCCCAGAATGACGATTGCGAAAGTCAGGGTGAGAACACCGGAATAGACCACCAGAAAATTCTGATTGCTCAAGAATTTCATTTGTTTTCCCTTTTGTGTCGCGGATGCGAATGCTGCTTTAAATCTTTCCAGCGGCTAGCAAGTCGAGCGCGTAACGTAGAGTCGCGTCAGGTCCTGCATCGTATTTCGAAACAATGGCGTAGGTTGCCTCAAAATCAGGGTGGAAGACATTGGCGCGCGGATCTTTCGGCATGTACATTTGGGTGCCGTTCGAGATCAGGCCTTGGATCCCGGACTCTGGCAGAACAAATGGTGTACCTTCCATAAACGCGTTGGGAGACTGGGCTGAAGGAACCCCGACCACAATCGCACCCATCTGATGGAGCGCAAACATCGCCTGAAACGCCGCACTGAAGGTGCCGGGACTGCAGAGCACGATCACTTTTGCGGGCCGGTATAGCGGTTTTCCGTGAAGTTCTTCGAGCGGCCGTGCCCACGGGATTCCTCGTTGATTCCATTCCGCGAACTTTTTCTTCCGCTTTTCTTCGGCCGTTCCCGGTTCGTTCCCACTCGTGAATTGGTATTCTCCGACTTCAAAGTGGGCATCTTTCTTGCGCTCTTCTTCCACCGTCGAGTGATACTTTTCCAGGTAAAGTTGAGATTTTACCTGCACAAATTCGGCATCATCCGGCCGCCCAAAGTAAGCGTCTCCATACATTCTGTAGAAGAAAGGAACAATAACCGGCGTCGAACCTCCGCCATCATCGCGCAAATCGATGATCAGATTCGGGGTATTTTTCGCTTTCATTTCCTCCAGCATCTGCGTTCCCGGTTCGAGCAGCGAAGGCACGCCGCGTATAGCTGCATCGATATCCGTCGGCATCTCTTGATGGTGCGCCTTGTAATATTGCTGAACTGACTCCTTCGGGTCCCCCACCTGGTATCCCTTCATGACGTCATAAACTTCACGCGGGTTCATATTCGCTACGCGAAAATATGCCGTGTGTCCATCGTCAAGAAAGCGGTAGTAAAACGGCTGATCGGAATGATCTAAACCGCCCCACGCAGGCGGTTTGTCAGACCATTTTGCCGGACCTTCCGGATGCTCACCCTCCCAGCTGACGTGTCGTTCCACTTTGTTTCCGTTTGAATCTTCGAGCGTATATGCAACGCCACGGGTACGGTCCAAGCCCGGAATCAGATTTTGCAGCAGTTTATAACTGCGCAATGCCATGGTTAAACCTACATAGCCGCCATAGTCATTCTCGGTTGCAACCTGCGCAGACATCCGCTCCAGCAACTCCGCGACGGGGTGACCCTCGACAGCCATTAACATGTAGCCGCGCGTTCCTTTCAGTTCTGGCAGGTCTGACGATTCGATCGACAATCCATCCGTAGCAACGCCAAACTCAACGGCCAAGCGGGGCGTCGGATCCTGCCAGCGCGAGCGGCCTCCGCGTACTCGCGTATGCCCGTCCTTTAAGGGCGCAAGAAACGCTCCTAACCGGTCTGTAAGCTCGGATACCGAAATACCTTCGGCGGGAATATCGTGAACCAACTTCTCGGCTGTTCTCTTGAATTCGATTTTTCCACCCAGATTGGAATAAGGATCGGGATGAGTCGACTCCAGCAACATGAAAAATGTTCTGGCGTCTTTGGCGGCCTGGGCTTGGGTCAAGTGTGTGGGAGCGTCATCCGCTACCGCCATAGCAGCAAGACAAAACAACGCGAGGATGAGCGTGCGTCCCATGGTGGGTGAAGTTTCACCTTTCTGACCTACAATCCGTCACGCTTCACGATTGTTTCGCCGGCCAAGCTGGTTGCTACATGCAACGACTGTTGTGTTAGACGAGAAGCAAAGCCAGAAGCATATAACCTAATTGTTGAGCGTGTCAACGGAAAGACACCGCCTTCGCGCGGGAATAAATTTATGCTTCTTGCGGCACATCCTTGTCATATGCAACAATCGTTGCGACCAGGATAAATGACATTAGTCCGCAGTTTTCGTCAAATGTCCAAATTATAATTATGAAAAACGCATATGCTGCGCTGGTTCTTCGAGAACCAGACCGTACGAAATCCCGAGCCCGAAGCCTGGTTTATGCCTGCTCCTTGCTCTCGATTGTCGCGTCCCTCTCCCTTTGCGCCAACGCTACGCAAGAGAAGCCCCGGGGAGAGCGGTTTCAAGTCTCGTACTCCAGCACCGCCAACCCCGGCCCGATCACCGGGCGATTGGTACTTGTGCTCGCAACCAAGAATGACCGGGAGCCAAGGCTCACCGTCGCTCCCAGTGGTCCGGCCATTTTTGGCATAGACATTGATCATCTTCAGCCAAATCAGATCGCGACTGTCGACGCAACGACCCTTGCCTATCCCGTCAAACTGAGCGACCTGCCATCCGGCGACTATTATGCCCAGGCAATTATCGATGTCTACACCCAGGTACACCGCATCGATGGACACGCGATTTGGGTGCACATGAATGATGGCAAGCAGGAAACATTCAACACCGCCGGCGGAAATCTATACAGCGATGTTGTGAAAGTTCACCTCGGTTCTGGCGAGGACTTCAAACTTCAGATCACGCACACCATAGCCACCACCAACAGCCCCGACGACACATCATGGGTCAAGCACGTCCGCATTCTCAGCGAAAAAGTGTCGGCATTTTGGGGATATCCTGTCTATATCAACGCCACTGTGCTGTTGCCCAAAGGGTATGAAGAACACCCCGATGTACGCTACCCCACGATTTACACCATGGGGCACGATGTTCCTTTCACTTTTGATCCGAAACCGGGGCCGCCACCCACCCCGCAGGAGATAGACGCGCGCGGGTTGGAAAGCGGCTATCAGTTTTACCAGTCGTGGACGGGTGACCACTTTCCACGCATGATCGCTGTGTCTTTTCAGCAGCAAACGCCGTTTTTTCCGGATTCCTATTCCGTAAATTCGGTCAATCAGGGCCCTTACGGCGATGCCATGGTAGAAGAGGTGATTCCATACCTCGAAGCGCATTTCCGAATAATTGCCAAGCCCTACGCCCGATTGGTGGAGGGTGCATCCACCGGGGGTTGGCAAACTCTGGCGCTCCAACTTCAACATCCCAATTTCTTCGGCGGCGCCTGGGTCTTGCAGCCCGACCCGATCTCATTCCGTCATTACCAGATGGTGAACATTTACGAAGACCGCAATGCCTTTTCGATTCCAAGCGGCCCGTTCACTTCAGCCGTCCGTCCGATGCGGCGCACCGGCGAGGGCCAAGTCACAATTACCACTCGCGACTTGAGCGTATTCGAGGCCGTATTGGGGAGCCACGGACGTTCTGGATATCAATTCGAAGCCTGGGAAGCAATCTACGGTCCAGTCGGTCCGGACGGCTACCCGATTCCCCTTTGGGATAAATCGACCGGCGAGATCAACCACAGTGTCGCGGAATATATGCGCGATCACGGCTACGACTTGCTCGAATATACCCGACGCAACTGGAGCACGCTGGGACCCCAGATCATCGGCAAACTCCATTTCTTTTGCGGAGACATGGACAATTTCTATCTGAATTTGGCCGTTTACGATTACGAAGCTCTCCTGACGACGACGGCCAATCCCCATTACGCGGCTGAATTCACCTATGGCCGCCCCATGAAAGGTCACGCTTGGCACGCCTTTACCTGGGCGGAAATGGTAGACCGAATGGCAAGCCATGTGAAGAGCAATGCACCCTCTGGAGAAAACGCCTCATCGTGGAATTATTGAGAAACGACAGCGATCCGCGTAAGCAATTCTTTCAATAGAGCATCCCTTATTTGCACTACGCAACATACGTTGCATACGATATTGTTGCGATATGAATTGTATTGACAGCATTTCTGGCTAGGATTAAGCTCGCCATACATTTTTCTTGATATTTCGCAACGAACGTTGCGTCGTACCTGCATTGCCGGAAAGAAATGCACTCGCTTCGCTGAAATGGGAGGCCCAGATGCCGATGCGAATCCAAGCCTTAACAATCGTGATCCTTGGGCTGCTCGTTTTGCCTGCTCTTTCCCAGAACGCTTCGACCGGCGCCATCACTGGAATTGTCCGCGACTCGTCGGGCGCGGTCGTAGCCAAGGCCCAGGTGACGGCGATCAATGTTGCGACCGGCGAGAGACGCACAACGACGTCCAAAGAGAATGGAGAGTTTTCGGTGCTGCTGCTGCCGCCTGGCCGATACCGGCTGGAAGTAAATGGGCAGGGCTTTAAGGCTTGGATTGGTCGGGATGTCAGTGTGGTCGTCGCGGAAACCGTTTCGCTCAACGCGAGACTCGAGGTGGGTGCGATCACCGAAACCGTAACCGTACAAAACGCAGGCGCCGAGCTCCAGACTGAGTCGGCGGAACTGGGGACCGTTACCGACAGCCGGATGATCAGCAACCTTCCTCTAGCGGCGCGTAATTATCTACAGATCATCGGATTGAATCCAGGTGTCTCTGCGGAAGTGACCGATGCCGGCCAATTGGGGAAGGGCTACAGCAGCCAGGCAACCGGATCGGCTGGAATGTCCACCAACGGGGCGCCCACCAACGACAACAACTTCCAGATGAACGGCCTTCCCGTAAACGACAATTTTAGCGCCGGTGAATTCTCGGGAGGTATTCCGATCCCGAACCCAGACACGCTGGAAGAGTTCAAGGTGGCAACCACTCCGTACGATGCGTCCAATGGACGCGATGCCGGCGCCAGCGTTGACATCATCACAAAAACAGGAGCCAACGATCTCCATGGCTCGCTCTTTGAATATTTTCGCAACGACGATATGGACGCGAATTTATGGTTTCTTAATTACGCGAAGCAGCCAAGGGCGATCCTGAAGCAAAATGAATTTGGTGGCACCATTAGCGGACACATCGTCAAAGACAAGCTTTTCTACTTCGGCTCCTATCAGGGCACGCGCCAGCGAAATGGAATTGACCCTAACTGCTCCTCGACGGCACTTTTGCCGCCCCTGACAAACGACCGTTCCGCTGCCGCTTTGGGGAGCATCTTTGGCGGACAGTATGGATACATACAGACTCTATTGGGAGGAGTGGGACCATCCATCGCATCCGATGGTTCTAACATTAATCCGGTCGCGCTAACTCTGATGCAGATGAAAGCGCCTGGCGGCGGCTATCTTATTCCTACCCCACAGATTATTGCCCCGGGCCCCTATTCCGACACTCAGGGAACTTCCGTATTCAGTGTTCCGTGTCCCTACAGCGAAGATCAGTACATGGCGAACGGCGATTATATTCAGAACGACAAAAGCAACTTTCAGCTGCGCTATTTCATGGCAAACAGCAACCTTGTCTATACCCTTCCCTCGGCCCGACCGGCCGGCGCAGGAGTACCTGGCTTTCCGTTCTCGAATGTTTTGAACTTCAAGAACGCGTCGGTTACTCACAGTTACGCCTTTAGCCCCAACCTGTTAAACCAGGCAGAACTCGGCTTCAATCGACAATACGACACGCTCAACCAGGGCGAATCGTTCTCATATTCGGGTATTGGCTCAACCGTTCCATCTTTCGTAAATAACATTCCCGGAATCGCAATTGCCGCCATGGGCCTGGGTGGAAATGCCGAAAACACGATCGAGGTGCAAAACACCTTCTTTGTGCAGGACTCACTAGCCTGGACGCGTGGGCGTCACAGCATACGCTTCGGCGGCAATTTCACGCGCAGCCAGACTAATTCGACATACTTACAAGACTTGGGCGGCATCTACTTCCTGACATTTGCCGACTTACTCCTTGGATTGGATGCCACGGACAATGGCACAGCCGCTGCTGGTCTTCCTTACAGCAACGAGTACTTGGATTTGATGGTTCCCGGAAATCTGGCGCGATATTATCGTTACTATGACGCTTCCGGATATGTACAGGACGATATCAAGATCACACCGCGATTGACAGTAAACCTCGGCCTGCGCTTTGAGCATCTGGGAGACTTCGACGAGGCACACGGCATCAATACCGGCGTTGACCTGTCGCTTTTGAATCCAAATCCCCCGGCTGGCGGAACATTGCAGGGCTATGTTGTTCCCTCGAACTATCCAGGAACGCCACCGGCGGGAGTTACGGTGCTCAACAACAATTTTGGCATAAAAGGTCATGGCCAAAATGCATTTGAACCGCGCATCGGCTTTGCCTGGCAACTTCCCAACGTAAAGAATGTTGTGCTGCGCGGCGGTTATGGCATGTATCGCAGCCGTTTGGGCGCCAATGGCATGATTCAAAATATCGCGTCGCCGCCTTTTGCCGAAGAAGTCGTAGCAGAAGGTTCCGCCAATGCTCCCGCTAATCTGCAGAATCCTTTATGGCAGCCGCTTCCCACCTTTCCGGCTTGGCCAGCCGCTGCCTATAGTCCCACCACCGGTCAGGCGTTCGATGGTCTTGCGCAAAACATTCAACCACCAGTCACTCAGCATTACAGTCTCGACGTCCAGACGGAGGTGGCCAGAGATTTCGTTTTCGATATTGCCTACGCTGGCGCTCGCTCAACGAAGTTGTGGGAAACGAATTTTGTAAACGAGGCCGCACTCGCCAGTCCGTCTAACGCCATCCGGGGCGTGACCACGAACACGGTTGTCAACGAACCTTTGCGCGTTCCCTACGAGGGCTGGGCCACCAACCAGTTTGCGCTCATCGAATCGAACGGGCAAGACTGGTATAACTCGATGCAGGTGAGTTTGAAAAAGAGATTCAGTCACGGACTCCAGTTCCTGGCAGCATATTCCTGGATCCGAGATTTAACCGACGTGCCCGGCGGAGTGACGGGCGGCGGCTTTGGCGGCCAGATTTTCGGCGACCAGAACAACCTTCGAGGCAATTATGGCCCCGATGAGTTCGTTCGGCCGCAGCGCTTTGTCGTAAGTTACACCTACACCATTCCCACCCCGTGGCAAGCGTCGTCGTTACCGGGAGAAGTATTAGGTGGTTGGTCGCTCTCGGGCGTAACTACCGCTCAATCGGGGCACCAGCTATTCGCTGAAAATACGGCCGACGGCACAAATATCTATGGAATACCTTACGACCGGCCGAATTACACTGCGGGTTGCTCCGTGAGTGAACCCGGCTCGATGGCCAGTCGCATCGTTAGTGGCCAGTACTTTAATACCAACTGTTTCTCGGAGCCGTTGCCAACCGGAGCGGATGGAGTCGCGACCCCCTTTGGAAACGCTCCCATTGGCAATATCCGAGGTCCCAATCAAATTGTTTGGGATATGTCGCTGGCAAAGATCATACCCACGAAATGGCCGAGCGAAGGCACGCGGTTTACATTCAAGGCAGACGTCTTCAACGTCTTCAATCATCCTATATTCCAGGACCCAAGCACAAACTTCGCTCCAGGCGGCGGCTTTGGAGCGATCCTTGGCACCGCTTCTAATCCGAGGGTGATCCAGCTCGCGCTGAAGCTTGCGTTCTAGACATTGGTACGCAATGAACGTTGCATTAATTCCAGGTGACGACCTAATTTGATGGCACGAACTGCATTGCTCAACCTCCTTGGCGTCGTGATCAGTCTCGCCGTAACCTCCAGTTTTGTGACGGCTCAGATCGAAACTCACTTGCAGCCCAGCGACCCGAAAGATGTTCTGGCTTTAAGCAACGCCGGCGCATCCGCGATTCCAATCGACGATCTCTACTACACGCGATCCGTCGGCGCAGCTGCTTGGTCTCCGGACGGCAAGGAAATCGTATTGGTAACCAATCTCTCCGGACGCATGAACCTTTGGAAAGTGGCCTCTTCCGGTGGCTGGCCCATCCAGTTGTCACAATCCGATGAGGCGCAACTCGATCCAACCTACTCGCCCGACGGCAAGTGGGTGGTCTACCAGCAGGACAAGGGCGGTAACGAACTCTACGATCTTTATGCGATTCCCTCTGGCGGTGGCGCTGCCCTCAATCTGACCAATACACCCGAGACACGCGAGACGGCGCCTCTTTTTTCGCCCGACGGCAAATGGCTGGTGTTCGATGCCAAGTCCTCCAAGTCCGCGATGACCAACGTCATGGTCATGGACTGGAGAACCCACGCTTTCCGCGCCCTTACCGCAGAAACATCGCCCAAACGCTATTGGAACCGGATTTGCTGGAGCCATGATGGCAAGTATGTTTTCGCACTCCAACTGGAGAACAGCTTTGCAAATTCAGACGTCTACCAGATCGAGGTATCCACCGGCAAAGCCACAAACCTTACCGCCCACCAGGGCGAGGTTCTGTATGCCGCTTCTGAAGTATCACCCAATGATGATCAGTTGCTCATCAGTTCGAACGACGGAGTGGAACATTCTCGCGTGGGCTTGTTCACTGTGGGTACACACGAAACGAGATGGATTACAAAAGGCGACTGGGACGCCGCGCCTGGTGATTGGTCCCCCGATGGCCGCGTGTTCACATACAGCGTCAACGAGGACGGCAGAAAGGAAGTTTATTTGGTTGACGCGAAAACCCTGCATGCAGCCAAACTGCACAATCTCGAAGGCCTGAATTCTTTAAGCGCAACGCCGCACGCTTTCTCACCCGACGGCAAGAAACTGCTGGTTCTGCACGAAAGCTCCCGTCAGCCGGCCGATCTTTGGCTATACGACCTGGCTTCAGATTCCGGAACCCAGTTGACCTATTCCACAATTGCGTCCCTGGATCCCGCTAACGTGCCTCCATCGCAGATCGTGCATTACAAGAGTTTCGATGGAACCGTGGTCAGCGCGATTTTGTGGATGCCATTCAATTTGAAACGAGATGAGTCAGCTCCAGCCGTCGTGATTGCACACGGTGGCCCAACCTGGCAGACCTTCGACGGTTGGAACCCCACAGTAGTCGCGCTCGTCTCGCGCGGATACGTTTGCATCGCCCCGAATGTACGAGGCTCGACCGGCTACGGCATGCCGTTTCAAAGAGCCAATCACCAGGACCTCGGAGGTGGCGACCTGCAGGATGAGGTCTATGCCGCCGCCTTTTTAAAACAGACCGGTCACGTGGACGCAAAGCGAATTGGAATCACCGGCGGTTCCTATGGAGGCTTCATGACGATGATGGCCGTCAGCAAGACCCCTGATCTCTGGGCTGCCGGGGTTGCACAATACGGTGTCGCAAACTGGCGAACAATGTTGGCACATGCCGATCCGTTCCTGCAAGAGTACGTGAAGGGCCTGCTGGGCGATCCGGAGCGTGATTCGTCCGTCTACGATCAGAGTTCCGTGCTGCGATACATTCGCAACGAGAAGGCGCCTTTACTGTTGCTGCAAGGCGAGAATGACGTTCGCGTTCCCCGGGAAGAAGCCGAGCAGATCGTGAGCACTTTACGTGCACAGGGCAACACGATAGACGCTCACTATTACCCGCAGGAAGGCCACGGATGGCGCAAGCGCGAAGATCAGATCGATGCACTTCAACGCACCGTCGAATGGTTTAATCAATATCTGAGAATAAAAGCCGCAAGCATCGGTCCACGGCCGGCCAATTGAACCGAGACATTCCCTTTGACCGGACCGATGTTTTGTAGCAAGCGGAATGTTAGTCGAACGCCTTGTCAGGCATTTGTCCGTCGTAGCCGCCCGGGGTGTGGGGATGTGGGAAACGCGAAGCGTTTTCCCTATCTCCATGCCCGGGTAGCTTGGGCAAGACTGAGACCTCGAGGACGCAAAGACTTTACGCTGTCGGCGTTTCTGAGAAGAACCCGCAGATTTCAACCGCGAGGGCTGTTTCTTCATTCCACCCTCCCGGACCGGCAGTCAATCTTCTTCATTACTTGCTCAGCCAACCGAGTCGATGCAGCAATCAGTTTATCCGTCGAGGGGCTTCCCTCTGGAGTACCGAATAAATCATCCGCTGTTTGCCTGGGTAGCGATTCCAGAATCGACGCCATGATTCCGGTCACGGGTTTTACGGCCTTCATCCATCCAGGCACGATAGCGGATTCGCTTTGTGTTCGCCAATGATCTACGCCTCTGGTGGTGTGGTTTGAATTTTCCACAAATAGCAATCGGGCGCCACCTGTGGGAAACTATGAGCATGACAACAGAGCAGTTTGTCCCGGGTGCTGGCGATCTCGTAACCTCTCGCTATAAGCGGGGAGTATTCAAAGTGCTGGCGATATCCCACGGTGGACAAACTGCGGCCATCCAGTTGTTCGACATCTCCAAGCAGCAACTAGGGGGCAAACCGATGGAGGACATCCCCTGCGACACGCTGCTTCCATATCATGATCTAACGCCACTTCCCTAACTGCTTCCATACTTGAACCAGTGCCACACAGACTTGAATATCCCCTGAGGAGCTTTCGAGGTTCCAAAGGAACAAGGAAGTCTGCTTATGGCTGCCAATGCGATTCCCACGCCTGAGTTGAAGGTCAATACGGCGAAAGGGGACGATGAAAGTTGCGCGTCCGTCACGCTGGAACAGCGGTTTGAAAGGCTGCTGCGCGAGGTGTTCGAAGGACACGAAAAATACCTTGGGTGACGCCGAATTAGTAAGTTCGTCTCGATCACAATTCATCTTGAGAATTGCCTGGGCATTTGCCACACTGGCAAGAATTTCATCGGGTCAGCTTAGCAGGCCGCAGCTCTGTTTTCGTTGAGCAATGCCGTTCTCATTCTGACTTGTTCAGGATCGTCGTTCGTCACGGCTCGCAACAGGTAAAGTGGTTTGAGCTCTCTCTCCGAAGCAGGCTACCTACATTTTCCACTGAAGTTCGATCGTTCGACACCATACATACTCCGGTTTCACCGTGGAGTATCCTCGCAAGGGGGGTAATCTGGCCTATGTCGACAGGACGAGCTGATCCGCTCCTTTGCTCTGAATGCAAGAACCCGGTGGAATCTGAAACTGCTTGGCTGGATGACAAGGGGAATGCAATTCATCCGGAGTGCTATTTGACCTTGCTGCGTCGAGAACGAGCCACTGCTCCGCCATTAGACCCTTCGGCAAATTAAGGAAGAAAGAGTAATCCAGATACCATCCTCGAGAGCGGAGTCTACATTTCCTGGCGGGCAATTTTAGACGAAGAGGCCCTCTTCAATTGCTCCACAACCCGCTTGGTGCAAATCTGATCGAGCTCCCTGCCAAGCACCCTGATTTTTTCCGCACGGAAATGATGATCGTAAAAGCTGAGAAGGACTGAGCGGCGTTGGTTGTCTGAAAGTCTCGATCTGAAATCGAATTAGCTGATGGATTTCATCTTCGATGGCACCGGCTAGGATGTCATCTTGGTTTCCAGGAGCATGCTCGCCGAGTGAGGCTAATCGGTTTTCCACAAACGAGGAATTTTGTGAGCGTCCCCTGATTGTCGTGGACATTCATGCCGAATGAACTTCTCTCGCAGATAGTTCTCTGCCCCATCGGGATCACCTCGAAACGTGTTGCGTGTGATAAAGAACTTGTGCTGGCACCTGGTGCATGAGGCCATCATCGGAACCCGATCCACGTATGCAAGGATTTTGAAGGTCCGCTCCACCATGGCGAAGTCATCCTAAATATGGAGAGGTCACTTTTTCAATGGACTATTGTTGGGGGATGGAGCTGAGGTTGCGGCGGGGGAGACGCACATCACATACCGCTGTGATCTCCATCACAAACGTGGAATGCAGCGTCCGTCTCTCCCACCTGAGCCGTTGCTAGCTCTCTGCAACGTACTCGACCGCGCCCGTATCCCCATCCACGATCATGTCGTATGGAAACCAATAGATTTGCTCGTTCCCGTCATCATCGATATAGGAATAACCAATGTATACCGTACCCATATCTTCCATCTGAGCCAATACAAAGGAGGCATACACCAAGCCCCTCTCCGCGGCTTGGGCCATTTTCTTGTGCGTCTTGTACTTCTTGACAGCAATCTCTCCCTTTTCGGAATGCTTGACGTGGAAGGCAGCGATCTTCCCGTTTTTTACATCGACCGAGCTGGTGTATTTTCCTTTGTGGTCGATGTCATGGTGACCATCGTGTTTCATGTTGTCACCAACTAGTTTCTTCGCGTCGTGATGGTTCGCCTTAGCCACTGCAAACGCGACATTGCCTAACGCCAACAGGCAGAAAATCACAACGATGGCGGGGAGCAGGCGCTTTATACTCATGTTCATGTTTGATCTCCAGTTTGACCAGGTTTTCAACTTGCAACACGATCAAGAAAAAGGCGCAGCCCCAGAGCTGCGCCGAGTGGAGCAAACGACCGCTAAGGTCGCATAGCTCGTTCGCAAAACAAATTACCACGGGGCAATTCTGGATTCTGTTCAAAAGTGCTCACCACTCTGCCC
>Ga0210398_10002627_pt1 | contig 17447 bp, 14 predicted proteins | sample IncBWC4OmetaG_FD_161047 | JGI IMG/M metagenome (GOLD analysis project Ga0210398, IMG submission 161047) | Forest soil microbial communities from Barre Woods Harvard Forest LTER site, Petersham, Massachusetts, United States - Inc-BW-C-4-O | ecosystem: Environmental > Terrestrial > Soil >... | reverse complement strand
ATACAGATATTGCCCGGTATCGTCCCTTTCGGGATGTTCTCCGGGTCATTGCCAACCAGGAGAACGGCGCGAAGGTTGAGGGCTTTGGCTGCCTCCAGGCTCCGTTCATAGAAATCGCCTGCGTCGAGCACTGCGGCCGAGCCGAGGGTAAAAACCAGCGGCGGCGGCCCGGCATCCAGAAATTTCTCAAGTGCAGCGGGTAGATCTGCTTTACCCGCATCGCCGTCATAGAAGACGAAGCCTGTGGTTTTGGTATTCGATGGCCAATCTGGCTGCGGCTCACCCATGACCCGCGAGAACAGGGCCAAGACTAGCTGCTCGGAATGCTTGGCATCGAAGATCGGATCTTCTCCGCGATCGAGCCCCAATTCATGGCGCAGCTCGTAAACAGGTTCCGGCCAACGGCGCGTGACGTAACGGGCAAAGCGCGTTACGACGTGTCCTATTTTGGGAACAACGATCTGAGCCCGAGCGAGCGTGGGATAGGGCGGCAGGACGGGCGGGTCATAAGCCGAAAAAAAAGAAAACGGAGCCAGGACATAGGATGCCCACGGGATGCCTGTCTTTGCGGCAACAATTGGTCCTGCGTAGGCCAATTCGCCCGTCATGAGAAGATCTGCTCCTCCGTCAGCTTCTACGGCTGTTAGCAAATCTTCATAGCTTTCACGGAGTGCCGGAAACAGAAATTCACGCAGTCCGTATTCCGTTCCCTTTTTCTTGTCGTAGATCATCGCGACAAGGCGCTTGTCGCTCTGGTCCTGATCGGGCCGGACGGAAAAGAAGCCGATACCAAGAGGTTCGATTCTTGCGCGGAACATCTCCGGCACGGCAAGTGCCGGACGGTGGCCGCGCCTCTTCAATTCCAAAGCCAACGCGATCAGCGGATTTACGTCGCCAAGAGTACCGAAGGTAGAGAGAACGATACGCACTTCTTAAAAGCTTGCCTCAAACGTGTGAAATCTATGTTCAAGTTCCCATTCCTGCTGTGCTTTTTCACTGGAGCGAACCAGAGTTGCACATGCACCAGTCGGTGTGTCGCGTACTAGCTGCCCACGACATTGGGATACAGGCTGATCGAGCTTTTCCGGATTCGATGCTGGAGTAGCTGTCTGCCAGAGACTTGCTCCAGGCAGGAAGCTATGCTCGATGCCGGTTCGCGCCATCAGCTTAAAATCACGATAGCTCAAAGGATAGGTATCTGCAGCGCGCATATATTCATGCGTCAGGTCAATACGGGATACGCCTTCGTCGTCGGTTGACAGAGCGACCGGCACGCCGTATTTGCGGTAGAGCATGAATGGATGGCTATTGCCCTTGATATTGAGGATGACATCGTTGCTGGTGAGGTTGACCTCGACCATCACGCGTTTGTTTGCCATTTCCTTCAGCAGATCATAGGGCTTTTCCTCATACATCACATCGACACCGTGTCCGATGCGCTCCGCATGACCCTGCTCGACCGCAGAGCGGATGTGAAAGGTAAGGCCGTCGGGCGGAACCATGCCCGGCTCGAGTTCGCCAGCGTGCAGGGTGATATGGACCTTCGGATAAAGAGCGTGCAGCGCATCGATCATCTGCATGTGCAGGCGATAATCCGTCATGCAGACGTAACAGTCTTCTGGCTGCACGAGATTAAGGCCGACGACGCGCGGATCGGCTGAGGCGAGTTCAAAGCCAAGGAGGATCTGCGCAAAGACAACTTCCTTTGGCAGTCCGCGAAGCACCTGGTAGATAAAGCGGACTTCGACTCTGCATCCCGCCGCCGCACCCGGCTGGTTGCAGTGTTCCCGTTCACTGCGCACCGCCTCGATTTGATCGAAATAGACGCGAATCCCGGGAATGGAATCACGGAAGCCCTGCGCCAGCAGTTGCTCGCGATATTGCGCAAAGTTCGGATTGAAGCCGGCCTTGATGGCCAATGCAGCAGCGGGCTTGAAATCCGGCGTCTCCATCAATTCAAGGTATTGCTCGTTTTGCGCGGCAGCGCGGGTTGCGACCTCATCGATCCACTCACCAACATGGCGCTTGTCCGTGCCCCCGAACTTGTCAAACGTATTGAAGAAATGATCATGGCCCGACTCTGCCGTCCGGGGAACGAAGGTGCGCATGGAAAAGGAGTCGATCAAAGCGTCGTAAAGTTTTTGATCCTGTGGCACGCTGGCCGCAGCAACATCGCCTTGCTTGCACGCGGGTGCATTGTGTGACGCGGCTCCAAGTGGCTTGACGAAGGCAAGACTCGTAGTATCGACACAGAGGCCATCTTCCCCGGCTGCACGAATGAATGACTCTGCATAGACTGCTCCGGAAAGATGGACGTGCAAATCGGCACCCTTCGGCATCTGATAGAAGAAAGCTCTCAGAGCAGCAGGCCCCTGTTTCCGTGCCTCTTCAAGGGCACGCGCGGCGCGCGCTTCCGCGTTGACTTCACGCACAGGCTGTGCGGCCTGTGCGAAAACAGTGCGCAATGGAAGGAACAATGCGCAAAACAGCAGCAATCGAAACACGAACGACTGGCGACAGTGGGCGCGAGACATTACGATAGTCCTCTTAGGTGTGAAGAAATGCAAAAGCAGTGTGCGACAAGTGTATGGTATCGGTTTGCTTTGGTGGCAATGTTGTTTTTAGCTGGAATCGCAGAATTGCCGGCATCGGCGCAGGAATGGCTCCAATCCATTCCTCAGTTTCCTCTCGCTTCGAGCGATCTTACGATCCGGCAGCACGCCGAACTATTGAAGCCCTTTACCGTCGCCGGAGAATGCGGCACATTTGTCGGACAGCAGGACGGTAGCTTTGAAGCATGGGTTTTTCCAATCAAGCTGCTCAGCCATTTCCATATTGAGGCGGAGCTTGCGGACTATAACGTTCCCATCGACGTGAATGAACAGGCAGCAGAGATAGAGGTTGCGCCCGATCACACGACAATAACGTATTCCCATGCAGCTTTCACTGTGCGCGAGATTCTATTTGCAACACCCTGCGATGCGAATGGATCTGGAGTCATGGCATTGTTCAAAATTGATTCCGTGCGCCCAATAAAACTCACATTTTCCTTCACGCCAGAAGTAAAACGCATGTGGCCCGCGCCAAACTACAACTCGCCTTCACCGGAGTGGGTGAAGCAGGGCGACAGCGGTTATTACATTCTGCATACGGACTCAGATGATCTGGCAGGCGCAGTAGGCATGCCAGGTACGCAGCCAGGAATCCTTGCGCCGTATCAGGAACGGCCAAAGGTCTGGCCTACGCAGCTGATTTTGAATTTTGATCCCAAGCGGGATGCAGACAGGTATTTTCCACTTTTGCTTGCTGTTGGCAACAACGCCGAGACGGCAAAACCGGCAGCGCTCGCGGCTCAGCTTGAGCGCCTGAATCAGGACGCGGCGCAGCTCTACGCGAAGACCGCCGACTACTACGCTCACTTTTTCGACAAGCGGCTGGTGGTGGATTCGCCCGATGATCGGTTTAACCAGGCGCTGCGGTGGGCCGAGATTTCGATTGACCAACTGCGCGTGCGACATGGCGATGAGGTTGGACTGGTTGCAGGCTTCTATTCCTCTGGCGATTCGAACCGTCCCGGCTTCGGCTGGTTCTTTGGCCGGGACACGCTCTATACGCTCTTTGCGACCGACGGTTACGGCGACTTTTCGCTTACGCGCCAGGCACTGGAGTTCCTGATGAAGCGACAGCGCGCCGATGGCAAGATCATGCACGAGTATTCACAGACGGCGGAGATGGTCGACTGGCAGAAGCTTCCTTACGAATATGCTGCTGCGGATGCGACGCCGCTCTTCCTGATGGCGATGGAAGACTACGTCAACGCAAGCGGGGACAAGGAATTTTTGCAGCGGCATTGGGATGTCGTCGAGAAAGCATGGCAGTTCGAGCGTACGCACGATTCCGATGGCGATGGAATCTATGACAATTCGCAGGGAACGGGCTGGGTAGAAAGCTGGCCATCGGGCATGCCGCACCAGGAAGTGTATCTGGCGACGCTTGACCAGCAGGCCAGCGGTTCTTATGCCCGACTTGCTCGGATGATGAATAAGACGGATGACGCAACTGCAGCTGAGGCACGCGCGCAAAAAATTGCCAGCACGATCGAGCAGGAATATGCAGGGCCTATGTATGCCTTCAGCCGCAATACCGACGGTTCACTGGACAAGACAGCGACGATCTATCCGTCGATTGCGTGGTGGGATGGCCATTACTCTCTCAAACAGCCTGACACGATGTTCAAGCGTTGGGCGTCGGGTGAATTCTCAACCGATTGGGGCGCGCGCGACCTTGGCGAACATGAGGCTTTCTATGACCCGATTAGCTACCACCAGGGTTCTGTTTGGCCTCTCTTTACCGGATGGGCTTCTATCGCCGAATACCGCACTGGCCGCACGTTGTCTGGCTATGCTCACTTGATGCAGAACGCCAATCTTACCTGGGCGCAGGATTTGGGCTCGGTTACAGAACTGCTTTCGGGCGCGTACTTCCAACCCTTTGGACGCAGCACAACGCACCAGCTATGGTCTTCGGCTATGGTATTGACGCCAGCCATTCGCGGATTGTTTGGCATTACGCCGGATGCGCTGCACAATAGCATTTCTGTCGATCCTCATCTACCGGCAGATTGGGATCATGCGACATTGCGGCATGTGCCTGCTGGCGACAGCTATATCGATCTGGAGTTTCGCCGTGATGGCGCTATGCTTATTGTCCGCGCAAGCAACGGTAGCGTGAAGTTGATTGGACCCAACCAAGTGAGCGGAAAAGATGGCGAACTTCGGGTTCCGCTACCTGGAGTGGAAGTCGGAATTCCGCATAATCTGCCGCTTCCCGGTTCGCGCACGGAGCAACTGAAAGTCATGAGCCAAATAACAGACGCGCACTCGCTCACTTTGGAACTGGAAGCGCAAGGCGACAGTGCGTATGACTTGCCGTTGCGCGTGAATGGGGTGCGCTCACCAATGCATGCTGAGGGTGGAACTATCGTCCATGCTGACGTGAAAAATCCCGGCTTAGGAAGCCTGCATGTCGTCTTTCCGGCAGGAGCAGGATATCAGCGGCGGACTGTGCATGTAGCGTGGTGAGTCTTTGCTATACTAAGCGAGGTTGTTTGATGTCAGGTTGTTGCTCGCAAAGCTTCTCCGGCTTTGGCCTTCCTTTTTCTCAGACATCCTTACGCGTCGTTGGCCGAGATAGGTAGCGGCGTCCTTGGAATTCCCAAGGCCAGATAGCTCAGTGGTAGAGCGCGGCCCTGAAAAGGCCGGCGTCGGCGGTTCGATCCCGTCTCTGGCCACCATTTATAATCAATAACTTACACGCGTTGAATCATAAGCCTCCCGTTCGGGGGCTTTCACGGGTTTTGGGCTAAACACCATGTTTTGAATAACATGGTGTTTTTCGGGAATGGTCGCGTATTGGTCGGGCGCTGCCATTCTGATAAGGGGCGATTTTCCAACTCTTTTGGAATGTATAAAATGCGAATGACGCAGAATGGGTGACGCCAGCTTTTTTCAAAGGTCGCTCTCCTCGCTGGGTGCAAGTCGATCCTCGCGGCGGCAATGCCATCATGCCTCCTGGCAAAGGCGCGACGATCTGGCGGAAGCCCGTTTGGCTCTCATCTAGCGGTTGACGCTCACGCCTTATACGTTGCGGTGCTGATCGACATGGCGGTGGTCAGGCGAAGTCGACGGGTGGTGCGAACCGGCCGCCACCGAATGATCCGCTCGCGCGATCGGTCTCCAAAAAGAACACCATTATGTCGTTTCGATCGATGCCTACTTCGCCAAGCTTCTTGATCAGGGCGGCAACAAGACCTTTTTTCCGATTGATGTCAGTCCCTGAAGATACCAGTACCTCAATCATCAACATCTGGTCGGTGCGCGGCTTGGGCAGTGCGGGATAGTACAGATCAACCCTGAAGTCGCTTGGTCCCAATGAAAGGAAACGTTGGAAAAGGTCGTCCTCTGGATATCCGGCAGCAATGCTTGCAGCATGGATAGCTCTGGAAAGGCGGTCTTTCTCTATGGTTGACCCGTTGGACTTCATCGTTACGGTAAACAAGGGCATTGAACCTCCTAATTGATGGATATTTCTGCATCCCGGCATATCATGAGCGCCCATCTCGGTTGTTGAATTATCTGTGCGCACTTAGCAGATCCATTGCCGCAGATCTCGAGCCGGCTCTAATACTCTTTAGGTCTTCTAAAGGTAAAGATCTGTTCTTCGTTAGGCTCAGCGTGAATACTGTCCTCTCCGGATTCGATTCCTCGAGGCAGATGCTGCCACCGTGCTCTTCAGCGACTCGACGAGCCAGGGTGAGCCCCAGGCCTGTTCCGTTGGGTTTTCCTGTGGTCACGAACGGATCGAACAACGTCCTCCGGACAGAGGCAGGTATGCCAGGACCATTGTCCGAGACTGTTACGTAGATCCGTTCATCGACTTCCGTAAGGTGGACCCTCGCTTCAGGCGCGAGAGTTGAGCGTGTCGCAGCTTGGCAGGCATTAAGCAGCAGGTTATATACGGCACTTTCAAGATTCCTCGCATCGATATCTGCTTCTGCCGGCGGGAACTTGCCGACTGTGATGGCCACGTTCCGCCCGTCTGGATGAAACTTCACTGCCGCAACCGCTTTCTCGACAACCAACGAAACGCGCGCACGGACAAGCGGGCTTCTTTGTCCGCTTCTACCGAATTGCAGCAATGATTCAATACGCTCCGTGATCGCGAGCACTGCGTCTTGAATTTCGAGCAGCAGATCAGCGCGCACGCTTGCACATATATCGTGGCGCTCGAGGAATTCGGCGTTCGCATAGATCGCCGTGAGCGAGTGGCGCATATCGTGGGATATCGAGCATGCCATCCTGCCGATTGCCGACATCCTCTCCGCCTCCATCAGTTGGCGTGGTGCAGGCCGCTGCGGTCGTTTCGCAGATCCACACCAACGCCCCTATCAAAGATGAGAATATTGCCGCGGTCTGAGATCCTTGGTTTCCTAAGATGTGCTCTCACTGTTCCCCCTTGTGATCCCATTTTCTTGTTGCTCGCAGCAAGCTGCCTCGAAGCTAGTCAGCGGTGGTGAAGATAGCCGGCGAAAGGCGTCTTCGTGCGGCTCAAATCCAGCGGAAGACTTGTCGATGCGCCCAGCAATTCTGCTCAACTGGGAGGCCAGTCAAATTGCAGGAGAAAGGAACTCGGTCCCAAGAGTCGACTTGAGGACAGCGGAGTTAGCCGCCGGTCACGAGCTGAGTTATCACCTCACGAAGCGTCGTCACTCCATCCACATGCTCTGTTCCGGGTACGCCAAAGTGAATCCACCCGGAATTGAATCCATCGACCATCTCCGCCCGAGGCGCCGTCCGCCCCTTCGGCATTCCCTGTGAGACCCAGAGCGTCTCCCATTCCGCCCTGGGAACGACGATCGCCTCGACGGGGCGCCCAACAGCCTCCGCGAAGGCATCTGCTATGTCGAGTGGACTGTAATCCTCCGGGCCCGCAACTTCGATATGACGGATTCCGGTCCAGCTCTGGGTAAGCGTCTCTGCACCCACTTTGCCGATGTCTGCGGTTGCAACCAGAGGAAACTTCCGGTCAAGCGGATGGAGTTGAAACATTATCTGGCCTTCATTCCGCGCGCTCGCTACGTCACCGGCTGAGTTCTCAAAGAACCAGCCCGCGCGCAGAAATGTATGAGAGAACGGAAGATCGCTCAACGTCTCTTCGAGGAGATGTGAGCTTGTGATCAAGCCCAATCCACTGGCCTGTTCCGCTCCGATGGATGACAGATAAACTGCCTTCGACGGCAGAGCTCTTGAGAGTGCCTCATGCAGGACCTTCAACGTCGCCTTGGTTTCAGCGAAGCCCGGTGCCGGCGCGAAGTTTGGAGGAACCATTACGAACACGCCAGCGACATCGGTGAACGCGGCCGTAAGCGCATCCAGATCGTCGTAGTCGGCTTTGAAGAGCTCCACACCTTGCTTATGCCACTCTGCCGCTTTCTCAGGATTCCTGACGATTCCTCGAACCTTCTCGCCCTTTGCAAGAAGCGTGCGCGCAACGGCGCCGCCTACCTTCCCTGTGATTCCCATGACTGCGTACATATTGATGCCTCCTGGTTTCTTCCGTGGTTGTGGGGGACATCGGCCAACCGAAGCAGCGTCGTCACCAAAAGATTCGTATCGAGCTTGCTACTCGGGTAGAGCGATACCGCTGAGGCGCTCGCAGATCGCGAGGAGCCGATCTTGCCTTGCAACGTCGCGGGCAGATGGAAGCGTGCCCTTCTTCCTCAGGTGATAGAAGTATTCTCCAGTTACGAGCGCCTCAGGTTGATCGCTTGCAGCAAGCCAAACCTGGGTGCGATGTGCCTCGTCCAGATCGTCCGTTGCCTCTCGGCCACCCATCTTCGTCGGGACCCAGCCCGGCTCGACTGCATTCGAGAGAATTCCTGGCCAGCGTCGTGCGATGCCAAAGGCAAGAAGCACGTCATGTAGCTTCGTGTCGGAGTAGGCTTGTTCTCCGTTCCATGCGTGAGCCTTCCATCTCAGGTCCTCAAGGGTCGGATCGCCGTTCTGGTGAAGCATAGAGCTGAGATAGACGAGTCGCTTCGGCTTCGTGATCAGGGCTGTCAGGATGTAGGGAGCCATGGTATTGATCGCGAAGACATGCGAGAGACCATCTTCCGTCTCGATGCGCTTCGGCTCCTTGTAGCCGACAGCAGCATTGTGGATGACAGCGTCGAATACACCGAGCGCATTGACCTGCTCTGCGACCTTTCGAGTCTGGGCAATTGTGCTGAGGTCGCCGATAACGACTGCCTCCGCCTCCGGGACGTTCCTCTTTGTTTCGTCGGCGCGGGCTTGGCTTCGGGCGTGCAGGACGACCCTGTGACCCTGCTCAATCAGCAGCTCCGCTGCCATCCTGCCGAGGCCATCAGCAGATCCGGTGATGAATATGTATGCCATAGTCTTGCTCCTTCCTATCTGGAAATGATTTGTTGCGAGTGTCAGTGCTTCTCCGACCGGTCCTTCAAGGTAGTCAGCCAAAGCTGATGCCCCTCGTGCATGGCGTTCGGTTGCTGCTCACGGAACTGAATGGCGCCAGGTCCCTTTACCACCTCTTCTGTAACTATGTGGCATCCCTGAGGGGTTTTGGTAAGAAGGAACGTGTGATAAGCATGGACGTCCTCACCATCTCCGAACCATCCGAGGCGGCTACTTGGCTCAAGCTCCCACACGCGGCTTTCGATGTGGAATCCGAAGGTCTCCCACGAGATGCGTGCGTTCTTCCGCAGCCGATGATCCGGAGTGTTCAGAACCTTGACGTCCTTCGAGTTCGAGTACCAGGAGGGCCAGGCCTCTGCATCGACAAGATTGGAGAAAGCGATCTCGCATCCGGCTTGGATGTCGATCTCATTGTGCGCAAAGAGGTCCGCCTGCTCGGGCTCGAAGCCCTTGGGCCAATGAATCTGGTTGTTACGCAATGCGCCGTCCCCATTGAACGTTAGTCCCTGATGTGCCGGCATCTGCGCATGACCGTTCATGCCGAATATTGCTGCAGCGAGCAGCACCGCCCATGTTCTACGAATCGCCATGCTCCTTACCTCTCCCTCTCAGTGCTTCCAACTATCTGACTCACGGGAATTGATTCGGAACTAATCTTCTCGGCATTTCACTTATAACCGGTTAGCATAAGTGCATGAGTTTCGATGACCGTCTTCTGAACGGCGTGACCGCACTTGCGGCCGTGGTGAGATCGGGCGGCTTTGCGGCTGCCGCGAGATCCTTGAACGTCTCCCAACCGGGCATCAGCCGTGCAGTAGCTCGGCTCGAGGCCCAGGTTGGAATCCGTCTCATCGAGCGGACAACACGCTCTGTCTCCCTCACCGACGAAGGAAGGCGGTTTTACGAGACCATTAGCCCGATTGTGTCGGCGCTCGAAGACGCAACCTCCGCTCTGGCCGAAGGTAAAGTGACAGTCCGGGGGAGACTCCGCGTCAACATGGATCCTTACTTCTCGCAGCTCATTCTCGGACCGCAACTCAGTGGGTTTCTCAAAGCATATCCGGAGCTTAAGGTGGACCTGATCACGCGCGAGGGCCTCGGAGATCTGATCTCGGATGGATACGATCTGGGAATTCGCTTCGGCGAGCCGCGCCCATCCACTCTTGTCGCCCGAAGATTGCTGGACACGAGAGTTCTCACCGTAGCCTCGCCCGGCTACTTGAAGAAACACGGCTACCCTACCGACCCGCAGCAACTAGTCGCGGAACGACATCTAATGATAGATTTTCGAGACCCGGAGACAGGCCGCCCCTTCGAGTGGGCATTCCGTAAAGGTCGAAGGGAGATCAAGGTCGAGACGCAAAGCCAGCTCATGCTGACCGACGTCGCAACGATGCACGCAGTGTGCGTGGCCGGCTATGGGATCGCCCAAGTCCTCGAACTCGGCGTCGACGCCCATCTCTCGAGTGGACGATTGGTGGCCCTCTTTCCGGATTGGGAGGAGGAGCGCTTTCCTCTATATGCCTATTATCCCTCGCGCCAATACCTCGCACCGAAGACGCGCGCATTTCTTGAATTCCTATCTACGACGATCCAGGCCTCGCTCTCGCGCAAAATAATTCCAGGCTGAATTCCTAACCCACGATCAGCGCATCGGCGCCTTTCACTCCATGGATCGGAGATTTCGCGACGGTCGTGCCAGCAGGATGGCATTTCGCCAACCCGCTGGCGCACCATATTCAGTTCTTCTAACGGATAATGGTCCAAGCAGATCAACTGTGGAAAGTACCTTGTCAGGTAGTTTTCAGTCCAGCGTCAGGTATAGGTTCCGGACGGCCGGCGCAATCGTCGAGATAAGTCAGTTGCGTCCGGAAAACATAGTGCACCATGTATAGATTGCTTCGCGCACTCCCGCGGCTAAAAAAGACAAGCAATTTACAATATCGCGACAACTTTGGAGTTGTAGCAGAGCGATCCTTGCAATGTTTGTACACGCAGCATTTCGTTGCAAAGCAGAGAAACTGCGAAGGCTCCCTGAATGCGCTTCGTCCGGAAAATTCCATTCTTCCTATTCCTACCCTCGATATCGATAGCACAAAGTAACCTGGTCGTACTATTGGTCAAAGAGGTTCAATTCACCGATCAGTTTCCCGGAACAGACACGTGCATGCAAATTCAGAATGCCATCGTAGCGCTCGCTGCCAATGGTGGAGAACTTGACGCAAGAGGGTTTCTGGGATTTTCCACCCGTTCGGCTCGACTCCAACGGTTCCTGGGGACGAGCCTGTGTCGGAACGCACACGCTATCGGTCCAACCGAACGCAGTTCTTTGCATCGTTGGTCTCTGATGGACCACGATGCACCACATTTCGTGTTGGGACGGCGCGTCTGCTGGCTGGCTCTCGCTACCGCCAAAACAATCTTTGCTCCGTCTTGCCGAAGCTTTCGTCTATAGACCACTGAAGAGCGGATCCAGGGACAAGATGCCAGAAGTCACAAACACAGCCTGTTCGAATGAACGGCCATTGCCAGAGGATTATGATCAAACGCTTCTTCGCCTTACACATAGATTGGATGTCTATCGCGACCCCGAACAGCTGATGCGTGCCTTGCCAGCAGAGCTATTCGACCTCTTTAGCGGGAACAGCCTGGTGCTTGCATTTTTCGGTGAGTCGGAATCCACCTGTTGGCTCGCAATAGATGGTAAGAAACGCGCGATCGTACCTACCCCGAAGGACCTCGGCGCACAAAGATCCCTGTCCTCGTGGATTGAAGATTGCCGGCAGCCCCTTATCCTTTCGTCGCTCAAAGAGCAGAACCCGTTCTCGGAACTCGCGGAGCTCTTTCAGGAGTGGGGAAATCAATCGCTCTGCGTGTTCCCCCTGAATACCGCGACCCATTGTCGAGGAGCCTTTTGTATTGGCCGAGCAGAGCTGGACGCTTTCTCCGAAAAGGAAGCGCGATTCTTATCTCTGATCGCGGGCTATGTGGCGCTCGCCATGGACGACCGAATAGTGCACGCCCAGTTGGAGAGCGAACGCACAAAATTGAGTCTCATTCTGGACCTGAACAATCGTGTCGTCGCCAACCTGAAGCTGCGCGACGTTCTTCAGTCCATCTCTCCAAGCATTCGTAAGGTGATGAGGGTGGATTTCGTGGCAGTGATACTCCCGGACAAGGATGGTAAGCATATCAGACTGTATGCGTTGGACTTTCCGAACAGCAAGGGCCTGGTTCAGCAGGATCTGGTAAGCCCTCTCGATGGCTCTATGTCGGGAGAAGTCTTACGTTCCGGAAGACCATGGGTTGGCGACGTTCGCGAGCTGGCCAGGTTAGGCTTCAATCACCAGATCGCGTTGGAAGAGGGGCTACAGACCTTGTGCATGCTTCCACTGAGCCGTGGTAATCGAGTGCTCGGCGTCCTGTGCCTAGGCCGCCTCCGAAAGAATGCCTTCACTCAGCCAGATGTCGATTTTTTATCGCAGATCGCCGGGCAGATAGCGATAGCAATAGACAACGCGTTGGCCTATCGTCAGATCACAGAACTCAAGGACCAACTCACACAAGAGAAGCTCTATCTCGAAGGTGAACTACGCAGCGAGATGAACTTCGAAGAGATCATTGGAAATAGCGCTGCGCTGCGTAAGGTATTGTGTCAGGTTGAAGCGGTAGCGCCAACCGGTTCGTCGGTTCTCATTTATGGAGAAACGGGTACCGGAAAGGAACTGATTGCCCGTGCAGTTCATAATCTCAGTGACCGCCGTTCGAACGCCTTCGTGAAACTGAATTGCGCAGCGATTCCAACTGGTCTGCTTGAAAGCGAGCTGTTCGGACATGAAAGAGGATCCTTCACGGGTGCTGTCACACAACGGATTGGACGGTTTGAACTAGCATCATCGGGGACAATATTTCTGGATGAGGTCGGCGAGATACCGCTTGATCTACAGCCAAAACTATTGCGTGTCCTGCAGGAGCGAGAGTTTGAGCGTCTGGGCAGTTCCCGCACTCTTCGCACAGATGCCCGCCTCATTGCAGCAACCAATCGCGACCTGGCCGCAATGGTCGGTGAGCAAGCATTCCGCTCCGATCTGTTTTACAGATTGAACGTATTTCCCATCCATGTCCCGGCCCTGAAGGAACGCGCAGAAGACATTCCCTTTCTGGTCCGGCACTTCGCCCAACACTTTGCTCGCAACATGAAGAAGCAGATTGACACGATCTCTTCCGAGACTATGAATGCACTAGTTCGCTATCCGTGGCCTGGAAACATTCGTGAAATGCAAAATGTCATAGAGCGAGCGGTGATCCTATCCCGAGGTTCGGTACTCCACATTCCGTCGACGGATCTTAAGCCACGCGTCCCCGAGGCCGTCGATACAAATGGATCTACAACCCTCGAAGAGGTGGAAAGAAAGCATATCTTGTCTGTCCTGGAGCAGACCCATTGGGTCTTTGGCGGACCAAATGGTGCCGCGGCGTTTCTGGGGATCAAGAGATCCACTCTTCAATTTCGTATGCAAAAGCTAGGGATTGCTCGGCCACAGCGCTCCACTCCTGCAAGAACCCCAACACAATTGTCCTAGCGCCAACTGGCTGCCGATATGCCAACACGTCGACACCTCTGACCGTTTTCCGAGACTTCATCCATCCGGGTTGTCGCGGTTTCCGGTATGTCTGTTGTCGAATTCATGTTCTCATCCTTTCCATTGTTGTTCTTCGAACCCTGGTCTGTGATTGAGAATGACGTTGATGCCAGGCCATCCTTCGGCAGGCTTATGGCTTCCACCACTGCTGCAGCGCCAAAAATCACGTTGCGGCCGGATAAACGGCTCAATCCCTCATCGGAGTCAGGGAATATCCTTGATTCCGCATCATTCGTTTGCGTTGGTATGTTCATAGCGATTTCCTCCGTTGCGCCTGGGCCGGCGCTCGCAGATGCTTTCCTAGCCCTTCTCAAAGCGACCAATACTACCCGTACTTCAGTTGGTTCCATCTCAGCTGAAGCAGCAGTTAACTAGACCAGGACGACGAGCCTCGCCGCTTACGCAACATAGGCAATTCCAGCTAGGATCCCTAACTTTGCAATCGTCGTGAATTCCGCGTTGGCTTCGAGTGGAGCTACGCGCACATTTCCACCGAGTTCTGTCGTAAACGCACGCTGATTAGCGTGATCGATGGCAAGCCCGATACCTTCCTGCAATCCAGTTGCGAGTACCTCGTGGCTTTCGAACTGCTTGGAGCCGATACAAGCGCGGTTCAGCGAGTTGCCGCCATCGAGATTGCCTCGGTCAGTCCCATGTAAAAACTGGTCTCCTAAAGGAAACTTTATAATCAAGAACATAGCGTTGCGATACCAGCTTTATGTAATTGGCGGCCCCCAAGCCGATCACTAACATCACCACAAGGTTGGAACATCGTGCGAAATCGTCGTTCTTCGCGATTGGGAAGAACCCACTTTCATTCTTATGGCCGGCCCGATAGAAGTCATACAAATGCCGCTCTACACCGCGATTGCTTAAGAAGGTACTGCCTCTCTTGAGACCAGGTCGGGGCCACCGGTAATGTGCTGGGTACGGCAGGATTCGAACCTACGTCTTCCACCGGCTGAAGGTGCAAAGAAAAGGGATAATCTAAGGGGCGGGACGACTGCACCCTGGACATAGGGATCGTAAATGTTCGTAAAATGGAGCTGATCCGTGACGGAGACTTCCCAAATGACGACCTCAGAGACCACAGGTCAATCTCCCCCCTCAAACTCCGTTCAACCCCAATTGACTACCAACCCATACGTGGGAATTTTGGCGGTTTTCATGGGCGCGGGGCTCGCTACGCTGAGCAGCCGATTACTTAGCGTGGGTCTCCCCGATCTGCGAGGCGCCCTCGGCATCAGTTTCGATGACGCATCCTGGCTTCCAACCGCATTCAACATGGCGACGATGTTCAGTGGCGTCTTTGTCGTCTTCCTGAACGCCTTTTGGGGTCCGCGCAGAATTCTGCTACCGGCTGCCGCGATCTTCGCGGCAGCATCTTTCCTGCTGCCGTTTGCGCCGAACTACCAGGTGATGATGGCGCTGGTGATCGTCGCAGGTCTCGCGTCAGGCACCTTCTACTCTCTCACGATGACCTTTGTGTTGACCAACCTTCCGAAGCGGCTGATCATCTTCGGGATCGCGGCGTATGCAGCGGACATCGTCTTCATCAGTAACATTGCGTCTTTGCAGGAGGGATGGTTCATCGACCATCTTTCCTGGCGCTGGATCTTCTGGAATGCCGCGCTATTCACCCCATTGATGATGGTCTGTATCCATTTCGGAATTCCGCGCCGGACCAATACAGAACCCAGGCCAAGTTGGCGGGGGTTCACTTACTTCAGCTTGAGTCTTGCTCTTCTGTACGGGGCTCTGGATCAAGGACAGCGCTTGGACTGGCTGAACTCCGCTACTATCGTCGGAATGTTCGTCGCGGGACTCTTTCTGCTTGGGGCAACCATCCTGAGACGTGTAGTCCAGCCCAACCCAGTTGTGAATCTTAAATTTCTGAATACTCGGAACATCATCATCCTGGCCACATCCATCTTCGTATTCAAGTTCCTGCACCTGTCCGCGATTGTGCTCGTGCCAGGCTTCCTCGCCAACATTCAAGGCTACCGGCCGCTGGAGACCGGACACACGCTTGCCTGGGTGGCCCTGCCGATGTTCGTGGTGGTATGGCTGGTGGCCACAATCATCATCTACACAAATTCGCGGCTGGTCCTCGCGCTTGGACTTACCGTGGGAGCAATATGCTGTTTGCGTTGGTCACGCGTGGATAGTTCATGGTCAGGCAATAGCTTCGAAATAGTGGAGCTTCTGCTGTCTCTCGGTTTGGCAAGCGCATACATCGGATTGGTGAGCAGCATCGTCCTGGAGGCGCTCGAAGCGGGCGCTCTGACAAGCGCCGCCAATGCCGCCACATTCTCTGGATTTATGCACCTTATGCGAATCTTCGGCGGCCAGATCGGCGTAGCTGTTATTACTCGCTTCGTTGCCGTCCGGGAGCAGTTTCACGACAACATGCTGGGACTCTATATACAAAGGGGCAGCTGGTTTACCGATCACCGATTGCGGGTGCTGGCGGGCGGAGTACTGCCACAGTCCACTGACGGGCAAGAGGCACTGCAACGTGCAGGCAATATTCTGGGCTTGCAGGTGCGGGCGCAGGCGTACACACTGGCGACGTCAGATGGATTCGTCCTCATCGTGTGGGTGGTGATTGCTTATCTCTTCCTAATGCTGTTTCTAAGGCCAGGCAAGATAACCTTCAACGACCTTAGCAAGATGAAATGAATCGAGCATCGATATGACCGAAGCACTTAAGCCGAGCGAGTTGTTCGGTTTCCAGAAGCCGCTGCCCCTCACCAAAACTGTGTCGCGGCGAACCTTCAGACTCTTCGGCAAGACTCCGGGCAGCCTCACCAAGGTTCATCCACCTGATGGACTAGCGTAAGAACGAACCTGAAGATCGAGGGACACGAACGCGTAATCCGGAAACAGGTGCCCAAAGGTGGAGGTTTGGTCGGTTTGTCTGGCTCCGGTCAGGACGATCACCAGCCGCGTCTACATATGCGAAATATATGATACAAGCTCATATTTTGCAGGGGTTCTATTGGTGAAGCGATTCTTTGAAATATTGAGACCCTAGTTGTTTAGTCCCGGAGCGAGCTAGCCCGCAAGCAAAAATCGACCGATTTAGCTTCATATGGCTATTCTTGATTGCTGAGGAGTATCTTAAAATGAGCCCTCGCCAGTGAGATCTCGGCCCAGAGCAACAATCATGTGCACCCCACGATTGCGCAGGACAAACGCAGATATGGAGAAGTGCAAAGACGCGGCGGCGGCCGGAAATAGGCATGTGGATCTCGTGTACCCGCAGCCGAGCCGCCTAGCAAAGATCATCGGCATTTCCCTCATCGTTGTGTCGCTGGGTGCATGCCAGCATCCTGCGAAAGAACCCGTGACGCTGACTTTCCTCGATCCAGAGTGGTCGCACGACCTGACAGAACGCAATGTGCTCCCAGACGAAAGATTGCAAGAGTTCATGCGGCAAACCGGAATTAGGGTCAAGCACCTGCCGGCTTCGGAGACCGCTCTTGACCAGCTAGGCATGGCCCTAGAGCTACTACGAAAGGGATCCTCCAGTCCGGATGTGTCTGGCGTCGATGTGATCTGGCCCGGAACCCTGAGTGAGGATTTGATCGACCTCAAACCATATTTTGTGAAAGAACTCTCTTCGGTAGACTCTGATGTGGTCGCGAGCTATATGGTCAATGGGAAGCTAGTCGCCGTGCCATACGTTGCCGATATAGGAGTCTTGTTTTATCGAAAGGATCTTCTTCGAGAGTATGGGTATGGGACACCACCCAGGACGTGGGACCAACTCGAGAAAATGGCCGCCAGGATCCAGCAGGGAGAACGC
>Ga0210398_10002626_pt1 | contig 17448 bp, 15 predicted proteins | sample IncBWC4OmetaG_FD_161047 | JGI IMG/M metagenome (GOLD analysis project Ga0210398, IMG submission 161047) | Forest soil microbial communities from Barre Woods Harvard Forest LTER site, Petersham, Massachusetts, United States - Inc-BW-C-4-O | ecosystem: Environmental > Terrestrial > Soil >... | reverse complement strand
CGCATCAGCCGCGACCTGTTTTTCGCCGATTTCCTGACCCACCAGCAGCGCCTGGCCGCCGATGTCGTCCCCGAATTTCGCGCGGACCTCTATGCGGCGGCGGTGTGGCATCGGGGATGATGTCAAAAAATGTGTGTGTCAGCGTAAGAGGGTCACTGAGGTTGCCGGTTTGGTCTCGTGTTCGAAGACGGCGAAGAGGATGCGGTCCATCGAGGTTCGGTCGGAGAAGACGCTTTTGGATCGGATTCGCCGGCCAACCCCACGGAAGCAGCGGTCGATGACGCTTGTGGTGCGCACCCTCTTGCGCTCGGCGAAGGGATTTTTTGCGCCAGCAGAGCCTGCCCCGGCGCAAGCCGGGATCAGCAGCTCGTCGAGATCGAATGCGCTCGGTAAACTCGCGGTCGTCACAATTCTCCGTGCATCACCCGCCGCGCGGGATTGGCAAGCGGTAACATTCTCAGTAGACTCTTTGGTTGAGAATTGGCGACGACGTAAGCAGCGTTCTCGGTGCCACCATGTACCGGAGGCCTCAATGCACGAGTGGCGCTGCGCGACCCTTGACGCGCCGCACGATCCGGCGCCGGGCGTACGGTTTGTGCCCTGGCGGGTGGGCTCGCTTCGCTGGGTCGTCGTATGCGCCGCAAGCCTGCTCGCTTCCTGCCATCAGGCCGGGGTGTTGGATCCGCAGGGGCCGATCGGGTCGGCCGAGCGGCTCATCCTCTTCAACGCAACGGCAATCATGCTCGTCGTCGTGGCGCCGGTGATCCTGGCGACATTGGGGTTTGCCTGGTGGTACCGGTCGGCCAATCCCCGCGCCAGCCGGAAAGCGGACAGCGGCTACGAAGGGCGCATCGAGTTTGTCGTCTGGTCGATCCCGGCGCTGGTGGTGATCCTGCTGAGCGGGGTCTGCTGGATCGGTGCCCATCGGCTTGATCCGCGGGCGCCGATCCCCGCAAACGTCAAGCCGCTGGAAGTCGACGTTGTCTCGCTCGATTGGAAATGGCTGTTCATCTACCCCGCTCAAGGCATTGCCGCCGTCAACCAGCTGGTCGTGCCGGTCGGAACGCCGGTGCAATTCCGGCTCACCTCGGCAACGGTGATGAATTCTTTCTTCGTGCCGCAGCTCGGCAGCCAGATCTACACGATGCCGGGGATGACCACCCAGCTCAACCTAATGGCGCAAAACGTAGGCGACTATCCGGGCATCTCGGCGAATTTCAGCGGTGACGGCTTTGCCGACATGCGCTTCATCGTCAAGGCGGCGCCGGAAGGCGATTTCGCCGCCTGGGTCGCCAAGGTGCGCGGCGCCGGATCTGCGCTCGACATGACCGGTTATGCCAAATTGGCAAAGCCGAGCGAAGCCGTTCCGCCGACGACCTATCGCGCGGTCGACCCCGAGCTGTTCGAGCGCATCGTCGACCAGACAGCGCTCGATCCCGAAAAGCCGCGCGCCGGCGGGGCTTGGTCTCCGCCGGTGCGGCAGGCAGGAGGATGAGATGCTGGGCAAGCTGAGTTGGGCAGCGATCCCGTTCTACCAACCTTTGCCGCTATACGCGATGGGGGTGGTCGGCATCGTCATTCTGGCTGTGCTCGGGCGGGTCACGGTAAAGGGCGGGTGGCCCTATCTGTGGCGCGAGTGGTTGACCAGCGTCGACCACAAGCGAATCGGCGTGATGTATTTGATCCTGGCGCTGATCATGCTGCTGCGCGGCTTTTCCGACGCGATCATGATGCGCTCGCAGCAGGCGATCGCGATCGGCGGCGCCCAGGGGTACCTGCCGCCCGATCACTACGACCAGATCTTTTCCTCGCACGGCACGATCATGATCTTTTTCGTGGCGATGCCGTTCGTCATAGGATTGATGAACTTTGTCGTGCCATTGCAGCTCGGCGTGCGCGACGTCGCTTTTCCGGTGCTCAACTCGGTCAGCTTCTGGCTGACCGCATCGGGCGCGCTGCTGATCAACCTGTCGCTCGTCATCGGCAGTTTCGCCCGCACCGGCTGGATGGGCTATCCGCCATTGTCCGAGCTCGCCTATTCGCCCGATGTCGGCGTCGACTATTACCTTTGGCTTTTGCAGATCTCGGGCGTCGGCACCTTGTTCGCCGGCATCAACATGGTCACCACGATCCTCAAATTGCGTGCCCCGGGGATGATCTATTTCCGAATGCCGGTATTCTGCTGGAGCGCGCTGACTTCAAGCATATTGATTGTCGTCGCCTTTCCGATCCTGACCGCGACGTTCGCGATGCTGCTGCTCGATCGTTACGTGGGCATGCACTTTTTCACCAATGATGCCGGCGGCAACATGATGATGTATGTCAATCTGTTTTGGGCGTGGGGCCATCCAGAGGTCTATATTCTGATCTTGCCGGCGTTTGGCGTCTTCTCCGAAGTGATCGCGACTTTTTCCGGCAAGGCGCTGTTCAGCTACCGTTCGATGGTTTTTGCTCTTTTAGCGATCTGTATCCTATCCTTTATGGTTTGGCTGCATCACTTCTTTACCATGGGCGCGAGCGCCGATGTCAACGCCTTCTTTGGTATCATGTCGATGATCATCGGGGTGCCGACCGGCGTCAAGGTCTTCAACTGGCTGTTCACCCTGTTCGGTGGTCGGGTCGTGTTCAGGACTCCCGTCCTGTTTTCGATCGGCTTTATGGTCACCTTTGTCATCGGCGGCATGACGGGGGTTCTGTTGGCGGTTCCGCCGGTCGACTTCGTGCTCCACAATAGCGTTTTCCTGGTCGCCCATTTCCATAACGTAATTATCGGCGGCGTGATTTTCGGCGCGTTGGCGGGCTACAATTATTGGTTTCCGAAGGCGTTCGGCTTCACCCTCGACGAGCGGTGGGGCAAGGCCAGCTTCTGGTGCTGGCTGATTGGCTTCTATCTCGCCTTCATGCCGCTCTATGTCCTGGGTTTGATGGGCATGACGCGGCGCCTCCAGCACATTGCCGACCCGAGCTGGCGGCCGTTGCTGCTGGTCGCAGAGGCCGGTGCCGTTGTCATTTTCCTCGGCATCCTGTGCCAGATCGCGCAGCTCTATGTCAGCATCCGCACGCGCGAGAGCCGCCGCGACCTGACCGGCGACCCGTGGAACGGCCGGACCTTGGAGTGGGCGACCTCGTCGCCGCCGCCGCCCTACAACTTCGCGGTGCTGCCGAGAGTCGAGACCATCGACGCCTTCTGGGAGATGAAGCGGCGGGGGCTGACCGCGGCCGAACCGGCCTATGAAACCATCGAGATGCCGCGCAACAGCCCGATCGGAATCGTTATCGCCTTCTTTGCGGTGCTGAGCGGCTTTGCGCTGATCTGGCATATCTGGTGGCTGGCGATCCTTGCCCTCCTCGCCATCGCAGTGACGGTCATGGTGTTCGGCTGGAGCGAGAACCGTGAGCGCGAAATCCCGGCCAACGAGATGGCGCGGATGGAACGGGTCCGGCTGGGCCTCGGGCGGCCGGCATGACGATAGCAACGGTCGACGCGGTTCCCACCGAGCTGGTGCCCGGGCGGGGCGGCGGCGGACCGGCCCCGACGCGGACCGTCGTCGCCTACGGGTTCTGGATCTTCATCCTCAGCGACATCACCATGTTTTCGGGCCTGTTCGCCGCCTACGCGGTCCTGTCGAGCCGGACCGCCGGCGGACCGACCGGGAATGAAGTGTTTAATCTTCGCCACGTCTTCATCGAAACCGCCTGCCTTTTGGTGTCGAGCTACACTTGCGGGCTCGGGGCATTGTCCGCCGAACGGCGGCAGCGCGATCGCTTTCTAGTCTTCGCCGCATGCACGTTCGTGCTCGGCGCGGCCTTCCTCTTCATCGAGATCTCGGAATTCGCCGGCATGGTAAGGGCGGACGCCGGGCCCGGGCGCAGCGCTTTTTTATCGGCCTTCTTTGCCTTGGTCGGCATGCACGGCGCGCATGTGACGAGCGGCCTCGTCTGGCTCGCCTATATGGTGGCGCAAGTCGTCGTCAAGGGCCTGCGACCCCACGTGCTGCGGCGCCTGTTGTGCTTCAGCCTGTTCTGGCACGCGCTTGACATCATCTGGATTGGGGTGATCACGCTGGTTTACCTGATGGGAGCCCGCTGATGGACGGTGACGATCGCTTATATGACCGGGCGCCCGGCGTCGAACACCTAGAGTCGACGGCCAACGTTCTGTCGTACACGGTGGGACTCGGGTTCGCCATCCTGCTGACGATTGCTTCGTTCGTCGTGTCGCAGACCAATTTCCTATGGGGCCCGGGCGTGCCGGTCGGGCTGATCGTGCTCGCCTTTGCGCAGATCGGCGTCCACCTCGTCTTCTTTCTGCACCTGGGCAGCGGACCCGACAACACGAACAATATTCTGGCCCTCGCCTTTGGCCTGATGGTCGTCTTCCTCGTCATCACCGGTTCAGTCTGGATCATCGCCAACCTCAACGCCAACATGATGCCGATGCCGGTGCATCTGCCGCGCTGACCTCGTTCCGCGCAAAACTCCGGCGCCCCAGGGCCTGCGCTCTTGTGTTGCAAGCACAGCAAGCGGTGGCGACGGCCTGCGGAATCAGAAAGCCGTGCCGAGCGCTACCCCAATGTCGCCGGAGAGTCGCGCCCGGATTCAGCCAGGATCTCTGTGCCGCGGCGTGTGTGGATGCCGACGAACGTGAACGCCATGCGATCCCCTTATATGGCTTCGTCGATCCGGTTTGCCATTTGACCGCGAGACGGAACCGCCAATCATGTGAGTGAACGGCGTCTGGTGCTGGCCCCTGTCGACATCTCCGCCGCCGGATCTACGGCAATGTCTCCCCGCCGATGTAGCGGCGCCAGGCGCTCATCTGGATCGCCGAGGTCAGGCAGTGAACGACGACCGGCCTCGTTTTGACCGCAAAGGCGCGGGCGATGCCATCGGCGATCTCGGCCTCGGTCTTGATGGTGATGCCTTCGGCGCCGAACGAGCGCGCCCATTGCGCGAAATCGGGGTTGGTCAGGCGGGTCCCAGCCATGAACGGACGCTCGGGATAGCGCACATAGGAATGCATGCCAATCGTGCCGTACATGCTGTTGTCGGAGATGATCATGATCGGGTTGGCGCCGTATTGCACCGCGGTGGCGATCTCGTTGCCGGTCATCAAGGCGCCGCCGTCGCCGACGAAGGCCACCACCTGGGTATTGGGGCGGCGCAGGGAAGCGGCCACCGCCATCGGCATGCCCGAGCCCATCGCGCCCACCACCGAGGACAGAAATATCTGGCCCTGGCGAAAGCCGATGTAGCGATGGACGAAGCTGCCGAAATTGCCGGCGTCGGTGGTGACCGTGGCGTCGGGCGCCAGATGCTTGTCGACCTCGCAGACGATCGCCGCGAAATTGATCCCGTCGCCGGTCGGCTCCCACTCCTTGGCCAGGAGCTTGCGGTGGATCGCGTTGAGCCCGGCGACCCAGCCGCGGCGCTTTTGCGCGTCTGCCGGGGCGCCGCGCCGCAGCAGGCCCTTGATTACCTCGTAAGGGCTGCACGGCAGGCCGAGATCCGGCCGCCACACCCGGCCGACCTCGTCGGGGTCGGGCCAGATGTGGACGAACGGCAGTTGCGGCTGCGGTGCGGCGGGAAAGCTGTAGGACTGGCTGACCGTGTCGGTCATGCGCTCGCCCAGCGCCACGATCAGATCGGCGCGCTTCATCTCGGCGATCAGCGGCGGCGGCACCCGGATCCCCATATAGCCGCCGTAGTTCGGGTGGTTCGCGTCGAACAATTGCGGCCGGCGATGGGTCGGGCTGATCGGCAATACCCATTCCTCGGCGAGGCGATTGAGGTCGGCAAAGACGGTATTGTCGTGCACCGCATCGGCCAGCAGGGCGCCGCCGACCAGCACCAGGGGCCGCTCGGCCGCCTCCAGCATGACCGCCAGGCGGTCGAGGTCGTTCGGCCGCGGGCCGGCGACGACGCGCGGGCGGGCCGGGTCGAGCGCGGCGTCGGTTTCGGCGTCGAAGATGTCCTCGGGCAGGATCACCGCGACCGGGCCGGGGGTGCCGCTCTCGGCCAGGTGAAAGGCGCGGGCGATCGCCTCGGAGGCCTGCTCCGGCTCATTGACCTCGATGACTTCCTTGGTCACATCGGCCAACAGGCGCGAGTAGTTCTGCTCCTGCAAGGCGAGCCGACCGAAATCCTTACGCTCGACCTGGCCGACCAGCATCACCACCGGGGTCGCATCGTGATACGCCGAGTGCAACGAGACCATCGCATTCGACAGCCCCGGCCCGCGCGACACCATGGCGACGCCGGCGCGGTCGCGCAGGCGGCCATCGGCCACCGCCATATAGCCGGCCCCGCCCTCGTGGCGGCAGACGATGACGCGGATCGAGTTTTTCTCGATCAACGCGCTGGTCAGTCCGACATAACTCTCGCCCGGCACGCAATAGATCTGGTCGACATCATGGGCTTCGAGGCTTTCGGCCAACAGGCGGGCGACGGTCTGGGTCATGAAGCGGATTTCCTTTCATTATATTCCACCACATCGGCGGAGGCCGGTGCCCATTTTTGCCATGGGTCCCGGCTTTCGCCTGGCTTTCGCCGGGATGACGCGGAGAATTATCGCGAGGGATATCGGAAGTTCAAACCCGGTGGAAGGGGAAGGCCGTGGGCAATCTGGCGGTCAGAGCCGGCGGCGCGCTAATATCCGTTCAAGCAAAATTGAAGGAGGGGCGCAGATGACTGTTCAGCAGGATTTCCTCGAGGCCGATTTCGTCGTGGTCGGCGCCGGGTCGGCCGGGTGCGCGATCGCGGCACGGCTCAGCGAGGACCCGGCAACGCGGGTCATCCTGATCGAGGCCGGCGGCGAGGATAAGAACCGCTGGATCCACATACCGCTGGGCTTCGGCAAGACCTTTGCCGATGCCTCGGTCAACTGGTGCTACGAGACCGAGCCCGACCCCGGCGCCGCCGATCGCCGCATCTTCTGGCCGCGCGGCAAAGTGCTGGGCGGGTCGTCCTCGATCAACGGCATGGTCTATATCCGCGGCCAGGCCGAGGATTTCGACCATTGGCGCCAGCTCGGCAATACCGGCTGGTCGTTCGACGATGTGCTCCCCTATTTCAAGCGCTCCGAGCATCAGACCCGCGGCGCCGACGCGTTTCACGGAACGGGCGGCCCGCTCTGCGTCTCCGACGTCCCCGACAAGCACCCGATCTGCGAGGCGTTTATCAAGGCGGCCACGAGCTTGGGGTTTCCACGCAACGACGATTTCAACGGCGCCGGGCAGGATGGCGTCGGCTATCACCAGACCACGACACGCAACGGAAGGCGCTGCTCGACCGCGGTCGGCTATCTGCACCCGGCGATGAGCCGCGCCAATCTGCGCGTCGTCACCAATGCACTGACCGAAAAGATCGTCTTCGACGGGCGACGCGCCACCGGCGTCACCTTCCGCCAGGACGGGCAGACCCGCACCGCGCGGGCGGCCGCGGAGGTGATCCTATGCAGTGGTGCGGTCAACTCGCCGCAGCTCTTGATGCTGTCGGGGATCGGCCCCGCCGCGCATCTGGCCCAGCACGGCATTGCGTTGGTGCACGACCTGTCCGGCGTCGGGCAGAGCCTGCAGGACCATTACTCGGCGCCGCTCAAGTACAAATGCGCCCTGCCGATCACCGTCAACGACGTGATGCAGAGCAATCTGCGCAAGGTGAAGGCCGGGCTGCAATACTACATGTTCAAGAACGGCCCGTTGGCGATGGGCACCTCGCCGGCCGCGCTCTTCGCCCGCACCCGACCCGAGCTCGCCTCGGCCGACATCAAATGCTCGATGTCGCCGTTCAGCGCCGAGCGGCCGCAGGACGGGCTGCACCCATGGTCGGGGTTTACCACGATCGTCTATCAGCTGCGGCCCGAGAGCCGCGGCAAGATCGAGCTCAGAAGCGCCAGCCCGGCCGACCCGCCGGCGGTCTATCCGAATTATCTGGCGACCCCGACCGACCAGCAAACTATCGTCGACGGGCTCAAACTGCTGCGCCGGATCATGGCCGAGCCGCACATGCGGCGGTTTATCGAATCCGAGTTCCAGCCCGGCCCGGCGACCGAGAGCGACGAGCAGCTCCTGGATTACGCGCGGCGGCGCGGCGGCACCGTGTTCCACCCGACCAGCACCTGCAAGATGGGCGTGGATGCGATGGCGGTGGTCGACCCCGAGTTGCGGGTGCACGGGACCGACGGGTTGCGCGTGGCCGACGCCTCGGTGATGCCGACGGTCGTTTCGGGCAACACCAACGCGGCGACGATCATGATCGGCGAACGCGCCGCCGACATGGTGCGGCAGAGGCTCAGGCTGGCGGCGTAAGCGCGGGCTCGGGAGCCGTCGTCCGCAGGCAATGGGCGAGGTGGCCGCCGCCCAACGATATCGCCGGCGGCGGGGCGGTGGCGCAGGCGGGGAGCGCGCAGGCGCAGCGCGGGGCGAAACTGCAGCCGGGCGGCAATGCCGCGAGGTTGGGCGGCGCGCCCGGGATCGTCGTCAGGCGGGTCCCGGGCGCTATGCCGTGCAGATTGGCCGCGAGCAGGCCCCGGGTATAGGGGTGGGCGGCGTTGCGCATGATCTGACGCACATCGCCGGTCTCGACAAAGCGCCCGCCATACATCACCGCCAGCCGGTCGCTGATCTCGACCGCCGCGCCGACATCGTGGGTGACAAAGACGACTGCCATGCCGAGCTCGCGCTGCAATTCGCGCAGCAGCAGCAGGATCTGGATCTGCACGGTGACATCGAGCGCGGTGGTCGGCTCGTCGGCCAGCAGCACCTTTGGATTGCAGCTGAGCGCCACCGCGATCATCGCCCGCTGGCGCATCCCGCCGGACATCTCGTGCGGATAGGAATCGAGGCGGCGCCGGGCCGACGGGATCTGCACCCGCTCCAACAATTCGAGCGCGCGGCGACGGGCGTCGCGGCGGCTCAAACCTTCGTGCCGAACGATGGCTTCGGCGATCTGCGCGCCGATCGTAAACACCGGATCGAGTGCGGTCATCGGCTCCTGAAAGATCATCGCGATCTGCCGGCCGCGCAATCGTTCCAGCCGCGCGGCGGAGGCGCCGTTCAGCTCCTCGCCGCCGAGCCGGACATGGCCGGCGATATCGCAATTGTCGGGCAGCAGCCGCATCAGCGCGCGCAGGGTCACGCTCTTGCCCGACCCCGATTCGCCGAGAATGCCCAATACTTCGCCAGAAGCGAGAGAAAAGCTGACGCCGTTGACGGCATGGATCACCCGGTCGCGCAGCCGGAAGCGAACCGAGAGATCCTCGACCTCGACCGCCGGCGGCTCAGAGATCAAGCCGCTGCCCTCCCTTTCCCCTCTCTGCCCCTGGGGGCGGAGAGGGTAGGGTGAGGTGGGGGACTCCAGAGCGGGCGCCGGCATCCACCTCACCTTCCCACGCCTTCGGCGCGGGCCCCTCCCTCTCCCGCCTGAAGGGCGGAGAGGGCCTCGCGAGATCGCAAGCCATCGGCGCTCGCCGACGCGCGGCTGTGGCCGGAGCCGGGCACCATCATGTGGCAGGCGACCTCGTGGTCGCCGCCGATCGGGTCGAGGCGCGGGGACGCCTCCAGCTTGGGAGAAGAGTGGGCGCAGATTTCCTCGGCAAAGGCGCAGCGCGGGCGAAAACGGCAGCCCGAAGGCGGGTTGATCGGGTTGGGCGGGTCTCCCGACAGGGGCGGCTCGGTGCTGCGTCGGTCCGGGTCCATGCTCGGCATCGCTCGCAGCAACGCCTGGGTATAGGGATGCAGCGGCCGGCCGAAGATCGCCGCGGCGGCGCCGGCCTCGACGATGCGGCCCAGATACATGACGACGACCCGGTCGCTGATATGGCGGACCACGTTCAGATCGTGCGAGATGAAAATGTAGGTCAGCGCCCATTCCCGGCGCAGCTCGACGAGCAGATTCAAAATCTGGGCTTCGACCGATTTGTCGAGCGCCGACACCGCCTCGTCGAGGATCAAGAGGCGCGGCTCGAGCGCCAGCGCGCGGGCAATGTTGACCCGCTGGCGCTGCCCGCCGGAGAGCTCGTGCGGATAGCGCCTGGCAAACAGCGATGGGCGCAGCCCCACCTGATCGAGCAGCCGCTCGGCGCGCTCGCGGGCACGATCGGGGCGCAAATGCTTCACCGTACGCGGGCCAAAGGCGATGATGTCGGCGATCGTGGCGCGCGGGTTCAAGGACGAATAGCTGTCCTGAAACACCATCTGCATCTGCAGCCGCAGGTCGCGCACCGAAATCCCCTGCGGCTCGCCGACGCCGTCGCCGTCAAAGATGATCTCGCCGGCATCGGGCTCGATCAGATGCAGCAGCAGGCGCGCCGTCGTCGACTTGCCGCAGCCGGATTCGCCGACGACGCCGAGGGTGGCGCCCTTGGCGAGGCTGAACGAGACGCCGTCCACCGCCTGCACGATTTCGCGGGCGCGGCCGAAGAGTCTTCCGTTGCCGGGAAAGTGCTTTTTAAGGTCGCGGACCAGCAGCAGCGGCTGCGCCGGGCCGCCGCGGTCGCGTCGATCGAGCGGAACGATGGCCCGGACGCCGCTCATGACGGCAGCTTGACGTCCATGGCGCTGCGCAGCCCGTCGCTCAACAAATTGAAGCACAAGGAGGTGATGACGATCGCCACACCCGGCAATGCCGCCACCGTGGGCTCGACAAAGATCGCCTGGCGCAGCGCATTCAGCATCAAGCCCCATTCCGCCGCGGGCGGGGTCACGCCGAGACCGAGAAACGAGAGCCCTGCCGAGAGGATGATGCTGATGCCGACGAGGCTCGTCGCGTAGACCAGCATGCCGCCCAGCACATTGGGCAGGATCTGGTGGCGGATGATCGCGTGCAGCGGCGCCGCGCTGGCCCGCGCCGCCTCGACGAAATCGCGGCTCCTGACCTGCCGCGTCAGGCTTTCGGTGACGCGCACCAGCGGCGGAATGAAGACGACGGTCAGTGAGAGGATCGTGTTGGCGATGCCGGCGCCGATGACCCCGCAGATCGCGATCGCGAGCAACACCGAGGGAAATGCGTAGAACACGTCGCAGATGCGCATGATCAGCGAATTCAACAGCCGACCGCCCATTCCGGCGAGAAGGCCGAGCACCCCGCCGATGATTGTGGCCAGCAATACCGGGCTCAAGCCGCAGAACAGCGACAATCGCCCGCCATAGACGAGGCGCGACCAGATGTCTCGGCCGGTCTCGTCGGTGCCGAGGAGGTGACCGGGAGTGCCGACCGGCTCCAGCCGGTGCAGAATGTCGCCCTGCAGCGGATCGTGGGTCGCCGCCCACGGGGCAAATATCGCGAGCAGCACGATCGCCAGCAGGATCGCGCCGGCGGTGACGGTCAGGCGGTCGCGGCGCACCCGGCCGGCGACTGTGCGCCAATAGCCGCGCGGCGCTATGCCTTCCGCGACCTCGGGCGCGGCGATCCTTTGAACGGCGGCGATATCGGCCATCACCCGCCCCTCAGCGGCGCATGCGCGGATCGATCAGCGCTTGCACGATGTCGACCACGAGATTGATCAGCACGAAAAAGGCCGCCAGCACCAGCACGGTCCCTTGCAAGACTGGGACGTCGCGGCGGAAGATCGCCAGATCCATCAGCTGCCCGCTCCCCGGCCAGTTGAACACGGTCTCGACCAGGATCGAGCCGCCGAGCAGATAGCCGAGCTGCAATCCCATGACCGCCACGGTCGGCGGTGCGGCATTCTTCAGCACGTGAAACACCACATGCCGCGATCTCAGCCCTTTGGCCCGCAGTGCGGTGGGAAAGTCATTGCCGAGGATCTCGAGCACGGTCGAGCGCACCATGCGGCCGATCACCCCGATCGGGATCATCGACAGGGTCGCCACCGGCAGAACCAGAAAGCTCAGATCGTGCCAACTCGTCGGCAGGCCGCCGCTGCCGCCCATGCCGGCAGCCGGTAATACGTTCCATTCGACTGCAAACACGATGACCAGCACGATCCCCAGCCAGTAATGCGGGACGCTCAGACCTAGAATGACGAGCACCGAGATCAGCTTGTCGAGGGGCTTGCCGTAGTTGAAAGCGGCGACCGTGCCGAGCGTCGTCCCGAGGCCAAACGCCAACACCGCTGCCGGCACCGCTATCACCAGGGTATTGCCCAAGGCTCGCAGCAGCTCGCGGGTGACCTCGCGCCCGGTGAATATCGAGGTGCCGAGGTTGCCGCGGAACACCCGGCCGAGCCAGGCCAGGTACTGCACGTAGAGCGGCCGGTCGAAGCCGAATTCCGCGCGCAGGTGATCGACCAAAGACTTTGGCGCCTCGGGCGGCAGCAGAATGTCGAGCGGATTGCCCGGGATCATGTGGATGAGGCCAAAGGCCACCACCGAAACCCCGAACAGAATCAGCACGGTGTGCAGCAGACGTGCGGCCAGGAAGCGAGCCATCGAGATCGGTCCGAGCGCTCGGTCACTCGACCGTGACGTGGGTGAAATCCTGGTACCAGCTCTGCGCCGGCACGAACCCCTTTACCTTGGGCGACAAGGCGCGCGGGTTGAGGTCGTGGACCACGAACAGCCATGGCGCATCGTCGACGATCCGGCCATGCGCCTCGGCCAACAGCTTGGTCTGCTGCGTCGGGTCGAAGCTGTCTTGCGCCTGGGTCAGCAAGGCGTCGACTTTCGGGTCATAGAAATGGCCCCAGTTGATGCCGTTGGGCGACCAGCTGGCCTTGCTGAAATAGCGGAACATCGAGGCCGGATCGGCAAAGCCCAGGCTGTTGTTCAAGGCGTCATCGCCGTGCCCCGCGGGGGAGTCGGGGCCATTGCGCTTGGCGACCAGCATCGTGCCCCATTCGACCACGTCGAAATGCAGATCGAAGCCGATCGGCTTGACCTCTTGCTGGATGATCTCGTTCATCGGCTCTGGCAGCATCTGACCGGAGCCGGCGGTCGAAATCATGATCTTTGCCTCGACCGGATGATCAGGACCGTAGCCGGCCTCCTTCAGCAGCGCCTTGGCCTTTGCCGGATCGTAGCCGTAGCGCAGCTCCGGCGTGCCGAAATACGGGTTTCCGGGCGGGTAGAGGCCGTAAGCCGGTTTGGCCGTGCCGTTGAGGAACTTGACGATGGCATCGCGGTCGATCGCGTAATTCAGCGCCTGGCGCACCCGCTCGTCCTTGAACGGCGAGCCATCGGTCATTTTGAACATGTACGGCCAGACATGCGGATAGGGCCACAGGCTGATCTGAAATCCGGCCGCCTTCAACGACGGGATCGCATCGGGCGGCGGCACCTCGATCCAATCGACCTCGCCCGAGCGCAATGCCGCAAGCCTGGTCGTAGCCTCCGGCATTGGAATGACGATCATCTTCGCGAGCTTTGGGATGCGGGTCTTGTCCCAGTAATTGGCGTTGCGGGTCAGCTCGGCGAACTGGCCGAGGACGACCTTGCTGATCTGGAACGGCCCGGTCCCGGCCGGATGCCGGGCGAACTCGGTCCAGCTGCGCCCTGATTTCTGCCATTCGGTCGGGCTAACGATCAGGATATTGGGGACCATGTACGGGAAAAAACTGAACGGATATTTGGTGTAGATCGCGACCGTGCGGTCGTCGACCTTTTGCCAGTGATCGAGCATGTTGACGAACGAGCGCACGATCGCCGAGCCGGCCGGGTCGAATTGCGGCGACTTTTCGTCATAAAGCCGTTGCAGGTTCCAGATGATCGCATCCGCGGTCACCGGGGTGCCGTCGGTGAACTTGACCCCCTGACGCAAGGTGAAGATCCAGCGGGTGTGGTCGCTGGGATCGATCTTCCACGCGGTCGCCAGCCCCGGGGTCAGCCCGGCAATCTCGTTGGGATGGGTGAAATCCCAGTTGACTAGCCCGTCGAAAGCCGGGAAGCCGAGAAAGCGATAGCCCTCGCCGCCATTGTTCGGGATGCCGCTGGTGGTCGGGATGTCGGCAGCGGTCATCGCAATGCGAAGCGTTTGCGCAAATGCCGGGACGCTTGCCGCGAAGCTGAGCAGCAATGCGGCGGCGATGATCCTCGGCAATGTTGTTCTGGTCACTAGGCACCTCGGTTGTCGCCCCGCGGCTGCGCGGAAAAGTCGTCGGGCTCTTCCGCCGCATCGGGCATCCCGCTATCCTGCAACCTCCATGCCGAAGCCGGCGCTGGCCCAAATCTTGCCGGGCTGTTGCGGCGGCAGGTCGCAGCCGCATTGGCGCCCGCACAGGAGAATTCACCATGCCATCGGACATCTCGGATGAGGCTCTCGACTTTCTGCTGGCCCGCGCCGGGCTCAGCCTTACCGCCGCGCAAAAGGCCGAGCTGAAAGGGGTCTATGCCGGCGTCGCGGCGATGGCCGCGCGGGTGCGCCAGCCGCGCGGGCATATGGCCGAGCCGGCCTTGACCTATGGCTTCGCCGAGGAGGATCTCCAATGACCGATCCGATCCCGACGATCGCCGAGGCGGCGCGGCTGATTGCGGCAAAGCGCCTGTCGCCGGTCGAATTGACCCGCGCGTGCCTCGACCGCGTGCACGCGTTGGACAACCAGCTGCACGCTTTCATCCATTTGACCGAAGAGCGGGCATTGGCCGAGGCGCGCGCCGCCGAGCGGGCGATCATGGCCGACGGCCCGAAGGGGCCGCTGCACGGCATCCCGATCGGCTTGAAGGACATCGTCGACACCAAGGGGATCCCAACCACCTGCCAGTCGAAGATCCTCGCCGGCAACATCCCCGAGGCCGACGCCGCCTGCGCCGAACGGCTCGCCGCCGCCGGCACCGTGCTGATCGGCAAGACCACGACCCATGAATTCGCCGATGGCGGCCCGTCCTTCGATCTGCCGGCGCCACCGGCGCGCAACCCGTGGAACCCGGACCATTTTACCGCCGGCAGCAGCAGCGGCACCGGCGCCGGGGTCGCCGCCGGGCTGATCCTCGGCGGCATCGGCACCGACACCGGCGGCTCGATCCGCGGGCCGGCGGCGTTGTGCGGTATCGCCGGCATCAAGCCGACCTATGGTCTCGTCAGCCGCGCCGGCGTCGCCCCCGCCGCCTTCAGCTTGGACCATATCGGGCCGATGGCCTGGACCGCCGAGGATTGCGCGCTGATGCTGCAGGCCCTGGCAGGGCACGACCCACGCGACCCGGCCAGCGCCAAGCGCCCGGCGCCCAACTACACTGCTTCGCTGGGAACCGGGATCAAAGGGCTGAAGATCGGGGTGATCCACCATTTCCACGAGACCGATTACCAGGTCAGCCCGGGCACAAAGCGCGGCATCGACGATGCGGTCGCGACGTTCCGCGATCTCGGCGCCGAAATCCGCGAAGTGCAGTTGTCGCCGCTACAGGATTGGATGGCCTGCGGCTCCTTGATCTCGATCGTCGAGCGGGCCGCCGCCTATGAGGAATGGTCGCGCACCAGGCTCGGCGATTTCGGCGAGCGGGTGCGCAGCCGGCTGATGCTGGGCGCCCTGGTGTCCGGCGTCGATTATCTCCAGGCGGTGCGGCGGCGGCGGGAGTTGCGGGCCGAATTGCAGGCGGCAATGGCCGGGCTCGACGCGGTGCTGACCGCAGCGCAGCCATCCGAAGCGCCGAAGATCGACACCCTGCCGAAATGGGACGTGTTCGAACTGCCGAGCTTTACCATGCCGTTCAACGTCGCCGGCTACCCGGCGATCTCGGTGTGCTCGGGCTATGGCGCCGGCGGCCTGCCGGTGGCGATCCAGCTGGTCGGCAAGCCGTTCCAGGAGGCGATGGTCCTGCGCATCGCCGACGCCTTCGAAAAGGCGACGGACTTCCGCAATAAGCGGCCGGCGCTGGTCGGGGCCTAGCAGAGCGTCGCAGGCCGCGATCGCCCGCCGAGAGGGTGGTGCGGCTGCGGACAATGGCGCTCATTAGCCCGAGATCCTGATGGCCCGGCGACGGCGAGCATGATAGAGCCGCCGGGCAAGGCAAAGGGGGGAAATGCGCGCATGGCCATCGGCATGCTCGATTCGGCGCTGTTCGGCGACATGTTCGGCACCGGCGCGATGCGCGCGGTGTTCGGCGATTTGGCGTTTCTCGGCCGCTGTGCCGAGGTCGAGGCCGCCCTCGCCCGCGCCCAGGCCCGGCTCGGGATCGTTCCGGCCGAGGCGGCGACGGCGATTACCAAGGCAGCGGACGGGGTGGTCAAACATCCCGAGGCGCTCGACTTCGCCCGCCTCAAGCGCGAAACCGAGACGGTCGGCTATCCGATCCTGCCGCTGGTGCGCCAGCTCGCCGAGCGCGCCGGGGAGGCCGGGCGCTGGCTGCATTGGGGTGCGACGACCCAGGACATCATGGATACCGCCGTGGTGCTGCAGATCCGCGCCGGCCTCGACCTCATCGAAGCCGATCTCGGCGCCGCGCGCGGCCACCTCGCCGACCTCGCCCGGCGCCATCGCGACACGCCGATGGCCGGCCGCACCCACCTGCAGCATGCGCTGCCGATCACCTTCGGATACAAGGCGGCGATCTGGCTGTCGGCGCTCGATCGTCATACCGCGCGGCTCGGCCAACTGCGCCCGCGCGTGCTCTTGGCCCAGTTCGGCGGCGCCGCCGGCACGCTCGCCTCGCTCGGGCAGGGCGAGGATGTAGTCAGGAGCCGCACCCAACTGGCGCGCGAGCTCGGGCTCGGCGACCCGCCGATCACCTGGCACGTCGCCCGCGACGGCATTGTCGAAACCGTGCAACTTCTGGCCTTGATGGGCGGCAGCCTGGCCAAGATCGCCTTCGACGTGATGCTGATGTCGGCGACCGAATTCGGCGAGGCGGCCGAGCCGTTTATCGCCGGCCGCGGCTCCAGCTCGACGATGCCGCAAAAGCGAAACCCGATCTCGTGCGAGCTGATCATCGCCGCCGCCAAGGTGCTGCGTCAGCATGCGGGCCTCGTGCTCGACGCCATGGTCGCCGATTTCGAGCGCGCCACCGGCCCCTGGCATGTCGAGTGGGTGGCCGTGCCCGAGGCCTTCGGCTACGCCGCCGGCGCCCTCCACCAGTCGCGGTTTCTGCTGGGCGGGCTGATCGTCGATCCCGTGCGCATGACCCGCAACCTCGGCATGACCCACGGCCTGATCGTCGCCGAGGCGGTGATGATGGGCCTCGCCCCCTATACCGGCCGCAACGAGGCGCACGACCTCGTCTACGACGCCTGCCGGCAGGCGATCGAAACCGACCGGCCGCTTTTCGACGTGCTGCTCGAAACCCACGCCGTCGCCGGTCCGCTCGGCCCGGACCGGTTGCGCGCGCTGACCGACCCCGCCAACTACCTGGGCGCCGGGCCGGCCATGGTCGACCACCTGCTCGATGGTCGCGAGGGCGGAACCCGGCTGTAACCAGGCCGGCGATGCCGGGCGTTGTTCGGATGCACCCGGTTTGCAAGCCGCCCGACCGAAAGCCGGGTGGCGCTGCCGAGATCGCTGCACTAAGTATCTTGGTCGGGAACGAGCGGGCCCTGCCCGGGGGCGGGGCTCGTATCGCT
>Ga0210398_10002625_pt1 | contig 17466 bp, 14 predicted proteins | sample IncBWC4OmetaG_FD_161047 | JGI IMG/M metagenome (GOLD analysis project Ga0210398, IMG submission 161047) | Forest soil microbial communities from Barre Woods Harvard Forest LTER site, Petersham, Massachusetts, United States - Inc-BW-C-4-O | ecosystem: Environmental > Terrestrial > Soil >... | reverse complement strand
GTCCAGGTACCAGATTGAAGTCGCCAGTGTTGCCCAGCCTGATGACGTTCACCCGGTCCCGCTCTCTTCGAGCAGCGCTGTTTGGAATTGGGATTGGACTGCTGACGGTCGAATCGTCTTTATACAAGGCCCGGACATCCGCATGGTCAAGCCTGAAGGCGGCGAAACCCTGGTCTACTCGGACGCCGATCACATCTCCGATCAACTAACGTCTTGCGGCCCGCAGCCCTACATCGTGTTTCGTTCCGCAGGCCGCTCCGGCAAACTCTCGTTCAACCTTTGGAGGATGAGCGCCTCCGGCCTGGACTTAAAACAACTCACCTTTGGCGCCGCCGAGTCCAATCCCCGCTGCTCGCTGGACGGCCAGTGGGTTTATTACCTCGATTTCGCTGACAATCAATCCTTAAAGCGCGTCTCCATCAATGGCGGATCACCGCAAACGATCTTGGCCACCGCCAACGGCGCCTCGGACATCTCTCCGGACGGCAAGACCATCGTGGGCCTGGAAGTTCGTGAAATGGACCACCGACTCGTGCTCGATTTCTATTCCATCGATGACAAAAAAGTCACCTACCGTGACATCGACCCACGCGCTTCCTGGCCTCTCAGGTTCGCTCCCGACGGCAAGTCCGTCGTCTACGGCGTTCTCGAAAAAGGCGTCGGCAACCTCTGGATGCAACCGCTGGACGGCTCCGCCCCCCATCAGCTCACTCATTTCACTTCCGAAGGAATCGAAAAGTTCTACTTCTCCAGAGACGGCTCCAAAATCGCCATGGAACGCGGTCACAACGAATCTGACGCCGTCCTCCTGCGCGACACGACTCGCTAGCGCCGGGGTCCCCAAAAAAACTCCCTATCCTCGGGATCCTGTAGGGAGGGGGCTTGCCGCTCACCGCTGTGAATGCCATGACATTCTGACGGATCTTCCCCCCTAATCTTTGAATAAGTTGCGTTCAGTGTTCAGGTTAAGTCTTTTTCGCCCTCCTTACTGTAGTCATGTAATTATAATATTTGTCTTGACACGGTAAAGTAGGTATTGTATTTAGTCGACATGTACATCGCCACCATCCCTAATCGCAAGTCTCCCCCGGCCATCCTCCTTCGGCAGGCCTACCGCGAAGACGGCAAAGTCAAGAATCGCACGCTGGCCAATCTCTCCGACTGGAATCCGGCGCGCATCGAAGCCCTCCGTCGCGCCCTCCGCGGGGAGTTTGATCATGCCGCGCTCGCCGAACCCACCCTCGGTCCTATCTTTGGCGTGCTGTATACGTTGAAACAGATCGCCGATGCCCTGGGCCTCACCGCCGCTCTGGGCAACAGCGTTTTCGGCAAGCTGGCTTTGTTCCTGGTCTTGGCTCGTCTGGCGCATCAAGGTTCTCGTTTATCGGCCGTGCGCTGGGCGCAAGATCATGCCGTCAGCGAAGTGTTAGGCCTAGACTCGTTCGATGAAGACGATCTCTACGCCGCACTCGACGATCTTTGTGCACGCCAGGAAAAGATCGAACGGGCCCTCTATCAGCAGTATCAACGCCGCTGCGGGACGCAACCACCGCGCTTGTTTCTCTACGACGTCACCAGCAGCTATCTGGAGGGTGAGTGCAACGAACTCGGCGCATTCGGCTATAACCGCGATGGCAAAAAGGGCAAGCTGCAGATTGTCATCGGCCTGCTGACCGACGCCGCCGGCGAACCGTTGGCCGTTCGAGTATTTGAAGGCAACCGTTCCGATCCCACGACGGTGGCTGAGCAGATCAAGATTGTTAAAGAGCAGTTTCAGGTAGAAGAACTGGTCTTTGTCGGCGATCGCGGCATGGTCAAGAGCAAGGGGAAACAAGCGCTGGAACAGGCGAAACTACGCTACATCACGGCGCTGACCGATCCCCAGATCCGCGGGCTGCTAAAAAGAAAGATTTTGCAGTTGGAGTTATTCAGCGAACAGCTTTGCGAGGTCGAGGATCATGGCGTGCGCTATGTGCTGCGCAAGAATGAAACGGAAGGGGCGCGGGAGCGCCATCGCTTGGAGGATAAACTGGCGAAGCTGAAAGAAAAGATCGCGGCACGCAACGAGGAGACGAAGAAAAAACAGCGTTGCCAACCGGAAGCCGGAAAACGAAAGCTGGAGGCCTGGGCAGCCCAGCACAAGCTGAACGGCTTGGTGGAACTGAAGCTCGAGGGCCGCATGCTGGTGCTTGAGCGCCAGGAAGCGGCGATCGCCACGTCTCTGGAATTAGCGGGCTGCTACGTGGTGGCTACTGATGTGTTACCCCAGAGCATGAGCACGCAAGAGGTGCACGACAGCTACATCAGTTTGCAGAAGGTGGAGCGAGATTTTCGCGCCATGAAGACCGGACTGTTGGAAGTACGGCCATTGTTCGTACGCAAGGAGAGTCGCACGCGAGGTCACGTGTTCTGCTGCCTGTTGGCATTAAAACTGAGTCGTGAAATGGAACGGCGGCTGCAAAAACATTTCGGAACCACGGACAGCAACCCGTACGCCATCACCTTACGAGATGCGCTGGCCTCGCTCAGTAGTCTGTGTCTGATGCACTACAAGGTCGATGAAAAAACGACGGTGACAAAACTGCCGAAGCCGAGAGTCAATCAGGCAAAAATCCTAACGGCACTGGGCGTGACCCTGCCGTCGAAGATGTAGACAGACGCTTGCGCTGCGCAAACCACAACAACCGCAATCAAATCAACTTCCTAGCCGCAAATCTCTGCTCGGACTCAAAAAGAAGATCCGTCTGAAGCTTGCGGCGAAATCGGCGCCACCCTGGGCTAAAAGCAGATCAAGACTAGCGAGGACCTGCTGACCCTGGTTTTTTGCGAACCGCTTGTTGCGGGAAGGGTTTTCATGCGAAGGCTAATTTTGCTCCTCGGCTTCTCACTGGCAGGCGCGAATACTCACGCGCAAATGGACCGTGGCGGTCTGACCGGAACCATCAAGGATTCTTCCGGCCTCGTAGTGCCCGGAGCGTTCATAAAAGCTATGCAAAACGCTACCGGCCTACTACGTACAGCCTTCACTTCCGGCAGCGGGACTTACGATATTCCAGAGCTTCCGGTTGGGACTTACACGGTCGCCATCAGTGGCAACGGGCTCCAGACGGTAAGGTTTGAAACCGTGATCGTGTCTCTCGAACATACGACAATTCTGAACGTCGCGCTTCGCGCCTCGGGCCCGGCCGACAATGTCGAAGTAACGGACAGCGACCAACAGCTCGACGAAACTTCGGACGCCATGGGCGAACGCATCGAACGCAAGCAAATCTCGGAGCTCCTCCTGAATGGACGCAATTGGGCCACGCTGACGTGGCTGGCTCCTCTAGCCGTGGACACCAACTACGGCAACTCCAGCGACCAGCGCAGCATTCGCGTGGCCGGTCGCGGACGCGCCGACAACGCCGCGGCTTTCGCCACTCCCGCCCCCGGAACCTTCGGCAACGTCGGTCGCGACATCCTCACTGGCCCTGGTTCGTGGCAACTCGATTTTGGTCTCGACAAACGGATTGCTGTCACCGAGCGCTACCGCCTGCAATTGCGCGCCGAGGCTTTCAATCTCTTCAATCGAGCGCAGCTTGGCGCGCCCCAGTCCAATCTCTCTGCCGGTCCCGGCGAATTTGGCGTAATCACTCAGCCCGTGAACACCACACCCATTGGTGCCGGGACACCACGGCAATCCAATTCGCTCTGCGATTCGAGTTCTGAAGCTTTTTTCTGCTCGAGACAACCTAAAGGCTCGCCGCAAACCAGATATTCGCCTGACCGTCATCCGGAATTCACACACCGGGGCGATGATGGTCAGGTTTTTCCGGTCGCAATCAAAAGCCGGACTGATCCGCATTTGCGACGTCCCACCGGAGGGTACCTTGAAAAACATTTTGCACTCGCTTTCAGCCGTATCGTTGCTCGCCGTGACGCCAGGTCTGGCGCTAGCCCAGGTGCCACGTGGTAGCGGTCACACGACGCAACCCGTTGGCAACTACAAGGATGGCTCGATCCTTCCTTCCGGGCAGGTGATCACCCCGTTGGCGGCTCCCGGCTCCACGATCCAGGTCCTTTCCACCGGCTTGCGCCCGGACGGCAACGGCGACGCCGCAGAAGCCGTCAATACGGCGCTGAGCCCCAACGGCAGGCTGCTCCTGGTTCTGACCAGCGGTTGGAATCGCGACAATCATCTTACCGACGGCGCCTCCATCACTTTTCCGAGTCTCGATCCCAACACTGGCGCCACCGTTGGCACGACCTCGCAGTCCGAATGGGTTTTCGTCTTTGCGATCAATAACGATGGCAGTGTCACCAAACTTCAGCAAATCAATATTCCCAGCACCTACAGCGGGTTGGCCTGGGCTCCCGATGGCTCGCGCTTCTACGTCTCCGGCGGTCAGGATGATCGCATTTATGTTTACAAGTCGAGTGGCGACCAATTCGTGCCTGACGTTCCCTTTATTCTGCTTGGCCACAATTCGAACGCCAACGCCCCTTTCCCCGACTACGACGGCTCGATTCTGAAAGGCACCAAGGCCGCGCAGACGGTGACCTTCGGCGGCACCTCGCTGATCGTCAGCGGTGCAGTCGTCGCCGGTTTCGGCCTCAGTCGCGACGGCAAAACACTGGTTGCCGCCAATTTTGAAAACGACTCGGTTTCCATTGTGGACACGGCGTCCCGCACCGTGACCAACGAAGTTCATTTCTTTGTTCCGGGCGGCACCCTGGCACAGGGGGAGTTTCCCTATGACGTCGTCGTGTTGAGCAATCCGGATGGCTCCGCCAAAACAGCATTCGTTACGAGCCAGCGCGACGACCAAGTCATGGTGGTGGACATCGCCAGTGGCAGCTTCACGGCCATTCCCGTCGGCGATCAGCCCAACCGCATGGCCCTCTCTAAAGACCAACGCACGCTCTACGTAGTCAACGGCAACAGCGACTCGGTCTCGGCAATCGACACCACGAAGCAAGCCGTTGTTCGCACCATCTCGCTCTCGCGCCCCTCCGACAAATACAAAGGCTCCAATCCCAATTCCGCGGCGTTGAGCGCCGACGAGCGCACTCTTTACGTCACTCTTGGCTTCGAAAACGTCGTGCTTGTCGTTGACCTCTTCTCTGGTCACGTCGAAGGTCGCATCCCCACCGGTTGGTATCCCACTTCGGTTTCTGTCACCGGCTCTGGCTTCGGCGAGCGCCTCTACGTTTGCACCTTCAAGAGTAACGATGGACCGAATCCCACCAACGGCCCCGCTCCGAACCCCTCCGCTCTCCAGGCTCGCACGTGGCCGCTCTCCAAGGCGCAGCTCAACATTATTCCCGTTCCGCACGGCCAAGTGCTCCTAGACCTGACCGAACAAGCAGATCGCAACGACGGCCTCTTCAATCGCCGCCCCGATCCGTTGATGGCCTACCTGCACCAGAAAATCAACCACGTCATCTACATCATCAAGGAAAACAAAACCTACGATCAGGTGCTCGGTGATCTTCCCCGCGGCAACGGCGATCCTTCTCTCACCGAATTTCCTCAGCCCATCACTCCCAATCATCACAGCCTCGCTCTCACCTTTGGGCTGCTCGACAACTTCTATGACAGCGGCATGGTCAGCGGCGACGGCTGGGGCTGGTCCACCTACGCGCAGACCACCGACTACAACGAGAAAACCATTGCCGTCAATTACGGCAACGGCGGCAACGGCGTGACCTACGACGCCGAAGGTACGACGCGTCTCATCGGCGAAGGCCTGCCAGACTTCGCTCCCAATCCCAGCCAGGTCACCGTACGCCTCACCACGCTCCTCGATCCCACCGGCAGCTCTTCCATTCTTCCCGGCACCAAGGATGTCAACGCTCCTTTCGGCAGCGCTAACTTCGCTCCGAACACCGCGACCGCAGGCGACGGTGACCACGACGGCGATGACGATGGCTTCAGTGCAGAAGCTGTCGGCGGGCATCTATGGGATTCAGCATTGCGCTCCAACAAAACCGTCCGCAACTACGGCTTCTTCATTGACGGCGCGTATTACGTCACCACCCAGGCTGATCCGACCAAGCCCGATCCCGTGTTAAAGGTCTACCTGCCCATTTCGCCGAAACCCTTTGCTTCCAATTTGCCCCAAGCCGTTCCCGTCGAACCCGAACTGCGCGACAAAACCGACCTCTTTTACCGCGGTTTTGACCAGAACAACGCGGACACCTATCTCTTCAACGAATGGCAGCGCGACGTCACCGCCAATGGTCTGTCCAACCTAACGCTCCTCCGCTTGCCGCACGATCACTTCGGCGACTTCAGCACGGCTGTCGCCCACTTGAACACGCCGTCGCTCGAAATCGCCGACAACGACTACGCGATCGGCAAGGTCGTCGATTTCATCAGCCATTCTCCCTACTGGAAAAACACCGCGATCTTCATTCTCGAAGACGATGCTCAGGACGGCGGCGACCACGTCGATGCGCATCGCTCCCTCGGCTATGTCATTTCGCCCTATAGCAAGCGTGGCGTGATCATCTCCACGAACTACAACACCGTAAACTTCCTGCGCACTATCGAAGACCTCCTTGGCATTGATCATCTCAACCAGAGCGATGCTAATGCCGCCCCCATGTCGGACGTCTTCACACTCGTTCCCAATTTCACTGCGTATTCTGCCATCATCCCGGGCAGCCTATGCGCGGCTCCTGTGGACCCCAATCTGGTCCCCGCGTGCAGCAGCTCCACGGCCAAAATCACCCCGGTCCTTCCGGAATTGCACGACGCCGCATGGTGGGCCGACAGCATGAAACATTTCAACTTCCACACTGAGGATCGCCTCGACACCATGGCCTTCAATCGCATCCTTTGGCAAGGCACCATGGGCAACATGCCGTACCCCACAGTGCGCAGCGGTCTCGACCTGCGCAAGAATCGCAAACAATTGCTGAAGCAGTGGGAAACCAAAAGGAAGAGTCAGTCCGCGGACGCTAATCATCAGGCGGAAATCTCCGCCATCACGCCAGCCGACGGCGATCGCCGCTAGCCTGGTCTCATCTTTGATCCTCTTCTAATGCAGCATCGGCGTATCTTTTTGACCAGAGTAAGATCCGCGTTTTTCGAAAAACTACGCGGATGTGACCCTAGCGATTTGGCGAGAACTTCGTCGGTCTTAGAGGCGCAGCTCCGAAATTCACGCTGAATCGTTTGCACCGTATGGACACTGCACGGTACTTCACCAGGTCCAAGTCGTTACGTCGTTCGTAGCGGTGATGCAGTCCACCGACCTGAGGCACAACCACGACGGACCCCATTTCCGGCGGCTGCATCGCTCGTGGCTCCGGTGAGTCCTTCCCGAATGAGAGATCTGTTCTCGATCGGTGATAATAATAGAAATACGAATTGAGCGTTGCGTCGTAACGAGCCTTCATCGAACGCGATCGCATAATCGAGGCACTCGCGACGAATCGATCCAATCACTCGCTCTAGATAGGTTCGCTGCCAAGGCGAGCGCGGTGCAGACAAAACTGTCGCTCGAGGTCTGAGAGGGCGGCTGGCGGCACGCGAACGAAAGATCGAAGACCGAGTTGCGAGGAGTGTCGTGAGAAATAAGCATCGGCGAGAGTTATAAAACACAACCCCCATCCGCTCAAACATTTCGAGATTTTCGAGAGGCACAGGATATTCGAGAGCCAATACCGAGGCAGCGTGTCTATAAAACACGCCAGCTTCACCGGCTTGGCTTTTCGTTTGACTTGGGATTATATGTGAGATCTCAAGAAAGCGGTTGGCCCGCAGCTGGATTAGGATTGCGCATGCTTCGAAAATCTATCCGCGCCGTTCCTGAGTGGTCTCGCAGAATCCTAACTTTTCGCCAAACACTGGAGCTCACCCAGGGCGAACTCGGCAGGCGATTAAAGACATCCGCCATGGCCGTCTCCCGATGGGAGCGCGGAGATGCTGAGCCTCCTGCTGACGCATACATACGGCTTGGGAATATCGCGGATGATCCGCTCTGTTGGTTCTTTTGGGGACGCGCCGGTCTTAGCACAGCGGACGTGATGTGGGTCCTGCCAACCGCAAGCCGCCGTTTGCGCCAAGGAAGAATTGCAAGTGTGCAAGTCGTCCACGAAGCCGTTCCAACTCGGCCATGCGTGCGCTTGCAAACCATATGTTTTAAACGGCCGTTTATGTGCACACCTAGCACTGTAACAGGTGGCGACGGCAGAGCAACACAGGCTCAGCCAGTGATATACAGTGCGACGTGATTTGTTATGACGTCCATCATTATCGAGCGAGACGTTGCGGTGCCGATGCGTGATGGCGTCCGTTTGTTTGCGAACCTGTTTAGGCCAACGGCTGACGGGCCACATCCTGTCATCATGTCCGTCACGCCATACGGCAAGGACAAGCTTCCGGATCGTCTCGCAGCCCTCTTCATGCGCCTCGCGGGGGTCAAGTTCGGCAAGCTCAATTGCTCACATCTAACGGGTTTCGAGTCGCCTGATCCAGTCTATTGGTTGCAGCAGGGTTACGCGGTTCTTCAGGCCGACGTTCGAGGCATGCACAAGTCCGAGGGCGAGGCCGGAATCCTCAGGCAACAGGACGCGGAAGACTACTACGACCTAATCGAATGGGCGGCGACTCAGCCCTGGTGCACCGGGCGAGTCGGCCTCATAGGCGTTTCCTATCTCGCCATGTCGCAATGGGGCGTGGCAGCCCTCAAGCCGCCACACCTGGATGCCATAGTGCCGTGGGAGAGCGTAACCGATTTATACCGCGAACTCGCGTTCCATGGTGGGATACCCGAGACGAAATTCGTTCACCTCTGGTCCGAAATACGAATCAAGCGCGGGCGGAATCGCAGATTTCCGCTGGCGGAAGATTTCCTGGCACAGCGAGAAACCCATCCGCTGGACGACGCATACTGGGCGTCCAAGCGACCCATCCTTGAAAACATCGAAGTGCCGGCATTGGTGTGTGCCAATTGGTCTGACCATGGATTGCATACCCGCGGATCGATCGAAGGGTTTGAGCGGATATCTTCTACGGAAAAGTGGTTGTTCACTCATGGGCGCAAGAAGTGGGAGACATTCTATGGCGAAGAGGCACTGGCCTGGCAGAAGCGATTTCTGGATCATTTTCTTCGCGACTTCGATAACGGAATGGACCGAGTTCCGAAGGTACGGCTGGAAGTTCGGAAAGCCTACTACCAGCAAGAGGTTTGCTCCGAGGAACGTTGGCCGCCACCGTCTGTGCAGCCAGCCGTGCTGTATCTCTGCGCAAATACGAGGAGTCTGCAAAGAGAACCCGTCTCTGCCGAAGATCAGGTGCAGTATGGGTCCACGAGCCGGAGCGGAAAGGCGGTTTTTTCTTGCCGCTTCGAGCAGCCGGGCGAACTGATTGGCAGCATGCGGCTAAAGCTCTGGGTCAGCACTTCCGAAGGCGATGATCTTGATCTATTCGTGGTCCTGCGAAAGCTCGATTCCACCGGGAAGGAGATCTTCTTCTCGGGATACAACGGATATGAACGCGACGGTCTTGCCAAAGGATGGCTTCGAGCTTCACACCGGGAGCTAGACCCATCACGCAGCAGGCCGTTCCGCCCATGGCACAGTCATACCCGCCTTCAAAAGTTGCGTCCCGGCGAGATTGTTCCACTCGAAATCGAAATTTGGCCGTCGGCTACACTATTCGAGGCTGGATCCAGTCTGCAGCTAACAATTCAGGGGCACGATGCGGCGAGATACCCAGCCTTTGGGCATCGCACGCTTGTCAATCGTGGGCTGCACACTATTCTGACGGGAGGGCAGCACGACTCGTGTCTGGCCGTTCCGCTCAAGAAATCCGAAGTCGCTGAGATTTCTCTAGCCTGCAAATAATTTTTACTGGTCGTTCGACGATCGGACTGACCGCGCCAGGGTCCGGAGGAACGCAGAGGGCGGAGTGCGGATGCTCGGGAATCCGGATGCAGCCTTCCAGGTTGCCCGTGATCCGCCCCGAGCGGCAGGCATACGCCATCGGCTAATGGTGAGATACACACTCTCTCTGACGAATGGGAATCGCCACATGACCGCAACAAATTTTCGCAGGATTGCCCCGAGCCTGGAAGGCGTGGAAGAATACGCTCACGCGAGATTGGCGGCTTTTCGTGTAAGAGGTAGGAAATTTGTTTCGCTCGCGTCGCAAGCAGAGGGCTACGGAAATCTGATGCCTACGCTGGAGCAGCAGGCGGCTTTTGTGGAGGGGGCGCCCGAGATTTTCCTGCCGATTGCTGGCGGCTGAGGAAAGATCGGTCACACGCATATTCGCACCTCGGGCATCCTCTGGGGATGGAACCTCGCCTGGACTTGACGCGCGATTTCGAGTTCGCGCTCGGCCTGGCGTTCGGCTTCGAACTTCTGACAAGCGCGCGGCGCCGTGTTGCCACTCCGAGCGTCAGCTCATCAAAGCCGGTCAGGCCGAATGAGTTTCCGTCCGGATCTTCGAATCGCGAGAAGATTCCTCCCCATTGCAGTTTGTTTGGCGGAGACTCGAAACGCACCCCGCGGCTGCCCCATTACTTGTACTTGGCCTCGATATCCTCGGTGATGAAGTAAATGCCCGTGTCTCGGCCAACGAGTTGCGCCACAGAATCCGGCATAGCTTGCGCGAGTGCGATGTTTGCGGTGCCGTCCGGGGGGAGTGACTTCGATCCAGCGGATCCCCGCGACGTGTTGATCCACAATCAGGCGGAAACGGAGCTGGTCCAGGTAGAAACGCAAGCTTCGCTCCTGATCGCGAACGAAGATCATGATGAAGTGGAGAGAGATCTAGGGGTCTCGGTTGTCCAAGCGCAGAGAAAGCGGTCCATCCTAAAAGGCAATGGAGAATTCCCGGAGTTTCCCATTTGCGGGATTATGCGTCGGAAGCGTACTCCGACAAGAGAGGGCAGATAACGCATGGTACATGCATGAATTTGCAAAGCAGTGCCAACCGCATGGAGTTGCCACTACCTCTTCAATTCGAGTGGGATGCCGTGACTCGCGGGCAGAAGTAAACCTACCTGGCCGAAAAGCCTGTTCCGCGGAGGTGACCGGCTATGCGGAAAGTATCAGAATAACTTTCCACCTTGTCGACAAACCACGAGCCTTAAGCGGTGACCATGAAGGCGCAAGGGCAGATCATTGGCGGTGAACCCCCGGAAGTACGAAGGCAATGGGCGCGGTCGATAGCGTAAGTTTCATCGCTTTGATATTCTTTGAATTAGCACTCTTTAAGGAACTTCGCTTTTCATTTTTCGAAAAGAAGAGGAGTTGTGCGCAAAGTCATAGTCTTCATTCTCTTGGTGAGCGGAATCGCGTCATCCGGGCTGGCCCAAGATCTTGCGGGCGATTGGGTCGGCCAGATGAATGGAGGTTTCAAGGTCCGGATCCACTTCGAAAAGACTGACTCTGGCTACAGCGGGAAGCTCATCAATCCCAGCGGCAATGAAACCGTTCTAGATCAGGTCACGTCCGACGGGACCCAGGTGCATTTTGCGGTGAATAAGCTCAACTTGAGCTACGATGGCGAGTGGAATGAGCAGGAAAAAGTTTGGACCGGCAATCTGACATTTCAGCAGGTCTATCAGCTGATCCTGAGGCGCGCCACCGCCCAGGACATGGGCACAGTCGATCACAAGCGCCCGCAAGAAGACGCGATCAATGCCGGACCGGCGTCCTATGTGCAGCGCGAAATCCACTTCGCCAATATTACCGCCCATAACCAGATCGCCGGTACGTTAAGCCTACCAACTGGAGACGGACCATTTCCGGCTGTTGTACTGATCTCGGGAACGGGACACAACACAAGAGACGAAGAGGTTTGGGGCCATAAGGTATTTCTGGTTCTAGCCGACACATTAACCCGGAATGGGTTCGCCGTTCTCCGCTATGATAAGCGAGGCGTCGGCGGCTCTTCAGGGAATTACGACGCCGCAACCACAGTTGACTTCACGTCTGATGCCGAGGCTGCCGTAGTATGGCTGAAAACCCAATCTCACATTGATGCTAGACGCATTGGTGTGTTTGGTCATTCTGAAGGTGGAATCATAGCGCCCGCTGTTGCGACTTCGGACAAAGGCGTGGCCTTTGTCGTCATGATTGCAGGTCCTTGCATTCGAGGGGACAAATTGTTTGTCCTGCAATCGGCGATGACCGCGAAAGCTTACGGCGCGCCGGACGATTACATCGCAAAGCGCAAGGTTTTCGACGAAGAGCTCTACAACGCTATTATTTCGGCACCATCGGAATCGGCCGCGCTCGACCGTGCTAAACCAATGATCACTCGTGGTGTGGCCGACAAAATCATTGATGCAAATGAGGCAGAATCATTAGCCAAAGACGACACAACACCTTGGGAGCGGTACTTCCTCGCCTATGATCCCGCACCCACTTTGTCACGAATCACAGTGCCGGTTCTGGTCCTAAATGGCTCACTGGATGTACAGGTGCCGGCGAAAGAAAATCTCGCCTCCGCCCGTCAAGCTTTGAAAAACAACCCGAAGGCAACTGTCGTTGAGTTGCCGGGAATGAACCATCTCCTGCAGGACGCCAAGACTGGGGCTCCCAACGAATACAACGATATCGAAGAGACCATGTCTCCCACCGCTCTCAAAACTATCACTGACTGGCTGAATAGGATTGTTCAAACGCATCCAGCGAAAGCGCTGGTTAGTAAAGGCTCTGGCTATCTTCAAGCATACGCTCTGCTCAATTAATCTGCATTCCGGCCTTGTGACGGGCAATTCGGAAATTGTTCGGGCCAGAAGTCCCGTTCTACGAAATTGACCGACAACGAGCTTCCTAGCAGTAGTTCGTTTCTGAATCGCGGCAAATCGCTTCCGCGGCGGCCTTTCTAATCGAACTCCCCTCTACTCCTGGCGCCACAAACCGAGTTTTTGTAAGGCACACAAAGATGGATTAGACGGAACAGCCGATCTCTCTTACTTGTGTCTGATCCATTTGGAGGCTCCCGATAATCGGTCAATCGCAACTTCCACGTCGGAGACACCGGGTGGCATCCCCGCATCTCGGCCCACATAATCCAAGACGGATTTAGACAGTCCGTCAAACGAGATAGATGACACGTACGTCGGATTATCGGTTACCCCAGACACATAGCCGGCGGAAAGAGAGAAATAGTCCGCTTTACGGAAGGTATCCACCAGCTTCACCAAGGACGGGTGTGAGATCTGCATCTTTCGTTCCCCCGTGGTCCCGACGTAAGCTTGGCCGTCATACAAGACCGTTCCGTCACCGTGAATTTCGACCTCATAGGTGGAACACACGCCGTAGCAGCCGCTGCGGCTAAGGGTGATTCGCAAGGAATTCCAATCATGAATTTCGGGAAAAGAGACGTGTGCCTCGGGACGCTCGCCAATTGGCAGAATGGCCAGGGATTCTCGTACTTTGGCTGCTACCGCCTGGCCGTTTCGCTCAAATGGCTTGTACCGCCATGTCTTGCACAGGGGTGTCAGATCGGAAATAAATCCACCAGACATTTGTGCGCTCACTACCTTCCCGTCAGTCCCGACGACGACTTCGCATGCAGCGGTGAAATGTTCGTGGCCGAGGTTCGTATAGATCGGACCGCGGTCGCCAATACGGTGTTCAGCGGTCTCCGTTTCGAGAATCTCGACGATGGACCTGGGCTGTTGGGAGGATCCAAGGAGCGGCCCAAGCAAAGAACTAAGCAAAACCCACTGCAAAGGTCCGTTCATATGGTCGTCAATTGTAGGCTCGCAATCTAAAACGAACAACCGCCGCTCCTTACGCCGATTGTTGCACGTCCGTGTATGACGCTCCGCTCGAAATTGAACTCCGTTCTCTTTGCATGCCATTCCTCTGCCGTAATTCCCCAGATTTCTGCCCTAAGTCGACCCGAAACATAGTCGCGTTCGAGGGTGGCAACCAGTCGCATACGGAGGTGCGTCGTGACGCCACATTCGCAACGGCCTTTGGCGCACGCGACACCGGGAATCAGTGTACGTCGAACCAGTAGTCATTCACGACGACTACCGCTTCGGTCATGAGACCCTGCCGGTGCCACAGCAGTCCAAGCCAGTATCCCCGGTTGCCCCATTCATCCCGGTGAAGACTGATCACTCCAATGTGCTGATCTGGCACTTCCTTCAATCGCAGAGTCCAGTGCCATTCTTCTCCGCGCTCGATACCCGGGAGAATCTCGTTTCAGTACACATTGAGTACTCGATCTGCACTTCTCCGGTAACCGCAGAGTTAATCGGGGCTTAGGATCAAGCGTGAAGTTCGCTCGCCGCGAGCGGAGAATTCCAATACGCGTGAAATCGGACAAAAACCATCCAGCAGATTTCTACCTACAGGATATCTACTGCACGAGTTGTGGCGTTCCACATGCGGTTGCTTCGGGCCCCGCGGCTTGGACAACATCCCACTACATCCAGCCTGTTCCCCACAGAACGCAGAATCAGCATCGAAGACGTGCTATCTTTACGCCATGCGGCGGCTGGCGGTTTCGTGTTCAATCTGGTTCTTGTGCCTGGTGCTGGGCGCCTTGGCAATGTTCCTTCTTCCCAACCCCTCCACTGCCCAGACCAGCGTCACGCCGGTTCCCGATACACGCGGCCTAAAGGACTTCGCAACGATCGGCCAGCTTGCCGTGCAAGTCCAGGACAGCACGGGTCAGCCATTTTTCGAAGGCGCTGCCGTCAAGCTTTTCACAACTGACATCGCTAGGACGCTCTCGACAACATCCGATCAGGGCGGCCATGCCATATTTAATCGGATATGATGCGCCCGGCGCCCGAAATCCGCCTCTTCCGTGATCACCAGGGGCGGGCGACTTTATAGGGACAAAGGGCTAATATGCTTTTCGGGTGGCTAGTTCCTTGCGTATCTAGTACGCTAGGAACAGGAGGACCACCACATGACCCCATCCCTTCCGGATTTAGAACAGCAGCGTGAAGTGATTGCTCAGCGCATCGCGCAACTCGGCGATCTTCGGCCCGGCAGCATAACCAGCACGACAGGTCGGTGCGGGAAGCCGGACTGTCGCTGTCATCAACCCGGCGAGCCTGGTCACGGCCCCAATTTCCGGCTGACCTCTAAGGTCAATGGCAAGACCGTCTCGGAAGCGTTGTCGACGCCTGCGGCGATCCAGAAGGCGGAGCGAGAAGTCGAGGAATTCCGGAAATTCCAACAGCTTACTCGTGAGTTTCTGGGAACCAGTGCGGAGATCTGTCGTTTGCGGCCAGTTGAGGAGGAGGCCGAGACGGAGCGGAAAAAAAAACGGTCGAAGCGATCCGGCAAGAGATCACGCGCGAAGTAGAGCAGTTCTTACGGATAGTGTTCGAGGATCGGCACAAGAGGGGGCGGCTGGATCTGGAGGCGACCGAGATGGCTATGCGCTCGGCGTTGCACCGCGCGGGTGCCGCCGCCTTGAGCCAGCTGCTCGAATTTCCGGTCCCCGGCGAAGAAGAGCGCACGCTACCTTGTTCTTGCGGCCAACAAGCCCACTACCGCGAGCTGCGCAGCAAGCTCGTGCTGACGGCCTTGGGGTGGGTGGAAGTTTTGCGTCCCTACTATTTGTGCGCGCACTGTGGCCGAGGGCAATTTCCCGTGGACGTCGAACTGGATATCGAGAATACGGAATTCTCTCCCGGAGTACGCCGCATGCAAGCCATGGTTGGGCAGGAGGCACCGTTTGATGACGGTCGAGAACAGATGAAGATCCTGGCGGGCCTGGAGGTGACCACGAAATCGGTGGAACGCACAGCAGAAGCCATTGGGACCGATATCGCTCAGCGCGAACAGGCCGAGATCCAGAGAGCCCTCCAGTTGGACTTGCCCGTGATAATCGGCGAACCCATCCGCATGATCTACGTGCAGATGGATGGAACCGGTATCCCCGTGGTGAAGAAAGAAACGGCGGGTCGGCAGGGCAAGGTCGAAGGCCAACCCGCCCATACGCGGGAGTGTAAATTAGGGTGCGTATTCACGCAGACCACCTGGGATAAGGAGGGCTATGCCATCCGCGACCCGGATTCCACCACCTACACGGGAGCGATCGAAACGGCAGAAGAATTTGGCCCACGAATGTATGCCGAAGCTTCCCGACGCGGATGGAGCCGCGCGCTGCTGAAGGTGGTTATGGGCGACGGCGCCGAGTGGATCTGGAATATTGCCGAGCTGCACTTTCCGGGTGCCATTCAGATCGTCGATCTCTACCACGCGCGCCAGCATCTCTGGTACGTAGCTCGCAAGCTGTACCCCAATGACGAAGCAAAACAAAAAGCCTGGATGAAGATGCACCAGAAGCTGCTGGATCGCGGCAAAATCGAAAAGTTGGTTGGCGCACTCCGCGCGATCAAGTCCGAGAACGCCGAACTCGCAGAGAAGGTTCGCACCGAAGCAGACTATTTTGAGCGGAATCGAGAGCGCATGCGATATCCCAAGTTTCGTCGTCAACATCTCTTTGTGGGCTCAGGTGTGATCGAAGCTGGCTGCAGAACTGTAGTCGCTGTGCGTCTCAAGAGATCAGGAATGTTTTGGACCGTTCGAGGGGCGAACGCAATCGTGGCCCTACGTTGCTGCCAGCTCAATGGCGAATTTGAAAACTATTGGGAGGGACGCCGGGCGGCTTAACTTTTCCCTTTTAAGTCGCACACCCGATCACCAGCTCATCGAATATGGACCGGTGAACTTCCGCAACAAATCTCTGCAACTCTGGCTTCCCAAAAGCGCCGATTGGTACTGCTCTATTTCCGGCCGCCGCTTTCACCGGCGGCACACGTTCAGCCAATTTCTACTCTTCTCTGTCGACGACAAACAAAAAATCAGTGCGCCGCCCGAGCCGGTCGCTGCACAACCCCGCGAGAACCAGGACTTTGGAGCGTAGTAGTTTTCGAGATTGATTCCACACCAAGGGCAGAAGTAAATCGGAACACCACTTTCAGCATTGTCTGGGGGCTGCTTGCCATGCGGATAGAACATCAGAGAAGAAAGAAATCCACCTCTTGCGCGCCAAACAAACACGGCTCGAAAACCGTCGCTTACGGGAGTATTAGATGCATGGGTCTATGTTCCGTCCGGCCAAGGGAGAACACTCGGCACGTGCTTGTACGCCACCCCTTTAGACACAACCCTCGCCACGTTTCGTGGCGTCTCATTCACGGTCTAGTCGCGTCTCTGGTGAATATATGGCTTGGAAGAAAACCATCTCCACTTTTGTCATTACGAACCTGCTCTGTGGTACCGGTCTCTCGCAGGAATCCAAGCAAACGCGGGAATTGCAACAGAAAATTAGGGCCGAGTCAAATCTCGTCGTTCTGACTGTTACGGTGAAAGACGACCGCGGCAGACTTGTCTCCGGTTTACTCAAGGACGACTTCCATGTATTCGATGACGAAGTCGAGCAAAGTATTCTCTCTTTCACTGATGAGAGTCTTCCTCTTTCGCTCCTAATCCTCGTCGACGACGACCTGAAGTGGAAGGAAGGAACGCAGATGGCTA
>Ga0210398_10002623_pt1 | contig 17481 bp, 7 predicted proteins | sample IncBWC4OmetaG_FD_161047 | JGI IMG/M metagenome (GOLD analysis project Ga0210398, IMG submission 161047) | Forest soil microbial communities from Barre Woods Harvard Forest LTER site, Petersham, Massachusetts, United States - Inc-BW-C-4-O | ecosystem: Environmental > Terrestrial > Soil >... | reverse complement strand
GATCGTGCGGCGCCTCGTAGTTGCCCCAGCACACGTGCATTCGGACGCGATCCGGCGCGATTCCGTGTAACGCGCGATTCATCGCGGCGATATTCAGCTCGACGTAATCGAGGAACTCGGTCAGCGGACGGTCCGCATATGACGTGTGGCGTTCCATCGCGAGGTCCGGGCAATCGACCTGCAGAAGGAATCCGTGCGATACTATGTACTCATACTCAGTATGCAATGCCTTAGCTACTGCGATTACATACTTCTCATAGTTTTCGTAATACTCATTGAGCATTGCCGACGCGATTATTCCCGGCGAAGGCGCAGTCATGAACGGTTCAGCGAATTTGGTCTGCTGGTCGTCCAGGATGCGCATGGTGTCGGCGCATTCGAGATCGACGGCGGCGCGGTCGCGGTACTGGACTTCGCCGATTGCCTTCGGCGCGTGCAGCAGATCGACCATCGAGCGCTGAAACATCGGCGCCATCATCTTGCGAAAGCTCGGGTAACGAACGATATCGCGCATGATGGGGCGCTCGCTTCGTCCACCAAAGCCAGTCATTCGGTGCTGCACGTAGGTGAAGAAGCTTTCGCGCGATTGCTCGCCGTTGTTGCCGACGTCGACTCCCGCCTCGAGTTGTTTGTGCACGACGTAACGGGTGGATTCCTCGATCTCGCGGAGCATCGCGGCTCGATCCACGGCTTCGCCGCGGCTGCTCTTCACGAGCATCGCGGTCAGACTCTCCCGGCGCGGTAGGCTGCCGGCGTGCGTGGTCAAAATGCGGTTCTCACTGCGCAGCATCGTAATACCTCCCGGCTCGTTCGCTGGTTCGCGCCGCAACATATTGGTAGATCACAAACGACGGCGCCACAATCGCGTCGAAGCGGGAGACAGTCAGATGCCACTACTCGCAGGCAAGAGAGCACTGATAACCGGTGCAGCGTCGGGAATCGGCAGAGCCGCAGCGCTGGTCTTCGCGCGCGAAGGTGCGCGCGTGATCGTCGCCGATATGGCCGAAGAGGGCGGGGAACAGACCGTCCGCACGATTCGCGCCGCCGGCGGTGACGCGCGGTTCGTGCGATGCGACGTATCGAACGCCGGAGACGTCGATGCGCTGGTCGCAGCGGCAGTAAAAGAATTCGGGCGACTCGACTGCGCGTTCAACAACGCCGGCATCGCCGGCAGTCAACGAAAAACCGCAGACTACGATGAAGATGAGTTTGATAAAATCATCGCCGTCGATCTTAAGGGCGTGTGGCTATGCATGCGCGCCGAAATCCGTCAGTTCATCGCACAGAAGGGCCCCGGTGCGATCGTTAACACTGCATCGGCAGCCGGACTGGTCGCGTCACATTCGATGCCCGCATACACGGCGGCGAAACACGGCGTGGTCGGCCTCACCAAATGCGCGGCGCTCGAATACGCGCGCTCGGGAATCAGAATCAACGACGTTTGCCCCGGCGTCGTCGATACTCCGCTGGTCGAAGGGATGGTCGCCGGACGGCCCAAGCTCGCAGCTCGACTCGACGAAGTGGAGCCGATCGGCCGCAAGGCGCGCCCCGAAGAAATCGCCGAAGCCGTCGTATGGCTATGCTCAGATGCCGCCTCATTCGTCACGGGATGCTCAATGTCGGTGGACGGCGGACTAACCGCGCAATAGGTAGTAGCTACTCAAGTAACTACAGTGTTTGACCCCTTCATCGAAGCCTGGCAACTGCGCAACTTGGTAATGAAGGGTGAGCTGCAGCCGCGCGAGGTCGCGGAGTTTTACCTGGCACGAATCGAGCGTCTCAATCCGGAACTGGGAGCCTACATGACGGTCACCGCGGACCGTGCGCTGGCCGACGCCGCGCGCCTGCACGCGTCGCGCGCAGACGCGGCGTCGATGGGCTTGTACGGCATCGCGTACTCACTAAAGGATCTCACGCCGACTGCGGGAATCCGCACCACGCTCGGATCGCGCAACTACGCGGATTCGTTTCCGGCGCAGGATGCAGTGATCGCGCAACGACTGCAGAAGGCCGGCGGGATACTGCTCGGCAAAACCGCCACGCCGGAGTTCGGGGGACGCCCCACGACCGAAGGCGGCCTGTGCCCGACGGCGCGCAATCCGTGGAATCGCGACTACAACGCCGGTGGATCGAGCGGCGGCGCGGCCGCGGCTGTCGCTGCGGGCCTCGGGCCGTTAGCTGAGGGCAGCGACGGAGGAGGATCGATCCGCGGTCCCGCCTCGAACTGCGGCGTGGTTGGTCTGAAACCGTCTCGCGGAAGAATAACCTATGCCCCGCATAGGGGAGAAGCATGGGGAGGGTACGCGACACGCGGCCCGATCGCGAGATCGGTGCGCGACGTCGCATTGATGCTCGACGCGATTGCGGGTCCTGCAATAGGCGATCCGTACTGTGCGCCCCCGCCCTCGCGTCCGTTCGAAGAAGCCGTGCGAGTCGCTCCCAGGAATCTGCGGCTCGCGTCAATCGCAACTTCGAAACTAGGCGAAGTCGATACCGAAGTCGCGGCCGCGTTCGAGTCGGCATGCGCGACGATGCGCGAATTGGGTCATCGCGTCGAAGAAATCAATCTTGATCCCGGCGCGATGCTGGTCGAGTGCACGCGAATCCTGATTTGCGTGGGGATCGCGGCGATACCGGTCGCGAATCCGGATTGGATCGATCCGGTGGTGCGCGAAATGTACGAGATCGGACGCAAGGTGAGCGGCGCCGACTACGTTAACCTGGTCGCGACGATGCACAACATAGCGCGCGCGATAGTCGAGCTGCTCGATCCTTACGATGCCTTGCTAACGCCTACGATGACGCGGCCCGCTATGAGAAATAACAGCTTTCCCTCGACGCCAGCTTGCTATCTTGATGAGCTATGGACCTGGATAGCATTTGAGTATCCGTTCAACGCGACCGGGCAACCCGCAGTTACTATTCCTGCGGGATTCAGCACCGCGGGACTGCCTATTGGATGTCAGATTGTCGGACGACCAAATGGGGAGTTCGATCTGCTCGCATTGGCGGCTGCGTTCGAAACCGCCCGCCCATGGCTGCATCTACGGCCGCCGTTACTGGAAGACTAAGTCGTGCGAGGAAAATCATTCTAAGTATTCGCAAGGAGTCAAAATGCCAACGTTCAAGCGCGACGATGTATCGATATACTATGAAGAGTACGGAACTGGCTATCCGCTTCTACTATTTGCACCCGGAGGGATGCGCTCGAGTATCGAGTTCTGGGCCAAGAGCCCGTTCGACCCGACTAAGGAACTCGCGGCCAACTTCCGCGTGATCGCGATGGACCAGCGCAACGCCGGGAAGTCGTCCGCGCCGATTAGCCCCTCAGATGGTTGGGATACTTATACAGGCGATCACATCGCACTGCTCGATCATCTCGGGATCCAGCAATGTCATCTGATGGGCGGGTGTATCGGAGGGTCTTACAACCTCGGAATGATCAAAGCCGCCCCGCGGCGAGTCAGCGCTGCGGTTCTGCAAAATCCAATCGGGCTCAGTCCAAAAAATCGCGAAATGTTCTTCGCGATGTTCGACGGTTGGGCGCAGTCGTTGAAGGCGGACCGTCCAAAGCTTGACGACGCGTCGCTGCGACAGTTCCGCGACCGGATGTACGGTACCGATTTCGTGTTCAACGTCTCGCGCGAATTCGTGCGCTTGTGCGAAACGCCGATGCTGATTCTCTGCGGCAACGACGACTATCATCCGGAGGAAACCTCGAAGGAAATCGCCGCGCTCGCACCGAACGCTGAACTTGTCGAGCACTGGAAGGCGTCCGACGTGATTGGCGCGACGGTTAAGCGCGTGCGCGAATTTCTGATATCGCACACGCCAAAGAGTTAGCCGGCGAGCTCTATCTTCAGCCGATCAGCGAGTCCGGAGAATCGCTCGACGCGAGTGGCGATCGCCTGCTTGAGCGTCGATTCATTGCCGACGATGACGACCGACGTTCTGCTGCGGCTGACTGCCGTGTAGATCAACTCCCGCGTCAGCACCGCGATCGGCTTTTCGGGTAGCACGATCGCGATCGAGTCGAACTCGGAGCCCTGCGCCTTGTGCACTGTCATCGCGTAGCTGAGCTCGATGAATTCGCGCAATGCTTCAAGTCGGAACGCGACGAAGTTGTCGCCGCGCGGGAATACCGCCATCCGGACTTGCGAGTTGTTGCTGCGCCGGATCCATAGCAGGATTCCATTGTCGCCGTTGAAGAGTCCGCGTTCGTAGTCGTTGCGCAGTACGATCAGTGGCTCGCCGACCACGAATGGATTGAGTTCTGCCGCGACGTCGGCCGATTCAGCGGCGCGCGAGTGAAGGCGCGCGTTTATCCGCTCGGCGCCGGTCTCGAAGACCCGCGTCACGCACAAGATTCGCGATTTTGCGGTATGCGCAAACAGCCGGCGCAATCGCACGCAGTCGGCGTCATCGAAACCTCCGTCGCGCTCGAAGTACTGGTGCCTGATTGACTCCGCAACATCAGTCTCCCCCTGCACTCGATCGGCATACCAACGATCCAGGAACGGGCCGATCTCTCGCAGAGCAGCCGCAAGAAATTCCGCGCCAGCGAACGCCAGCTCCTTCGGTGATGAGCGCCGCATAACAATCGGAGCATTCGCGTCGTCAATCGAGCTCAGGAGACTGGTGTCGCCTTCGTTGATCGACCGGGCCGCCAGCAAAATCGATCGACCCGCCGCATCGTCGCTCTTCATGCGATGATTCTGCTCGAGCCGCATCGAAGCCGCAGCAAGCGGATTGGGCCGCTCATCAGCAGAGGAGACCAGCGCGCGGAAAACAGAACCGGCCGCGACCGACGGCAATTGGTTCGCATCGCCGAGCAGGATCAACCGCGCTCCTGGCTGAATCGCGTTCGTCAGCCGTTCCATCAAAGTGACATCGAGCATCGATCCCTCATCGACGATAATCACCTTGGCCGAAAGTGGGTTGTTGCGATGATGCCGGAAGCGGCCCGAATCGGGTGAGTAACCGAGCAGACGGTGAATCGTCGCGGGCTCTATGTGCGCATCGAGAAGCGCCTGGTCCACAGCGTCGCGTTGGTCAATTCGCATCAGCGATTCGCCGACACACTCGCCCATCCGATATGCGGCTTTCCCTGTTGGGGCCGTGAGTGCAATCTGCGAAGGATCGACGCCAAGGCGCACCATCAGGCGCATGATCGCAACGACGATCGACGTTTTGCCGGTGCCCGGACCGCCCGAAACAACTGTCAGTCCCGCGCGCGATGAAGCCGTAACCACGCTGCACTGTTCATCGGAAAGCAGGATCTGCTTGCTCTGCACAATCACGGGACGAGCAATCACATCATGAAGGGCGTGGGCAAGTCGCTCCGCGTTCGGTTGCTCTTCCGGACGAGTACTCAGTAGCGCGGCCAGTCGAATAGACAGTTGGCGTTCGCAGCAATAGATACTCTGATGCGCTATGTACGGCGCGACATACAGCAAAGGCTTGTATTCATCCTCGCCCCGACCGACCACGGCAGCCGCGCGATTCGATTGAAGAAGATCTCTGATCGCAGCGGTCATCGCATCGATGGCGCCGACGCCGAAACCGTCGGCGCACAACGCATTCAGCACGCGACGCATTGGAGCGTCGGAGAGCGGACCAGTTACCGGAAAGCGCGTGCTTCCTTCCTGGAGCGCCACCAGAGACACGAGAATAAGCGCGATGAGCGCCATTCGCTCATCGGCTCCCAGAGCCGGTTCAAGAGCGGCGAGCTCGGCTGCCAGGTGGACGGTCTCAGGGGCCAGATTGAGCACGGCGACCGAAATTTCGAGCGCGCGCAACTGAGCTTCGAAAGCGGAGCGACCGCCCCCGCGAGCCGACTCAAAGCGTCGCCACGCAGTGTCCATTCCGAGTAGCGAGTATCTATCGTTCACGCGCGTAGCTCGGAGTCAGGTTCGCGGTTCATTAGTTCGGATTCATAAGTGACTATTTCCTTCCACGACGGACGCGCAAAATACAATCCTGCTTTGCCGCCGCCGGAAGGAGACACACCCCGAAGAAAAACATACAGGAGGCCGCCAAACCGAGAGTCATAGTCGCGCTCGTTGTGAATAGCCAGCAAGCGCACTACACCGACCGAGTATATTCGCGCTTGTAGCCGGTAGTGACGGTCCACGTGCTGCGCGACTGCGGCTGGCTCATACGATGGCAGCAGGTCGCCCTTCCAATCGGCGAAATACATCAGCTTGTCGCGCTGGAATACGAAGTCGATAAACCCTTTGATGTAACCGCGTCCGACCGTCCACGCTCCGACCGGACCGTCGCCCAGCAGCGTGTGATGTCTTTCGGGAATCGGGTACGCGAACTCCATTTCGCGGATGCCGTTTAACCGACAGAGTCCGCCGTCGAGTACCGTTGCGCCGAGCGTGACTCGCGAAGTGAGAGTGTTGAAGATTATTTCGCGCCCGCGGTCCAACCATCGTTGATCGTCCACGCCGTGACGCCGCATCGCGCTCGCGAACAATTCGCGCACGTCGTCGCGCGCCATCCAGGATTGCCGGTCAGGTGCAGTGCCGAAGGATTCGAAATCGAGCTTCTCGATCGCTTCATGCAGAAAAATGCCGACGTGGCGCCCGCCGGGCAGGTCGATGTTGTCGGCGCGCGCATCGATTGCGTCGACGCTGGTTTTGAAGTCCTCGGGATCGGCAGCCTGCAGCGAGGTGTAAGATTCGACGATCAATCCCGGATGGCGTGCAAGCAGATCGGCGAATTCGTGGTCGCGGACAGTGGGCTTGGAGGTCGACTCGAGCCAGGCGCACAGGACACTATCGTCGGATGCATTCTCCGCCGTGGATTTATCACTTTCCGGATCGCCGGGCGGAGCGACAGCTGTTTCAGTCGTGAAGAGCGTTCGCGATCGAGCGTCGTGATCAAGTACCCGAAGTCGCTCGTTCAGTGATTGGTAGAATCCAGTGAGGTCACGATTGCGATTCAGTGTCCCGTTCGGGACGCAGGGCAATATCAGTTTGGCGCGCGCGCGCGTCAACGCGACGTAAAGCAAGCGTTGATCTTCCTCATCGCGTTCTTGATCGAGCGCCTGCTTGTGGAGGTCGCGCGCTGCTTTGCCGATTGCCAGGCGGCGTTCGTTTCCCACGTGAAAGACGCGCACGGGCTCGGGCGTGTTGTTCGCAAAGAATCCTCCGTAAAGTGCTACGACGTCCGCCTCGAGGCCTTTGCTTTTGTGGATCGTCATGATTTGCACGGCGTCGCGATCGTCTTCGAGGCGTTGCACATTCGAATCGTCGCCCGGCGGTGTCGCGCGTTCAGAGATGTAGGAGTCGAGCAGCTCGATTACTTCGGCGAGCACAATTCCGTGTTGCGATGCCTGCTGAGTCAGAATCTCGAAGATATGTTCGTAGTTGGTGAGCGCGCGCCGACTGTCTGACAACAGCAATTCACGCTCGACCAGTCCGCTCTGATGGAGCAAGGCGTCGAACAAGTCGGCGAAACGTCCGGCTTCGGCAAGCGCGCGCCATTCGAACAGCCCTTCAAGCATCGGCTGCCTGGTGCGCTCCTCGTCAAGGCGGCCAAGGTCACAATGATCGACGGCGAAAAAAGGCGTCGCCCACGCTTTGAGACGGTTCGAGCGGCGTCCGGGTCCGTCAATCCCCCTGAGCAGATCGAGAATCCAGGCGGCCTCTCGCGTCTGGAACAGACCGTCCTGTTTGTAGAAGGCATGCGGGACGCCAGCCTGCCGCAGGTACTTGGAGATTTCCGCGCTGTCGCGATTGGTCCGGGTAAGGACGTAAACATTGTTGGCTGAGACTCTGCGCAGCTCCTTACCCGCGTCAAAAATTTTGATTGCGTGCTCCGGCGCTGAAATGATGCGCCGAATCTCTCCCGCGATCCCCGCGCCGATTGCTTCGCGCATGCGCCGCGAAAACTTGTATCGTTCATCGCGCGGCTCGAACTTGATCAGGGTCACCGGCGCGATCGGATTGCCATTTGCGGCGACGGCTCTCAGAGCGGGCCGCCCGCATTCGGCCGGAGAATCGTATTTTATTTTGCCGGTGAACAACGGCGGCTCAGCTTTCTGCTCGAATATCAGATTGCTCGCTGCGATCAGGTCGGCGGTCGAGCGGAAATTTTCGCGCAAGGTTGCTATCCCTGCCCCTGAAGCCGAGAGTTGCTCGCGCGCTTCGAGGTAAGCGTGAACGTCGGCGCCGCGGAATCCATAAATCGCCTGCTTGGGATCCCCGATTGCGTAGACAGTGTTGCCGCCGGCTTCGACGAACACTCGTCGAAAGATTTTCCACTGGAGTTCGTCGGTGTCCTGGAATTCGTCGATCAGCGTCACGCGGTAGCGCTCGCGCAATGTCGCAGCAAGCGATTTTCCGCGAGGACCGTCGAGCGCGTCGGCGAGCCACGCGAGCATGTCCTCGTAGTCGAGCGTTCCGCGCTCACGTTTTCGCGCGTCCATCCGATCGACGACGGCCGGCAGTAATTCGTCGACCAGGCGCGGCTCGATGGCCAGCGCCGCCTGCCCCTGCTTGGCGGCATCGATGACTGCGCGTACAGGCGCCGGCATATCGTCAGGGAATCTGCCCGATCTTCTCCCCGTTTTCGTTGGTTTGCAGATGCGATCGAGATCGAAGTCGCGCAGCTCTTCGGCCAGAATCGCGGTCGATCGTTCAGCACGATTGATAATCGTTTCGAGTTCAAGTGTCGCGGCGATAGCGTCATCCCGCGCATCATCTTTAATTGCTGCGATACGAAGCGCATTCACAAGCGCGTCGGCATCGTAGGCATTCATCAGATCGATCAGAGCTTTCCGATTGAGTTCGCGCCCTGCGGTTTGCAGGTAGCGTTGCGAGTGCGCCCGCCACAAAAGATCCTCGAGGCTGTCTGAAGTGCGCTTCTCGTCCGAGAGCCACTCGCCGATCATGCGCTCGACACGAACGTCGGCCTTCAACCGCTCGCGCAACTCGGCGCGCAACGCTTCGTGGAACTCGTGACGACCGCTTGCCAGGTCAAGCCCGAAACGGACGCCGCTGTCGAAAGTGAGCTCGGTGAGCATCCGATGGCAGAAGCTGTGAATCGTGTGGATGGGCGAGTGATGAAATGAGAACAGCGCGGACCTGAGTCTCTCGCGCTCGTCGTCGCCGAGGCGCCGCCGCTCCAACTGATCCGCGTTCTCGGCGCTAGTGTCGCACATGACGCCTTCGATCGTCGCGCGGATCCGCGCGCGCAGCTCCGCCGCGGCCTTTTCGGTAAACGTAACGACGAGGATCTGATTAATTTGAGCGGCGTTAGTCAGCAGAAGTTCAACGACGATGCGCTCGATCGTGAACGTCTTCCCGGTGCCGGCGCTGGCGTCGATTACCTTGTGGCCGCCGCCGAGAATCTGGTCAAGAATCGCAGGTCGAAAATATTCGACGTTGGCGTTGCTTCCGGTTGCGCTCACTTTTCAAATATCCCGTTGATCTCTTTGAACCGGCGGAGAACGATCTGTTCGATCGTTTTCTCGTCCGGCGGATCGAAATCCCTCGGATTGCGCACCGGTCCGTAGTCGGAACTGCACGTCGAGAAATCGTTGAGGAGGACCTGTTCGATAGTATCGACGAGATCACGAGGTTTCTTGTCGTCGTCCATCTGCTTCACGACTTTCTCGACTGCCTCAATTGGCAGGAAGTAGTCATTGCCGGTTGAGAGCAAGTCACCGACGATGATGCCGAGGTAGGCCAGCGCGGAATTTCGGTCGAGCGGACGGAACTCGCGAGTCCATTGCGTCAGCTTTTCTGACTGCGTACCGATCACGATTGCGCGAAATTTTTCGGGCAGTTGCGATCCGGCGGCGGCAAGGACAATTGCATTCAGAAACGCCGGGAGAAAATCTTTCGCTTTGATCGTTTTGTGCACCACGCAATTGATCGCGGCGCCTGCCTTCGGCGATACGCCGCGAATCGTGCCGTAGAGGCTCACCCGCTGCGTGACTGTCGTTCCGTCGTGACGGCGGATTTCTGCATCCAGAACGATCGGCGCGAGAATCTCGGCGGCGTCGGCGAACTCGTCGGCGCGCCCAATCCGGATGTCTTTCCATCCGTCGAAATCGCTCACGCCGGCTTGAGAAGCCTGCGCGATCCATTTGCACAGCGCCGAGGTATCGGTCTTTTCGGCGGCCTCAGCGAACAGCCCGGCGGGTGCGATGCCGTAGGCCTGCGCGATGCGGACTTCGCGTGCGTATTCTTTGCCGATCGCCTCGGGCTTGCCGCCGGTGCGCCAGAAAACATTGCGCAGCATGACCGCGCGATTGAGCCGCGTCTGCTCGATAGGTTCGTCCTCAGCTTCCTCCGGCGCGTCCTCGTCCGCGAGCATTCCGAGCGAATAGCGCGCTGCGCCCTGCAGGGGGCATTCGATGTATCTTCGAATTGCGGCTATCGGCAGAGCGATCTCTTCCGTCCGCGCCGGGCGCGTCGCGTCCGACGATTTTTCGAATTTGGCGTATTGCAGCTCCTCCTGCAGACGCTCGTTCAATTTCTCCTCGAGAAGATCCCGCAAGTTCTCACCCGAACCAGGATCGATTTGTTTTCTCAGCGCGCGCATCCGGGCGCCACGCCGCGCGTCCGGGTCGAAGCTTACGAATTCATGCTCGCAATCTGGCGAGGCGGCTGCGTCCAATTCCGGAAAGTATTTCAAATCGTAGCGGCTGCTCGGATGGTTCACTGTCAACTTCTTGAGCGTCGTCTCGTCGACGAATCCGCGGAGCATGCTCTGCAGCTCGCGAATAACCGGCGAGGGTTCGAGGTCGTCGCCGGTCTTCGCGTTGCGGGCAATGTAGGAGAAGAAAATCCGCTCGCGCGCCGCGAGAATTGTCTCGAGGAACAGATAGCGGTCGCGCTCTGCAGGAGAGACGTCGCCGGCTACGCGCTTGAGCGTTCGCAAATCGAGCGGTTCGCTATGTTCGCGCTCGGGAAAGATCGCGTCGTTCAGCCCAAGCGCGAAAATCACTTTGAAGGGGATCGATCGCAGCGACGAGTGCGAGCCAATCGCGACGCCGCGCTCCGAGTATTGCCCGCGACGCGATTCGAGCTCGGTGACTCGCGCCTCCACTATCTCGCGCGCCGACTCAAACGACATCGGACCGACGCTCAGTTTTGAATCGCCAATTGCTTCGATTGCTTCGAGGAACCTATCTCGGACCTGCCCATCGATCGCGCCCTCCGGCCGTATGTACGCACTCACGAATTCGCCGAGCAGCCGCGACCATTCCCGCGGCGTCAGGCGCGCCTCGCGTATCGAGATTGCGTCGGCGATCAATGCGCGCGTCGCGCGCGTGAATCGCGCGGCCGTCTCGAGTTCGTCCTGCGCGACCTCACCCGGCAAGTAGCTCGGTCCTGCTGCGCGAGCGGCAAAAAATTCGAGATTGCCGCCGCGCTGACCTGTCATCATGGTGCCCAGCGCGAGGCGTTTGATCGCCTGATCCCAGTGGTAGAGGCCGCCAGGAATGTAGGTGTCCTTCAGATCGTCGTCGTCGGCGCCGAAGAAAATTCCCAGCGCCTCGCTCCAATGTCGCCACTTCTCGGTATCGATTCCGTTTTCGCTTCCGTTGTTCAAAACGGGATGCGTCAGCAGCCGGATCATTTCGGCGCGCGAGAAGCGGCCGCTCGGCAATTGCAGCAGGAGGTCGACCGCCTCGGCTACGCGGCTCGCGCCGGCGATGCTGCGGCTGACGAGATCGATCGGGATTCGGTGCTGCTTTCGAAAGACGCTGTCGATTTGCGCCACGTAGTCGTCAACCGCCGGCTCGGGAAGGAGTACTGCGATTTCGTGAAAGCGGAGTCGCCCGGCGTTGCCCTCTGTTGCAAGTCTTTCGTTGCTGCGAATGAGCGACCAGATTTCGTTCGCGACGATTTCGGCTTCGCGTCGAATTCCCGGGCACGCGAGAAAACTGATTCGCGGTTCCGACGGCTTGCCCTCGCCATCCTCGACGGGCGCGGGCTCCGGTTCGCGATCGAGGATATTTTGCTGAAGCTGCTCGAGCACTGTCGGCATTTCGGTGGAAACCGGATCGGAAAACAGCGGCGCGAAATCGCACTGTGACAGTTCGTTAAGCAAGCGGATGTATTCACGGCCCGGCCGCCCCCAGAGCCTGAGAGCCGGCGGGTCGGACGCTCGATTCAGCGAGAACGGATCTTCGGATTCAGCGAGCTGGTCGCCGACTTTGTCGGCCCGATGCGCCCATCCGGCCAGCGCGTTGCGGCGCGAGGTGTCCAGGTCGTCCCAAAACTCACGGCACGGATTGAGTGCGTATATCCGAAGGTCGCTGATCGCGCCGACTCTCGCAAAAATATCTGCATAAGCGTTTCCGGCGTAGGACGAACCGAACACATGAAGCGTGTCGGGCAGGGCAGCCTTGAGTTGCAGCTCGTCGATTGCCTCGAATGCGTCTGGCAGCAGCATCAGTCGCGTCTCGCGATGCAGCAGCCATTCCTCGCGCACGCGGCCGTGCGAATCGAAGACCAACTGCCACAAATGCCGCTGCCATCGTTCGGTCTCGCTCATCGCGTCGATGTCGCTGCGCCGGGCGGCGCGCCACTTGCCGACCATGCGCCGCCTCGAAATCGAGTATTCGCGAAACAGCCGCGCCAACTGCGCGGCGAGCAACAGAGTTCTGAGCTCCACGTCAGCGTCGGTTTTAGATCCGCCATGAATGTAGTCGCGCGTCGGTTTCAATTCGGAATCGTCGCGATGGTTGGTGCTTCGAAGGCACTCGAAGAGGACGAGCTGGAGTTCATCGGCTTCCATGATCCTGAGATTCTTGTCCGTCGATTGGAGAAGCTCGGCCAGGTGGCGTCGCAGGAACGGGAAATTCAAATTTGCCGCGACGCCGATTGATTCAGCCAGCCGATGACGAACGAATTGCTCGACGACGCGGTTGGGCACGACTATCGACACCCGCTCGAGGGGGTCGCGTCTTTGATGCTCCGCTACGGCCTTGGCCAGCGGCGCAATCAGATTTTCGAGTCGATTGGAGTAGTGAAGACGAATCATCGCGGCACAACTATGGATCGCAGGTCGGCTTTTAGAAACCTACATCTTCGTGCTGACAACCGTTGTCATCCAGCAAATGAGATGATTGGATGAGAACATGAAAAAACTTCGCCGCAAACCGACCTATGGCGCCGCGATTCGGCTGGCACGCATCGCCGCAGGGTTGTTCTCGAAGCCATACGGATGGAGTTTCAAATCGATTGCCGAGGGCCTGGAGATCTCCGAGCGCACGCTTGCGCGATACGTGGCGGTGCTGCGCAGCGAACTGCCCGACTGGCACGGCGGCCCGCTCGTCGAAGTTGTCGGCAAGGGCGGTGATCGCAAACTCCGCCTGGTCAGTTCGATGAAAGCCGCGGAGGCATCTTCGTACCAGGTTGCGCTGCTGTATTTCTCGCTCACCGTGCTCAAGTTCCTGGAAGGCACCGTGTTGAAGGAAGGCGTCGAGGGACTGTGGGAGAAGGTTTACGAGAACCTGAGCTTGACCCAGCAGACGCGGCTGTCCGGTCTCGACCATAAATTTTATGCAGTCCCTTACGCGCCCAAGGACTACACTGATTTCAGCGAACAACTCGATGTGATCTTGCGTGCGCTGCTCGACCAGGGCCGGCTCAAAGTCGATTACGCCGGTCTGACTGGCGAGGGCCATCAGCACGACTTCGATCCATACTCGCTGATTGCCTATCGCGGCGGTCTCTACCTGCTCGGTCACAGCCATCGGCGCAGCGCGATCACTTATCTCGCGGTGGAGCGAATCCGCTCGGTCGAATTCATTCGCGAACCCGACGGCACTCCGGTGCATTTCACATTTCCGCGCAACTTCGATCCGGCAGCGCACACCGAAGGGACTTTCGGAATCGTTGACGGGCCCGAGACCAAAGTCGAGCTGAGAATTCTCAGCGAACAAACCGAGGCGTACGTGCGATCGCGCACGATTCATCGCAGCCAGCATTTCGCGCATCGCCGCGACCGCACGACGATCATGACGATGACTGTCAAGGGCACTACCGAGCTGGCGAACTGGATCATGAGCATGGGGCCTTGGATCGAGGTGCTTAAGCCCGCCGCCTTGCGCAAGGAAATCGCGCAGCGCCACGCCAAAGCAGCGCGTCTCTACCGCGTTGCTTAGCGCGCTTGCAGGCACCCGTCGCGCGGTTCATTCTGACGACAGATTGTCTTACTCAGTAGGATGTCGGCAGCCCACGTGTACGCCGTGGTGGTCCGGGAGGAACTCCTATCAATAGCTCGCAATCGGATGCTCGTCGGCTGATTCAATCCAAATTGTTGTTTGCGCGTTTCGCCGCGGCCGTATTGTCCATCATTACGGCCGTCGCACTTTTCAGAGTTCCCGTGGCTGTCGGCGGCGGCCTGCCGTCGGTGGTGCACTTCTCGCCGCGCGGGACGGTGAAGCAGGTTCGGCAAGTGACGGCGCGATTCTCCGAACCGATGGTGCCGCTCGGCGACCCGCGCGATACGACCGCACCGTTCGAAATCGATTGTCCGGCAAAGGGGGCGGGCGGCTGGATCGATAGCCGCAACTGGTCGTACGACTTCGAGCACGATTTGCCGGCGGGCCTGCGATGCACCTTCAGGCTGCGCGCAGGCTTGAAGTCGCTCGCGGGCAATGCTTTCAGCGATCTGCGCGCGTTCGACTTCGATACCGGTGGTCCGTCGATCGTCGATCAGCGTCCGTGGTCTGGGAGCAACGATATAGATGAAGAGCAGGCGTTCGTCCTGATCCTCGACGCAGAGCCGGACCCGGCGTCGATCCTCGATCACGCCGGCTTTTCGGTCGAAGGAATGCCGCAAACGATTGGCGCTACGATCATGGGCGGCGCCGATCGCGAGACTCTGTTGAAGCGATTTGCGGATCTGACGGCGAAGAAAACAGTTGTCATCCTCCAGGCCAGGCAGCGCTTTCCAAACAACACCGCGGTGACCTTGATCTGGGGCAAGGGAATCAAATCGAAAACAGGAATCGCAACTGACCAGGATCAAACGGTCAGCTACAAGACGCGCAAACTTTTCGAAGCGAAAATACAATGCGAGCGCGAAAGCGCGAAGGCCGGATGCATCCCGCTGACGCCGATTACACTTTCGTTTTCCGCCGCGATTTCGGCCGAGCAGGCAAAACAAATAGCGCTGGTCGGTCCAGACGGTGCGAGGCGTTTGGCCGTGCTAAGCGATCCCGGAGAAACTTCGTCGCTCTCGTTCAACGGCCCGTTTAAGGAATCTTCGCGGTACAAAATCGAGATTCCGCCGAAGCTGGTCGACGGTTCCGGACGCGAATTGGCGAATGCGTCGCGCTTTCCGATGACAGTCGAGACCGGCGAGTTTCCGCCACTCGCCAAGTTCTCGGCGCGCTTCGGAATTATCGAGCGGGCCGACCCTGTGCTGCCGGTCACGGTGAGAAATCTCGAAGCGCAAATTGCCGGCGCTCAGCTGAAGCTCGGCGGTGACGCGGAAAGTTCTCTTCTGACCCGAATCGAGGCGACGCTTTGGCGTGTGCCGCAGCCCACGGCCGGAGACGTTCTTTCGTGGCTCAACCGGGTGGCCGAAGCAAAGCGCGCGGAGTCGGTGTTCAGCGGCGAAAATTCTGACGGCGCCAGGCAATTCGCGATGCCGAAGCCCAACGGCCCCAATGCTTTTGAAGTGATGGGAATTCCGCTCAAGCGTCCCGGATTGTACATCGTCGAATTGAAGAGCACTCGTCTTGGCACCGTTTTGCTCGGCGCGCCGAAGCCGATGTACGTCCCGACGGCGGCTCTCGTCACCAACCTCGCGGTACATTTCAAGCAGGGGCAGGCGAACTCACTGGTGTGGGTGACGGCGCTCGAGAGCGGACGTCCGGTCGATGGTGCCGACGTCGCGATTGCGGACTGTCACGGAAACGAATTGTGGACCGGCCGCACCGACGCGCGCGGCCTCGCGATGGTTCCCACGTCCGCGGCGTTCGCGAATCTTCCGCAATGCGATTCCACGCAGACTGATCACGAGAATGACTATTACTCTAACCAGGTCGAGGCGCTCAGTGGACTGAATCGCGGCCTGCTCGTCACCGCGCAGTCTGGCCAGGACTTCAGCTTCGTGCATTCGAGTTGGCAGCAGGGCATCGAAGCATGGCGCTTTCATCTGCCGACCGATTACCAACCGTCCCCGTACATCGCCGACACTGTCTTCGATCGTACGCTGCTGCGCGCGGGCGAGACGGTTCATATGAAGCACTTCATCCGCGCCAAGACGTTGGATGGATTGTCGCCGGTGGCGAAAGAGAATCTGCCCGACACACTTTCGATTGTTTTTTCGGGCGGCGATCAGCATTACGACTTCGATCTGAAGTGGAGCGACTCAGGCACCGCGGAAAATGACTGGCAGATCCCGCAAGTGGCAAAACTCGGAACATACAACGTTACGATGTCGCGGAAGACTGCCGGCCCTGGTCCCACGCCAGCCGCGGAAGGAAGCGGCTCCAGCGATCAATCGTTCCAGGAACTGACCACCGGGAATTTTCGCGTCGAAGAATTTCGAATCCCCTTGATGAAAGCCGCGATCAGAATTCCGGCGCAGCCGCTGGTCGCTGTAACCGAGATTCCGATCGATCTGAGCGCCGAGTACCTGTCGGGCGGCGCTGCCAAAGGCCTGCCAGTGACGCTGCGCAGCCAGATCAACAAGAACGCGTCTCCACAGTTTGCCGATTTCGACGACTACGTTTTTGCCAACGGCAACGTGCAGGCAGGGATCGTGCACAGCGAAGGTTTCTCGGAAGGCGGCGAAGCCGAACAGAATCCCGGCGTGCATCAGCGCAAGGATCTCACCCTCGACGGCGCCGGCGGCGCGCGTACCGACATCAGCGACATCCCGCGGGAGCCGACGCCCGTCGAAGTTCACGCGGAGCTCGAATATCGCGACCCAAACGGCGAGAGCCAGACGGTGTCGAACAACGCGATGATTTGGCCGGCGAAGCGGCTGGTCGGAATCCAGGTCGAGGATTGGGCCTCGTCGCCGGGCGTCGTTCGCGCTCATCTCGCAGTCGTCGATGATTCGGGCAAACCGATCGCGCATGCGCCGGTTCGCGTCGATATTTTCAGTCGCCTCCAATATTCGTATCGTAAGCGGCTGATCGGCGGATTCTACGCATACGAGAACACCCAGGAAACGAAGCTCGCCGGCCAATTGTGCTCGGATGTGACCGACGATCGCGGACGACTGACCGGCGAAGCGAAACCGCCCGTCACCGGCCAGGCGATTCTGCAAGCGACGGTGACCGACGAAGCGGGCAACTCGAGTTCGGCGAACAGCGAAATTTTTATTCCCGGAAATGAGCGCGAATGGTTCGCCGGCCGCGACGACGACCGCATGGACTTTCTCCCCGAGAAGCCCGCCTACGAGCCCGGCGACGTCGCGCGTTTCCAAGTTCGGATGCCGTTCGCGGAGGCGACCGCGCTCGTCACTGTCGAGCGCGAGGGCGTGCTGGCG
>Ga0210398_10002622_pt1 | contig 17483 bp, 14 predicted proteins | sample IncBWC4OmetaG_FD_161047 | JGI IMG/M metagenome (GOLD analysis project Ga0210398, IMG submission 161047) | Forest soil microbial communities from Barre Woods Harvard Forest LTER site, Petersham, Massachusetts, United States - Inc-BW-C-4-O | ecosystem: Environmental > Terrestrial > Soil >... | reverse complement strand
GACCGTAAGACTGCCCTACCACCAGATTGCCAACGTGTTGAAGTGGCTTGCGGTCGCACTGTTTGCGTACGTCATCACCGCCTTTCTGGTACGACCGCACTGGGGAACCGTGCTTCACGACACGTTGCTACCGAGAATGCCCAAAGAGTCTGGGGCGCTTGCTGCGCTTGTCGCCATCCTCGGCACTACAATCAGTCCCTATCTGTTTTTCTGGCAGGCCGCCCAGGAAGTCGAGGAAGGAAAGGCCAAGGGTCGTCGCCTGGTGAGCCATCGCCACAGAACGACGCGGCGAGACTTAAGCGAACGGCGCTGGGATGTCGGCATCGGGACCTTCTTCTCGAATATAGTGATGTTTTTCATCATCTTGACGACGGCGCTGACGCTGCATGCCCACGGCATCACCGCTATCACCACATCCAAAAGCGCTGCGGAGGCCCTGCGCCCCCTGGCAGGCGATTATGCGTACTTTCTCTACACCATCGGCATTGTCGGCACTGGACTTCTCGCCATTCCGACTCTGGCAGGTTCGGCAGCCTATGCGTTCGCCGAAACGTTCGACTGGGTCTATGGGCTCGACGAAAAGCTCGAAAACGCAATTTCCTTCTACGCAGTCTTCATCGCTGCAACCATCGGCGGCGGCGTGCTTGACCTGCTACGGATCAATCCGATGAAGGCACTATACTGGACGGCGATCGTAAACGGCGTTCTTGCGCCGTTCCTGTTGTTGGCACTCCTCCTCGTCACGAATGATCGACGGGTAATGCGAGGTCAGCCCAGCTCGCCTTTGGCTCGCACGACCGTCGGCGTCACGATGGTGATCATGTTTGCCGCCGCCATCGGAATGTTCATCTTTTAAGCCGCTTCGGCAGCAGGCGATCCTGTTTCGCGCGGTAGCGAGGCTGTCTTGGCGGACCGGTGGCGAGCGTCTGCGGTCGTGAACAGCGTAGCTAGCTGAACTCGGCCGCGTCGGCGGACGGCGCACCTCGGCAGCCAAGCCGGCCACAGCACCTGTTGGCCCAGATTAGGCTCCCGAACAGGAGTAGACTGGTGATATGCGAAAGCGCCTCATCACCCCGAGCGCGGAGCGTATTCGGAGTCGCGAAGAAGGTCGGTTAGATGTCGAGCGTATAGCCGTGGTCGAGGTCACCTCGGAAGACAAGGACTTCCCGGTCGAATCGGCCTTCGCCTCCGGAGATGCGCGAGGCTGGCGCGCGGCAACGTCGGGAAGCCAAACGATTCGACTGATCTTCGATCACCCGCAAAGGCTCAGGTGCATATCCCTTATTTTTGAGGAAGGCGAAACGGGGCGTACGCAAGAGTTCGTTTTGCGGTGGTCTTCTGATCGCGGGAGCTCACCCAGAGAGATCGTTCGCCAGCAGTGGAATTTCAGTCCACCTGAATCGATACGCGAAGTCGAAGAGTATCAAGTAGAGCTTTCCAACGTTGCTGTACTCGAACTAGTCATCAAACCGGATATCGGCGGCGGAGTCGCTCGCGCGTCGCTGAAGAACCTACATTTGTCCTGACAGTCGTGGTGCATGTTGCGGATGCGGCTTGAAGTGCATATCGCGCCGCCCCGAGACAATCACGAGACATGCGCTCAGCTTGGGGTTGCTGCCTCTTGCTGCTCTCTGCATCTTTGTTCGGAGCGCCGGCAAAGGCGGCCGAAACAACGTAAGCGGCAACGACCCAGCCCGCTCGCGATTGGCCGCTCGACGGCGCCTATTCCTTCGAAGGGCGCACGGTGTTCGTCGGCTTAAGCGGCGAGCCGCCTGACGTTCCGGAACTGGAATTTTACGATCCGTTCACCCGCCGTATTGACAATCTCCGTTTTGGGCGATCGGTATCACAGCGAGCACGCGCCATACCTCTCGATGAGCCTGCGTGATCCCGCGAATCATGACCTCATCGAGCGTCTAACTCGCCAGCAACCATTCGGTGTAGGTCTCTGTCGATCCAAGCGTCCACCTCACCTTCGATTACATAGACGAACTCCTCTTCGTCCTCCTCAGCGTGAGGCCATGATGAGCGGGTGCCAGGCGGCAGACGCTGAAGGGTGACACCGATGCTAGCGCAACCCGGCCGCCTCGCCCGCGCTACGCGCCGGGCCCATCCGCTCAGCACTCTTCGGGCAGACGTGGCTCCACTCGGGTAGGTTCACCACTCTAAAAACAAGGGAGGAAGGGCGATGGACTCATAGTACTCTCACATGACTCGGCGGTTGTGAATAGGCTTGCACCGAGGTCTGCGCGCTAGATGGATCAGCGACACGCTCACCCCGACCGCCCCTACGCTCTAAGCAACATCCGACAAGTCGCCGAGCTGCATCGATGCCGCCTAACGGTGGTGCTCAGGCGCCGGGTGAGCCACACCTTCGGTTACAGAGATCTAAGAAATTCGATAATCGCATCCTGATCTGCTTCGCCTAGGTTTTTGAAATGCTCTGTGACGGTGCTCGCTTCGCCGCGATGGCGAAGGATGGCATCGCGAAACGTCAGTGACGTGCCGTCATGCATCAACAACGGCCTCGTACGCACGCCCCACAGAGGAGCGGTGCGCATTCTGTTGGCGGTGGCTTGAAAGTCATCGAGCGAAAGGTCTCTCCACTGAGTCTGGTGCATGCGCTTGCCATAGTGCTCCTCCGTGGCCACGACGATGCCGTCCCCAGTGCCGATGTCGTGCAGCAGGAAGTCACTGTAAGGATGAAAGGTCTTGCTTCCGAGCGCTTCCGGAATCGTGAATTTGCCGCCATTGATGATCGTGCCCGCAGCTGCCGTGGTCAATGTGGGCACATGGCAGATGTTGCAGCCGATCTTGGCGAACAGTGCTTCGCCCGCCTTGGCCGCCGGGGTGCCAGATTGCTGCGCGTCGCGCGCAGGGGCTTTGGTGGCGCGTATGAAACGCGCGAAGCGATCGATGTCCGCGAGGCCATTTGCGCCCGCTCTGTCGTTTGGTTCTGCCACCGTGTTGCACAGGTTCGTCACTTCATCAGGCAAGAGACGATTCGTAATTCCTATCTCATTTAGGTACGCATCGCCTGAGAAGGAAAGCAGGCTGGCGTGCTGACTCTTCCAACCGAAGCGGCCGACGCGCGTCTCGCCTGGAGACTCGAGGATGGGTACGCGGACAATCAGGCCGCAGATTTTGCCGTTATCCTGCTTGCACTGTCTGTTGGAAATGTTGATCAGCGTCGAGTCATCAACTGCCTCGACAAATCCATCGCCGAGAAGACCCAATGATGTGCGAAAGGTGCGAATCGTCTCCGAATCCGGCACGCGCTCCTGAATTTCGACCGCCGGAAAAGCGGCGTTAGGGCAGATTGCTCTCTGATTCACCAGCGAGCGTCCCTTGATGACCTCGGAACCGTGATTGATAGGAATCTCCGGATTCTGGAAATTGCCCCCCGGCCCCTTGTGTCCGACACGAAGCTCTGTGACCTGACTGGCGCCGCCGGTAACCGGACTCTGATGGCACTCGCGGCAGGACTGAGCATTGAACAGTGGACCGAGCCCATCGGAAATGGCTTCGAATTGTTCAAAATTGGCTTGGTCCAACCCGTGCGTCTGATCGTCTACGAATGCGTTGCTCTGGTTGTCGAAGCCGGTAGGTGCCTCAGACTGGCGTGGCGCCAGTTTGGTATGCGCCGTTGATGGCGGAGGGATTGCCGGTGGATTCGTCGAACAGGACATGAGCATGAGCGTGAGGCCGAGCAATGTAACGCCCATTAAGGTCTTCATAGCTCTCTCCTAGAACAACCCCCGCCGCCGGCGGCCGGTCTGTTACCTGGAAACGAGTCCGAGCTTATGACAGGCAGGGCACTTCACGAACTTCAGGAGTTCAAGTTCAAACCATGCGCGGCCACATTCGCAGCGCATCTTGTATACCTGCTGTACGGTGACCGTACCCCACTCCTCTTCGTGGACTTCTATCCCGCCATCGGCTGCGGTTTGTGGTGGCGAGACGTTCACGTCGACTCGTCGACCGAGTTGCCGGACGCCAGGGTAGGTGGTCTGCTCTTTCACGACCAAATCCCTCAGTGTTTTGCGTCTCTTCGCACGCGACGTTGGCAGAACGGCACCCGCGAAGCACCACCCTTACAGTAGTGCCCGTTGAGCGAAAGTCAAACGCCATGTGTCGGGCCCGACATTCTATGAGCGCAAGCGGCAAGCGTAGTCCTGTGCTTCGCAGCAAAGAATCATCGCGCCTGCGAGCAGCGTAGCCGCGGTTCGTTGACCAGCCCACCATCGCGCCGACGCCGAGTCAGGCCGCTCCACGCGGGTGGGCTGGACACTTTGACAAGAGCCGGCAGAGCCGCTACGCGAACCGAGAGAGGTGACTCGGACTCGTGCCACTGAATAGCGCCCGCAATCGCTGCGTGTCGCCAGTTGGTTTGCGAATCGACGCTTCACGCCACTCGTCCGCCGGCACCTGCGGCATCTGGAGTATCGCCTGACGCGCTTCCGCCAGCTGATATTTAAGCAGAGGTTGCAGCGCCTCCATCGGGGCGACCTTATGCTTTTCTTCCTCGGTCTCGGCCAACGCCACGTCGCAGAATGTCCGGAAGTATTCCGCGTACCACCGCTGGTAGATTTGCAGCGGCTCGTCAAGCGCCGCATCTCGCATCAGATGCTCGCCGAGATAATTCATACACAGATAGCTCGAACTGCAGCGCACGTAATTGCCGTGCTCGGCGAGCACGGCATTAGTGTAGTCGCGGAAACCGTAGAAAAGTGCAAACAGTCGGTGCCGCCTCGTCCCCCTCACCTGGCAATCGCGCAGATATTCGAACAGTGCCTTGCGGTGCACGAGCGCGCATGCCGCGGAGCGCAACATGACGACCTGACGAAACAATTGCGCCTGCTCGGAGACCGCGCGCAGCAGGTGAGCGTGCTCCGCCTCCCAACGGCGATATGCGTCCGGGTTCTCCAGTATCCGGCTGGCTACGAGTTTGTCGGCCTCGGACTCAAAACACCCCGCCATTTCAACCCGCGCTTCGGACTCATCCATAAGGCGCGCGTGGTTGTACGCACGTATGTGCACGCGACTCCCCCAGCGGCAGGCAAGCGTTCTTTAAGACGTTACGTCTTGAGTGTCGACCTGCGTGCGAGGGGACGCAAGCGGATCGCGCTAAGTTGAACCGTGGCGATAACCTGGGCCTATAGCGCGGCAGGCCTGCGATCAGCAATTCGGGCTCGGGCGGCCGTGCCTGTCGTCCGGGCGGCGGATTAGCAAATCGGACGCGTGGCGTCCGTACTTGTTTATTTCGCATCTCCGCGCTCGGGGAGTGAACCCAAATAAAATCGCCCCGCGTCTCCTAGGTTCGGAAGAAGCCGCGCTCTGAAACGCCTGATCCTCAGGTCGTGCGGCACGACCTTTAGGGCCCCTTGCTTCTCAAGAATCTCGGTGGCTCACGACGTCTCGATCCACCGCGGGGATGTCACGGCGAAGGTTGCAACGTTGCCGCTTGCCACGCGCTTAGCGAGTTCCTCGACGAACACGCGTTCACCCTCGTGATCGAATAAGGCCCCGAAGCATTGTACGAACGGACCCTGAGAGGCCGCCGCCGGCTGAAGGCCCGCGCGCCCCTTCTCACGGCTGGGTGTGAGTTCCACGCGGTCGGCCGGAAACCCGTCAGTCACAAGCTCGGTGCGCACGCTCTCCGCGTCGCGTCGGTGGGAGGAATCCCACCTCAAGAGAAAATAGAGCGACCCTGTACTTGGACTTGACGGACGACTGCACGGTCGTCTCGAGGTCCCAGTCGGTGAAGGGAGAGCCTGGGGCGCGATATGGCGCCATAGCAGTGATGTAGGCGGGTTCCTGCTGTCTAATTGGCTCGCTCAAACCTCTCCAGGCTCGCACACTGATCGCCTGCCTCTGTGAATAAGGGTCGATATGAGCAGGCTATTACGTGACGGCACTCTGCGAGCTCTGGCCGTGCAAACAAGTTGCCCCGATGGAGCTGGTCGAAGACCTCTACGACCAAGAGCTGGCGAAGTTACAAGCCACCTCAAGCGTCAAGAGGTTTATCGAAGCGATCGCTGGCCGACGAGTCAAGCACCGGTGTTGGCGACTGTCTTTCCATCTGGCGAGGAAATTATGGGGTGACCGGTTTGACGCTGCGTGCGCTGAAAGACAGTGTGCGCCGCTTGTGCGGCCTCTCAACTTCCGTGTTATGCATGGGGAGGTGACTTCCATGCTCATTGAACCCTTGGCTTCGCAGGACGTTCCTGTGTCAAGCCGAAAGACCCTGTATCCGCCGCCGTTCGCCTCCAGAGTTGCGGGCCGCGTTAGGCAGCGCCTCGGCGATCACTTCGGCCTTACCAACTTCGGCGTCAACCTCACAGAGCTGGCTCCCGGATGTTTATCGGCCTTGTTGCACCACCACACGAAGCAGGATGAGTTCGTCTACATCGTCTCGGGGTCGCCCACGCTGATTCTTGGCGACGGCGAGTTTCAGCTTCGTGCAGGCGATTGTTGTGGCTTCAGAGCCGGTACAGGAGTCGGACATCAGCTTGCGAATAGATCCAACGTGCCGGTTCTATATCTTGAGATTGGCGACCGCACAGCCGGCGACTACGTCACGTATCCGCAGGACGACCTGGCGTTTACCCAACGTTCCGACGGTTCGTGGGATCTAACGCACAAGGACGGCATGCCATACTGAACGCGCCGCATAACAAAGCCGTCTAGGCGTCGCTCCTGCTTCCGCTCTGGTCAATCTGACGCGCCATAGCGCCGCGCCAGCGCGTCAGCGAATACCGTCAGGTCTGCCCGCGGCTGGCGCACGTGCCGCCGCGGCGGCGGCTTACAGACCTGCGCGCCGCGAGTGTCGGAGGATTCCTAGGCGAGGCAGGGACGAAATGGCGCAGATCTCTCAACTCAAGGGGGTAACCGCTGGGGTAACCGCTCCGCTGGTGGTGATGCTGACAACCGCCGCGTTCGGATCGCTCGCGAGCGCCCCGCTCCTGAGCGTCGCGGCCGATGTCGTCACGCCGCGTGCCGATCCCAAGCCGCAACCTGACCTCTCCGGCCGAGAGCGCACCGGCGTCGCTTCGTTCTATGCCGACCGCTTCGCGGGAAGAAAGATGGCCGACGGCAACAAAATGGACCCGCAGTGTAATAATGCCGCGAGCCGCACGCTGCCGCTAGGCACCGTGGCGAAGGTGACCAACCTTGCCACGCGCAAGAGCGCGGTGGTTACCATCCAGGATCGCGGACCATATGTGCACGGGCGAATCGTGGACCTCTCCCCCTCCACGGCACGCAAGATTGGCATCACGCCCAAGATCGGGATCGCCAAAGTCCGCGTAACTCCCATTGTCGTGCCGTTACCGGATGGGCGCATCAAACTCGCCGGCGCGGCGCCGAATCCGCAGCCGTGCCGCTCGGCTTCCGCAGGCAGCGCTGCGGGCACGACGATGACGCGCGGCGGCGCGTAGCACTGCAGCCTGCCGACTCTGCGGGGAGGCCCGTTACCCCCACTAGTCGTCTGGGAGTAAGTGTGCGTCGGACTCTCGTTGTAGTCGGCGAGAATTGGACCGTCGTCTCCCGTGGCGCCACGTTCTATGGTGCAAATGACATAGGAGGTCTTGCCGCTGTAGCGGCGCCGATCACGATCAAGCTCGGCGGCGTGGCGGGAACCGGCAGGATCCGTCAAGTTCCAAACAACTGCTGCCTGTAACCTTCGCACAGTTGTTTTGCGCGGCCTAAAGGATTGCAGGTGCCCATAGCCGGCGGTTCCGCCGACACTGCAGGAAAGCGCTCGAGCTTGCGCTGCGCGCTGATCGTGTTTGCCGGCGCTGGGTTGCACCTGTCGGCCGCGCCGGCCGCCGATCCCCAGCCCTACCATGTGGAGGTTGCACCGACCGCGAACGCAGCGCTGGATGCGGCACTCAGGTCGACGTCGCAGCTGCAGGCCCTGCGCGCTTCGGCTCCGGTGAATCCCTTCGGCCTGATCGCCCGCGCCAGGGCCGACGTCGATCGCCTCAGGACAGTCCTCGAGAGCTTCGGCTACTACCAGAGTCAGGTCTCGATCACGATCAACGGTCTGGCGCTTGATGCACCGGGCCTCGGCGACACTCTGATCGCGCTGGCACAGGGGAAGGAGGCGCTCTGCAAGGTCGCGTTCACGCTGGGACCGCTCTATCACCTCGGCACCATCGGTCTCGACGGCTCCATTCCGGACTCGGCGCGCGGCAGCCTCGCGCTCTCACAGGGCGCCCCGGCGATCGCCTCCGATGTACTGGCAGCAGGTGCGCGCCTGCTGACCGTGCTCGAGAATCAGGGCTATGCCTTCGCGAAGGTCGACCCGCCCGTGGCCCGTGAGGATCCGGATAAGCACGTGCTCAACCTCAGCTTTCACGTTGTGAGCGGGCCGCGTGTTCAGATTGGCGAGATACGGTTCGAAGGCCTCAAACGCACGCACGAAAGGCTGGTGCGCAGGCGGCTGCTGCTGCACGCCGGACAACCCTACAGCGCGATCGCGGTCGAGGAGGCGCGCAAGGATCTGCTGACACTTGGAGTGTTCGCTGGCGTCAGTGTTCGGCTGGGCGATGCGCCGGACACCCAGGGGCGCGTGCCGATCACGTTTCAGATGAGCGAGCGGCCGCGGCATGCCGTCAGCGTCAACGCGGGCTATTCCAGCGATCTCGGCGGCAGCGCTGGCCTGACCTGGAGCGATCGCAACGTGCGCGGCAACGGCGAGCAGCTTAATCTGTCCGCTACCGTGATCAACTTGGGCGGCACGGCCAGCACCGGCATCGGCTATGACACGAGCGCCAAGTACATCATCTCGGAGTTTGCGCATCGCGACCAATCGCTGCAGTTCGCCGTGGGTGCCATCAAGCAGTCGCTGCAGGCATACGATCAGACGGCGGAAACCTCGGGCGTGACGTTGAGTCGCAAAATATCCAGTATGTGGACCGCGAGCATCGGAACCTCCGCCGTACATGAGACCATTGAGCAGGAAGGCACGACGCAGGTCTACACGCTGTTTGCGCTGCCGCTCGGCGTGCGTTATGACTCGACCGATCTTCCCTCACCGCTGATCGATCCGACCCATGGTCTGCGCGCCTCAGTCAGCGTCGCTCCGACCCTGTCGCGCGGCCAGCCGAACGCGACTTTCTTCGTCACGCAGGCAAGTGTCGCCCAGTACCTCGATTTTTACCGCCTGCTCGGCAGCGCGCCGGGGCGCAGCGTGCTCGCGTTGCGCGCGCTCGCTGGAAGCGCGCTGGGCGCAAAGCAACTCGAAGAAACCATCGAGGTAAACGGCGCAAGGGTCGCCGAAACCGTCCCTGATCTGCCCCCGGATCAGCGCTTCTATGCCGGCGGCAGCGGCACGGTGCGCGGCTACCGCTATCAGTCGGTCGGCCCCCAGTTCCCCGACGGCAATCCGATCGGCGGCACGGCGATGGCCGCGGCTAACGCCGAGTTCCGACAGCGTATCGGCACGAACTTCGGGGCCGCGGCGTTCGCCGACGCCGGCGAAGTGACCGAGAGCCTGTCGGACGTGTCGCGCACCAGACATTGCAGTTCTGCAACGACCGCAGAGGGAACGCCCGCCTGCTGGGCGGTGGGCGTCGGCGCCGGGGCGCGCTACTACACACCGATTGGTCCGCTGCGACTGGATTTTGCAGTGCCGACCTCCCGTCGCAGCAACGACGACAAGTTCGAGATCTACATCGGCCTCGGGCAGGCCTTCTGATGCGCCGCGCCGTGCGCATCACCGCCTGGAGCGTCGGCGCCGTGCTGCTGCTCGTCGCAGCCCTGGTCGGCACCGTGCTGATCGTGGGCAACACCGCGCGCGGGCGCTCGCTGCTCGAGCAGACGACCGCGCGGCTGACGGATGGCCATGTGCGGCTCGCGAGCCTTGCGGGTTCCCTCCCCGCAGCCGTCGAGCTGGGACAGCTGCAGCTCAGCGACGCGCGCGGCGTCTGGCTCACCGCGCAGCGCATCTCGCTGCGCTGGTCCCCATCGGCGCTTCTGACACGGCACGTAAGAATCGAGAGCCTGAGCGTGGGGCGACTGGACATCGAGCGGCGGCCCGCCACCCGGCCGGCGCAACCCAGCAGTACAGGCGTAAGTCTGCCGCGCATCGACGTTCAGCGGCTCTCGATCGGTACATTGCAGCTTGGGGCGGGGCTCACCGGAGCGCCTGCCTCGCTCTCCGTTCAGGGCAGCCTGCATTTCACCTCGCTCGAAGACGCGGCGGCCGCCGTCGTTGCGCGCCGCACCGATGGCGATGGCGCCTACCAGCTCAGATTGAGCTTCGATAGTGCACGCATAGATGCCACCGTGAAGCTCGAAGAGCCTGCGCACGGCCCGCTCGCCAATCTGCTCCACTACCCGGACCTGGGCGCGTTGTCGGTCACGGCGAGCCTTAGCGGGCCACGCGCCGCGGAGCACCTGCAACTCACGGCGGGGGCGGGAGAGCTGCACGCGGCAGCCCAGGGCAGCATCGATCTCATCGCGAAGTCGGCGAACCTCGCCTATAGCCTCGACGCGTCCGCGATGACACCGCGCACCGGACTCTCCTGGCAGCGCATCGCACTGCAGGGGCACTGGCGGGGCGCCGTTACTGCACCGCAGGCGGACGGGCGAGTCGAGATCGAAGCACTGCAAATCCCCGGCGGTGCGGCGCTCGCTGCACTCGAAGCAAATCTGAACGCCGACCGTGGAGCGCTCGCGGTACACGCAACTGCCGCGGGCCTGGTGCTTCCCGGGCCACGGCCGCGACTGCTGGCGGATTCTGCGCTTCGCGTGGATGCCAACGTGCAGCTGAACGCACCGACGCGCCCGCTGCAACTGACCGCGAATCATCGGCTGTTCGCGCTGCAGCTGAGCGCCGTCACGACCGGAGCGCAGAGTGCGACATTCGATCTGCGCCTGCCGGACCTCGCGCCGCTCGCCGCGCTTGCCGGACAGAGCCTGCGCGGCAGGAGTGAGCTGCAGGGAACTCTCAAGGAAAGCTCCGCGGCGACTCAGCTCGATCTGCAGGCGAACACCGAGCTGGTGGGCGGGCCGACGCCCCTGTCCACGATACTGGCAGGCGCCTCACGGCTGCAGCTCACCGGCGTGCTGACGGATCGAACCGTCGAGCTGCAGCGCCTGGCGCTCAACGGCCGGGCGCTGTCCGTGTCCGTCAGCGGCAGCGCCGAACGCGGACTCACGGCGGCCGCGGGGCAATCGCTGCACGCGCGCTATGAAGCCGAGCTCGCGAATCTCGCCGTGCTCTCACCGACGCTTGCGGGTACTTTGAAGCTCAGCGGTGAAGTCGCAGGCCCCATCCGCGCGCTGACGACCCAGTTGCAATTGACGTCAAGTGTGTCGGTGCGTGGCTCGCCCCGCGAGACGATCGCGGCGAGTATCCAGGCACATGGCCTGCCATCGCGAGTGAGCGCAACATTGCAGGCGCAGGGGCGCTTCGCCGGTGCGCCGCTGCAGCTCGCGGCGTCGCTCGAGCGCGACGCCGGCGATGCGTTTCACCTGGTGGTGCAGCGCTCGCAGTGGAAGAGCGCCAGTCTCGAAGGTGACCTGACAACCGGCGCGAACCTGGCACCCGTACACGGTGGCCTGCGCCTGCGTGTGGAGCAGCTGGCGGATCTGCGGCCGCTGCTTGGCAGTCCCCTTGCGGGCAGCGTCGCCGGGGATCTCACGCTGCGGTCCGTCGGCGGCCGCACCTATGCACAGGCGCAGCTCGATGCTCAGAATATCGTCGCGGGCGGGGCCTCCGCCACCGCACGGCTGACAGCCTCGGGGGCGACCGACGCCCTCGCGTTGCAACTCGCCGTGCAATCAACCGACGTAGGCGGTGAGCCGGCGAGCCTCGACAGCCGCGCACAGTTCAACCTCGTCGCTCGCGAGCTCAGCCTGCAGCAGGCGCAACTGCACTATCACGGCCAGTCAGTTCAGCTGCTGTCACCCGCACTACTGAGCTTCGCCTCAGGACTTGCCATCCGTAAACTGAGGCTCGGCGCGCAGCGCGCCACGATGGAGCTCGACGGGCGCATCTCGCCGGACCTCGACCTCCGTGCATCGGTCCATCAGGTCGATGCCGCTCTCGTGAACGCCTTCGCTCCCAATCTGCTCGCCCGGGGCACGCTCGAGGCGGACGCACGGCTGACGGGAACTTCCTCCGCACCCGCAGGTCTCGTGTCGCTTAAGGCGACAGGTCTGCGCCTCGCCAACAGCACGGCGCGCGACCTGGCGGCCCTCGACGTACAGGCGAGCGCGCACCTAACAGCAGACGGTGCGCAGCTCGATGCACACCTGAGCGCAGGCCACTCATCGCAGCTGGCGCTTACCGGCATGGCGCCGCTTCGCACCAGCGGCGCCCTGAACCTCAAGCTCACGGGCAGGCTCGATGCGGCCGTGGTGAATCCACTGCTGGAGGCGCGCGGTGAGCGGGCCGCGGGCACGCTTGCGCTCAATGCCACCGTGAGCGGCGCGCCACGCTCGCCCGAAATCGCAGGCACCATCGACGTGGCGCACGGAGATCTGCGCGACTACACCCAAGGAGCGCACCTGTCCGACATCACCGGGCACCTGGTCGCAAGTCAGGGCGTCCTGAGGATCGCGAGTCTGAGCGCACGTGCAGCGCCGGGTGAGCTGTCGATGACGGGCACGATCGGAGTGCTGCAGCCGAAGCTGCCGCTCGATCTGCAGCTGACCGTGAAGAACGCCCAGCCCATCGCGAGCGATCTCCTCACCTCGAATCTGAGCGGCGCGCTCAAGGTGCACGGCACGCTGCGCGAGCGAATCGAGGTGTCCGGCAGGATCGATCTGAATCGCACCGTCATCGGCATTCCGAACGCCCTGCCCCCCGACGTCGCGGTACTCGACGTGCGCCGACCGGGGCAGTCACTACCCCCACCGCCCGAGCACACGCTCGTGATTCGCCTCGATCTCGCGCTGCACGCCCCACGGGAAATTCTGGTCCAGGGTCGTGGGCTCAACGCCGAGCTCGGTGGCGATCTGCACATCGGCGGGACGACCGCCAGCCCTCAGGTCAGCGGCGGCTTCGACCTTATCCGCGGCACCTTCACGCTCGCCAGCACCCAGCTGACTTTCACCAAGGGCACAGTGAGCTTCAACGGCGCCGGGCGCAAACAGAAGATCGACCCGGCACTCGACTTCACCGCACAATCGAACGACGGTGTCGCGACCCTGCATGTCACAGGACTGGCCGATGCCCCGCAGTTCGAACTCAGTAGCAGCCCGCCCCTGCCGCAGGATGAGCTGCTCGCGCGACTGCTCTTCGGCGAGAGCGCCTCGCAGCTGACGGCGCTGCAGCTCGCGCAGATCGGCGCCGCGCTCGCTACGCTCGGCGGCGTCGGCGGCAGCGGACCGAACCCGCTCGCCAGGGTGCAGAAGGCCTTAGGCCTCGACCGACTCTCGGTGGGCGGCGCCACCGCGCCGGGCGCGCCCCCCGGCGCACAGAGCACCGGCGCGAGTGTGGAGGTCGGCCGCTACGTCTCCAGTCGCGTCTTCGTCGGTGCGAAGGAGAGCACCACCGGTTTCAGCCAGGAGGAGGTCGACGTCGATCTCTCCAAGCACCTGAAGTTGCAGACCCGACTGGGCAATGGCACGGCGACCACCCAGGGCACGACCCCGGAAAATGATCCGGGCAGCAGCGTCGCGCTGGCGTATCAGTTCGAGTACTGACCGAGCGCGCGGCGCAAACATGAATTTATCCCAGACGCGAAATGCGTCACCCGGGACGCCATCGACAACAAGGCATTCCTCGCAACCGGCGGCAAACTGAAATGCGCAGGCGGCTCTCGAGGCCGCGCAGCAGGAGGTCCCGGGGCCCTTTCAGGACGCCGCGCTGGCGCTTGCACGGCAGATCGGCGGCGACCGGACCCGCCGCCGATGCGGCGCTCAGGACGCTGATTGATAGGGATGCGAACAGTTCCGCTTACCTGATCGCCGAGATCTACGCGCTGCGCAACGATGCAAAGGCGATCTTCGAGTGGCTCGATCGGGCCTGGAGCAACCGCGATCCGGGGATTTTGAACCTCCACTTCGACCCCTTCATCCTACGCTTCAGGGATGATCCGCGCTTTGCAGCTTTCTGCCGCAAGGTCGGGCTGTCTGTGCCAGGGGAGACTTCTTCCAGGCGCAAATCCACCTAGCGTGGTGGTTCGGCGAGCGTCCGCTAGTCGCAATCTGAACGGCGGGTTTTGGATATCGCAAGAGGCAGCAACGGGTCAGGTGCAGTCGTCACCGGGAAACTAGAGCGATCGGTTGCCGATAGGCAGGTCCCGGCCAGGACTTGCCACTCATCGACAGTCCGTACGTTTCCCGAGAGCGGACTTTGGAATGACTGCAATCAGGCAATGCCTCCCGTGAACGCGTTAGCGGGCATTTAGTTCGGAAACGTCAACTCCCGCTCGATCGCCTGGAAGCGCGGCTCCTTGCGCAAACAGCGGATGCACCTTCTGCTGCTACTCCTCGGATTATTGGCGCTCGCTATGGTAGTTGTTGTGGTTGCGATCGGAGTAACGCTGCTCGAGAATTAGGGGAGCTGCATGCCAGCAGCGCTGGGGGAGGTCCACCATGATAAAGTCGTCCACTGCGCCGTACGCCGTCCTGCTTCTGCGCGTAAGTCTCGGCGTCATGTTCCTCGCGCACGTCGCACTCAAGATCTTTGTGTTCACTGTTCCGGGTTTCGTTGGGTATTTCGCATCCCTCGGATTACCAGCGATTGTGGCCTACGGCACTATCGCACTTGAACTGTTCGGCGGAATCGCACTCATTCTCGGGATCTATGTCTCGTGGGTAGCGCTGCCGTTGGCGATCGAAGTGCTTGGCACGATCGTTCTTGTGCATGGTGCCAACGGCTGGCTGTTCACGAACAAAGGCGGCGGCTGGGAATTTCCGGCGTTCTGGACTGTGGGTCTCATCGTATTGTATTTGCTTGGTGATGGCGCGCTCGCGTTCAGACCTGCACAACGAGATGGACCATGAGAGACGTAGGCTGACCTTCCCGAGGAGTCGCCGCCTCGCAGCTCGCTCTGGTCGAACCAAACTCTCGATACTCGCCGCCTGAAGGGCCGCGCAGATGCGCTGTGCCGCATCGGCATCCTGCGAGGTGTAGCTGAGGAAGACAGCCCCCCGGTCTGCGCGCCGACGCGGTTCAGTGAGTCCACCCCCATCCCGGCCCCTCTTTTTGTCTTATGCCGGGCCGAGAATGTCGAGCGACTAGCCGCCCGTAAGCGGTCATTCATCGGGTCAGTTTCCGATTTGGAACTACTTGACCTGGTTCAAACCGCCGTCGGCAAACAACTCCACCCCCGTGATGTAGCTGCTTTCATCGCTGGCCAGGAAGAGAACTGTATTCGCAATTTCCTCCGGCCTTCCGACGCGACCGAGTGGAATGGTAGTCGCCATCTGATCGGCGAACTGGCTCACTTGCTCGGCCGTCATGCCAAGGCTGGTGTTATAGCCTTCCGTTGGAACCACGCCTGGGCTGATGACGTTCACGCGAATACGGCGACCTTTCAAGTCCGAGGTCCAGCCTCGGGCGAATGACCTGATTGCTGCTTTCGAGGCTCCGTAGACACTGAAGGCCGCCATCCCATCCGAGGCCGCCGTTGAGGCGGCTAGAATGATCGAAGACCCGTCCTTCAACAAGGGAAGTGCCTTCTGAACCGTGAAAATGGTGCCCTTTACGTTCACATCAAAGGTCTTGCTGATTTGTTCTTCTGTAATCTCGCCGAGCGGTGCAAAGGAGCCGATGCCGGCGTTGGCGAACAGAACGTCCAGCGTTCCTCGCTCTCTCTTGATCTGGGCATACAAGGCGTCGAGGTCCTCGACACTAGAAATGTCACCTTGTACGCCGACGACATTGCTGCCGATCTTGCCGACGGCCGCATCCAGTTCCGCCTTGCGGCGCCCCGTGATGTACACGGTCGCCCCTTCCTCCACGAAACGCTTCGCCGTGGCGAATCCCAGTCCGCTGGTACCACCAGTGATCAGCGCCACTTTTTCGTTGAGTCTCTTCGTTGCCATGGTAAGTTCTCCTATATGTTACCCGTACAGTAACAATTCAAACCAAAAAAAAGGCTATCGCTTCTTCTTGATATCATTCAAGAGGTCGGCCACTGTGATCTGACTTAGAGACTCCTGCACCGCCCGGGTCGTCCTGCCCAAAACCGTCCCAAGCGAAGACTTAATCCCGCAACTGACCGTACACGACCTCTGAACGGGATAATCGTGAATCGCAAACGGCCCAGAACCCTCGACCGCCTGAAAAATCTCTAACAGCGAAATCGAATCCGGGCTCTTCGCCAACGCACAGAAACCTGACTTTCCCTTCGCAGTCCGTACCAGGTTGGACCTAGAGAGCTTCGCGAGTACACGGCGCACAAAGCTTGCCGACGTATTCACGCTTCCCGCCAGCTCTTTTGACGTGCACCTATGGCCCGAACTCGCAGCCAGACCCGTCATCATGTGTACTGCAATGGAGAACTGAATGTTCGTTGACGTCATAATGTTACTATACTGGTCGCAATTAAGAACGTCAAACAGGATCTTCCAGGAAGCGGTGGCTGCTGACTGACTGGTGAGGCTCAGGACCGGTCATAGACCGCGAATCAGAGGGCGTCGCCGACCTAGAGTCCGCTCTCGGCCCATGAACGGACCTCCAGTTCACCTCCCGAAATTTCCGGATAGCGGTCGTTCCCACGAGTGCTCTACCATCGATGCCATGGCTAAATGGCTAACCCTTGAGCAAGGTCTTAAGGCCGCTGGTCTACGTATCGCGCCAGTTTCAAACGGTATTCCTTCTCCGTGGTCGGAACTCTGTCGAGCGCTCTTCCGCGTCAAGCGAATTCCATTCGCGCTGATTGATGCTCGCGATCCAAAGCGGGGGCTCGCAGACCTGAAGGCGGCCACCGGGCATGAGACGTTACCCGTGCTGTTTTCGGATTCTGAGCGCCCACTGGCAAGCTGGCTCGATCAAATCCTATTTGCCGAGCGAATGACAAGCGCACCGAGGCTCCTACCAAGTCATCCCCGAGACAGGGCCGCCGTCATTGGTTTCCTCGCTGAACTGTGTGCAGAAGATGGCTTTGGGTGGAATCGCCGACTCCTGATTGTCGAAAGACTGTTGACCGAACCTCGGTATGGTGAACGCGAACGAGGAATAGGACGCTATTTGGCCGACAAGTATGGATATTCGCGTGTAACCAACTCAACCGCCCAAAGACGATGCGAAGACATTGTTGCGGCGTTCGTTGAGCGACATTCTGCGGGCGGAGGGTTTCTATATGGCGATACCCTGACCGCGTTAGATCTTGGCTGGGCGGCGTTTGCAGCGCTCGTCCAGCCACTGCCCGAGGAAGTATGTCCGATGAACGAACTCTGGCGCGATCTCTATACCTGGACTCCTCAACAAAGCTCGCCAGAGTCAGTCGGTGCGCTACTGAGTCACCGTGAGCGCATCTATCGAGAGTGCATCGGCCTCCCTGTGGACGTGCGAT
>Ga0210398_10002620_pt1 | contig 17484 bp, 16 predicted proteins | sample IncBWC4OmetaG_FD_161047 | JGI IMG/M metagenome (GOLD analysis project Ga0210398, IMG submission 161047) | Forest soil microbial communities from Barre Woods Harvard Forest LTER site, Petersham, Massachusetts, United States - Inc-BW-C-4-O | ecosystem: Environmental > Terrestrial > Soil >... | reverse complement strand
GCTATTCTGCCGGGGCAATCTATCCGTACACGTTTGAAGCCGCCCCTTGTCGCTTTCAGTTTTTGCCACTCTATCAGCCGGTCCCATACCTCTGTCAGGGCCACGTTGCCAACCGGTACAAGTTGGACGGTTCCGGGCTCACGACGTAAACCATCCCCATGCTTAGAGTTCGGGAGCGTGATTACGCGGACAACCTCGCCCGCCCGTTGGAAAATCTTCAGGGACCGGGCACGTAGGATTTCCTCCGCTTCATCCACCGCCAGAGGGTATTCGCCAGGCTTCAGGGTGATGAACGGCCTCCATTCTTCCGCGTGATCAATCAAGCTAAGCAGCGCGTCACCGCCGTGGGCCGCGATAAAGTCATCGGGCCCATTGACGGTTGGCTCTTGCGGAAGGCTCGCGAGACAAACCCTCGCGCCACGCTTCTCTAGTTCCACCGCCAAGGCTTGCCGAGCCGCCGCAACGTCGGGGTTGGTCGCCACATTCGAGTCAGGGACGATGACTGCCCGACGGCCACCCCATGAGATCCGATCCAGGTCGGGCAACGGGCCGCGAACTTCCTTGTGCTCGCCGTTCGGGCCACCCTCGATGCCGGTCTTGCCCCGCCAGCCCCAGCAGCCACCTGTGGCGATGGGGAGTAACGGCCGGCTGTCTCGCCCAGCAAGAGCGGCGAGGGCAAGGGCTGATTTTTCAGCTTCGACCACGACAACGGGCACACTCACGTCAGCCAGCAACTTCCCGGCGTTTGGCGGGAAATACAAGTGCCGGTTGTCTCCCCAGGCGGACAGGTACTTGTTTTCGGGTTTGCCGTCCGAGTCGGTTTCAGGATTATCCCGCCGCAGCCTTGCAGTCCACCGGGCCCCGCCCATGGGATCGAGGTAAGGGAAAACAATTCCAGCCTTATTGCCGTCAAAACGTATCCCGTATGAGTCGAGCGCTTCGACATCCGTCACTCGGCGAACGCACGCCTCGGCTAACAGGAAGGGCTCGATACCAAATCGAGCAAACATCTTGAGGTCCGATTCGCTCAGAGCCTGCGGCGCCGTGTTACCGGTCATCGCCCCCCCTTTCTGCCCCTCGATTTCAGACGCGCAGCGCACCAAGGTTGTACCTCACCGGACGAAGGCCCGCCCGGACCCCACAGCGGGCGGCCGGCATGCGCAGGCCGGTAGCGATGCGCGAACGGGGAAAGGTCCAGTCGCGTGGACACTCGTCGTCCGATTGAAGGGGACCCTTCGGAAGGGGGCTTAGGTTCGCTCTGGTGTTTTGCGTTCAGGCAGACGACGCAACACGGCGCGTGGCCGTGATGGAAGTCGTCAAATTGAGGCTCGTCCTCATGACAATTAGGAATGTAACACCCTACGCGCCGATACGGCAAGCCCTCGTGCTTCAGCGCTCCCGTCTCACTGCCCACCGCGTACCCCCACCTGCTCTTCGACCCACGTCCGCAGCACATCCAAGTCATACCTCACCAAGCGCACGCCCACACGAACCCACGGCGGGCCACCGCCATGCGCTCGCCAGTAACGCAGGCAAGCGCGCGAAACACAGAGGATGCCTGCAGCGCGGCACTCGTCCAGCAATTGGAAACCGGCTTGGCCTCCGTTCGATTCCATTGTTTTGTTTTAGCGCATGAAGGGGGGAAGAGACGGGGGTAGGAGCGCGGTATTTTCGAGGTATTGCGTGTATTTTCAGGCGGGCGGCAATCCAGCTCAGAGGTTCAAACGGACAAACCCCCGCCTGGGTCGCGCTACGAGCGCCTTCAGCGCGCCGGGTTGGCTCCGGAAGGAATCGCGCAGCCGGCTCGATATTGTTCCGATCTCTGCCATAACCGAATCCGTGGACAACTCCGGCCTGCCCGAGATGTAGGCGTGGTGCAGCCGCTGTATGATCTGCGCTTGGCGGGACGTGAGAAAGAATTCCTGCTCCGCCAACCGCACCCACCTGTAGTCATCGGAGTGCTCGAACCCCTTCGCTGCGGGCTTGGCTCGCCCCCCGGACTTCTTCCGCGGGCGAGATTGAGATTTCCGTGCCGCGAGCTGTTTTACCCTCTTTCCGTTCAGGCGCGGTCGCCGGGAATTTCTTTGCTTCCATTCGAGCCCCTTGGCTTCGATTTCGATTCTGTTTTGCCACTCTTGCTTGAGCCTTGAGGCGTCCTGAATAACGTCATCAGCCCACAGGGCGACCTCATCCTCGGCATGACTCCTGAAGGCCGGGTGGCTGAGAGTTTGCTTCACATTCGCTATTCCCTTATCGAGGGACGGCAGAAGGGCTCGGGCAAAAATGGCTCTTACGAACGAGGCGGTTCTCGCCTTCTCTTGGTGCTGTTCCCAAACCTCACAGTAAATTTGAAAATACCGATTGATCGATTCCTTCGTCCTCTCCACGCAAAGCTTTGCAACCTCTAAGGGGAAGCGGTACGCAGGTTCTGGCCTAGTCACGTTCGGGTAAATCTGATCCTGGAGACTCGCATACTTCTGGTCCAATTCGTCTTCGAGACGATCCACTATCAGCTTCACAAAGTCACGGTCAATCTTCCCCCAAATCCCTTCTTCGGACTGCGTCTGCCCGCCGTGAGCGCGCTGAGAGGTCGGGGCCGAGGTCTTCCGCACTTCTCCGGCGAGCTTCGTCCATTCGTCGGCCCTTGCTATTTCCTGTTTAAGCTGGAACCTCTCCGACTCGTGCTCGCAGTTCGCGACCAAGAGGTAATGAAGGAGTTCGCTCATTCGGGAAAGAGCCACGCTCGAACTGCTTAGGATTCCGCCCCGCACCGCCGTGCAAAGGTGCGGCGTCAGCTCGGAAACGACGTACTTGCATAGATCGAGGGTCTGGGTCTGCGCCGGAAACTTCCGGATCGCCTGCCCGATAACCACTGTGGTCAGGGGTATCAGATCGCTAGGGTAGTAGGGAGGGAAATCCAACAGCGCTTGAGTAGACTTCGGGCTAAACATCCCAGAACTCGCTATCTCACGGGGCGGCGGTGGAACCCTACCGGTGCGACGTATGGGCGGCCGAGCCTTCTTGCCGTCCATCGCTTCAGTGATCCCTTGGCGGGATAAGAGCCAACCGGCACCGGCTTTTCGCCCCGCCGAGCTGGGCGGCCACGATAACACGTGACCCATTGGCTCCGCACACGCTAATGCAAGTCTCGACGGTCTCTGCTCCTCGCATACCGCGTGCTGGCAGAACTAAGGACGGGCCCCCCCCCCGGCCTGCCGCAGCAACATGGCACTGGTCCAGCACAACCCCGGCGGTAGTGCGTTCCGCCTGAATCTGGCGGACCGAGTTTGGCATGAAACGTGCGCCATTGACAGCGGGCGGTATGTGGTATACTACCGTTCGCCGGGGGAGGTGTCCGATGAAACTTCCAGCGCGTTGCGCTGCGGTGTTTGCCGTCGTGCTGGTACTTGCTTCCGGAGCGGTAACGTCCGCACAAGACAGTCCCGCTGAACAGCCCTCGACATTTGTCGCACAGACCGCCTCAACCGCAACGGTGCGACTTGCTGGGCCGAATGAGATCATAGCTATTGACGGCCAGTTGATTCCGGTTTCGGATTTGATTGCGCTGTTGTCTTTAGATAGCTCAGAGGCACAGAATCCCCATATCCAGGGGACCCGTAATCGTGGAATATCTGAGCAAATTGGGCGACAGCAGCAGTCAAGTCAAGATTGTTCTGAGGCGCGTTCTGGAACGCTCCCATGCGTGAAAGCTGAGCCAAGAAATCAAGCTGAGCAGACCACGCGCCAGCCGCAGTTACCACAGCAATAACACGGTTATCATCGTCAATGACCGCTGCGCCTGAGATGCCAGGGGAGATTGGCATTTGAACGCGAAGAACATCATTCGTAGCGAGGACAGCCTTTCCGTCATTCGTCTTGCCCACAGGAAGCTCGCTCTTTAGGCGGGCACTTATAATGCCGCTGTACATCGTTAGTGACCCGAACGCGAGACTTGGAAATCCCAAGGTAATGATGTGCTGTCCGGGTCTCGCCAGCGCGTCGTTGCCCATCTCCAACCAGCATGGCGGAACCGTTCTTGTCTTTATCCGGGCCACATCAGCTCCCCAAGCGTCGCCATTAACTTCGAGGTCGGCCTTCGGTACTGAGAACGACTTCCCCTGATCGTTCCTCACCTCAAATGCGGGCGGTCCGGTCATGGTTACAGTCATGCCGGTCCCGGAGCTATTCCACGACCGGTCTCCGAGGACGTGCGAAGCGGTCACAACGTCTCCGTCTGAGCTGGTGTAAAAACCCGTCCCATAGCGGTTGCCGACGACCACCAGAACCATTGCGCAGCTCAGTGAGCGGTAGCGTTGCTCAAGATCATCAGAGTCTCGATGGGATGAAATGAGATGGTGGAATCGAGACTCGCGCTTCGGAGCCGGGACTTGGGCAAATGCGCTCCAAGTCCAGCACAGCGCAAGAGCGCAAAAAGTTGCCCGCGACGTGTTCATGTATAGCACAAAGTTTCTCGCGTCTACACGCTCAATCAAAAGACCGCGATTTCGTCAGGATTGCCCGCCGCTCGCGGTCGAGCAGGCCATTTAGACGGGCACCCCACTAGGGGCTCCAGGCGACGCCAAGAACAACTCGCTCTGCCGCCCTAGCCTAGGATGCCTCGGCCCTCAAGGCAAGGGCCGGCAACGCTCTTGGCGCCCAGGGAGCTCGCGCCTCGGCAGAGAAAGCCCATAGCCAGCAAAAGCCGCACTAATTAACTCGATGGGGAAGCCGTTGAGTCGGGTCCTTCTTCGGTGCTAGCGGGCTTAGGCTTCCCCTCATCTTTCCGCTTCGGGCGAGGCTTCGGCACGAAGTGATAAACCGGGAGGGTGTACGGTGGATAACCCATCCTTGCCGTTAAGCTGTAAAGCAGCTCGCGCACGAATGGCCAGGAGTGGAGCACTCCACTCGCGAAGGAGAATTCAGAGACGTCCCCTTCCTCCAGCGGCTCCGCACCGGCGATCTCATAATCCATGAGGTATTTCATCGTCGCCTCAGCGACCTGCACCTGGCCGACTCGCGCCGCAAAACGATAACTGCAAGCCACCCGCAGAGTGTTGGCTTCCCGCGACACGACGGAGCAATCGGGCTCCAGGCTCGGCTCAAGCGGTCCAGGAACGGCGTTCTCACATTTGGCGGACACAGCGGCCAAACGGATGCTCTTAAGCTCCGCACGCTTTGAGACGCGCCCGAGCGCGATGAAATCAACGGTTTTTTCCGCCAAGTCCTCGGTCTCCTATGCTTCGACGGGCAGTACTATGCCCATCGATTTCTCGATAGGCATGGTGCTGCCCGCACAAGCGGGCAGTTCGGTTTCATCGCGAACGGGAATGGCGGACTCCTCCTCCCTCCAATGCCACGAAATTGGGACATGGTGGAAGCGAACCTCGCATCCACAGGCAGCCAACGCTCTTGCCATCGTCTTGACGGTCAGATTGTGCCCCCCCCCAAGGATCTGAGAAACGTAAGACCGATTACGGATCATTCTCCGAGCCAATTCAGCCCTAGACACGCCGGACTGAGTGATGGCGTTCTGAATCGTTGACTGCGCCTGAGCCAGAGCGGATTCCTCCAAAATCTCAACGTCGATCTTTTGGTCGAGTCCGCCCAACTTAGTCCAGTGACTCATATGTTCCCTCCAGGAAACTCAAATAAGAATTCTTCCAGCAAATTTTTTGCTCTTGCGACCTCGCGGGCCTCCCTCTCCGTCTTGCCAGCCTTGTCTTTCACCCATCCGTTAAACAAAACGATCTCCAAGTACTCCCCAACAGGGTGGCGATGACAATAAAGCCTGTGGTCGGCTTCCTTGAATTCCCATAAAGGCTTTCCGTTTCCACCGAGTGGGGTGAATCGCTGGTGGTTTTCGTATGCCGACCCTTGTACCGTGAGGGCATTGAACTCCCCATCGAACCTCTTTTGCATGCGTCGCTCGGTTTCTCGCAAAAAATCCGACGCTGGGCAGCGACCGTTGACCCCTCTTTCATATCTGACGATCCGGGCCAAGCCTCCGGACAAATGATCGCGTATGGGCAACGATTGCCTTCCACGTTGGAGATGATCACCTCACTCAGAATACCATAACAAACAGCCCTCGTTCATTTATATAGCAACACCAATATCCCTGAGTCAATAGGGGGTTAGGAAATATTTGGCATTCCGGCGGTCCTACCGCTCTCCGGCCTACCAGCCTGCCCCCCCGCGGGGGATTCGAACCCGCGTCACCGCCGTGAGCCGGGGCTCGGCTGGTTTTGTTGGGTTCGCCTACGCTCACAATCACAAGGGCTTGCGCCGCTCCCGCCTCGGCTCCGCCTTCGTGTGCTTTGACATGCCACACGCTACCGACGCGCTACCGGGTTCGGCTTCCCTCTCCGACCCGCCGGAGAAGGCACGTCCGCCATAAGCTCTTCTCGCCCTTGTCCCGCCATCCCCCTCGCGTTCTAGCGAAATGCCTCCCGGAATCCCGGAATCTAGCATCGCCGCCTCTCCCCTGCTACTATAGGGGCCGCAGGTAGACAGGCTGATGACCCCAATTGCTAGCGACACCGAGGCCGACACGTGCCGGAAGCACGTTCTGCCGAAGCTCTACGCGGCGGGCTGGACTGACGACCAGATCAGCGAGCAGCGGTATTTCACCGACGGCCGTATCGTGATCGCCGGGACCAAGGTCAACCGGCGGCCCCAGAAGCGCGCCGATTACTTGCTCAGATATACCCGCGACTTCGCCCTCGCCGTCGTGGAGGCCAAGGCCTCTTACAAGCTGGCGGCAGACGGGCTTCAACAGGCCAAGGAATACGGCGAGATTCTCGGGCTCAAGTTCGCCTACGCGACCAACGGCCAGGGCATCATCGAGCACGACTTTCTGACGGGCCACGACCGCGAGATTGACGCGTTCCCGTCGCCCGACGAGCTGTGGGGCCGCCTGAGAGCGCAGGAAGGCATCTCGGATGAGATCGCCGCCCGCTTGCTCACGCCGTATTACCATCAGGCCGGCAAGACGCCGCGCTATTACCAAGACATCGCCATCAACCGAGTGGTCCAGGCCATCCTCCAAGGAAAGCAGCGCGTCCTGCTAACCCTCGCGACCGGCACCGGCAAGACCGTTGTCGCGTTTCAGATTTGCTGGAAGCTCTGGAATTCCCGCTGGAATCGCACTGGCGAATATCGCCGCCCCCGAATCCTCTACCTCGCAGACCGCAACGTGCTGGTGGACGTTCCGAAGGACCAGACCTTCGCTCCCCTCGGAGACGCCCGGTGGAAGATCGAGGGCGAGGCCAACAAAGGCCGGGAGATGTATTTCGCGACGTATCAGGCCATCGCCAAGGATGAGCACCGGCCAGGGCTCTATCGGGAATTCCACCCGGACTTCTTTGACCTGATTATCGTGGACGAGTGCCACCGGGGGAGCGCGAACGACGAGAGCAACTGGCACGACATTCTGACCTATTTTGAGCCCGCGTACCAGCTCGGCATGACGGCCACGCCCCTCCGCCAGGACAACCGCGACACCTACCTGTATTTCGGTAATCCGCTTTACACCTACAGTCTCCGCCAAGGCATCGAAGACGGTTTTCTCGCGCCTTACCGCGTGCACCGCATCGTCACCGCCGCCGACGCGGCCGGCTGGCGCCCAAGGAAAGGCGAGCTTGACCGCTACGGCCGGGAAATCCCCGACGGCGAATACGGGACGCGGGACTTCGAGCGCACCCTATCTCTGAAGCCGCGCACCGAGGCGATTGCACGCAACCTCACGGACTTTCTCAAAAAGACCGACCGCTGGGGCAAGACCATCATTTTCTGTGTTGACCAGGAGCACGCCGAGGACATGCGGGCAGCGTTGAACAATCTCAATGCTGACCTCGCGCAGAAGCAGCCCACCTACGTGGTTCGCATTGTGGCCGACGAGGGCAAGATCGGGCGCGGCTATCTTGACCGCTTTATGGAGCTTGAAACCACCGTACCGACGCTCGTCACGACGTCGCAGCTTCTCACGACGGGCGTTGACGTGCCCACGTGCAAGAACATCGTGATTGCCCGCGTCATCAACTCCATGACCGAGTTTAAGCAGATCATCGGTCGGGGCACCCGCGTCCGCGACGATTACGGCAAGTTCTATTTCAACATCCTCGACTACACCGGCAGCGCCACCCGGCTCTTTGCGGACCCGGCTTTCGACGGCGACCCCGCGTTGCTCACCGAGGAGGAAATGACCGGGGCCGGGGAGACCATCGGCGAGCCCGAGGTGATTGAGGAGGAAGATGCCGGCACCATCGTGGACGAGCTTCCGCCGGACATATCGCCGGACGACTCCGGGCAGCCGCCAAGGAAGTATTACGTGAACGGCGGAACGGTGGAGATAGCCGCCCACATCGTGCACGAGCTGGATGCGGACGGCAAACAGCTCCGCGTGGTGAAATTCACGGAATACGCAGCAGAGAAGGTGCGCAGCATGTTCCCATCAGCCGCGGCCCTCCGCTCCAAGTGGACGGACGCTCAGGAACGCGCCGCCATCCTCGCGTCGCTGGAGGAGCACGGCATCTCACTCCGAGAACTATTGGAAGCGTCGAAGCAGCCCGACGCTGACCCGTTCGACCTGCTTTGCAACGTCGCTTTCAGCGCGCCGCTGCGCTCACGAAGAGAGCGGGCAGAACAGCTCCGGCGGGACGGCATAGTATTTTTCGAGCGTTACAGCGAACCGGCACGGCAAGTGTTGAACGATATCCTGGAGAAATACGTCCAGTACGGCACGGAGGAGTTCAAGATTCCCGATATTCTCAAGGTGCCACCAATCTCGGAGCGAGGAACGGTGCTGGAAATCGCCGCAATGTTTGCCGGCGCGGAGAATTTGCGCGCTGCGATGACTCAAATGCAGGCTCTTTTGTACGACCGGTGACCAAAGCTGATCTAGAATGGTGAAAAGTGCGATCACAAGGAGGCAATGTGTCAAAGCGTGTTGCGATTCGGCTGCTGCTATGCGTGATTATCCTCGGAGCTCTTACGGGTGGCTTTCCGCTACGTGGCTGGGCGCAAGACAGTTCGGCGTCTCAGCAAGGCGATGAGCACCACACCAGTCATTCGAAGAAAATGAAGAAGGAGAAGAAGAAGAAACCGCATCACTTTAAAGAGGATAGTTCGGCTCCCCAGCAATAGCGAGCTGTCCGCAGGACAAAAGCGTCCTGGATGGCCGGGAGGTGCTATACATGGGCCCAAGCGGTGGTGTAGGCCCTGCGGCCTTCACCAGTAGACTGAAGGCGTGGCTCGACCTGATCCAGGGTGGGGCGACTATAGCCGCCCTGATCCTGGCAGGGTGGTGGTTTGTACGGCAGGGTGAGGCTCGGCCGAGGCTGAACGTCCAGCATCACCTCGCGCACCGGAGGGTCTCACACCTGAAACAGATCCTTGTATTGGACGCGACCCTCTCCAATATTGGAAACGTGCCCATCGAACTAAGGCGCGGAAAAGTTAGGCTGTACGAAATCACACCAGAAGATAAACGGATAACTGAAGACGACGAACTAGACGATGAGCTTATCGATCCTGGCGAGACTGAACAATTATATAAGGAATACCCCCTCGATGGCGATGTTACGTCTGTCCGTGTGGACACATTTTTTGAGAACTCCGCGACGCCGGGTGCTGGATGGGAGTTGACGACCTTTTATGACTTAGGCAGCAAGGATGCGGAAACGAGTGTCACACGTGGCGGAACCCCTCCTGGCAGGAAGCGGAAGACGCGGTAAGCGCGGGTACGCACGTCTTGCGCTTGCCGCGCGCGCTGTAACCGAGACCGGCACGAGCGCGGGCGGCCGCGCCATGACACACCGGCGCACCCAGTTTGGCGGACGAACATAATGTCGAACGCTCGGAGCCCTCAATCAACGGCGCAGCAACTTGCCAGCCTCATCAAGTCCTGCCGCGACATCATGCGTAAGGATAAAGGCTTGAGCGGCGACCTCGACCGCCTGCCGATGCTCACTTGGGTCCTGTTCCTGAAGTTCCTGGACGACATGGAGCGGGTCCGCGAGGAGGAGGCGAAACTCGCGGGCAAGCGGTTCGGCCCGCGATTGAGCAGCCCTATCGCTGGCGGGATTGGGCCGCCCAGCCGGAAGGCATCAAGGGGCCGGAGCTTCTGGTTTTCATCAACCAGGACGAGGCTACCCGCCCGGACGGTACCAAGGGGCCGGGACTGTTCGCCTATCTGCGCGGCTTGCAGAGCGCGAACGGCGACCGCCGCGACGTGATCGCCAAGGTCTTTGAGGGCACCGTCAACCGCATGGTGAGCGGGTATCTGTTGCGCGACGTGCTCAACAAGGTGAACGAGATTCACTTCACGTCACGGGATGAGATTCACACCCTCGGCTTGCTCTATGAATCAATGCTCAAGGAAATGCGCGACGCAGCCGGCGACTCCGGCGAGTTCTATACGCCGCGTCCCCTGGTGAAGTTCATCGTCACGGTGGTCGATCCTCAGCTTGACGAGACGCTCCTCGACCCGGCGGCCGGCACGGGCGGGTTTCTCGTGGAGGCTTTCGAGCACCTGCGAGCCCAGGCGATGAAGGCCGAGCAGTTCGCCCACTTGCAGCACGGCACGCTGTTCGGCATCGAGCCGAAGCCGCTGCCCTATCTGTTGTGTCAGATGAACCTTTTGCTTCACGGGCTCGAATACCCGGTGATCGACCCAGAGAACGCCTTGCGCTTCCCCTTGCGCGAGATCGGCGACCGCGACCGCGTGGACGTGATCGTGACCAACCCGCCCTTCGGCGGAGAGGAGGAACGTGGCATCCTGAGCAACTTCCCGGAGGACAAGCAGACGGCGGAGACTGCCTTGCTCTTTCTGCAGTTCATCATGCGCAAGTTGCGGCGCACCGTAGCTGGCGCAAAGCCGGGCCGGTGCGGAATGGTGGTGCCGAACGGGGTCCTGTTCGGCGATGGCGTGTGCGCCCGTATCAAAAAAGAACTCCTGGAGGAGTTCAACCTTCACACCATCGTGCGCCTGCCGAACGGCGTCTTTGCGCCCTACACCAGCATCCCGACCAATCTGCTTTTCTTCGACCGATCCGGGCCGACCAAGGAAATCTGGTATTTCGAGCAGCCCCTACCCGAAGGCCGCAAGAACTACACGAAGACCCAGCCCATGCGGTTCGAGGAGTTTGCCGAGTGCCTGGAATGGTGGAAGAAGCGCGAGGCGAACGAGCGAGCCTGGAGGGTCCCGGCCAATGAAGTGTTGAAGCTCGACGCCGACGACCACCTGCTGTCGGTCAATCTGGACATCAAGAACCCGAACCGGAAACAGGACCTGGAGCACCTCCCGCCGGAGCAGTTGGCCGACTCCATTCTGGCGAAGGAGCTGCGTATCGCCGAGATCGTTGCGGAGATCAGGCAGGTTCTGGCGGAGACCCCACAATGAGTCAGTCTTGGCCGCTGGTGCCGCTCGCTGAGGTCCTCACGCCCGTCAGGCGAGCCGAGCCCGTCAAGCCGGAGACAACATATAGCATCTTAGGCGCGCACTGGTATGCTGCGGGGCTCTACACGAAGGAAATCACGACCGGGGCGGGGATCCAAGCCAATAATCTCTATCGCGTCGAGAAGGACGACTTTGTTTACAACCGGCTCTTCGCGTGGAAGGGCTCGTTTGCCGTTGCGACCCAAGAGAATGACGGCTGCTATGTCTCAAACGAGTTCCCGTGTTTTCGACCCCACAGCGACCGCCTGGACGTCATGTTTCTATGGAAGTACTTCAGCCGCTCTTCGGCGTGGGACGAAGCCCTCGCCGGTAGCACCGGCGGCACGCCTACAAGCCGGAATCGACTAAAGGAAGACAAGCTGCTCGCCTTCAGGATGCCCCTCCCCCCGCTCGACGAGCAGCGACGCATCGTGGAGCGGATCGAGGTGCTGACCGCCAAGATCGAAGAGGCCGGCGGCCTGCGACGAGAGGCTCTCGCCGAAACGGATGCGTTGCTTCTAGCGGCGGGGAGAGCAGCTTTTGAGAAGCGTAAGGAGTGCGAACCGGCACGTGTCGAAGAACTCTGTGAGGTTCGCGGAGGCATTCAGAAATCGAGTGCTAGGCTGCCGGGTGCAAATCCCCGCCGATACATAACCGTGGCGCACGTGCAGCGGCGATGGATTGACACGAGCGACCCCCGTCATTTCGAGGTCTCGGACGCCGAACTCGAACGGTGGCGTCTTGCTGTCGGAGACGTGCTCGTCATCGAAGGAAATGGAAGCGCCGACCAGATCGGAAGAGCCGCATTGTTTCGTGGTGAGATCTCCGATTGCGTCCACCAAAACCACGTCATTCGCATTCGGCCCGACCCGAGCCGAGTCATGCCAGAGTTCCTGAACGCCTATCTGAACAGCGCCAGCGGCCAAGGCCAGATGCTCGACCGGAGTCGAACAACAAGCGGGCTGTTCAATCTGAGCGTTGGACGAATCAAGAGCATCGCGGTGCCTCTTCCGTCGCTATTCGAGCAGCGCCGCATCGTCGCCTACCTGGACGGCTTTCAGGCTAAGGTGGACGCGCTGAAACGCCTTCAGGCCGAGACCGCCGCCGAACTTGACGCCCTTCTGCCCTCGATTCTCGACCGGGCGTTCAAGGGCGCGCTCTAGCGTCGTAAGGAAGTTTCAGTCGGAGGGTGTTTGCATGACGACGTACGACGGGTGGGAGTTGCTTCAAGACCGAACGGACCCAAAGGAGAAGCAGACGCTTGGCCACGGCGGTCAGGGAGTGGTCTACTTAGCGCGCTCACCGAGGGCAGCCGCACGGCACCGCGAATCAGAGGAACGTGTCAAGCATTCACTAAGGCAGAATTCTTCTGGTCAGTACGAGCCAATGGAACTCGCGAAATGTCTGTGGGAACTGGGCGACCCGGACTTCGCGGAGGACGTTGGAGCCTTGAAGCAATTTTCAATACCCTCCGACGACAAGGAGGAAGAGGCAAAGGCTGTCGGAAGATTGGAGGCGGAGGTTCACGCCCTGCAGAACGTGAGCGATCCAGCAGTGCTGAGGCTCTTGCATTCCAACCTGAGACAGCGCTTTTTGGTGACGGAGTACCACCAACGCGGGACGCTAGACCGCAATTTGAGCCTCTATCGAGGAAATTCACTGGTCGCGCTCGAAGCGCTTAGACCGCTGGTAAAAGGAGTGATGGAAATTCACAAACAAGGTGCGATTCATCGGGACATCAAGACGGAGAACATATTTCTGTCGGTTACAGGAAACTTGGTGCTTGGTGACTTTGGCATCGTCTTTTTTCAAGCCGGCCAGCGCGAGCGGCTGACCTCCACTTTCGGCGAACGTGTTGGGAGCCACTTTTGGATGGCCCCATGGGCATACGACAGTGTGCGCATCGAGTTCGGGCAAGTCCGGCCGACCCTGGATGTCTATCCGCTCGGCAAGGTGCTTTGGGCAATGATCTCAGGCCGGAACGGCTTTCCATATTGGGAGTACGCCCGGGAGGAAAACAATCTAACCCGGCTTTTCCCGGATGACCCGATCATGCCCCTCGTCAACGCTTTTTTGGCGAAGTGCATTGTGCGGGAAGAGCAGGCTTGTCTACCTACAGCCGAGAAGCTTCTGTCCGAACTGGACGGGCTGATCAGCGAGATTAAAGCTCGGCGAGGCTATCGACCGGACGGGGCCGAGACTTGGCCGTGCCGAATGTGCGGGAAGGGGGCGTACCACCCCGCCACGGCACCGTCCGCCATGCCACAACATTTGAGCGGTCGCCGAGTTCGCCAGACACTTCAACAAGCCACCCGACCAACTCGGCCCGGAAGAGATCCGCTCCTGGCAGTTATTCCTGCTCAATGTGAAGAGAGTCAAACTCTCCTCTTACATTCAGGCCGTCTGCGGGCTCCGCTTTTTTTACAGTAATACCCTCAACCGCAGAGTCGCGATCGAGCGGATTCCCTTGCCTCGATATGAGAAGAAGCTTCCCATCATCCTGAGCAAGGAAGAGGTCAGCGCATTGCTCGCAGCCCCGAGGAACCTCGGCCAGCGGGCGATTCTGGCCACCATGTACGCCGCTGGCCTGAGAGTCTCGGAAGTGACCAATCTGAAGCTCCGCGACATTGATGGCAAGCGCCAAATCATTTCGATACGCGGCGCCAAAGGACACAGGGACCGCCAAGTCATGCTCCCGGCTTCACTCCGAGAACTGCTGGCCGCCTACTACCGCTGGAAACGGCCCACCGAGTGGCTCTTCCCTGGCGGGAAACCGGGTTGCCCAGTCTCGCGCGAAACTGTTTTCCGAACATGCAGAAAAGCCGCCGTGCTGGCCCGCATCGCCAAACCGGTGCACCCGCATTCGCTACGACACGCTTTTGCCACGCACCTGCTCGAAGAAGGTGTCAACCTGCTCGTTATTCAAGCGCTGCTCGGGCACAAGAACCTGAAAACCACGGCGCACTATCTGCATGTCGCCGACACTGCCGCACGTTCCACGAGGAGTCCGATCGAACTGCTGGGTCCCCTCGATCTCGTTCAGGCCGGGAGAACCGTTCCGCCGAAGCGATGAGCGAGCATCGGCTCGAAGTGGCCGATGTCTTCCGCAAACACGAAAGGGACTTCTTCGCGCAATGGGGGCAAGTGCTCGGTCCTCAACAGCGAAAAGCCTTCGTAGCGATTCGCGACTGCCGCACGGCCGCCCTCGGCGGCCATGTGGAGCAGTGCGACGCGTGCGGGCATCGCGTCATCTCGTATAATTCGTGCCGCAACCGACACTGCCCAAAGTGTCAGGCAGCATCGCGTGCAAAATGGCTTGCCGAGAGAGAAGCCGAACTGTTGCCGGCCGCGTATTTCCACGTTGTGTTTACGCTGCCTCAGAAGATCGGTGGACTGGCGTTCCAGAATGCACGCGAGATTTATCGCATCCTTTTCCGGTCCGTATCGGAAACCCTGCTCACCATCGCCGCCGATCCCAGGCACCTGGGCGCCGCCATTGGTTTTCTGGCGGTGCTTCACACCTGGGGTCAGAATCTCCACCTTCATCCTCATCTCCACTGCGTCGTGCCGGGAGGCGGCCTGAGCCCGGACGGCGCATGTTGGACCAGTTGCCGCAAGTCGTTCTTTCTTCCGGTTCGGGTGTTGAGCCGGCTATTCCGGAAGAAGTTTTTGATTTATCTGAGGAAAACGTTTCGGGATGGCCGGTTGCAATTCCACGGAGAGATGGCCGGTCTGTCCAAACCGGCGGAGTTCGAAGCCCTCTGCCGCGAGGCCGGCAAGATCGAATGGGTTGTCTATGCCAAGCCACCATTCGGCGGCCCGGTGCACGTGCTGAAATATCTGGCACGCTATACCCACCGGGTCGCGATCTCCAATCGCCGGCTGCAGTCGTTGAGAGACGGCCGCGTGGCCTTTGAATGGAAGGACTACGCGGCCGGCAACCAGAGAAAGAGCATGACGCTGGATGCGGTCGAGTTCATCCGACGTTTTCTCCTTCATGTTCTGCCCGATGGATTCGTGCGCATCCGGCACTTCGGCTTTCTGGCGAACCGGGTGCGCAAGGAGAAGTTGGAGCGGTGCCACGCCCTACTCGCCGCCACGCCCGCGCTGACGGACACCCCTATCATCGCTTGCCGGGATGGAAAGGCCGAGGAGCGCACACGATGTCCGGCCTGCAAGACCGGAAAGATGATTTCAATCGAGATCGTCCAGCCAGCGCGCCTGTCGCCCCGGCTGGACTCGTCATGAAGTCTCAATTGCGACAGCCCGATCCTCCACAGACCGCCTTTGTTGAGGCTTTAGAAGATTCCTGTCCACGATCGGTTTCCCGACGCAACAGCATCCCCACAAACCCGGCCCAACCCGCATTCCAGATCGGGCCAAAAGACAATTCGAGGACTGTTCGGCCCTCGCCTCAGCGCCTTCTACTCTGGACCCAGACTCAGAACGCTATTCAATCCCCATAGCCGACGGTCCGGCTCAGTTCAATGCATTCTATCCGCAATGCTCCGGAACCGATTTTCGCCCGCTCGAAACGCTTTTTGTCCCGGAGCACTGCGGATAGAATCCTTTACATTATGTCAACTCAGATGTATCTGATTCCACGCTAGTTATTGCCGCCCCATTGGCTCTTGACTTGCCTCGGCCAATGAGGCAAGAGCGTCGCCAATCGCGCGCCCGAGTATTTATTTTCGCCTTGCAAACCGCTGACTCGACAAGGGAAGAAATTTAACAATCACGGCGTGGGTCGGCGGCTTCTGTGCCTGCAAGCGTGAGCTAGGGCCGCATGCGTTGATCGTGGCGCGTTCCTGGCGTGAGAGCGGACGACGCTGATCACGCCCCGCGGCCGAGGTGGCGCAAGTCAATGACAGCCTTTAGCAGGCAACGTTTCTGGCGCGGGATCGCGGACCCGCCGGCCTAGATCTCAACAACCCAAGGCGCGGTTCAGGCGAGGTTTGTGGGCGCAATCGAAGTAATCCGGACTGCCAAAGTCAGCGTGTGCCGGCGGCGGACGGCGGAATACCCAACTAGGCGGACACCGATACCGGCGTCTCTGACGGTAACTCGGCTCGAACGGTCGTGCCCCTCTCATCGGACTCGACGCTGAGCTCGCCGCCCAGGAGCCTGACACGCTCTGTCATGCCCCGAATTCCAACCCCGAGCTTCGCCGGGCTACGCAACACCTCGGTTGGAATGCCGCGGCCGTGATCGCTGATTTCGAGCCGGGTGCTCCCGTCGAGCAAGGCGACCCGGACATCGGCTGTTTTGCTGCCGGAGTGCCGGTGAACCTTAGTGAGAGATTCCTGCGTGACACGAAAAAGGGCGGTTTCAATATCCAAGCTGAAACGCGGCAAGCCGTCTGGAATATCGGTCGTGACGGTGATCCCGCTTCGTCGTCCGAAGCCCTCAGCGTAGGATCGGATGGCGGACCCCAGGCCGGGATGTAGGCATGCCTCCAAAGCAGGAGTAATGTCGATAGCACCAGACAATAGCCTAGCGGGACTTGTGCGCCTCTTCAGGTTCACCAAAAATCTGTTCCACTTTGAGTGGCTTTCCCGGAACCCATGTTTCTGCTCCGCACTCCGGGCACCGCACGGGATAAGAGCGTCCCAACCCCTTGTCGCGTTCAATCTGAACGCGGTAGATTGCCGGGCAATCATCGCAGGTACGCTTAACGTCCAGGAGGGGCTCTGACACGCTTCGTCCTCAGCAGCACAAGGTAATTCAAATCTCGGCGTCGGCTGATTGGCAGGAATCAAGGCCCGGTTCATCAGAAGGAGCGGCCAGATCACCGGGCCTCTTTCACCCTACTTACTGCTCCCGTGGCTTCCGCCCTTGACCGCCTTGCTGACCGGCACCTTGCTTGCCGCTCTCGTGGCTGCCACCGCCCTCGTGGCCGCTACCCGGCTTACCGCCCTCGTGGCTGCCACCACCTGGCTTGCTGTCGTCCTGCTTGCCGGTCTCGTGGCTTCCGCCCTGACCGCCTTGCTGACCGGTACCTTGCTTCCCGCTCTCGTGGCTGCCACCGCCCTCGTGGCCGCTACCCG
>Ga0210398_10002617_pt1 | contig 17503 bp, 14 predicted proteins | sample IncBWC4OmetaG_FD_161047 | JGI IMG/M metagenome (GOLD analysis project Ga0210398, IMG submission 161047) | Forest soil microbial communities from Barre Woods Harvard Forest LTER site, Petersham, Massachusetts, United States - Inc-BW-C-4-O | ecosystem: Environmental > Terrestrial > Soil >... | reverse complement strand
ATTTATATGACGATCACGGTCGGGTCATCGGCTCCTTCGCACTGCAGCGGCGCGTCGTAGCGGGTTACGACGACTTTGCCCCAGTCCTGCGTGACGCTCTGATTTCGATTGAAGACAAGGATTTCTACCGCCACTCCGGCATCAACTTCTGGCGGATCGCTGGTGCCGCCTATCGCGACATTCGATCGGGCGGAAGAGTGCAGGGCGCATCGACGCTGACCATGCAGTTGGCCCGCAATCTTTTTCTTTCTCCCGACCGGTCTTTCCATCGCAAAGTGCAGGAGACGATGCTCGCTATTCAGATCGAGCGCCGCTTCACCAAGCCGCAAATCTTTACGCTTTATGCCAACCAGATTTTCCTGGGCCACGGCGTCTACGGCTTCGAGGCCGCTGCGGAATTCTATTTCGGCAAGCAGGCCCGCAACCTGACCCTCCCTGAAGCCGCGCTGCTGGCCGGTCTTCCCAAGGGCCCGGGGGTTTATTCGCCCATCAACCATCCGGATCGCGCACTGAAGCGACGCAACCTGGTCATCAACGCGATGTTGGAGGATGGAAAAATTACTTCTGCGCAGGCCGAGCAAGCTCGATCCTCTCCAGTGGCTTTGCGGCTGCAGCACGATCCAAACTCGCTTGCCCCGTATTTTGTGGAAGAGATACGCCGCTATCTAGAGAACAAATACGGAGCCGATCAGGTTCACGAGGGCGGCCTGAAGGTTTACACCTCTCTCGACGTTGACATGCAACGAGCTGCGAACCAGGCAGTGCTCGACGGCCTCGCCGCATACGAGCGCCGCCACGGATGGAAGGGACACTTAGAGAATGTGATTGGGGAAGGCATCGCCCTCGACAAATATCAGAATCCCGACTGGGAAGATGAACCGGAAGTCAATGGATACATTCACGCGGTGGTGACGTCATCCGGTGTCGGCATTGCCACGCTGAAGTTCGGGCGGTACCTCGCGGCGATTGGCCAGGCAGATGTTGCGTGGGCGCAAAGCAAAATTCCGGATCTGCTGCACACGGGAGACGTCTGCTATGTCAAAATTCTGGCGCTAAACTCTAACGGGGCGGCTCGCGTCAGCCTGGAACAAGACTCTGGAGCGCAGGGGGCGCTGCTTGCGATCGATAACGCCACGGGGGGCATCAAGGCGATGGTTGGCGGGCGCGATTTCAACGAATCGAAGTTTGACCGCGCCACCCAATCGCTGCGGCAGGTGGGATCGTCGTTCAAGCCTTATGTTTATACGGCAGTGATCGACCGCGGCGGCAGTCCCGACGATACGATTCTCGATGAGCCGGTCACCTTCGATAGCGGCTCCGGGCCATATTCGCCCCATAACTACGACGAAAAATTTGAAGGAATTATCACGCTGCGGCGCGCACTGGCGCAATCTCGCAACATTCCCGCGCTAAAGCTCGCAAGCAAAATTGGCATTAATACGGTCATCGATTACGCCCAGCGCTTCGGAATCACCGCGCATTTGCCCCCGTATCTGCCGGTAGCGCTCGGATCGGCGGAGATTACCTTAATGGAACAGACTTCCGCCTACAGCGTCTTTCCCAACGATGGCGTACGTGTGATTCCGCGATACATTACCCGTGTGACGGATTATGAAGGCCGCGTCCTGGAGGAAGATTATCCGGAAGTGAAAGATGTGATCGGGGCGCGCACCGCCCAGGTTATGACTGCGATGCTGCGCGAAGTCGTTCTGCACGGCACCGGAGTGGCCGCCGCAAAGCTGCCGTTTCCCGTCGCCGGTAAAACCGGCACGACAAACGACTTCACCGATGCATGGTTCATGGGATTCTCGCCGACAATGACCTGTGGAGTATGGGTCGGATACGACGAAAAGAAATCTCTGGGACCAAAGGAAACCGGAGCGCACGCGGCCTTGCCGATCTGGATGAATTTTATGACTGCGGCAATGGCCGGCAAGGATCCTGGCCAATTCCAGCCGACGCCGAATACACCAGTGAGCTACGCACAGAAAGTGGATACGACGGACACCGCGGCGGGCGCAGACGAAACACAGTAGGCGATGAAACCTTTCTTCCGCATCGTGATGGTCGGGCTCGTCATGGTCTTCGTGGCCATGGTGTCAGCGCTAACGGCGATGCGTTTCGCCATTCACGGCCAGGAAGTCAAAGTGCCCACGCTCGTGGGCATGACGCCTCAAGAAGCGGAGCGCGCAGCGGGCGTGCTCGGCCTGCAACTCGACGTAGAGCGCCAATATTACAGTCCGCAGATTCCTGAAGGAAGAATCATGACGCAGCTCCCAATGCCGGGAACCAAAGTACGCCGCGGCTGGCAAGTGCGTGTGGCGCAAAGCATGGGCCCGCAGCGCGTATCGATTCCTGACGTGACCGGAGAGAGTGAGCGCGCTGCGGAGCTAAACATTCGGCGCCGGGGGCTGGAATTATCGTCAACCGCCCAACTGCAACTGTCAGGCAAGCCGGTCGATCAGGTAGTGGCGCAAAGTCCTCCAGCCAATGCGAGCCAGGTAGCGGCGCCGAAGACAAGCCTTTTACTAAGCGCTGCCGCTGACCCTCCGTCATTCGTGATGCCGAGTTTTGTCGGTCAACCATTCGGCACCGCGAGCCGCACACTGCAAGACGCTGGATTTAAAGTAGGTAACGTGACCGTGGCGCCACCGCTGCCGGTCGCGCCGTCGCCGAACGCACCGGCATCCGCGCCATCTACTGCGGCGGCAACTTCTGCCTCTCCTCCCGCTCCAGTGTCTTCAGCGCTGTCGCCCGCCAGCATCGTCGTCGCCCAGACTCCGCCAGCAGGTCAGAAGGTCTTGGCCGGCGCAGTGGTGAACTTTGAAGTAAGGTAGCTGCCGTTGTCTGCACCAAATTAATTCATCCCGTCCTCTCGATGATCGCGGCAAAGAAGCCGTCACAAGGATGGACACCAGGAATTGTTCGCAGGAACGGTCCGCGCGTAAGCGACACCGGGTCAGGCCAGACCAACTCGCCTGCGCTTGCAAGGTGCTCCAGTTCCAGGTTGCAATCGACTACCCGGAAGGATGAATGCCCCAGCAGGGCGCGTTCGACAACGTCTTCGTTTTCCTCTCTCTCAAGCGAGCATGTCGAATAAACCAGCCGCCCACCTTGCGCCACACGATTCAGCGCTGACTGCAAAATCGCATGCTGCCGTTCCTGCAAATCGGAAATATCCTCAGGGCGAAGCCGCCATTTGATCTCCGGGTTGCGAGCGAGAGTTCCGGTTCCAGAGCAAGGTACGTCGGCGAGAACCCGCTCGAACTTTTCAGCGAACGGGAAGTCTCGCGCATCGGCAGCGACGACGCGAATTTTGCGCTGCGCCGCATTCGCAGGTTGCGTGTCGAGCAACTTCTGCAACAGACGTGCGCGGTGCGGATGCAATTCCACGGCGGTAATATCTGCATTCAAATTATGATCCATGATTGCCGCTGTCTTGCCCCCCGGAGCGGCGCAACAATCCAGGATTGTCTGGCCACGGCCGACCAGGGCTGCGACCAATTGGGAAGCCTCGTCCTGAATGACAGCGATGCCTTCTGCAAAAGCGTCAGTGCGGCTGACGTTGCCGCGCCCAACCCGTGCTGCCGATGCGAGCAGGGCGCCGCGGCCAAGTTCGATCCCCTCAGCTCGAAGTTCCTTTTCCGCATCAGGATGACGAAACCGAATCGCCGCAACAGGGGCGCTTTGGTCATATTCGCAGATTTTCGCTGCAGTCTCGCCGCCAAACGAATCGACCCAGCGCTTAACCAGCCAGAGTGGATGGGAGGCGGTCGCCGAGATTACTTCAGCAGTAGTCCCGGCGATTTTAGATTTCGAAACATTGTGACGAAATAAATTGTCTGAAATCTTGCGCAGGACAGCATTGGCAAATGGCGCAGCAGAGTGCTTCCGTGCGCACTTAACCAGTTCTACGCTCTCATGGATAGCCGCGCGTGAGGGGATGCGGTCAAGCCAGCGCAACTGATAAACCGCAAGCCGTAAAGCTGTGAGAACCTCCAGATCAAGCTTCGCGATCGGCAGCGAAGAACTTTCGCTAATTTCGGAATCCAGCAGCGACTGCCACCGCAGTGCGCCCATGACCAGCTCGGTGGTCAAAGCGTGATCGGCCAGGGAGAGGCGGCCGCGCGTCGTCGAATGGAGAAGCTCCGAGGCAAAAGAAGATTCCCGCTCCACGCGCATAAGAATGTCGAACGCTGCGGCTCGCGCCGGCGAAACTGATCCGCGCGAATTGTGAGACTTCGGTTTCACTCTTGCCAGTATGGCGGAAGCGCCCGAGTAGAGCCAGATCGTGCAGCCACAGCTTACACACGCAGGCGTTCGCCGGGTTGAGGACGATATCCTCGAATAAATTCGGCGGCCGAAGTTCTCTTCTTGCCTTCGAGTTGCAGCTCAAGAATTTCGATGCTGCTTTGCTGGCCGCAGCCTGCGAAAAGGCGATTGCCTTGTGTCCCTATCTCGGCTGGTGCGAGCACTTGCTCGGTCTTCGCGGCCTTCCAGATCTGCAGAGTCCTATCGCGGAATTTGCAGTAGGCCCCCGGCCACGGTTGAAAGGCCCGCAGGCGATTTACAATCTCCTGCGCCGGCTGCGAAAAACGAACCAGCCCATCTTCTTTCTTCAAAATCGGCGCAAGAGTTGCCTCGGAGTCATCCTGCGGTCGCGGGCGAATCGCGCCTGCCTGGAGTCCGCGCAATGTTTCGACTATCAGATCGGCTCCTAGTCCCGCTAACTTCGGCGCCAGCGTTTCGGCCGTGTCGTCGTCAGAAAGCGAGACCCTCTGCTGTAAGAGAATGTCACCGGTATCCAGACCGGCATCGATCTTCATCGTGGTCACGCCGGTGACGGTCTCTCCGCGCGCAATCGCCCATTGAATTGGAGCAGCGCCACGGTATTTCGGCAACAACGAGGCATGCAGATTTATGTTTCCAAGGGGAGGCAGATCGAGCATCCACTGCGGCAGGATTCGGCCATATCCAACCACTACGGTCGCGTGCGGCTTGAGCGACGTTAGCTGAACTCGAAACTCTTCGTTGCTCTTGATCCGTTCGGGCTGGGAAATTGGCAACTTCAATTCAAGAGCGCGCTGCTTCACCGGGGATTGCACCAGCTCGAGCCCGCGTCCTTTCGGCCGATCTGGCTGCGTGACCACAAGCCGAACTGTGAATCCCGCCTCGGCCAGTTTATCGAGCGTGGGAACGGCGAATCGCGGAGTGCCGCAAAAAACCAGATCGAGGGATTGCGCCATCACGCTCCATGATTCAATTATTGAGCCGATTAATCAAATCGCTCAATCACCCCAACCGCACATGACTCAATCGCTCTACCACTCTCCGGCCTTGACCAGTTTGCGAATCTTTCGCTTGATCAAGTCGCGCTTGAGGGCGCTGATGTGGCTGATGTAGAGCTTGCCGTTGAGGTGATCGGTCTCATGCAGAAAAGCGCGCGCCAGCAATTCGTCGCCGGTTTTCTCAAAAAAGTTCCCATTCAAATCCTGTGCTCGGATCGTAACTACCTGCGCTCGCGAAACATTCTCGCGGAAATCCGGGATGCTCAAGCATCCTTCACTCTGCGAATGGCGGCCCTGCTTTTGAATGATTTCCGGATTGACCAACACAATCTTCGCGTTCGGATCCTCCTTGAAAGTGACGTCGATTACCGCGATGCGCCGCGAAATGCCGATCTGTGGCGCGGCCAGCCCCACGCCCCGCGCCGCGTACATGGACTCAAACATGTCATCGGCCAGCTTTTTGAGCTCTTCGTCGAAAACCGAAACGCTTTCAGCGGGTTTTTCCAGGACGGGATTTCCGAATTTTACGATTTGGTAAATCATGAACAAGGACAATTAATAGCGCATGGCAATCAAAGATGATCAATAAGTGTGCAACTGCTCCCGGTATCCTTCGAAGTTTCGCAAGGTCTCGCCGATCGAGTCGCCGCCAAATTTTTCGAGAGCGCAGCGCGCCAGCGTGAGAGCGACCATGGCTTCGCCCCCAACTCCGGCCGCAGGCACAACACAAACGTCAGAACGCTCATATGCGGCGCTCACCGGCTCACGGGTGGCGAAGTCGACCGATTGCAGTGGGCGCCGGAGCGTGGAAATCGGTTTCAGATAGCCGCGCACTCGAATCTCTTCTCCGTTGGAGACGCCGCCTTCGATGCCGCCGGCGTGATTGTGGGGCCGGGTGAAAGCCGTAAACTTGGATGTTTCGCCATAGCCGATTTCATCATGCACGGCCGATCCTGGAGAAGTGGCAGCGGCGATGCCCGAGCCAATCTCCACCGCCTTTACCGCCTGCAGCGACATCACCGCGGCCGCGAGCTGTGCGTCCAGCCTTTCATCCCACTGGGCGTAAGTTCCCAGCCCCGGGGGAACGCCGCGAGCCACGACTTCAAAAATCCCTCCTACCGAGTCGCCGGTTTTGAGAACCTTATCGACCTCACCTTTCATCTTCTGCTCGGTGTCGCCATCGGAGCAGTTCAGCAGAATCTCTTCGCGGCGATGAAGCTCCCGAATTTCCTTCCACGGAACCTCGCCCTGCAGGGTTATGCCGCCAACCGCCACGACATGGCTAAGAACCTCAATGCCAAGTGCGCGCAAGAAAAGCTTCGCGATTGCGCCCACGGCAACGCGCGCCGCGGTCTCTCGCGCAGACGCACGCTCCAAAACATAGCGAGCCTCTGGAAAGTTGTATTTCAGCGCGCCTGCCAGGTCGGCGTGCCCCGGCCTGGGCGAGGCAACACGCTTGTGCCGCGCTGGATCGCCCGCTTCCACGGGCAATGCCTCCTGCCAATTTTTCCAATCTTTATTTTCAAGCTGAATCGATATTGGCGAGCCGATGGTGATTCCGTGATGAACGCCGGAGAGAATGTGAGCCGTGTCACGCTCAATTTTCATTCTTCCGCCGCGTCCGTAGCCTTGCTGGCGCCGCCAGAGTTCGCAGTCGATAAATTCCTGCTCTACCTTCAATCCCGCGGGAAGGCCCGAAAGAAAGGCGACCAAGGCTTCGCCGTGCGATTCTCCGGCGGTGAAGTAGCGGAGCATAAGTTGCTCGATTTTACCTGATGCGGCTTTTCCCCGGCGCTTGTATGCAAGAAGTTGCGGTTTTGGTAAACCAGAATTCGGGAGATCCGTTGTTCCATCGATTTTGCGCAGAGCCCTCAATCATTGCTAAAATGGGTTAACGCCTTGTGTAGCTTGAACTCCCGTCACTTTGCATCCTCAATCTGGCCAGAAGGAGCAGCTTAGTGTCATCCCGCGCGGATGCAATGGAGTTTACTTTTCCCAGCGGAAAAATTCGGTGCGTGCTCGCGCACGATCACGTTTTATTACGGCAAGGTCTGCGCCGGCTTTTGGAAGACCAGCCGGATATCGATGTAGTCGGCGAAGCCGGCAACGCCGCGGAGTGCCTGCGCAAAGTCTACGAGTTCCGGCCGGATGTTGTGGTGGTCGACGCGCGCACCTTGGGTTTACCCGCAGTCGAGGCGGAGCGTTCTTTTTCCCGCGAATCTCCCAACACAAAGATTGTTTTCCTGAGCACCGAGTCCAACGATTCGTTCGCCACCTCGGGTGCAGCGGAGGGTTGCAACGTGCGGAAAACTTCGGCCGAAGAGTTGGCTGACATGGTGCGCAACTCTTGCGGCGGCAGCAAAATGAAGATTTCGGAAATATCCGGCTCGGCTAAGCCTCCCCGGGCGGATGCCGTTCCCGTTCCAGCAGGCCGCACTCTAACCGTGCGCGAACGCGAGGTGCTGAAGTTGCTGGCCGAAGGCAAGACAGTCCGGACGACGGCTACGGTTTTAGGTTTAAGCAGCAAAACCGTCGATTCTCACAAGTTCAATCTCATGCGGAAGCTGGGTATCCACAATAAAGCCGAACTGGTGATGTGGGCGATTCAAAAGAGAGTTCTGAAAATGCCGGTCAACTTCTAGTCGACTGCCGGCCAGCAATGTTCGCGGCGAGTTCGGCGAGACTGGAAACTTCGAGATCAGGACGGCCTTCAGCTGGCTTGACCGCGCCTACGCCGCTTCTCGCCGATGGCCGATTCACCCAGATGGCCGAAAGACCCAGCGCCTGCGCGGGAATCACATCGTGGTAAACGCTCTGTCCGACATGAAGAATGCGCGCGGGCGGAACTCCAATGCGGCTCAGCGCGAGCTTGAAAATCTTCATTGACGGCTTGTACGCGGCGGCCTGTTGAGCCGTAACGATCCCATCGAAGTTAACGCCCAACTGAGGCTGCGTGGCGGCAAAGAGATCGTCATCGACATTCGAGATAATCCACAATCGAAAGCGCTTGTGTAATTGCCGCAGGGCTTCGATCGTGTCCGGCCACGGTTTCCAATTTCGCAGCGACTCCGGCAGCGAACGAATTTCTTCATCGGAAGGCGCGAATTCAAAGTGTTCACCAAAGCTCCGCACAACCATCTGCAGCACTTCGCGATAGCGCCGATAATCACGCTGTTCCGCGGCGGCTTCGAAATCGCCGAAGAGCTGCAGCAGGGTAGCTTCATCGGCAGCTTTCCCATGATTGGCAAGAATCGGCCGCAGCGCATTGAGAATGCCCTCTTCCCAATTGATGAGCGTGCCATAGCAATCGAAGGTGAGCACATCGAAGCGATTGAAATCGAGCGCCATCGCCGATTGGTTCATCGCAGAAGTTTCTCCATTTCACTCTCGCCGATCACACTCACCCCCAGGTCTTTCGCCTTGTCGAGCTTCGAACCAGCGTCGGCTCCGGCGACTACGTAATCGGTTTTTTTACTGACCGAACCGGTGACTTTCCCGCCGGCGTCTTCAATCATCCTCTTGGCCTCATCGCGAGTGAAATGCGTGAGCGTCCCTGTCAGGACAAAGGTCTTACCGGCAAGCTTTGAGCCGCGTTGCTTCTTCTGACCCGTCAGGGTTAATCCAGCTTCACGCAGCCGCTTTACGAGCTTGCGATTCGCCGCAATGCCAAAGAACTCGGCAATGCTCTCGGCGATGCGCGGCCCGACTTCGTCAACCTCCTGTAAATCCTCGGGATTGGCATTTTCAAGGGCCTCCATCGATCCAAAATGTTCGGAGAGAAATTGCGCCGTGCGTTCGCCCACGAAACGAATTCCCAGTCCATAAATAACGCGCTCGAGCGGCAGCTTCTTTGAGCGCTCGATCTCGTCCAGAATATTCTGCGCTGATTTGTCGGCGAACCGCTCCAGGCTGAGGAGGTCGCTCTTGTTCAGCTTGTAGATGTCGGCGACGTCCTTCACCAGGCCGCGCTCCATAAGCTGATTGACCAGCGCCTCGCCCATGCCGTCGATATTCATCACTCCGCGGGAGGCGAAGTGCAGAATCGTCTCGCGCAGCTTTGCCGGACAGTTCGCATTCACGCAACGGTAATCGACCTCGCCTTCAGTCTTGACCACTTTCGTTCCGCACACCGGGCAAGTTTCCGGCATTTGAAACTGCTTATGCCCTCGCGGATGATCTTTGTCTTCAATGACCTTTGCGACCTTTGGAATCACATCACCGCCGCGCTCGACTTGAACCCAGTCTCCGATCCGAACGCCCAGCCGTTCGATCTCGTCCATGTTATGCAGCGTGGCATTTCTCACCGTCGTTCCGCCGATCAAGACCGGGGCCAGCATCGCGACCGGCGTGAGTTTGCCCGTGCGGCCCACCTGCACGCGAATGTCTTCGAGCTTTGTAATTCCCGCTCGCGCCGCGTATTTGTAGGCAATTGCCCAGCGTGGCGCCTTGCCGGTAAAGCCCAGTTCCTCCTGCAAGGCAGTGCGGTCGACTTTGATCACGATCCCATCGATCTCGTAGGGCAGAGAATCGCGCTTCGCCTCCCACTGTCGAATGAACTCCCATGCTTCATCGATTCCATGCACGAGTTTCCGGTTCTGATTGACTTTGAACCCGGCAGCGTCGAGCGCATTCATAGTTTTCGAATGCCGGTCGAAACAGGTTTTGCCATTTTCCAGCAGCATGTAGGGAAAATAATCGAGCCGCCGTTCAGCCGTGACTCTCGACTCCAACTGCCGCACGGTGCCTGCCGTAGCATTCCGCGGATTCGCAAACAGCGACAAACCCCGGCTTTCGCGGTCCTCATTCATCCTCTTGAAGGCCGAAAGCGGCATGAGCAGTTCTCCGCGAACCTCGAAATCCTCGGGGATGCCCGCTTTCTTCAGCTTCTCCTTTGGAATCGAAAGCGGCACCGAGCGAACAGTACGCACATTCAGCGTGACGTCCTCGCCCACCACGCCATCGCCGCGAGTCACCCCGCGCACAAGTTTGCCTTCCTCGTAAATAAGAGCCAGCGACATGCCATCCAGCTTCAACTCGCAAACGTAGTCGACGTCGTTTCTTCCGCTCAGCTCGTGGACTCGACGCTCCCACGCACGCAACTCGTCTTCGTTATAGGTGTTGTCCAGCGACAGCATCGGCGAAGAGTGCGCAACTTTGACGAATCCTTCCCGCGGTTTGCCGCCCACTCGCTGTGTGGGAGAGTCTGGCTTGACCAGATCCGGATTTACGGCCTCGAGGTCTTTCAGTTCCCGCATCAGCTTGTCGAAGTCGCGGTCGGAGATCTTCGGCTGATCGACAACGTAATAAAGATATTCGTGGTGTCGAATCTTCTCGCGGAGTGACTCGATCTTGTTTTCGATTGCTTGGCCGGAGGTAACCATCGCGCAGATTATCGGAGACTTGGGCGTTCAGGTGCAAGCCGCAGCGCGGCGCTCATCGGTTGAGATTATCAGTTCTGAACATTGTCGAAGCCAAATGCACTAGCTCTGTGCGGCTCTACATTTCTGCCTGCGGCAAAGTGAATGACGCAGCCAGCGATTAAAAGCAAGCATCCGAGAGCGCAAACCCCCGTCCAGCCAAAGTGCTGCCATAAAACAGATCCCCCGTAAGAACCGAGTGCTCCAGCCGAGAAATAGCAAACCATATAAACCATGTTGAGGCGGCTGCGGGCCTCGGGAATCAAAGAATAGATGCGTGTCTGGTTGGAAACGTGGCCGGATTGCACTCCGATGTCGAGCAGAATGACCCCAAGGATCAGGCCGAAAATACTCCCGCCAAAGAAATACATGATGACAAACGAAACCAGCGTTACCAGAAGTGAGACCAGGACGTTGCGGCGTGCGCCATAGCGGTCGGCCATGCGTCCGATGAAGGGCGCGCATACTGCGCCAACCGCGCCAACCAGGCCGAAAAGTCCCGCGACCGCGCTGCCATAGTGATAAGGCGGAGACTGCAGAAAGAAAACCAAAGTAGTCCAGAACGCATTGAAAGAAGAAAAGAAGATTGCTCCCAGCGCAGCCGATTCGCGCAACACGGGCTGATGGCGAATCAGCGAAAAGGTAGTCCGAATCAGGTTAAACCAGGAAAGTTGCAAATCAGGCTGGCTGACCGGCAACCCGAAACGAATCAAGATCGCGAGCAAGAGCATGAGCGCGGAGCCGACCCAATAAATAGCACGCCATCCCTGCCACGCGCCGAGCAGGCCACTGAAAGTGCGCGCCAGCAGGATGCCGAAAAGAAGCCCGGCAAGAACCGCACCAACAGTCGCTCCGCGGCGGGCAGGCGAAGCGAGATGCGTGGCAAAAGGGACGATGACGTGAACGGTAGAAGTGGTAATACCGATGCCGAGGCTGGCCAGCGCAAGCCACGGCAGATTCTGAGCGCTGGCCATGAGCGCCATGAAAACGCATTGCGCAATCAGCAGGGAAACGACAAGGCCACGACGCTCTTTGGTGTCACCCAGCGGGACGAAAATCAACATGCCGAGCGCCCCGCCAAACTGCGTGAGCATGGCAATGGCCCCGACCTGCGAAGCCGAGATGTGAAAGTTGGTCGCGATGATGGAAAGCAGCGGCTGGATATAGTAAATATTCGCCACCACCGCCCCCACGCAGAAAGCCATCAACCAGACGTGCGCCGGCTTGATATCCTCAATCACTTCAGTTTTGGCTGGGCCCCGTAGATTTTGCCCGGAGCTTTGCTCTACATTGGTCTTTGCCACCAGCTTAAGATGCTCCTGCGGTTGAAGAGAATTCACAATTGATTGTGCCAGATGACACGCAAGATGAGATGAACCTCAGAGGCGGCAACTGACAACTCGACCGGAAAGGGACTGTGCCAAGTGCGCGGACTGAAAGACAAGCGAGTATTGATTACCGGAGGCGCCAGCGGAATAGGCGCGGCCACTGCCGCACGTTTTCTCGCCGAAGGATCGAAGGTTTGCATTCTCGATCGCGACGAAGCGGCATGCGAACAAATCCGTCACGAGCTTCCGGGAATTTCTGAGGCCATTATCGGTGACGTGACAGACCTGATGCAGGTGGAGGCCGCGCTCGCGGATGCAGTGCGGGTGATGGATGGCGTCGACGTGCTCATCAACAATGCCGGCATCAGCATCCGGCACAAGTTTCTCGAAATTACTCCGGAAGAATGGGACAGAGTAGTCGCGGTGAATCTGACCGGCGTTTTCTACGTGGCGCAAACCGCCGCAAGGCTCATGTGGCAGCAGGAGAGCGGAGTAATTCTGCAGACCGCATCGACCAACGGGATCATGGGCTATCCCTATTACGCCGATTACAACGCAACCAAAGCCGGGGTAATTGAATTGACCCGATCGATGGCGCTGGAACTCGCTCCGAAGATTCGCGTTTGTGCTGTCGCCCCAGGATATGTATTGACGCCCATGCAGCGAGCCGAATACACCGACGCCATGCTGGAAGAAGTGAATCAAAAGATTCCACTGCGCCGGCACGCCAAGCCCGAGGAGATAGCGGCGCTATTCGCGTATCTTGCTTCGGATGACGCGGCGTACGCCACGGGGCATGTTTACACGATGGATGGCGGCGAAACCGCCGGAGGCCTGGCTAGCCGCTGATTCCGTTACCCTTTTCGAACATCCCCGTTACCTCGCGCAAATCTAGCGGCCAGCCTCCCTATCCGTATGACTCTATATAAGGGGAAGAGAGACTGCGGCAGTCTCACAGCCTGCCATTCGCCAAGCCCTGGCGTAAACGCGAGCCGCCAGAGAAATCGTACTCGATCGATCGGCCGCTCGCGAAGGCGCAGCATCATCCGAAAATAAGAAACATGCTGCGTGTTGTAAGTGACGCCAGCGAGCATAGATTCTTCGACCTCGCCGGCGATTGAAGAGGCCGTCCCATCAGCGAGAATCGCCGATTTGAGAGTCGCCGGAATCGGAGCCTCAAGCAATCGCTTCGCCAACAGCAGATTGATATACAGGATGCGCAAAATGCCGATTTCACGAGAGCGGGACTGTATCCAATCCCAGTCCAGATCCTGGCGGCGCAGAATCCTGGCAATATCGCAGATCCATATCAGTCTCGACCAAATGTGTTTCGCCGCATGTATCGACAGCAAGAGTAAAAGGTCTTCGGGCGAGGGAGTTCTCACTTCCCGCCCGCCAACCGTAGCTGGAACCGCGCGCGCGAAGAGCGAATCCATGTCGAAGTCAACTGCATAGAAGCGCGGCTGCAGTGCCCACTGCAGTTCGAGAAGATTCTTGCCAGCCGCACCATCGAAGCTGCACTCATATCCCGACGCAAGATAGTCCCGTTCATAAATCTCAGGGACCGGATTCCTCGCAATATATCCAAGATCGGGGAGCGCGTTCTTCATGCGCGTGAAATCCCGTTTGCGTACGAATAAGTCGATATCTCCTGCCCCACGGAGTGCTATGTCATCGTAAAAAGTTTCGGCCAGCACGATCCCTTTGTACGGGAGCGCCTCGACCGCAATGGTGTTGGCAAAGTCGAGTACACGAATCAGCTCTCGCGCCAGGAAAAGCGATTTGTGCGCGTTGCTTTCATGAGTGCGGCGCAGCGATTCAACAACGGCTGGGGGTACCAGGTTCGCAACTGTAAGCAGGCTCTGATAAAACAGCGAAGATGTCCCATTAGCGTCAGCGAACCCCAGTACAGCTTGCCAATTAACGGGTCGCCGCGACTCGGCCGTCTCCAGCAAAGAGCTTATGTGGCCGCGGCTTGCTGGATTGCCCGTGCAGCCTGCAAGCAGAATCTCCCACTCGGGATCGAGAAGGAGATTGTCCCCTGCCTCGGACAGATGGCCTCCAGGTGCCGCAACAGTTACTTTAGTCATCTTCGCTGGCGATTTCTAATGGGTCTTCGGCATGCCAGTTCTGTCAAACTAGCACGGTGTGCACACGCAGTTTCGCACACACTTACTGTTCCGCTCATGGAAATACTCACCTCCAAAGCGTCACGGCGCTGCACGCGGTTGAGGGTCGAGATTCCGCTGACGGTCACCAGCCTCGATCGTCGACATACCTTCGTTGCGGAGTGCGTCGCGATTGTGGTCAGCCCACAGGGGGCCGGTTTGCAGGCCCCACAGGCGCTACCTATCGAAACTCCAGTGTTGTTGAGCGGTTTGCCCGGCGGCGGCAGCGCGTCTGCACGGGTGGCGAGTTGTCTGCCGCTGGGTGCGGATGCAAAACGCTTTCTCATCGGTGTGTCGCTTTACAATCCGGCAAACGTCTGGGGCGTTGTCGAGCCCCCGGCGGATTGGAACATACTTTCCGAGGCACCGGCTAGCGCCGCCTCACCTTCTGCCGCCAAGCCTGAAGCTGCGTGGCCCTACAACGTCTTTTCAGGCCATACCGAGACACACCCGGGCCGCAAGTAATCGTGAGCGGAAAATCATCGTAATAAGCGTTCGCCGTATGCATTTCGTTCTTTCGTAATCTCCGCACGGCTGGGGGGTGGTGCCATACTATTCGGACGATGTCGCAGAATTCAGAAACTGTATCCGCGAGCGCTGTGCCGCGGAAATCCGGGCGCTTCCAGGATCGCGCATTTCGCGTGAAACTGCGCGGAGCGGTACTCACGCTTATTCGCCTGCCAAACCAGCATGATCTTCGCGGCAAGCTGCATATGCTTTCCACCAGCGGCGGCCTGATGAATGTGGAAAAGCCGCTCGACGAAAAACTTAAAGTTGAACTGATCTTTCGCGTCGGCGACATCACCATCCGCGAAAAAGCGGAAATCATGTTTCCCATGTGGGCCACACAGGGATGGCTGCAACCCTTCCGCTTCGTCGAACTCTCCGAAGCCCGTAAGTGCGAATTGGAAAAGACGCTGCTCGCGTTCGTGCAGGGCTTGCAGGATCCCGCATCCACCAGCCAAGCCGCTGCGCCTTAAACTCGCCGTTCTTTTACCTTCGCAGTCCGATGAAGAAGCGTTTGCCATTTAAGATGTTAAGAGAGCCTCTTAATTGGCGATGGTGAATGCCTAATCCCAAACTGGTCTTCTGGGAAGTCGACACCCAAGCCGACTTCATGCTGCCCGGTGGCAAACTCTACGTGTCCGGTGCTGAGAAGCTGTTGCCCAACCTCCGCAAGCTCACGGATGCCGCGCGGCAAGGCCTCGTTTTCCTTGTATCGCACGGTTGCTATCACACGCCCAACGATCCCGAATTCAAGATCTTTCCACCGCACTGTGTGAAAGGAACTCCCGGCTCACTCTACGTTCCAGAGGCGCTGACAGAAAAAGTCGCGGTAGTTCCGAATGAAACCGCAACAAAGCTCCCAAGCGACCTTTCCCAATACCAGCAGATTCTGCTCGAAAAACAGACGTTGGATATCTTCGAAAGCCGCCACGCCGAGGCTCTGCTCGATCGCCTGCCAAAGGATGCCGTGTTCATCGTCTTCGGCGTTGTAACCGAATACTGCGTTCGTCTCGCGGCCAAGGGATTGCTCGAGCGCGCCCGCCGCGTCTTCGTGGTTCAGGATGCGATCGAAACGCTAAAGGTGGAAGATGGTGCTCGAGCGATCGCAGAACTGAAGAATCTGGGAGCAAAATTCATCACTACGGACGCGGCGCTAGCCATGGCCAACACCGCGCTGTAAACGATATCCAGCCGCCAACGCCTGGGTTATAATCCAGCGACCATGAACCTGACTTCTGGCACCAAGCTTGGTCCGTATGAGATTGTCAGCCTGGTGGGCGCGGGCGGCATGGGTGAAGTGTATCGCGCCCGCGACTCGCGCCTCAAACGAGATGTCGCGATCAAAGTGTTGCCCAAGGCGCTGTCGGCCGACGCCGAGCGCTTGCGGCGTTTCGAGCAGGAAGCGCTGGCTACCGCCGCACTGAACCATCCGAACATTCTGGCTGTGTTCGATATCGGTACCAGCGACGGTGCGCCGTACGTCGTCTCCGAATTGCTGGAAGGCGAAACGTTGCGCGAGCGTCTCCGCAGCGGAGTGATCCCGATTCGCAAGACGCTGGATTACGCGATGCAAGTCGCCCACGGCCTCGCCGCGGCCCACGAAAAAGGAATCGTTCATCGCGACCTTAAGCCGGAAAACATTTTCATCACCAAAGATGGCCGGGTGAAGATTCTCGACTTCGGCCTCGCCAAACTCACCCAGCCCGAGGGCGCAGGCGACCAGTCGTCGGCCACCATGACCCACGCGACCGAAGCCGGCGTGGTCATGGGCACAGCGGGCTACATGTCGCCCGAGCAGGTGCGCGGCGCTTCCGTCGGCCCGCGTTCCGACATTTTCAGCTTCGGCGCGATGCTTTATGAGATGGTCTCAGGCAAGCGGGCGTTTCACCGCGACACTCCCGCCGACACCATGAGCGCAATCCTCAAAGAAGAGCCTGCGGATCTGAGCGAGACCAATCGCAACGTCTCTCCCGCGCTGGAGCGCATCGTTCATCATTGTCTCGAGAAAAATCCCGAGCAGCGCTTTCATTCGGCAAGCGACATCGCCTTCGATCTCGAACATCTCTCCGGAGGCACGAGCACGAGCGCCAGCGGAAAGATGGCGGCGATTCCAGCGGCCGCTCCCAACAACAAGCTGTTTTTGGGGATTGCCGCAGGCCTGATCGTCGCGCTAGCCATGCTTGCGGTGGGCTGGCGAATGGGCAAGGCGGGCACAGTGACTGCAATCCCCGAGTACAAACAAGTTACCTTCCGTACCGGGTATATCGGCAATGCGCGTTTTACTCCCGACGGCAGCGTAGTGTACAGCGCCTCGTGGGATGGCGGGGACGACGAGTTATACCTGGCTCGAACCGATGACCCGGGGGCGCGCGACCTGGGGCTGAAGAATGCCGAGTTGCTATCGATCTCCAAGAACGGCGAACTCGCCATTCGGCTGAACTCGATAAATTATGGCGGCTATGCCCGCAGCGGCACCCTGGCGCGCGTTTCGCTAAGCGGAGGAACACCGCGCGAAGTGCTCGAGAACATTCAGGATGCCGACTGGGCCGGGGACGGCGAGAATATGGCGGTCGTCCGCTACGTCCCCGAGAGCCGCCACTGGCGCTTGGAGTATCCCGTTAACAAAGTGTTGTTTGAGAGTGTCAACTGGATCAGCCATCCGAAGATCTCGCCGGACGGGAAGTGGGTTGCGTTCGCCGATCACGAAGTTCCCGGTGGCGACGATGAGGGCTCCGTGGCCGTAATCGCCGCCGATGGCAAGGGAAAAGAAAAGGTGCTTTCATCAGGCTGGACGT
>Ga0210398_10002616_pt1 | contig 17507 bp, 13 predicted proteins | sample IncBWC4OmetaG_FD_161047 | JGI IMG/M metagenome (GOLD analysis project Ga0210398, IMG submission 161047) | Forest soil microbial communities from Barre Woods Harvard Forest LTER site, Petersham, Massachusetts, United States - Inc-BW-C-4-O | ecosystem: Environmental > Terrestrial > Soil >... | reverse complement strand
GCGCAAAACACTCTCAAGTGTTGTTGTTTCGCCGCGTGAATGACCAGTGGCTCGAGGCGAAGATCTTTAACGTAAAGCAGATGATGAAGCAGGGCAAACTTGGGGAAGATCCAACCCTTCGTCCTGGCGACCAGCTCTTCGTGCCCAAGAGCGCCTTGTCCAAGATCAAGCCGTTTATCCCGAACTCAGGCGTCGGCGCGTACGGAAATCTTGCCCCTTAGTGGTTGAACGCTTTTGTCGGTCCACTAGCTTCAGGAGACAGATATGACGAATTACGAGTTCAGTTCGACACGAGGCGCCGGCCCCTTCGCCTTTACGTTGCGGGATGCTTTCGCCGTTGCCTTTCGGCATAAGCGCGTTCTGGTGATGTGCTTCAGCGGAGTGTTGCTCGGCACACTGCTGGCTGCACTACTAATGCCGCCGAACTACCAAGCGGAAACCCGCATCCTGGTTAAACATGAGCGCGTCGATCCAGTGGTGTCCTCGGAGCAGAGCGCACCCACACAAGGCCGTGACGAAGTCACAGAGGAGCAACTGAATTCAGAAGCTGCCCTCATCCTGAGCGACGACGTACTGCGACACACGGTATTGATCTGTGGCTTGCAGCGGCGCAAGAGCTTCACCGGTTGGCTGCTCGGGCGAAGCCAAGACGAGAAGATCGCAAAAGCCGTAGACGCTCTGAAATCGAATCTCAAAGTCGAGCCGGTCCGAAAAAGCAACCTCATCAGTATCAGTTATGAGTCCAGCGATCCTAAACAGGCGGCGGCTGTGTTGTCGACTCTGGCCAAAGGGTACATCGACAAGCATCTTGAGGTTCACCGGCCGCCCGGGCAGCTGAAGTTCTTCGAGCAGGAGACCGAGTTGTACCGCCAGGACCTCGACAAGGCGGAGAATCAACTCCGGCAATTTGCCCAACAGCAGGGTGGCGTTGCGCCCTTACTCGCCAGAGATATCACGCTGCAAAAGCTGAACGATTTCAATGCCAGCTTGCAGGGGACACGAGCGGATCTGGCGGCCACGGAGCATCGCATCCACGATCTTGAAAAACAGGCAGGCAGCACTCCCGCGCGTTTGACCACGCAGGTGAAAGAGTCCGATGACGCGAGCGTTTTGCAGGGGCTGAAGAGTGCTCTTCTCACCCTCGAACTGAAGCGCACGGAATTGCTAACCAAGTACCAGCCCAGCTATCGCCTGGTGCAAGAGGTGGACAAGCAGATTGCCGACACGCGCGCTTCGATTGCCAGTGAAGAGAGCAAGCCACTGCGCGACGCCGTGACCGACCAGAATCCAACCTATTCCTGGATCGGAACGGAACTGGCCAAGGCCAAGGCCGATTACAGCGGGATGCAGGCCCGGGAAGCGGCGACTCAGGCGATCGTCGCCATGTATCAGAACAATGCCCGCCAGTTGGAAGAAAAGGATCTGGCGCAGCATGATCTCGCCCGGACCGCTAAAGCTGACGAAGACAATTATTTGCTTTATCTGCGAAAACGGGAAGAAGCGCGCATGGCGGATGCACTCGACGAGCAGCGTATTCTCAATGTCGCCATCGTCGATACCCCTTCGATACCCTCTTTACCCACAGGGAATCGATTGCAATACGCCTTGATCGGTCTTCTGCTCGCATCCACGCTCAGTGTGGGTGTTGTTTTTACAATTGAGTACCTCGATCCGTCATTGCGGACGCCCTCCGAAGTTATGTCGGAGTTAAACATTCCGGTACTGGCGGCGGTGCCACAGAGAGGTGTCTACAGCAGCAAGGTCAACGTCGGCCATAACGGAAACGGCAATGGCAACGGGAACGGCCGGAACGGGAACTACCGATCTCACTCCCAACCCGATCCCGGGACGGTGACCGCGCTGATGGACTCCCTGGAAGACGATCCGAGATAGCAGTGCAAGCGGTTTCGCAAGCAGCGGGCAGGTGGAATTAGTTTTTAAACTGCGATCCCCCAAACTGAACTATCGCAACAGATTTGGAGGTTCTCCAAGTTGGGCACCGATCACCGGAAAACGCTGAAATATGTGGTGCAGATATGCGATATGGTCATCGTGCTTCTGTGCTTTGGCCTAGCCGCCATGACGGTGTCGCATATCTTCAGCAAGCGAGTATCCTTTGGCGAGTTCCTCGCCTTTAGGATCAAGATTCAAAACATCATTATCTTTTTCGGAATCCTGCTGCTATGGCATCAGGTGTTCCGCTTCTTCGACATGTATCGATCGAGGCGTCTTTCCCGCAAGCGAGAGGAGATTCTCGATATCTTCAAGGCAACTTCCATGGGCACCGTCTTGATGTATGCCATCGCTGTGGCGTTCCACGTGGACATGATCAACCTCGTGTTTGCGGGGGTGTTCTGGTTTTCCCTGATTACGATTACAGCGTCTGATCGGTTAGGAGTGCGGCTGGTGCTCCGACAGCTTCGCGTCAAAGGGAAGAACTTGCGCAATATACTCATCGTCGGCAGCAATGACGCGGCCCTACAGTTCGCCCACAAGATCGAACAGAGTCCCTGGCTCGGTTATCGCATTCTGGGCTTCGTCGACAATGAGTGGCCGGGATTGGTGAAGTTCAAGGAGCAAGGCTATTCAGTCAGCTGCGGTTTCGACCAACTGCGGGTTTTTCTGCGCACCAACGTCGTCGACGAAGTGGTAGTGACTTTGCCGCTACGCTCGCTTCACTCCTATGCCTCCGAAATTGCAGAGCTCTGTGAAGAACAGGGAATTCTGGTGCGTGTCGTTTCTAACATTTTCGACTTGAAGCATGCCCGTTCGAAGGCTGAAGATTTCGAAGGTGAGTCTCACATTACCCACACCACTGGCACCGTGGTTGCCGGTTGGCCGGCGGTGGTTAAATGGCTATTGGATTTCACTGTCTCTCTCGTGCTGCTTATTTTCTTTTCTCCACTGTTCCTGATCACTGCGCTTCTGATGAAACTGACTTCGCCCGGGCCGGTCTTCTTCCTGCAAGAACGGCTCGGCTTAAACAAACGTCGCTTCAAGATCTATAAGTTTCGAACCATGACCGTGGATGCGGAAAGCAGGATGAAAGAGCTCGAGCATCTGAATGAACTTAGCGGCCCTGTTTTCAAGATTAGGAACGATCCCCGTATCACGACCATGGGAAGGTTTCTTCGCAGCACCAGCATCGATGAACTGCCGCAGCTGTTTAACGTTCTGAAGGGTGACATGAGCCTGGTTGGTCCCCGGCCTATGGCAGTACGCGACTATGAGGGATTCAACGAAGACTGGCAACGCCGTCGTTTTAGCGTACGGCCGGGAATCACCTGCCTTTGGCAGGTGCTGGGAAGGAATTGCATTCCTTTCGAGCAGTGGATGGAATTGGATCTGCAATACATTGATCGCTGGTCTCTTTGGCTCGATGTGCAAATCCTTTTCAAGACCATTCCGGCTGTTCTGAGAGGATCGGGCGCCAGCTAACCTTACGACCTGCAGTTGTTCTCTACTTCGGCCTCACGATGAAAACAGCACCGACCAAGCTCCAGATTCCGGCCAACTCGGGCCTCCGCCTCGGCACCCTCGCCGTGGTCGCTGCGCTGGCTTTGGGGACCGTGTTCTTATTTACCACTGCGGGAGGTCTTCTGGCCGATCGGAACACGACGACGGTCATCGTCGCTGCGCTGGTCTTCTTTGGGATTCTGGTATTCGCGGTCGCCTACGGCCGAGCCCATCAGCAGCCCGCCAAATGGCTCATCTTTATGGTCTGGTGGGGGCTGCTGGTTTCAGAAGAAGTGTTCTCGTATCGCAGTGATATCGCCAGCGGAGCGAACTTTGCCTCTGAGGCTTACGACCAGGCTGTCCTCTGGGTGTTTGCCCTGATCGCGCTGCTGGTTTTAGTCCTCAAATATCCGCAATCGTTGCGCGGTCTATTTCAGGGAGACTACAAGTGGGTGAGCTGGCTCACCCTGGTGAGCGTATTGTCGTGTGCTTATTCGCCCAACCCCGCATTTTCGCTGTCCTGGGCATTTAAGCTGACGTTAGTGGTACTGGTTGTCCACATCTGTGCGCAACACATCTCTGAACTCGGTGACCTCAGGGCATTCATCAGCGTGACCATCTGGGGCTTCGTCTTTCTCACGCTGTTGCCGACGCTGCGCTCCATATTTGTTCCCGATCCTACCGGCGAGTACGGTTCACGTGCCCTCGAACAGCGCTTTCGAGAGGCTCCAACGGAAATATCCGGGATCGCCGGGCTGCTCGCGATCTTATGCCTAATGGTTTACTCGAAGGGGAAGCCGAAGTGGGCTCTCTGGGTTGGCGGTGGGTCCCTGGTGATCATGGTCATCGCCGGCGGTAAGACTGGTATCGGCGCCGGGATTATTTCGGGCATTTTGTTTTTTGGTTTGCAGAAGCGTTTCAAGGCAGTCCTCGGATTCGTGGCCGGGACCGCGCTCATTCTGGCGCTGGTGTTGAAGTTTACTTCTCTTTCGGAGTATGCCTCGACGTATCTTCAACTCGAGCAAGCTTCCAGTTTCACCGGCCGCACCGATTTATGGGCATTTGTCATGCCTTTTATCCTGCAGCATCCCATCCTCGGGCAGGGATTTATAGCATCCCGATTCGTGGCTGTCATTCATCCGGATACGCCATTCAGCAGCAGCCACATGCACAACAGTTTTCTCGAGACGCTTTACAACAACGGACTGATCGGGCTCGTCTTGGTCCTCATGATCAATTACGTGATCGTGCGAAATCTTTGGCGAACCGTGCGCGCTTCCGTCTCCCCAGAACTCCGTTACCTGGCGGTGGGAACCATGGCGGCATACATCAATCTGTTGATCAATGCGATGTTCAATGCAACTTTCGGAGGACGCCCGGATTGCTCTTACCTGATGCTGATCGCCATGGTAGTGATCAGTAGTCAGCTGCTAAGACTGGCGCAATCGCCTTCTCCAGCGCGAGTGTCGCAGGCAGAACGGCGCCTGGTCCCGCTCGTTGCCTCCCCCGTCCGAGCTTCGGGATTCAATCGAGTTCGCTGGTTCAATTAAAGCATGTCTATACTTCGCAAGGTCCGACACCAGATAGCGAAGGGCCCCGTACACAAGCCCTTGACTTGGATTCGTCACCGCAGGCTTCGTGCGGCGGACGTGTTCGTTGCCTCTTATCCCAGGTCTGGCAATACCTGGCTGAGGTTCATGCTGTATGAGATTCTGGTTGGGCAATCCTCAACTTTCACCAACATCCATCAGCTCGTTCCCGATGTCGGCAAACAAGGGAACGCATTGCCCGTGCTTGCGGACAACGGCCGGCTGATCAAAACCCACGAAGCCTATCTTCCGCTCTATCACAAGGCCATCTATCTGGTTCGAGACGCTCGCGACGTCGCACTTTCGGAGTTTGCCTATCAGAAAGCGCTTGGCCTCGCCGAGGACGATTTCGACACTTATCTGCCCCGATTTCTGGCGGGGGAACTGAACCCGTTCGGCTCCTGGACCGCCCACGTGGATTCCTGGATGGATGCGAAAGACAAAGGTTACGCGGAGGTGTTCGTGGTGCGCTTTGATGAGATGCGCAGCCAGCCTGAAGACTCCCTCGCGGACATCATGGCGTTTCTCAATGTGCCGGTCGGGCGCGAGACCATTCGCCGGGCGGTGGCTAACAATTCAGTGGAGAAGATGCAGGACAAAGAGAAGGTGAACCCGCAAAAGGCTTCCGCCAGGGGACGCTTTATCCGCAGTGGTGCCGTGGGCGGCTGGCGCGAGCGATTTACTGAAACCCAGGCAGAGCTCGTAGAGAAGTTCGCCGGCAGCGTTTTATGCCGCGTCGGATTTCGAGAGGTCGAATCCGTGAGTCGATAAAAAACATGCAGCCGTTTGTTACAGCCGTGACAAGCTACCCGCCTGCAGTGTTTGTCGAGTACGCGGTCCCATCTCCGGGATTCGGAACCGGAACTTTAGTAACCAGGCTCGTGGTTACCACTCGCAATGAGACTTGTCGGGACTCGAAATAGGGCAGAACGACTCCTTGACACCTCATGGGGGGGCTGGCATATTGGAACCATTGCTTGAGCTTGTGTGATCTCCTCCTTTGTGCGGCTCACGTTTCGTCTCAGCATTTTCGACGGCAACTTCCTCAAATAGAGGGACTCCGCCAGCTCTGAAGCCCCCCAAAAGTTTTGGTCGCGCCCGAACGTGCGACATCGATCTAGAACAGCAACCGAGATTCATCCAAAATGACGCCCCTGCCGGTAGAACCCACAACTCAGGCTCCTGGCATTTCATTGAAGAAGAAAATTGTCTTCTCTCTGATCTCCTGGGTGTTCCTGATGTTCGTTCTGGCCTGCATCGGGGAAGTTTTCTTGCGCGTGGCGCCGATGGGAAAGTTTCAGAGCTCTCCCTTCCGCCAGTATGACCCGTATATTGGGATCGCCTTGGTACCCGACAAGACGATTCATCACAACAAGGGTTGCTTTAAGGGACTGGTTGAGACCAATAGCTTCGGCATGCGTGACCGCGCCAGGACGTTGGATAAGCCTGCCGGTGAGTTCCGGATAGCCATGCTGGGAGACTCCGTGATCGAAGCGGTTCACGTCCAGCCGGACGAAGTCGTTAACCTTCAGCTGGAGAAAATCCTCCGGGCAAAGGGTTACAACGCTGAAGTGCTGAACTTCGGAGTTGAGGGAATTGGCACGACGCAGGAGCTTTTGATTTACCAAGAGAAAGTTCGACAGTTTCATCCTGACCTTGTTCTGCTGACTTTTACTTCAAATGATGTGATGAATAACTCGTCCATCATTCAGCCGGAAGTGTATGGAATCCAAACCTGGTACGCACCCTATTACGACCTGGGTCCAGACGGAAATCTGATTTTTCGTCCGGTCGAGAAGCGATGGTTCAACGGAGGGCGCACTTGGCTCGAGAACCACTCCGTGCTCCTGTATTACCTGGAGCGGATTTGGTTCAGCATCGACTACGCTCCTACCAAGTGGGATGGCATCCCCGTTTTCTACGGCTCGTATGGAGATCCTCTGAGTCCTGACTGGACCAAGGCCTGGCAGGTTACCGACAAGGTCATGGGATTGACCAAGAAAACAGTCGAGGCGGACGGAGCGAAGTTTATGGCTGTAACCTGGGCGGATTTTTGGGAAGTGGATCCGAATTGGCGCCCCCGTCTGGAGAAAGAGATTGGAACAAAACTGCCGCCTGAATTGAATCCTCCGAGAGCGCGGGAGCGATTGGAAGACATCTATCGGAGGAATGGAATTACCTACGACTTTCTTACCTCGTACATGCAGAGCTATCGCGACCAGCATCATCTGCAATGGCCCTATTTTTCTTTTACCTGCAATCCCCATTACAGCGCGCTAGGGCATGCCGTCGTAGCTCAGGGAATTTTCGAGACACTCGAACAACACGGAATGCTTCCACCCCTGGCAGGCGGTGCGGCTCCCCTGGCCAGCACTCAGTAATCCTGGCCATGGGTGGGATGAATTCGAAGGAGAGATCATGAAATTCGTGCAAAGTACAGTTCGGCGCTTTGGCATCGCGGGCGAGCTCCTTTCATTTTTCGTGGGCAACAAGCGCTGGTGGCTGCTGCCTGTGATTTTGAGCCTCTTCCTTTTGGGAGCGCTCATCGTAGTCGCCCAGAGTTCAGCCATCGCTCCGTTCATCTATACGTTATTCTAGGAGAAAAAATGCTGAAGGCGTGCAAGAGTCTGTGGGAGGGCTGGAAGAAAATTGCGCACAAGATTGGGAATTTCCAGGCCCGGGTCCTGCTGACCGTCTTTTATGCGGTGCTGCTGCTGCCATTTGGACTAGCTGCCCGCTTATTTTCGGACCCGTTGCGCATTAAGAAGCGCCCGACCGAATGGTTGAATCACCCCGACGAGCCCACTGACATGGCGTGGGCCAGAAAGCAGTAACCTTGTACATACTAGGAGTTTCCTGTTACTACCATGACGCAGCGGCGGTGCTGTTGCGGGATGGACAATTGGTGGCGGCTGCGGAAGAAGAACGCTTTACGCGCATTAAGCACGACTTCAACTATCCCAAGCAGGCCATCCAGTTCTGCCTGGATCAGGCTGGAATTCAGGGCAGCGATCTCGATTACGTTGTCTTTTTCGAAAAGCCGTTTCGCAAGCTGGACCGCATTCTCATGTCGGTGCTGCAGACCTACCCGCAATCGTGGAAGGTCTTCCGTGAGTCCATGGTCACCTGGATCGTCGACAAGCTGTGGGTAGCATCGACCTTGCAGATGGAACTGGGAGTAAGCAAAGACAAAGTTCTGTTCAGCGAACATCACCTTTCCCACGCCGCCAGCGCGTATCTCTGTTCGCCCTTTGACGAGGCTGCCATCCTGACCGTCGACGGAGTCGGCGAGTGGATCACATCGACCTGCGGGGTGGGGCGGGGAAATGAAATCAAGCTGACCAAGCAGATCGACTTCCCGCACTCGATCGGTTTGCTATACAGCGCGTTCACTGCTTTTCTCGGCTTCGAAGTAAATGAAGGCGAATACAAAGTCATGGGTATGGCCTCCTACGGCCAGCCGCGCTATGTCGATAAAGTATGGAAGATGGTTCATCAAAACCAGGATGGATCGTTCGCCCTGGACATGGACTACTTCAGTTTCCATCATTCGACCGACAAGACGTACAGTCGCAAATTCTCCACCTTGTTGGGAGAGCCGCGCCCGCCGAAGATGCTGTTTTTCACGGAAGGCACGGGCTTTCCGCAGTATTTTGGAACTCCGCCGGCAAACTTCAACGAACTGTCGGATCAGAATCAGCACTACGCCGATATCGCCGCCAGCATTCAGAAGGTGACCGAAGAGTTGCTGTTGGGCATGGCGCGGAACCTCCACAAGACGACAGGACTGAAGAAGCTATGCATGGCAGGCGGCGTGGCCCTGAACAGCGTGGCCAATACCCGCATCCTGAACGAGACCCCGTTCGAAGAGTTGTACATTCAGCCCGCGGCCGGGGACGGAGGCGGTGCGCTTGGTGCCGCCCTGTGGGTGCACAGCACACTGCTCGGCAAACCGCGCAACTTCACCATGCAGCATGCGTATTGGGGACGCTCGAACTCCGAGAGTGAAATCGGAGACTTCCTCAAGCGAAACAATATTCCGCACGCTCACTTTGATTGCCAGGATGCGTTGCTCGATCAAGTCGTAGAACGGTTGACCAGCGGCAAAGTTGTGGGGTGGGCGCAAGGCCGTTTCGAGTGGGGCCCGCGCGCGCTTGGCAGTCGGTCGATTTTGGCCGATCCCCGCAATCCGAACATGAAGGACATCGTGAACTCGAAGATCAAGTTTCGCGAGCCCTACCGTCCCTTCGCGCCGTCAGTGCTGGCGGAATGCGCGGAAAAATATTTCGAACTGCCGAACGCGGCCGAGAAAGAGCCCGCACGTTACATGTTGTACGTCGTACCCGTGCGGGAAGAGCAGAAGTCCACCCTGCCCGCGATCACGCACGTGGATGGAACTGGGCGTTTGCAGACCGTTTTCCGCGAGCATAGTCCGCGTTATTACTCGCTGATCGAGCGCTTCGGCCAGTCCACGGGGGTTCCCATCGTGCTCAACACTTCGTTCAATCTGAAGGGTGAGCCGATCGTGAATACTCCAGCCAATGCGTTCAGCACATTTTCGAAGAGTGGCATGGATTCTCTGATTCTGGAGAACTTCATCCTCGACAAGTCGGAGACCTAAGTCGGTCATTTGTTCTAACCGTGATGAAAATGCACGACACCATGACGACGACTGAAACCCCTGAGGCCAAGAACCGCAAGTCCAGCATTCCCAGCTTTCGCGTGCTGGGAGTTCGGGTCAATGCCGTGCAAATTCCCGATATCATCCCAGTCATCGAACGGTGGGTGCGAGATCGGGACACCACCCACTACGTTGCGGTCACCGGAATGCATGGAGTCGCCGAGTCCAGGAACGATCCCCGATTTCGCGAAATTCTCAATGCTGCTGGCCTGGTGATCCCAGATGGCATGCCTCTGGTATGGCTTGGCCGCCTGCAGGGGCACGGCGAATTGAATCGCCGCACTCCCGGATCTGAAGTGATGGAAGCGTTCTTCCAAGCGACCGGATCGAAATATACCCATTTTTTCTACGGCGGCGTACCCGGCATCGCCGATCTGCTGGCGAGAACCGAGCACGAGCGGCACGGAATCCGAGTCGTGGGAACTTACTGCCCGCCCTTTCGCCCGCTCACGGAAGCCGAAGAGAAGCAGGTGCAGTCCCTGATCCGCGCGGCTAATCCCGATATTCTCTGGGTCGGCCTCAGCACGCCGAAACAAGAAAAGTGGATGTACGAACACCGGGACAAAATTCAGGTGCCGGTGATGCTAGGGGTGGGCGCAGCCTTTGACATGAATACTGGCCGGCTCAAGCGCGCTCCACTGTGGATGCAGAATAGCGGCCTAGAATGGCTCTTTCGTCTGGTGATTGAGCCGCGCCGGCTGTGGCGCCGATATCTTATCGAAGGCTCCCGGTTTGCCTGGGCGGTGTGGTGGGAGCACATCGTTCCCCGGATATTCCGGAGACCGGCAACAGATTCGGCTCGGGTTCCAGAATGATCGCAAGTACTTGAAGAACAAAATGCAGTCGGTTAGATTTCTTAAATCAGGCAGGAGGCTATGGTGAGCAGACAGAAACGGATTTTGGTAACGGGTGCGGGAGGCTTCATTGGACATCACCTCGTAAAAAGACTGAGCCGGGATGGCCACTGGGTGCGGGGCGCCGACATGAAATATCCCGAATATGAATCAAGTGCGGCGGATCAGTTCGAGATCCTGGATCTCCGCAAGGTTGAGAATTGCGAACTGGCGACCCGTGGCGCGATCGATGAGGTCTATAATCTCGCGGCCGACATGGGCGGCATTGGCTACATCACGGCGTTCCATGCCGATATCAGCCGCAACAACATTCTCATCAACGCCCACATGCTCGAAGCCGCCCGGCAAAACGGCGTCAAGCGCTTCCTGTTCTCTTCCTCTGCCTGCGTCTACAACCAGGCCAAACAGAAAGATCCCAACGTCACCGCATTGCGCGAAGAAGATGCCTATCCCGCCGATCCCGAGCCTGGGTACGGATGGGAAAAACTGTTTGCCGAAGAGCTCTGCCGCTACTACTACAAGGACTACGGCTTCGAAACCTCGATCGTGCGTTTCCACAACGTCTACGGTCCGCTCGGAACCTATGAAGGCGGAAAGGAGAAGGCGCCTGCAGCCATCAGCCGCAAAGTTGCCTTGGCGCAAAATGGCGACCCGATTGAAGTCTGGGGAGATGGTGAGCAGACGCGTTCGTTCATGCACGTCGACGATTGCGTCGAGGGCCTGATTCGCCTGATGGCTTCGGGTTATCGTGAACCGCTGAATCTCGGCACCGATGAACTGGTCACCATCAATCAGTTGGTCGATCTGGTTGCCAAAGTGGCGGGCAAGAGAATCGACAAACGTCACAACCTCGCCGGACCACAAGGTGTGCGTGGCCGCAACAGCGACAATACGCGTTTGCGCGAAGTGCTGGGCTGGGAGCCGTCCATCCGCCTCGAGCAGGGCTTGGCCAACACCTATCCTTGGATCGCAGCTCAGGTGCAGCAAGCTGCTCCGGTTACCGCTGACGCCAAATGATGAGCTGCCTGGATTCCTGTAAGTCGAGTACCGCAGCGTCTGGACCCCTATTCGTCGTAGGCATGTGGCGCTCTGGAACCTCACTGCTCTACTCTCTGCTCAACCAGCACCCGCAGATCGCTCTGCTGTATGAGGGCGATCTGCCGCTATTGCGGCCGCTCTTTTCCCGCAAAGGCAGCATGAAGGATTGGTTGGCGCGATGGGAATTCTGGAATTCCGCCCTCTCGCGTCACCGCATCCCTGCCGACAGAATCCCCGCGATGGTTCCGGACCTCCCTACCGGCGCCATGGCTGTCTGGAAAGAGTATGCCGGCAGCGCAACCATCTTCGGAGAAAAATCACCGGATTACTTCGATTCCCTGCAGAGGCTGGCGCGCGAGTTTCCCGGAGCCCGCTTCATTATCCTCTGGAGAAATCCAGCGGACATTTGCCGCAGCATCATTCGAGCGCGTAAGGGCTCTTCGTTTTTTTCCAAGCCTGGAATTGCGCACCGAGCGATGCTTGGCTCTCACAAGCTGAAGCAAGAGTGCGATGCGCTGCTGAGTCAGGGCATTCCCGTGCACCAGATTCAATACGAGAAAATGGTGCAGGATTCGGCGAAGGTGATGACTGGAGTCTGCCAGTTTCTCGCGATACCCTTCGATCCCAAGATGGTTTCTCTCGAAGGTTCCGACCGTTCCGCAATCCACGAAGGTTCCCACCACGAATTGGTCAAGCAAGAGGAGATATTGTCCTCCACGAAGCGCGAGGAAGTTTTACCGCCGCGCTTGAAGCGAAAAATTGACCGATACGTTAGCTACTGGAAGAACAAATACGGAGGTGTCTGGCCGCAGTATCCGGAATGGCAAGCGATTTCCGGATACCCAACCGCAGCCCAGCGGTTTCTCGATGATGCCTGGTTTCGCGGTTTGCGGATACTGGACGGATTCACGGCGTTGGTGTACTGCTACGCTCCCCTCAGCTGGCTGGATCGATATCGTACATTCAAGCGCCGGCGCTATCCGATGGGCGCCAAGCAACCACCCGCAGCCCAACCCGCCTCAAAGCCGGAGACTTTGCGACGCTTGGAAGTGCGGGGAATGAAGTAGGTCGGAGCGGATATGCGCATCCTCGGTTTATCGTCGTTTACCCACGACACCTCAGCCGCATTGCTTGAGGATGGCGTGGTTCGCGCGGCTATGGAAGAAAGCAAACTCCTGCGCACAAAGAACACGAGCGGCCTACCGGATGCTGCAATTCAATTCTGTCTGCGAAGCGGGGGCATAACCTGGCACGATCTCGATTATGTGGCTGTGTCCAGTCGGCCGTTGCAGGGCTGGATACGCCGGTCCTTGGCGGGTGCAAGAATTCTTCCTTTGTCCCCCATAGCAGCCGCCTATTGCCAGGTCAGCGAAGTCGGCCGTGTGGCGCGAGAGTTGGGTAACTTCCGAGCTCTGCGGCATCCGAGCGAGGTGCATACCGCAAAGGTTGTCCAGTTCGAACATCACCTCTGCCATGCCGCCAACGCCTTCTTTCTGTCGCCGTTTGAGCGCGCCTTGATTGTTACCATGGATGAAGAGGGCGATGGCAGGTCTGCCATGCTCGCGGTGGGCGCGGTAAACCGCATTCGACCTCTCCGCAGCCTGCAATATCCGCACTCCCTGGCCTGGCTCTATTCGCAAGTGACCGGACTTCTGGGCTTCACTCCCCATGCAGACGAGCATAAGACGCAGTGGTTCAGCCTCGAGGGCAAGCCGGAATACCGGGACGTTTTTCATGACATGTTGCGCAAGGGCGCCGATGGTTTGCCCCGCATTGATCGCAGCTACCTCAGCCATGAGGGTGGGCACTTTGTGCTGTCATCAAAGTTTCGTCGCCGAATCGGGATGGCAGACCATCCCTTGAGCGACGGGCAGCGGCGCGCCTTGGCTGCAACGGTTCAGCAGGTCTCGACTGAGATCATTATCGCGAGCGTGGAGAAGGTTCGAAAGCAGCAGGGAATCGACGCGGTTTGTCTTTCCGGTGGTTTATTTCAGAATCCACTGATGGTTCACGCGCTCGAACAAGGTCTGGGACGGAATCAGGTTTTTGTATCGCCTGCCTCGGGAAACGCCGGATGTTCGGTGGGCGCCGCTCTGCTTCTCGATCATCACCTGTTAGGCGCGCCGCGCAAGGAGAGCAGTAATAGCGTCTATCTTGGGCCTTCCTACACGCGTCACGAGATCAAAGACATCCTGGACAACTGCAAGACGCGGGCTTCGCTGCTGACCACGGAAGAGCGCAGATCCGATGCTGTGGTAGAGCTTCTCGAAGCGGGCAAGATCATTGCCTGGTTTCAGGGTGCCGCGGAATTCGGCCCGCGCGCGCTCGGCAACCGCAGTGTGCTGGCTTCTCCCTGGGCTCCGTATGTCAAAGAGAATCTCAACGACTTTATCAAGCACCGGGAATGGTTCCGCCCGTTTGCGCTTTCCATCCCGGAGGAGGATGCCCCCAACTACTTCGAGTGTTCCCGCCTTTGCCGCTCGATGAGCTCGATGGCGCGAGTGCGTCCCGATGTGCAGTGCTTGCCGGAGGCCTTTGTGCTGCCGGGAAATATTGTGCGCTTACATCTGGTGGAGAGGCGCGCGAATCCAGAGCTGTGGGGATTGCTGAAACATTTCGGCTTATACGCTCCGGCGCCGATTCTTATCAATACATCATTCAATCTTTTCGGGGAACCGCTGGTGGTGAGTCCGCTCGACGCGATTCGAAGTTACAACTGCTCCGGCATCGATGCTTTGATGATCAATAACTTTCTGCTGACTAAAGTTCCGTTCCAAAGCCGAACTAAAACGCTAGAGTATTCCGGCGCAAAGGTCTCCACCTAGAATTTTCCCTGCCTTTTCACCCTTCTGCGCTGCCAAGCCCCTACGCTTGGCCGCCTGCCTCGAAAAACCCACCCGGTGCTCACAAAACGCCCAACGGGCGATCTTCGTTCCGAACGTCAAAACCCCAGGATCGTCAGGCTAAGTGCGGCCTGGCTGTGCTGGAGTGGACTCGGAGTAGCAAGCAGAAATGGGTTACTGATTCTCGAGCAGGATCGGCTTAATCCCGATTTCGACGGTGGCGCCCGTTGTCTTGGTCTTCACTCCTGCGAGATCCAGAGAGTAATCGTAGCCGGCCGGCATGGTGAAGCTTGACGTAGTACAGTTTCCCTCGTTGCACGACTGCGACGCATCCCATACCGCGATCGCCCGGTAGCCACCCGGCCGCGTGTAGCCACACTGCCACACCGTACCGAGAGCTACGCAGGGGGAGCTCAAGGTCGCTCCCACCAGCCAATCAGTCATTTCGTTGTAAGTCGTTCCGCCGATCTGGGTACCGGTCGACTCAAACCAGAACGGCGTCGTAGCTCCATCCCATGCGTACCAATAGGATCGCGCGACGCCGATCGATTGCATAAGAATTTCGAAGCGGGCAATCCACGCCTCTTCTTGGTCGGGATCGGTGATGGTGACCTTCGCTCCAAACCCTCCCTCCGAGCTGATCAACGGCTTTCCCTGTTGATTTGCCGCGGCCAGCACGTTCTGCAACGGGGCGGCATCCGTGATCGCAGCCTCAGGCGCTTGTGGCCATTGCACATATCCGTGATAGGAGATCACGTCCACATACTCGCCGCCGCCAGCAGCCAGGAAGCTGCTCATCGCTCGAGCGACGTTGATGCCGGTGTCGGTCACGTAGGCCGGGGTTGTGATCTGAGCGGAAGGATCGATCGCCTTCTGCGTGTAGGTGCTCAGCGGACCGCATCCGGTCCCGACAATGATGCAGCGTGCATCTTGCGACATCCTCACTAATTGAGCGGTCGTACCCTGCCACATAATGGGCGCCGTAGGTTCGTTCCAGATCTCGTAATACTTAATCTCGCCCTTGTAGCGCGAAGCGAGAGCCGTCACCCAATCGATGTAGTGTTGATCCGTGCCGGTGCCATCCACGTTCAGATCCGCAGGCGGGAAACACTGACCTGGACCTCCCTCGCCGGGCAGGTTGAAGCCGCACACCGAGTCGCCCTCCCCGGAACCGCATCCCTTATCGCTGCCAGCGCACTGTGCCCAGGATGGAGTTCGCGCCAAGTCATATAAGATGTCGACGTGGTTGGCCAGCGCTGTGTTGATGCGCGTATCGGCCAGCGTCCAATCAAACACGCCGGGAGCGGTATTGATTTGTGCCCACTGTATGTCGCTATCCCAGAACCGCTGAGCCCCGAAGGAAATGTTTGGCCATGGGGTGTGGGGATTGTCGATGTGTAGACCAAAGAAGGTCAGGGGGATTTCTTTGCCGATGGCCGAGCCGCTGACCGTGAAGTGATAGCTTTGTTGGTTGCGATTTGTCCCCTGATCCGTCACTTTTATCGTGAGCGAAAATGTTCCGATTTCGGTGGGTGTTCCGGAAAGAACGCCGGAGGAGCTAAGGCTTAGTCCCGTCGGCAGCGGACCGGAGAGCAGGCTCCACGAATACGGAGGAAATCCGCCAGTTGCGCTCACTGCGAAAGAGAACGGTGCTCTGACAGGCGTGATCGGCAACGCCTGAGTCACGATGGTCAGCGGGGCTGATCGAGGGGGCATAATCGTCACATTCGTATGCGCCGCTCGATTGGGGTCCGCTACACTGGTTGCCGTTACTGTGGCCCGGGCTTGTTCATACACCGCCGGAGCTGTAAATAGCCCCTTGCTCGAAATCGTGCCCAGGGTTGAAGTCCACGTAACCGCAGGATTGGTCGAGTTCTGGGTAACGCCCGTGAACTGCTGAGTCGAGGAAGAAGTCACGGTTGCGGCGCCGGGAGTGACGGTAACGCTGACTGGCGGCATCACGGTGACGTTTGCCTTGGCCGATTTCGTCGGATCTCGAACGCTGGTCGCTGTGATATAAACCGTCGTGTTTTGGGTCACGTTCGGTGAACTAAACATGCCTCCGCCTGAAATCGTTCCCGCCGTAGCTGTCCACGTCACTCGCGTTTGCTGAGTGTTGCTGACCGTGGCTGCGAAAATCTGTTCCCTCGAGGCATTCATCGTTGCGCTGGCCGGACTGATCGTAACGCTCACCGGCGGTGTCACCGTCACCACTGCGGTTGCCGACTTGCTGGCATCGGCGACACTGGTCGCCGTCACCGACACGCTTGTATCTGAAGTCACTTTGGGTGCGGTAAACAGACCCGAGCTGGAAATCGATCCTTGCGTGGCCGACCATTTCACGGAAACATCCGTGGTCCCCGTGACCTTTGCCGTAAGCTGCTGGTTCAGTGTGGAGGCAACGCTAGCCGCAGTCGGAGTGATATACACCTGAATGGTCTGGCTCGCGGTGGCAAGATTTCGGGCGGTAATGACGAAAGCGCAAAATATCATTGCGAAGAGTGCGAGCCTTTGGAACTTGAACTGGGCGGGCCGACGAAAGGCCCTGCGAAGGGCCTGAAGCATGGACAGGGGGGACATGGCGATCCTCAAGAAGCCGATTTGCTTTGCGCTCCCTCCCACTTTAGGGGAGGGCGAACGATTGCAACTAGGTGCCGAAGGGGCACAGTTGGGCATGGACTGACGGATGTATACCCCTTTAAGTCTTCTTTAAGGTTTCGGAGGGGAGAAAGGCAGGGAACTCAGCGCATCGAACTTCCGAAGCGCGCACACTACGGACTTTCGAGAAGGATTGGCTCCACGCCGATCGAGACGCTTGAACCGGAAATGGTGTGAGATCCTCCTTGCAGGTCCTCGTAGGTCGTATAGACGGGGTTGGGTGAGAAATTTGAAAAGGTGCAGCTCTCGCTGCTATTCACAACGCTGCAGCTTTGAGCTGAATCCCAAACTGCCTCCGCCTGTGCGCCACTGGCCAAGGTAAAGCCACAGGTCCAGACCGTTCCCGACGGCGTGCAGGGACCGGTCGCCGTGGCGCCTTCCAGCCAGT
>Ga0210398_10002614_pt1 | contig 17512 bp, 14 predicted proteins | sample IncBWC4OmetaG_FD_161047 | JGI IMG/M metagenome (GOLD analysis project Ga0210398, IMG submission 161047) | Forest soil microbial communities from Barre Woods Harvard Forest LTER site, Petersham, Massachusetts, United States - Inc-BW-C-4-O | ecosystem: Environmental > Terrestrial > Soil >... | reverse complement strand
GAGGGTTCAAAAGATGACATTGAGAAGCAGTTGCGGCAAAGCGTGGAGGCATTCTTTGACCTCTATCCCGAAATCTAGAAGTTACGGTCTTCCCGCCATCTGGCGACTGAACCTTTCTGCATGCCGATAAGGCTTCCCAACCCGACCGAATTGCAGGCCTTCATCAGGCGCACCCTTCATCCGCGGACGAAGCTGGGCCGCACCACGTTGTGGTTCGGTTATCTGGCGCTGGCGCTGGAAGTGTTGCGTCTCATCACCCGCTCGCCCGCCGGAACCATGCTGAGCGGCTGGGCTAGTTTCATTGCCTACATTTTTGTGTTGTTCGCGTTAGTTCTTGGCTTCCGCTGGGCGCGCAAGCGGCTAATGTGGCGACTGCGCAACCGGCTGATCGTCACCTACGTGTTTATCGGTGTCATCCCTGTCATTTTGCTGGTCACGATGGCGCTGCTTGCCGGCTATCTGTTCGCGGGACAATTTGCAACCTACGTAGCCATGTCAGACCTGCAATCGGAGCTGCATCATCTGGAAGCCACCAATAAGTCGTTGCTGACGCAGTTCCGCAGCCTGGCGCGTTCCGGCAACCTGACTCCACAGCTGGCGGCTGAGATCGCCAGTGCCTCCGACGAAAACTTCCGCCATCGCTCGGTGACGGTGTGGGATGGCGATAAGAGTTTCATGCTCGCTGAGCCGGGACAAGGCGCAGCACAACTACCGATCAAGCCGTCGCCAGCGATCAAGGGCGATTTCGCCGGATTCGTCCTCGACGAGAACCGTGTCCAGCTCAGAGCAGTGAAGCGGGTGACCGACGGGGCACACCAACTTACCGTCATTTCCAACGTGCCGGTCACGCCGGAACTCCTCCGCCAAGCGGCGTCGGAACTGGGAGAGGTAACGCTGTTCAGCCCTGACGTAGAAATCAAAGCCAAGCCGAATGAGCCTGGGAACTCCAAGAACGCCGAAGTATCTACCGACAACAACCGTGTCACGACCAAGTTCGGTGGTTCGACGGTGACCATCAGCACTTCCCGGGATGGAGCTAGGGGGCCGAAACGGGTTGAGGCAGGAAAGATGCCGCCGCCGGCGTATGCGCTGGACTTCCCCTTTCCCTTCGCCACGCGCTTTGACGCGATCGAATGGCAGACGGGACACTCGATGAGTGGACTCATAGCGGTTGATACCCGGGCCTCCCTGCTGTACGGAACTCTATTCAGCAACCTCGGCGAAAATGCCGGAATTTTCATGCAAGCGCTGCTCGGCATCGGGATTTTCTTCGGAGTCATCGAGCTGATTGCCTTGATCATCGGCGGAAGGCTTACGCGCAGCGTCACACGATCTGTGGCTGAGCTGTACAGCGCGACCCAATACGTGAATCGGGGCGAACTGGCGCATCGCATCCAAGTGAAAAGCCTGGACCAGATGGCAGCGCTGGAGCAGTCGTTCAACTCGATGACCGAGTCTCTGAGCAACCTGATCGCGGAGCAAAAGGAGAAGCAGCGGCTGGAAAGCGAGCTGGCCATCGCTCACGAAGTGCAGGCGCTGCTGTTCCCCGCCGATTTGAGTGGCCTGCCCAAGCTGGAGGTGCATGGGGTATGCCGTCCGGCGCGCACGGTCAGCGGCGACTATTACGATTTCATCCCCTTGCGTGAAGAGCGGCTCATGATCGCGCTAGGCGACATCAGCGGCAAGGGAATTTCCGCGGCGCTGTTGATGGCGACCGTCCATGCGTTCGTTCGCGCCTATTCGCTGGAGCCGGAACGCACCCTGGCTTCCGTCGCGCTCGGCGCCGGAGTATCGGACAGCAGAGTTCTGGCGATGCACTGCCGCGGCAACAGCGATGGCGACTCCGAACTGTCTCCCGCACTCCTGATGGGCACCCTTAACTATCAGCTCTTCCGCAGCACTCCGCCGGAGAAGTACGCGACCATGTTTCTGGCTTGCTACGACGCCCGATCGCGATCGTTGACATATTCCAACGCCGGCCACTTGCCTCCCCTGGTGCTCGGCAGCAATGGAAACTTTGCCCGGCTGGAAACTTCAGGGACCGTGGTTGGACTGTTCGACGGCATGACCTACGATGAAAGCAGGGTCGCCCTGGAGCCGGGTGACATCTTCGTGGCTTATAGCGACGGCATTACGGAGCCGGAAAATGAATTCGGCGAGTTTGGCGAGGAGCGCCTAATCGAATTGATCCAACGGCACCGTGATCAGTCGCTTTCGCGGATCAGCGATGCGGTCACCGGTGCTGTCACTGATTGGATCGCCGGCGGGGAACAACCCGACGATGTGACGCTGGTGTTAGCCAGAGCGAGGTAAACCGTCCTTGCGCCAGGTGTATAAAAGAGCAGGTGGGTGGAACGCGCGGCCGGCGTGCATAAGAGCCGAACGAAATAGTGTTGGACTTACAGGGTGCTGAAAGGACCCAGAAAAGCAGATCCTTCGCCGGCTGGAGCCGGTTCGGGAGTACAAAATTTTAGAACCCACGGCAGAGCTGAAGCTGCGCCTCTTCAAAATCGCTTCGGGTCTGGTTTTCAGCAAACTGCAAGGCCGATTTTCTGAAATTCTGCGCTTGAAATGCACTTCCTGGAGGCGTGCTCCGCCCACGATCTGACAAAGGATGATTGTCTTCCCATATGGCACATGCGCAGGGCTCGCGAGACATCAACCAATTCCGCCAGCAAATCCAGCAAAACTACGAGGCTTTCAAAGCCAAGGGTCTCAAGCTCAACCTAACTCGTGGAAAGCCGTCGCCGGCCCAACTTGATCTAAGCGTTGGACTGTTGTCGCTTCCCGGCGCAACGGACTATGTTTCCGAGGATGGAACCGATTGTCGCAATTATCTTGGGTTGCAGGGAATCCCGGAAGCGCGCCGATTGTTTTCCGGGATGCTGGGCGCGGCTCCGGAGCAGGTCGCAGTCGGCAATAACTCCAGCCTGTCCATGATGCACGACGCTGTGGTCTACTCACTTGTCAAAGGAACATGTGATAGCGTCTCATCCTGGTCACAGCAGGGAGAAGTTGCGTTTCTATGTCCTGTTCCGGGCTACGACCGGCATTTCAGAATCTGCGAGGACTACGGCATGCGCATGATTCCGGTGCCGATGACAGAAGACGGACCGGACATGGATGAGGTCGAGCGCCTGGTGGCGCAGGACGCCTCCATCCGGGCGATGTGGTGCCTGCCCAAGTACAGCAATCCGACGGGAGCGGTTTATTCCGACGCAGTAATTGAGCGTATGGCTGCGATGAAGACCGCGGCAGTGGACTTCAGGCTCTACTGGGACAACGCCTATGTCGTTCATCATCTGACGGATGAGCGCATCGAGATCGCGAACATTATCGATCTGTGCGCGCGCCACGGAAATCCGAACCGTCCGTTTGTTTTCGCCTCCACTTCAAAGATCACCCTGGCTGGCGCTGGATTGGCACTGTTTGCCTCGTCTCCGGAAAACGTAAAGTGGTTGCTCGCGCGATTCGTGCCGCGAACCATTGGCCCCGACAAGATTAACCAGTTGCGTCATGTCCGCTTTCTGAAGGATGAGGCCGGAATCCAGCAACTGATGGACAAACACCGGGCCATCATCGCGCCCAAATTTCAGAAGGTGCTCGACACCTTTGACGAAAAGCTCGCTCACGTCGGCGATGTGGAGTGGACGCGCCCCAAGGGAGGTTACTTCATCACGCTCGATGTTCCGAAGGGCTGCGCCCAGCGGGTAGTCGCTCTTGCCAAAGAGGCGGGCATCGAACTGACGCCGGCTGGTGCGACGCATCCCTACGGCAAAGATCCCGATGACCGGACGATTCGGATTGCGCCCACATTTCCTGCACTGTCGGAAGTTACCCAAGCCGCCGAGGGCGTCGCCTTATGTGTTCTGCTGGCGGCCGCAGAGAAATCGGCAGTACGAGCGGAACAGGACTTACAACAGTCGCAAATGAGTCGGAAGTTGGGCAGTTAGCCAATAAGCCAGCGATCTGTAGTTCGTCGTCTGACTGGTACATTCTGGGAAGACAGTCGAGAGCCTACCGGTCTGGCACTCGGGCGACGCAACCTCGTGCCCTGCATAGCTGTTACATTTACTGGTATGCCCGCCGCCCGCGAGCCCTCACTCGCCGACCCGCTGATCAGGCGGTCCGAAATCTCTGTGGGCGCGGTCTCGCGCCAGTACACAGCTCTTCTCCTGGCGGTCTTTACTATCGCGGGAGCATGGCTGCGGCTGTCGCACTTGGGCACCAAAAGTTTGTGGCTTGACGAAGGCGCTACGGTGGCGTTGGCGCGAACATCGTGGCAGCATTTCGCCTGGGTGTGGTGGTACGGCGAAGCGAATCTGCAAACTGTCTACTTCTTGATGATGCGTGCCTGGATTCATCTAGGCCAGAGCGAGGTGTGGCTCCGGTTGCCCTCCGCGCTGTTCGGCATTGCATCCATACCTTTGATTTTTTTGGTGGCTCGCAAATTCATGGAAGCTGTGCCTGCGTTGGCGTCTAGCGCGCTATTGGCATTCAACCCAACGGCTGTGTCGTACTCGCAGGATGCTCGCAGCTATACGCTGACCATCTTTCTCGTGCTGCTGTCGACCTATTGCTTCGTGGGCGCCGTGGAATTGGGCCGACGAAAAGATTGGCTGATCTGGACAATTGTCAGCGTCTTGGCGTTCTATAGCCACGATTTCGCGGCTTTGGTGTTGGTGGCGCAAGCCGTCTCGCTCTTCTTCAAAGCCAAGCCGGCGCCTTGGCGGCCAGTGGTGATCTGCGGTGCCACGATTCTGCTGGCGGCTCTACCCGGCGTGACTTACGTGTTCCGCGCGTCTCCGGAAAATCTACACTTTGCCTGGATGCCGCGTCCCAGCGTGAAAGAACTTTGGCATCTGGCGATGTTCTTCGGCGGGAGTGGCGTGAAAATTATCGTTGCCATAATCTTATGGGTGGCGGGTCTGCTGGCGATCTTTCGCAGTCACCGGCAAAATCAAGGACAGGGCGAATTCTGGCGAGGGATGCTGATCGTGCTCTGGGCTTTTCTGCCAGTCGTTCTCACCGCTGTGATTTCGCTGCTACATCCCATATTCCTGCAGCGCTACATGATCTTTTCGCTCCCTGCGACAATCCTGCTGGCGGGCTTAGGGATAAACGCTCTCGGCAGATGGCACGCCGGAGTAGTGCTGGTCACCGCGCTCTGCGCGATCTCGATTTCGACCATACTGCGGGATTACAACAAGCCGCGCGAAGATTGGCGCGGAGCCAGCAGCGCGATTCTCTCATCAGCGTCACCCGGCGATGCAGTGGTCTTTTTCCCGTTCTATACCCGGGTGATGTTTGACTATTATCGCGATCGGTATCCTGGCAACGTTCCTGTCATCCATGTCTTCGCTCCTCCGTATTATGCTGGCGGCGACGATGTGCATACTCTTGTGAATGCGCTGGATTCGAACGGGCATCAATTCCCGCACGTATGGATTGTCGTATATGGGCCTGCGGACCGGCTGGAGAATTTCGACTACGGCTCGGTTGCTGGCGCCAAGTTGCAATCAAGTTTCGGTTCGCCGGGAGTGCAAAAATTTGCGGATATCCAAGTACTGGAATTTGGCCACTAGGTTGTGGGCGCCGGTGTCGGCATAAACCGATAGCCTACTCCGCGGACCGTCAACAGATGTTGCGGATGCGACGGGTCCTTCTCAATGTATTTGCGCAGCCGCACGATGAAGTTATCGATGGCACGCGTGTCGGTGTCCTCGTGCAGACCCCACACTTCTTCGAGAATCGATTTGCGGGAAACAATCTTGCCACTCTTACGGATGAGATGGCGCAGCAGCTCGGCCTCCATCAAAGTCAGGCGGAAGATATTGCCGTTGGCGCGTAACTCCAACGTGCCGAAATCAACCTGCTTGTCGGCGAAAACGTAGACATCGAACTCGCGCAGCGAACCGGCGGTGTCTGGCTCGGCAACTCGCACATTGGCCGGTGGATCGGTCAGCAACGTGCGACCCCAATCGCGACGCCGAAGCAAACCGCGAATTCGCGCCAGCAGAATGGCCAGATCAAATGGCTTGGGCAGGTAGTCGTCGGCTCCTGACGCGAAGCCTTTCAGTACATCTTCGGGGCGGCCGCGCGCCGTCAGCATGAGGAGAGGAATGTAGTTGCTGGCCTTGCGCAGTTCTGTGGCAACCGCAAACCCGTCTTTGCCGGGCAGCATGACATCCAGCACCAGCAGATCGAATTCACCATGCTGTTCCAGCAGCAAAGTGAGCGCTGCTTCGCCGTCTCCGACAACCTTGGTGGGATATCCCTCGGCTTCCAGGTTGAACTTCAGGCCCCGCGCCAGATGCTCTTCGTCTTCAACCAGCAAGATTCCGTTCACTGCGAATTCCTCGGCAACTGAATGGTAATGGTGGTGCCGCGGCCAGAACCTTCGCTCTCCGCATAGGCATTTCCTCCGTGGCGGCGGGCAATGGCACGCACAATAAAGAGTCCCAGACCGCTCCCTTTGACCTGCAACGCGCCCGGGGTAAGCACGCGATAAAAGCGCTTGAAAACTCGTTTCAACTCGCCGCGCGGAATGCCCACACCATTATCTTGCACCCGAATTTCGAGGTGATCTAAATCGGGCGTGACCGCGGCAACCCGGATACATGGCTCCTTCGGCGAATACTTTACGGCATTGTCGAGAACATTGGATAGCGCGGTGAAAAGCTCTTCGCGATCTCCCATAACGGTGAGCTCCTCGGCAGGCCTGCCGTCGCGTGCCCAGTCAAGAGACTCAACAGAGAAATGGTGACGCGAACGGGCCAGGTCGATTGCGTCCTGCACTAACGGGCCGACTGCGATTTTAGTGCGCGACAGCAGAGCGTTCTTCTGCACCACGCGCGCGGCGCGAAGTACTCCTTCGACCGTGCCGATTAGGCGTTGCGTGTCGTCCAGCATGACCTGATAAAACTCGCGTCGCTGTTCCTCATCGAGGTTCCGCTTCTGTAGTGTTTCGAGGTAAAGCCGGATGGAGGTGATGGGCGTCTTGAGCTCATGGGTTACTGCGTTCAAGAAACTGTCTTGCTGCTCATTGCGGCGCACTTCGCGTACCAGAAAAATCGTATTGAGAATGACTCCCGCGATGATGAAGCAGAAAAAAATGACGCCCAGAATGAGTGGCACAATTTCGCGCCAGTTGAGAATGACCCAACTGGTGCTGAGCACAGTAGCCGCCACCGCAATGCAGACGCCCAGCGTAATGAAAAACGCGATGGTGGTCTTGCGACTGGTGATGCGCATGGGCATGGGACGCGGTCAGGATAGCACTGCAAGACGGTTGCCCGTGGCCAGCCGTCCGTCGTCAGTCTTGGGTGCGGTCGAGCACATGTTATTCAGATAGGTCCTCACCCGTACATGCCCCACAGACGACAAATGGCAAGTGGCTAATGACAACTGCCAACCAACAACTGACAACGGCTTTACTGCAATCCCGCTTGCGCTAGCATCTCCAGAAACTGGCGCTGGGTTCGCATGTCAATCGATTGGGCGACCAACTTCCCTTCGCGATCATAGACAAAGCTCTTAGGAATGCCTTCAACCTGGAATTCCTTGTGAACTTTACTGTCGGGATCAAGCAAAATCGGATAGGTGATGGCGCGCTCGGCAATAAATGGCTTGACCTTATCGGCTTCCTCGTCGGAAATGGCGAGGACGACAAATCCCTGATCCGCGAACCGCTTCGATAACGCCTCCAGATCCGGCATTTCTTTCCGGCAGGGCGGACACCAAGTGGCCCAGAAATTCACCAGCACGACTTTCCCTCTCAGGTCTTTCAACGTCCACGCCTTACCCTGCAAATCGGTCAGAGTGAAGTCGGCATGCTGGCGCATCGCGTCATTCGCCTCGAGCTTGCCCATCGCAGCCTTGAACGGAGGCACATCCAAAGACACTTGGACATGTTCATAGCGCACCAGTTCTGCCAGCTCGACGTAAGGCTCTGCGGGCTGGCCATTCTGATCAGGTGCAGGCTGCTGGCGCAGAGTATCTGCCAGCGTGGTCGCTACCTCCTGTAGAGTGTCGTGCCCGAAATCTCCTTCGGTAGCGCGGCTCGCCAACCCTACCGCCAACCGCAACTTTCCCGGCGATGCGGGCAGCGCGCGAATCTGCAAGGCCAGTTCTTTGGTCGTATGCGCCCGGACGTCATCGGTCAAGCTGCGCAGAGTTTTGATCTGATCGTAAATCGGCTTTTCCTGCGCACTCCACGGCATTTCCTGTCCCTGCGCACTGGCGCTTCGCGGAGAGGCCAGGAAAGCGCAGCCTGCAACGCCACACACTATGAAAAAGGCAAGCATCCTATAAACTTTGCGCACCGAAAAAAGTAAAAGCCTGGATCTCATCCGAGGGCCTCGTTAGGTCATTGTATCTTCCGCTGCGCGCGACTGCAGCCATCTTCAACCACAAACAAAAAGGACGGCGCCTGTCGACACCATCCTTCAAGATTGTTCGCGCGGAAATGCCGGCTTAGTCGCCGCTATACGCGACTGCCACAGCCTCTGCTTCCACCGGCTTGATCTCCGGCTTCACAACCGGCTGAATGCGTGCCGAGCCCAGCTTGGGCAGCTTCACATCCCACGCCAGTCCCAAAGCCTGCAGGGTCTTAATGCCATACCAGTTCATATCGAGCTCATACCATGCCAGGCCATGACGTGCAGACTGTGGATGGGCATGATGATTGTTGTGCCAGCCTTCTCCGAAAGCGAGATACGCGACCCACCACAAATTACGCGAGTCGTCGTCGGTGGCAAAGCGCTTGGAGCCCCACATGTGCGTTGCCGAATTCACGAACCAGGTCGAGTGCAGCAGTAACACCGTGCGCAGAAAGACTCCCCAGAAAACGAATGGCCAGCCGCCAATCGCCAGCAGCAGAAAGCCCGAGGCAGTGATCGGTACCCAGTGATACTTGCTGATCCAGAGATGAAACTTGTCTTTGCGAAGATCGGGAACGTAGGCGTGCAGGTCGGTGCTCTTGTTGTGGAAGGTCTGGCCGGTCAGGATCCATCCCATGTGCGCCCAGAAACCACCATCGCGCGGCGAGTGCGGATCGCCTGGCTTGTCGGTGAGCTGATGATGAACTCGATGCGTGGCTACCCAGAAAATCGGACCGCCTTCCAGCGACAACGTGGCGCAAACCGTCAGGAAGTATTCTAGCCACTTGGGGCACTTGTAGCCGCGATGCGTCAGCAGCCGGTGATAGCCCATTCCAATGCCCAGGCTGCCCGCGATCCAATAGAACAGCAGTCCGACAAACAGCGCCTTCCAACTAAACATGAATAATGCAGCAATTGCGCCCGCATGAAACGCGATCATGAAGCCGGTAGTAATCCAATTGATATTCTTTTTTGTCTGAGCCATGTCTCCCCTAACGTCGTGCGTGCCATCCTACGCGATGCGCGTGAGAACTGACTTCAGACTAACAACTCAGGCGACTTTCGTTTGTAATACTTTTGTCATTGCGCTTTGTGACATGGATAAGACATTGGTTTAATCCCCATGTGTGGCATGTGGTGGCTCCGAAAAATGTCGGCCTTATTCCAGCTTCTCGCTGTCCGAACCCCATTTGAAGCTGACCGACACGGAACAACTTTGTCCCGCAACTTTGATCGTCGCAACTCCAGAGTCCTGCCCGAAAATCTTGGTTCCAACGATCGCCTGCCACGTACCGTCGGGCGCCGCGGTCGGGCTATGCACCGCGCTGTCTGCCCCCAGATTTCCTGTGACCGACAGCATTTCATAAGGAGTAAATCCGCTAACGCGCACCTCTACAACGGTAGCTTGCGGATCCCCTCGAACCACCGATAGCTTGCAATTTTTGTCGCTGGCTTCGATGGGAAACGGTACCGCTTCAGCAAATCCGGCTACTCTGCCATCGCGAGACACCACCCCAAAACGTTTAGCCTCGCCCAGCATTGCGTTCGCTTTGATGTTGATGGGATCGTCCGTCCCTTTGCCAGTACAGAAGCCCGGCTTGCCCGAACAAACCAGCACGCCGCGCTTGTCGAAGCTCACGCCTAGGATAGCTTTTTGAGGCTTCTTTCCTACACTCCAAAACCAGAGGTCGTAAGCCTTGTCAGTAGCAAATCCTTTGCCGATGATGTTGTAGAACAATACCGTGCCGGCCGAATCGTGTTCCCGCGGCCCTTCATGAATACCAACTTCGACCCCAGGACTGTTCTTGCCCCACATTTTTTCGTCGATTTGCTGAGCCAGCAATGGGAAACTCAACAACCAACCCATCAGTACCGGGAGCGTGAAAGATCTAAACATTCGCATTATTGTTTTTTTGCCTTCGCGGGATTTGCCGGCAGTGACATTCCATAGAAGTAAATGTCGCGGGCCTTCTGCCGGACAGTGTCATCGTAGCCTTCCATGATGAGCAGATCGACTCCCTCGACCTCCAGGATAGCTTTGCCTTCCTCGGTATCGAACACATACTGGCCTTGCGCCCCCGCAGCGTTTGACGCAGACGGTTGCCGCAATACCGCTTTCTTGTAGCGCTTGGGAAGATAATCCGCGTAGAGCTTGGCAAAGTCGCGGGCCGCCTCCGGTGAATCCCAATGCGAGAAATACATCATGGCAATCTGATCTTTCGGAGTGCCCTTCGCAAGCGCTGCGTAATAATAGCCGCCACGCCAGTGCGTGTAGTACTTCTTCAGATCGGACGCTCCGTACTGCTTGGCCAGCAAGTACACGTCGAATTCGCCCATGCCTCCGAAATCAAATCGCTCATACGCCGGACCGACTAACTTGTCGAGATCGGGAATGGTGAGCGCCGCCACAGCCTGGTTCAGAAGATAAGTTTCCGGCTGCATAATCTGGCGAGTGTCGATCGGGGGGGTCAGTAGCATGCCCGCATAAGCCGCTTCCTTGCCTTTATTGGACTGGACCGTCTGCACGAAATCGAGTCCGAAAGTGTAGGGCATCAGCAGCGATTCTTTCAGAAACATGGGCGCCTGGGCGAACACGGGAGAATCCTTGCTGTCGGACATGGTGGCTCGCATGGCTTGCACCACATCGGGCGCGGTCAGAATGTCTTTGCCCATCGGGGCCAGCGTGTAATCGAACAGGACGGCCATGGCCTGGCCTTCGGTAACGCATTGCCGAGCCGCCTGCGCTTCCTCCACCGAGTACTCCTGCTGATCGGGCAAAGCCGCGTCATCCTTGGCTCCTGCCAGTTCCCACTTCTCCAGTCCCACTTTCTGGTCTTGCAGCGCGTGCGTCAGTTCGTGCGCCAGAATCGGTTTCTGCGTGTCAGGCTGCACCCAATCCAGCAGATTCACGCTTTGCGTCTTGGGATCGTAATAAGCCGCGACTTGTTCGCCGAGCAAACGCAGAAATTCGGCGTGTAAATCGTAGCCCTGCGGCAGCAGTCCAAACTTCTGCAGGACCAGGCGCGACTGCTCCAACCGCTTGGCGTCTTTGTCATCTTTCATGCGCTTGTCGACATACTTCTCTACCGACTCGCGCGTGATCAGATTGCGCTTGACCTTGTGCTCGATTGGCAGGCCCGTGTCCTGACTGGCAAATTGCAATATCTGATCTACCGATCGGAAAAGCTCCTTAGCTTGCGCCTTGGTGATTCGGGTCTCAGGCTCAGGCTGCTCGGCCGCTTCCGTCTGACCATTTCCCGATTGCTGATTCTCTCCAGCGGCACCGGCTCCGGGAGCTTGCGTTGTAGCGGGCTGCGGCGGATTCTGCGGCGTGGCAGGTTGCGCGGGCGTTGCAGGCTGGTTCGTTTGCTGCGCCGAGTTAGCAGACTGCGACGCTGGAGCCGACTGAGGCTGCGCAGGAGCGGTTTGGCTCCAGCCCGAACCCACCAGCAACAAGATCAGGACTAATAGGATTGCAGCTGAGACCGTCGTCCGACGACCTGAAAACGTGAAGCGGCGTAAATCGATGGCTGACATGCAGAAGCCTTAAGCATACAGGAGAAATCGCACGGCCCGGTTCCGAAGGCACCAAGAGCGTTCGTGGGTGTAAGGCCCGCGTGTTATCTACTAAGTAAACTCCCCTCGCCTATTTCCCGGTAAAGTGCGGGTCACGCGCCTCTAGCCAGAACCTCATCCACCGCTTTACACTGCTGCCGTCCTCTGGCAAAGTAAATAGTGGAAACCCAATCGATCGTCGTCCTCGATTTCGGCGCGCAATACTCGCAACTCATCGCTCGCCGCATCCGCGAACAGAATGTCTTCTCCGTGGTGCTTCCCTGTACCGCTTCTCTGGAAGAAATCAAGAGCTACTCACCGGCCGGAATTATCCTGTCCGGCGGCCCGTCGTCTGTATACGACGCCGACGCTCCTCCAGCCGACGACCGCGTGCTGCATCTCGGCTTGCCGGTGCTGGGCATCTGCTACGGATTGCAATACATGGTCCACAAGCTGGGTGGCAAGGTTCGCGCCGCCGACAAGCGCGAGTATGGCCACGCTCAAGTCGAATTGCTGAACGCCGCGTCCCCGCTCTTCAAGGGATTACAAGGCCCGTTGCCAGTCTGGATGTCGCACGGCGACGAAGCTGACGAATTACCTCCAGGTTTCGAACTGATCGCCAAAACCTCCAACGCGGTCGCTGCCATTCAGAATCCTGCGCAGAAGTTTTACGCGGTGCAGTTTCATCCCGAAGTCCATCACACGCCGCGCGGCACCGAGATCCTGCGCAACTTTGTGTTCGACATCTGCGGTCTAAAGCCAAACTGGACGCCGCGAAGCTTCATCGACGAGACCGTCGCCAGCGTCCGCCAGACCGTCGGGCAGGGCCGCGTGATCTGCGGGCTGTCGGGTGGCGTCGATTCTTCTGTCGCCGCGGAACTGGTGCATCGCGCCGTTGGCGACCAGCTGACGTGCATCTTCGTGAACAACGGTGTGCTGCGCAAGAACGAGTTCATCAATGTGCAGAAAAATCTGCGCGATAAGCTCGGCCTCAACATCGACGCGGTCGACTCCACTGACCGATTCCTCAGCAAACTCGCAGGCGTGACCGATCCCGAGAAGAAACGCAAGATCATCGGCAACGAGTTCATCGCCGTCTTTGAAGAAGAAGCACATCGCATTGAGCAGACACAAGGCAAAGTCGAGTGGCTGGTGCAAGGGACCTTGTACCCCGATGTCATCGAATCGCGCTCGGTGCGTGGGCCCTCGCAGGTCATCAAGAGCCATCACAATGTTGGCGGCCTGCCGGAAAAGATGAAGCTACGGCTGATCGAGCCGCTGAAAGAGCTGTTCAAAGACGAGGTGCGGCGGATCGGCCGTGATCTCGGAATGCCGGAAGACATCCTGCAGCGCCAGCCGTTTCCCGGACCGGGCCTGGCTGTCCGCATCCTGGGCGAAGTCACGGCCGACCGCGTTGCGCTCTTGCAGGAAGCTGACGACATCGTGGTCGCCGAGATCAAACGCGCCGGCCTCTACAACAAAGTGTGGCAATCGTTCGCGGTCTTGCTGCCGGTAATGTCGGTGGGTGTGATGGGCGACATGCGCACCTACGCCTACACCTGCGCTGTCCGTGCCGTGCACTCGGAAGACGGTATGACCGCCGACTGGGTGCCCCTGCCCCACGAGGTGTTGAAAACCATCTCCAGCCGCATCGTGAACGAGGTCAAAGGAATTAATCGCGTGGTGTACGACATCACATCGAAGCCGCCCGGGACGATTGAGTGGGAGTGAGGAAGGCCGCTTTTCGCTCTTCGCCGTTCGTTTTCGTTTTGGCTGTCAGCTGTCAGCCGTAGGCTAAGAGACGCTATTTGAGGCGTCATCCTGAGTGTAACCCTGCCTTTCAGACCAGCTATTTGCGGGTAGGGCGCAGGCGCAGTCGAAGGATCTGCGGTGTGGTCAGAGATGAAATTCCCGCCTTGTGCCATCCCGGTCCTACCTCTTACCGCTTGAGTTTTGTCAATAATAATGACTGTAAATAATATTGACTGCTTTGTTACTTGATGGTATCGTCCCCTCGCATGACAAACGAAACAACCGACAAGCCCTGGTTCGAAGAAATCGGCCTTCCTGTACTGCTCCGGCATGCGCGCACCACATACGGAACAGCCATGCGACGCGCGTTGGACGAGGCTGGCTACGACGACATCCCCGGCAACGGCCTCTACGTGATCGGCGGCCTGGCGCTGGGTGTCCCCGACATTCCGCTGGGACAGCTAATCAAGGAACTGCGCATTTCCAAGCAGGCGGCGGGACAACTGGTCGACACGCTAGTGACGCGCGGCTATCTGGAGCGTGCGGTGGACAAAGACGATCGCCGCAAACTGACGGTGACGCTTACCGAACGTGGTAAGGCTGCTGCTGCAACCCAAAAGGCAGCGCGCGAGAAAGTCGACGCCGAACTGCTCGCCAGCGTGGGCGAGGACGACGTCAAGCGCACCCACCGGACTCTCGCAGTGCTGGCCGACATCGGCCGCCAAGGCGAGGGCGATCAGGACGATGAGCAGTGACCGGTGACACAGCCTGCGGCGCGATCCCATCCACCGCACGCTGGCCGGCAAGTTTGTCACGGATGGCTGAAGCTGAGAGCTGACAGCCGCTCTTCCGCACGTGCAGACGTGACGCACTTCCTAGTAACCTGTGCCGGGGAGTGTGATACACAGGTATGTAACGCCAAGCTGGCCGACGAGTCGGCCGCGAGCCAACTATGAGCCATCCCGTTTTGCGGAGCATTTGCTCTGCCGTTCCATCTCAACCCACACATTTTCACAACTCATCCAGCGCTCCTCTTCCCCCCGTCGAGGAGGCCCCATGCTGAGATCGCTCTTCATTGGGCTTTCCGAAAGCAAGGGCCTGCGTAACTTCGCGGAAAAATCGCCGCTTGGTCTCCGCTTCTCGCAGCGTTTTGTCGCCGGCACGCACCTGCATGACGTGATTCGTGCCGCCCAGGTGGTCAACGAGTGGGGCGCCGGCGTCAGCATCGACAATCTCGGCGAGAACGTTACGAATGCCGACGAGGCAAAGCACAGCGCCGAGCTTTACCACGGCATGCTTGACGAAATTCACCAACGCAAACTGAACGCCAACATCAGCCTCAAGCTCACCCACATGGGTCTCGACGTAAGCGAAGAGCTGGCGTTTCGGCTGGTGACTGAGCTGGTAGACCACGCCGTGCGCATCGACAACTTCGTCCGTGTCGATATGGAAGGCTCGCCCTACACCCAGCGCACGCTGGATTTCGTGCGTGGACTGCATCGCGAACCGGGCCACGCCGGCCGCGTGGGAACCGTAATCCAGTCGTATATGTATCGCAGCGAGAAAGATGTGAACGACCTGCTCTCGGAGCGCATCCGCATCCGGCTATGCAAGGGCGCGTACAAAGAGCCGCCCGACATTGCCTTCCCCAAGAAGGAAGATGTCGATGTGAATTACCTGAAACTAGCCCGTACTCTCATGAAAAGCGGCGTCTTTCACGGCATCGCCACACATGATGAAAAGATCATCTCCGAGCTCAAACAGTTCGCCAAGGCCGAAAACATTCCCGCGTCCGCCTACGAGTTCCAGATGCTTTACGGCGTCCGCCGCGATCTGCAACAGCAACTGGTGCGCGAGGGTTACGGCCTGCGGGTCTACATACCGTTTGGCTCGGAATGGTATCCGTACTTCATGCGTCGACTGGCCGAGCGCCCGGCTAATGTGCTGTTCATCGCCAAAAACATGTTCCGGCAGTAGGGGACGGCTTTGAAGGCGGCAGGTTTGATAGCCCGCTAAAGTTTCGGGTCGGAACCTCTGGGAAAAGAGATGATTCATACCTGTGAGGAGGGCCAGTCGAAACTGACGTTTGAGAATCACTGGAAGCTAATTGGTCCCCAGTTGCTAGTCGCTGCCTTCTTTGCCCGGCTCGAAGCGGTAACCCACCCACGGCTCGGTAAGGATGTACTTCGGCGAGCTCGCCTCCGGCTCCAGTTTCTTGCGCAGCTGCCCAACGAAAACCCGCAGATACTCGTTCTGTTCCACGCTGTTACTTCCCCACACGGCATTCAAGATAGCTCGGTGAGTCAGCACCTTTCGGGGATGCTGCGCCATGTACAGCAGCACGTCAAACTCCTTGGGAGTGAGGTGTACGTCTCGTCCGGCTACGCTGACGGAATGCGCATCGAGATCGATTTGAAAGGCGCCCGCTTCGATCCTGGTCTGGGGCACGCTGGCATTCGGCGGAGAGCGCCGCAGCGCCGCGCGCACTCGTGCCAGCAGCTCGCCGGTACTGAACGGCTTGGTGATGTAGTCGTCTGCGCCGGAATCCAGCGCTTCAATCTTGCTACGCTCCTCACCCCGCACCGACAGCACCAGAATCGGTACCTGTGAGATCTTGCGCAGGTTCCGGCACAGCTCGATGCCGTTCATGTTCGGCATGGCCAGATCGGTGATCACGAGGTCGGGCGCGAAGTCTTTCACGATCTCCAGTGCTGTGTCTCCGTCATTGGCCACACGGATTTCGTAGCCTTGCGCGTTCAGACTGGTGCGCAAGACCCGAGTAATCTGCGGCTCGTCGTCAACCACCAGGATGTGTGGGCGAATGTGCATTTTATAAAAGCAGTTTCGAGTTTCGAGTTTTCAAGTTCCGACGAAACTCCAAACCACTAGACACTTGAAACTGTATTCACGCCTCTTGCTTCACGATGTGGACATCCACCGCCGGCGCGTCGCGCAGGAAACGATGTACCGCCGACAGAAACAAATAACGCCGCCAGCCGCTGGTGGCCGAGTGTCCGAAGATAACCTGAGTGATATGTTTTTCGCGAACAAACTCTGCCATGGCGTGCGCGACCTCCTTATTCTTCAACCTGACCACCTGCGCGCCCAGATTCTCGGCAAAGCGAAAATTAGCCTGTAGCGAACGCTGCCGCTCAGGATCGTCATCCGCACCGATATCGACGTACACCACGAAAAGCTCCCCATTGATGGCTTGCGCCATACGGGAGGCGCGTGCCACCAGGTATTGTCCCGCTGGATTGGAACTGATGCCGACGGCAATGCGTTCCCCAACCTGCAGATCGCGACCGGACGCGGAGCTCTCGCGGTCAATATACGGTTCCAGGCTGCGATCTACCACCTGCGCTACATGCCGGAGAGCAATCTCGCGCAACGCGATCAGGTTACTCGGCCGAAAGAAACTGCCAAGGGCGCGATCCACCCGCTCCATGGGATAGATATCGCCACGGCGCATGCGCGTTTGCAGCGCCTCGGGGGTCACATCGGCCAACACAATCTCATCTACCCGTTTCAGCACCCAGTCGGGAACAGTTTCGCGCACCAGCACGCCCGTGATCTTGTGCACCATGGGCGTGACGCTCTCCAGATGCTGCACATTCATGGTCGAGACCACATCGATCTTGGCGTCGAGCAGCTCGAAAACGTCTTCATACCGCTTGTGGTGTTTGCTGCCTTCAATGTTGGTGTGCGCCAGTTCGTCAATCAGCACTACCTGGGGATGGCGCGCGAGGATGGCATCCACATCCATCTCTTCGAAGATGGTGCCCTTGTAGTTAATGTGCCTGCGAGGAACGCTCTCCAGCCGG
>Ga0210398_10002612_pt1 | contig 17514 bp, 13 predicted proteins | sample IncBWC4OmetaG_FD_161047 | JGI IMG/M metagenome (GOLD analysis project Ga0210398, IMG submission 161047) | Forest soil microbial communities from Barre Woods Harvard Forest LTER site, Petersham, Massachusetts, United States - Inc-BW-C-4-O | ecosystem: Environmental > Terrestrial > Soil >... | reverse complement strand
GAAGCAATTCGTTCCGGCCGGTGCCAGATGTGAGCATTACTCAAGTCGATAACGATGCAGCAGCGGTCGCAAGCCAACTGTCAGTGGAACTGTCAGTAAAAATACTGAAGGGGCATGGCTCCACGCATTATTCGTCGCTCGCGATTGCTGCCAAAAATATTAGGACAAAATTCGGACAAAAATTTATTTCTGAGTTGAATTCGTTCTCACTCGTTATACCTTTTTTCCGTTCTAACTCACTCATAACAACACAAAAGCACGGTTGACGAACAGGTTGTGTTGTCAGGGCTCGGCGGTTCGAATCCCTCCCTCTCCGCCACTTTAATAGTAAGTAACTTACAAAAAATAAGACCCCCAGTGGCAACGACTAGTGGCAACACGTTGCCCTAAATTTGCATGCGTTCACGGAAGTTTAGGCAAAGGGTTCGGCGGTCAATTCCCCCTACAGTGAACCTTGTTGCCGGGGTTTCGCTGGCGGATTGGGATTCCAAAACATTTGGAATGCCGTTACGCGAAGCGATGGTTCATCTTGGACATGGCAGCAAAGCAACCCATCGGCTTTATATGGGTAGTTCAAAAGTCCGCTTTCTTAACGTTTTTGACAATCACCGGCATTCCTTCAGATGGAACGAGAGTAATGCCGCGTCTAACCGCTTTTACCGCGTACCCAGGAGCGCAGTCCAACTTCACGCAATGAAGAATTTGGGCGATGATAATTTTCATTTCGTAAATGGCGAAAGCTGTACCGAGACAGCGATCTGCGCCGCCGCCAAATGGAAAGAATTCCCAGGGAGACCAGCGCCTGCCAATAAATCGCCCAGGATTAAAGCGCTCTGGATCCGGCCATATGTCTTTGCGCCGATGAATCAAATAAATACACGGCACGACATAGGCCCCAGCAGGAAGATCGTATCCACCTAGTCGCATCGGCTTTTTAAGATAACGCCCTACAACCGGGATTACCGGATTCAATCGCAACGTTTCATAAATGACGGCTTCCAGGTAAGACAGATGCTCGATTTGACGCAGGTCTATTCCATCGCAGTCTGATTTAGCCTTAACTTCGCCAAGGAGGGATTCCAGGACATCTGGATGAGAAATCAGCCGGCAAAATATCCAAGCCAAGGCGCCGGCCGTAATTTCATGCCCTGCAATGAGCAGGGTCATGATTTGGTCGCGGATTTCCTTTTTATCAAAGGATTTTTCCCTGTCCTCATGTGAACGTATTAACATTGATAGAATATCGTTGTACTCCGCAGGTTTTTGCCGCCGCGCCTGAATTTCGTCATAGAGAATCCGGTCTACATGCTCCAAAAGTTTCAAGACTTTGCCCCATGGTGAAAAACCACCGAGCGCGCGTTGTATTTTTGGCAATGGCAAGTCGCCATTGTTGCCAAAAATGAACAGACGCGCAGGACTGGAGGTGAGCAAAAGAATTTCAGTGAGCTTTTCGCGCAATATTGCCAGCCGGGTTTCCGCATTGCTGCCGAACATGGCGTTCATCATGATGTCGAGCGTCAGATGCTGCATTTCCGGATGAAGAGCGAATGGCGGTCCCGACGCCCAACGTTGGATTGCACGAGTGGTCATTCCTTTCATCACCGCGCCATACGAGTGCATCCGCTCCGAATAGAACGGCTGGGCAGCATGCGTGCGCACCCGCGAATGATCAGCGCCATCGATTACGATGAGCGATTTTCCCCCAATCATGGGCTTGAGTATCTTGTTAAACTCTGCAGCCGATAAATGATCCGGATTGGCCGAAAACACGTCTTTGATTGCAGAAGGATCACTCGTAAGCACGAACTTGCGATTGCCGGGTAATCGAACAGTAAACCAGTCGCCGAAACGAAGGGCGCATGTATCCATGAATTCAACCGGACGATACGTCCATTGCCAAAACTGGACGAAGGAAGGCGCCTGCGGACCTGGGGGAAAATGAATCATGAAGTCTTTACCCAGGCCGCGGCATCCATGGACGAAATACCGCTCCTATTTAAGCGGATCGGCGTCTGATATAATTGGCAAAAAATCCCGCGATCAGACCCAACGCCAACCCTCCAAGCCCGAAAGTCCACTGAGTTTTTTTGTAAATCATTTCTACAACCTGGTTTTCAAATGGGTTCATCGTTGCTTGAGCCCTAACCACTTTCCACTGGCCATTTTCTTTGTGAAGGACGGCTGTCCACGTAGTTTGAAAATTGAGTTCTTTGCCTGATGACAGCCGCACTGTCTCATGCACCTTGCCATGTGTTATGGCAATGTCCCCAAATAAATCAGAACGATCGGGTTCCATTTGGCCATTATACGTGCCCCCTGGCCCAAGGCTGGCCCGGATTTTTTGCCAAGCCTGCTTTAATTGATCGAGCCCCTTGATGTTGTCCCCTGTAGCCAGCACAGCGGTGAAGTCGTTGGATAGATAAGGGGCCAGCTTATCCAAGTCCCCGCTATTGACTGCTTCTTCGTAACTAGATTTTAACTGACGCAAAGAATTATGATCCGCCTCCGCGTCTGCACGGAGGGTTGCGTCGGTCATTAAGCAGGCAACCGCGATTGCCAGGCCTGTCTGTATCATGTATTTTGTTTTTTTCATTGGTCTAGTTCCCATTCGCTCGTTTTTTTTGATCTCCATGTTTTTTGCCAGATGGAACAATTGCTGCACATCGCAATATTTGCCGCACGTTTTTTGTAATGAAGTTGTCGAATCTCCCGCATTTTATCGGAGTTCCAAAGTTCTGAAATAGTGTGCTCGCGAACATTGCCAATGACCGATTCATGCAGCCAATCGAAACCACAAACAAGCATGTCACCATTATGCAGAATGGACGTCATATAGAAAGGTATCGGACAATGAGGCATAACCTTGCTCACCAAAGCATCGCTTACAAGTGAGTACCATGGCAACTCCTCCCGCGGCACCTCCAATGCATCGAAGTGAGGAAGTGCGCCGGAACGGTTGGTTACATCCCACATGACCGTTTCCAGGCCGAGAGATTTCCAATGGGCGACAAACTCTTTAACCTCATACCGATTCGCCGCCTGTCGCACCATCCGGATGATAATTCGCGTTTGCAGTTTCGCCTTCAGGAGTTTCTGGATGTTCCCCATGACCCGGTCATAGTTCAGCCCAACCCTGATTTTTTCGTATACCTCCCGGTGAATTGAATCCACGCTGATTGACAGCACGTCAAGTTTTGAGCGCCGAATCATCTCGATCGACTCATCAGTCAGAAGCCCCCCATGGGTGACGAGCTCCACATGGACCGGGCCTTTGCTTTTTTCCTTAAAAGACGCCACTTTTTGGAGAATGTTTTGATCCAAAAAAGGCTCATTTTGCAGCATGGGGATGAAGGTTTCGACTTCCGGGCGCCCGCTAATCTCGGTAACAATCTTTTCCCAAAGCGCCTCGTCCATTCGGCCGCCCAGTTTGGGCTGGGGTGTTTTGCCGTAGGGACACATGATGCACGCGGCGTTGCAGGCGTTTATTGTCTGTACTTGTACAACGCCGGGAAAAGGATGGTGCTCCATGTCCGCACTTGGCCGATAACCGCGAATAATGGAGCGAACCTTTTGGAAAGCGCGCCAGTATTGAAAAGTTTCGCCTAATTTCATGGGCCTTCCTGGTCGAAAGTTTTCAATGGATCAATATCTGGCGAGGGCAGCATCCCAACCGTTTCCACTTGTGGAGTGACAAGTTTCATCGTCGGATCAAACACCGACAGGGCCGTGATTTGGCGAATAAAGGTGGCCAGCACGCTGTCTGCTGAAACAAGGTGGGGTTGGAATTGGATGTTATTAAAGAGCTTACAGTCTTCCCGCAAGAGCATTATCATAATAATCCCCGCAAGCCCTAGGGCCATGCGATCGGTGGCAAAGCTGTGCAATTTATCGGTACGGGGAACAAACATGAATGTGCGGCTCATTGATCGGCCATCGGGAAACGGCAGAAAAGTAAACAGGGTGGAGAAGCGAAACCCTCCAAGTTCGGCTTCCGTTATGGCCATGTTGCCACCATACGTCGTAAAAGAGCTCTCGATTGTTTGGGATGTAATGCAGCGCAATATTTTCAGCAGGAGTGAATCTCCGGAAAGACGGATCGAGAGATTGGCGCGGATTCTATAAGGGTCTAAAACTTCAACAACGGGCGGCTTGGCAAAGTCAAACTGATGAACGGTCTTAAAATGATGGAGGTCCAGTCCATTGCAACTGATCACATGAGGATGACAACGGAATGAACGGGCTGGGAACCGGGAAACGAGGAGTTCATCTTCGGCGATTCCTCCCAGTGGTGGAGGAATCGGAAATAGTGGCCTGGGTCCATTGAACAACCACATCGCCCCATAACGTTCCTGAATCGGGTAAGAATGAACCCGTGCCCAACCAGGAATTGTGTTCAGGGCGGGAACATTAACACATCGGCCATCACCGGCAAAAGACCAGTGGTGGAACTGGCAGCGTAAATGGTCTTTGATTACGCAACCCAGGCCGAGATCGGACCCCAGGTGAGGACATCGGGCATCGAGGGCATGAAGTTCATTGTTTGAATCCCTGAAAACTGCAATGCGGCGATTGAACATTTCCACCGAGGTGGCTTCGCCTATGCGAAGTTTGCGCTTGAGCGGGACGACGTACCAGCTCTGCACAAAAACGCTTGGATTATTAAAGACCGCTTCCATGGTTTTAATTTTCAAGGACCTTCAGTTTGTTTTTAAACGAACGCCTTGCTGGATTGAATAATAGCGGCCTGACTGAAGTCCTCGATATATTTCGACGGGTCCGCCAAGCCAGGTAATCTCCGCATCGACGGGGCCGTCATAATTGCCCAGGCCAAAGTGAGCGCGCTGGTCGCTTTGGGCAGCGAAGCCATTCTCAATCGTAATCTCGCGCATCTGCTGCACAGGTTTGTTTTTTTCCAGATACCTGATAACAACACGGCTTCCGGCTGCATCGCGGTTACAACTGACGCCATCACCATGCAACTCAAACCCAATCCAATGAGGCTTAGTTGTTTGGGATCCATCGTAAAGGGTGTTTCGGTAAAGGGTAAAAGGACCCATCACATGGGTAATGCCCACATCAAGCGCTCCATGGTTTTCAAAGTCGGCCAGGAGCACACCGCGGGAGGGAGTCTCTGCTTTCCATCCCAGCTGGGGGGCGATATCCACAAACTGAAAATTTTTTCTATCCCCGCGGCTTAGATACACCCGGTTAACATCGTCGCCATTGATGCTGTAGCCCCTTAAATCCCCCCACATGTCCGCATAGGTGTGAATTTCGGGACCGGAGCGCATCAGTTTCTCGTTAACATACCAATAGCTTCGAGGTTTTGGGAATTTCTTGTCGAGCGTATCATCGACCATGCCGTTTGCCTGCACGATATCCAGCCATCCATCGTTATTGAGGTCACCCATGGCTGCGCCCCAACCGAAACGATTTTCATTTAGCGCTCCCCGTTGGGTTGCCTCATCAAGAAATTCCGGAACAAAGGAATCCTTCTTGGAGGGATATGTCATCCAGAGGAGGCTTCCCTCGGCTTGAAGTGGCATATGAACGTTGGAGACATAAGTATCCAACATGCCATTGCGGGCGATATCGCCCAAAGAAGCATTCATTCCCTTGTAGGTGTCTTTCCCGATGGAACCGAAAAAGCGGCCTTGAATCCGGCGGAAGTGACGGCCGTGCTCGTTCAAATATAAATCATCCGGCCCGAAATCGTTGGCCACATAAAGATCAATCCAGCCATCGTTATTCAAGTCTCCCGTGCCGACAGAAAGGCTCCAATGAGTCTCGGGCATACCCATCTTTTGCATATCCACCTTTTCAAACCGGCCATGGCCCAGGTTATGATAGAGAACATTGAGTCCCCCGTTGGTTGCATTGTCCCAACTACTATGCATGAAGGCGAACATGCGGCGATCGCCGGGATATTCAGGCTTGGGCAGGTGGAAAATGCTCAACGGCCTGGGCGGATCATATTGTCGGAGGTAAGGGTCGATCGCGTTAGCGATAAAGAGGTCCAGTTTTCCGTCACGGTCGTAGTCGAACCAATTAGCGGCAACTGAAATGCAGTATTCATCAATGCCGCTTTCCTTTGTTACATCCTTGAACCAAAGCTTTCCCGTTTCCTTGAACATGTTTCGTAAAAGAATGCATTTGCCATAAGCGACTGTGAGAAAAAGACTTTTAACCCCACTGTTATCGTAGTCGACAAACATTGCGCTTGTGACCAAACCGTAGGTCGCGGGATCTCTGCTGATCTTGTCCAGGGCTGGAATTGGAATTCTCTGGAATTTATAGTGGCCAAGATTTTTATAAAACGCATTACGGTCTTCCGGGCGTTTCAGGGCATTAGTGAAGAAAAGATCTATATTGCCATCACCGGTGGTATCCGCAGCAGCAACCGCATCACCCGCAGAGAGGAGCCATTTGGCAATATGCTGAACGCGTGGATCCACCCTGTTAAAAACATCCGCGTCAGCCTTTGAAACAAGGCCTGAATATTCAGGAGGGATTGGAGCCAGGGTGAAGGGCAACGGGCCAATGTCGATGGAAGGATGAATAAAATGGCGATATCCTAAAATCACACCGAAGCCCAAAATGCCGACAGCCGCGATGCGTCGGGCAAAATTGATCGTGAAAATATGGCGGCGCAATACCGTGACAAGCCCTTCACGCCAGATTCGCCTGAGATGCAGGAACAGGAATTGCGCCAGACTCACAAAGAAGAGCGCCAGAAAAAACGTGGAGAGCGTGCGGCGCGTATGCAGATAAAGGTCCACCAGAACGATCGCAAATGCCCACCAGATTTGCCCTCTTGTCGTGGAAGGCGAAGTCTTGGGATCGGTGATCATGAAAAATGTGAACAGGAAGAAAGGCGCAGATGTCAGCGTGCCCAGGAAAAGTGCCTCCGGCGGCAAATACCAGCGCATGATGTGGGCCCGCAAAGCAATCTGAAGGATGTAAAAGACCAGAAACGAAATAATGAGCGCGTTGCGCTTGATTTTGGATAAGAACAGACAAAAGGCCGTCATCACCAGAAATACCGACATCGCCCAGGTGCCGCCCCATTGGTAAGCCGGGGCCGTTGTGATCAGTTGCCCGGCAAAAAAAACTGAGGCGACCACTCCGAACATGGAGGGATTAAAAATATGCCGGTCTTCGTAGGTAAAAATGTACTTGGACGCTATGCTGAAATAGACCGGAAGAAAAAGCACCATGGAGTGGTGCGAATAATTTAAAAGCAAGGCCAACGAAATGCCGCTGATATAAGCGCTGAGGGGAAAAAGCTTTTGTCCGTCCCGCAGCATATAGGCCAGTAGCAGATCCAGCACGCAGGCCGAGGCGGTCAGGAGAAATACTTGAAAAGGGTCCCGGTTAAAGCCCAGGACGGTGCAGCCCAGAACGGCGTAAACGGTGAGCGCAATTGCAAATAGAATCCGGGGATCTCCGCGCCGCGGCATGATCCAGGGACGGGTTTTATTTTCCCCTGGCCCGACGGCGAATTTTTGTGGAAAGGGCCCCTCGATACCGGTGCTCATAAAGTTCGTTTTTGGGTATGGTTAAAGCATCGCCAATTCGATGTAAGGAACCCGTTCCCGATCCAAGCTTTCATAAATGGCATGGCCATCTTCAAAATGAACGGTGAACAAACGGGCTGTAAATGGAGTCAAAACAAAATCGGTGAGAGCGGCCGCAAGCGGATCCCTTTCATGCAGACCGACAAGGAAGTAGTTATATTTGGAGCCGGCGTGATCGTTGTAAACCGTCCGAAGGAGCGCCCGGAATACGGGCACATTGTCTTCATCGATGGCAATAAAACTGGCATAAAAATAGTCGAATTTTGTCCCGATGGAAGGGTAGCGAGCGCAACCAATCCAAGGAGCGGCGAAATTAAACAGCAAAGCCATGAGCCGCAGTTTCAAGCTGTAGCGGGTCACGACCGTTTGTTTGTAGGCGCCCTGGTCCCATTTGCCCAGAACGCCGATCACGCGCCCATCACGCCGGGCCACATAGAAATCGCTCGGGGAAAAGTCACGCAGCCAGCCGTCTGAAGATTTAAAATCTTCCACCCGATAGAATGGGGCAAACTGGCGTTTCTGGTTGTTGCGGTTTAGGCAATCCACGATTTCAGGCAGCATACCTGCATCAGCGCGAATAATTTCCAGATCCGGGTCAAGGGAGGGCATGCGCCTTAAAAGATTAATCGCCGGGCTGTGGATGCGTCCCCAATCCTGATACAATGGAATACCGGCGCGCCCGCTGGCGATTGTAGCCAGCGCCTGCTGGTTGCCATCCGCGATAACTGTAAAATAGAGGCGCGTCCGCCCGTCGCGATGAAGTTGCGCGAGATGGCGATAGGCCCTTGCGATCAATAACCCTCCGCGTACATGTGAATCCAGGCGCAAATCACCCAAGTAGCCAATTTCAGCCGTTCTTCCATTCAGAAAACCCGGACGTATGGCGCGCGTGCCAACGCCGACAACCTCCCGGGTTTGCTGCTCTTCATAAACAAAAGTTTGAAAAAACGGGCCCTGGGTTTGCGCCGCGTGAAAATAATTAGGCTCCCTCCGGAATGAGATTTCAATCTCGCCCTTCATGCTGTTGCTCGCGAAAAGCTGGCGAAGGGAAGAATCATGCCTCTCTGTAGCCAGCTCTATGGCGAAACGACTCATGCGTGCCCTACGAGAGTAGTTTCCAGGAATGCTCCATTAAACCATTCCGACCAACCGCATTCCCGGTGAAGGATCCTCGGTTTCACCGTTCCAATCTTTTGTCCCATGGCCACGGATCGTTTCAGATAGGCCTCCGCTGCGCCCGATTTGACCAGGTAAATGCTTAAAGGCCTCAACTGCCCCAGCCGACGGCAATAGGCATAGTGGGGATTTTCGAGGAAAGCTCGCTCAATAAAGTCAGAAATGGCGATGAGGGAATTCATGGTGGGAACCCTTTCCATAAACAAAACATACCCTGGCGGCGAGCTCCGTTCCGGAGCCATCATGACAAAACTTGGTTTGATGTCGTGAACAGCCAGGGCTTTTTCAATGACATTGGTAACAAATGTTTCATTCAATTTTTCCCCGCAGAGATCCGAGATATTTTCCCCTTTGCCAATGAACTCAACCATCGGAGTCTGCGCTAGGAAGCCGGTAACCTGCACCCGGTCTCCGAGTGCATAACGATACAAACCTCCGCCGGTGGTGATAAGAACCGTATAAATGGATCCGGTCTTGAGCTCATCCACCAAGAGGGGTTTGGCGCATGGATTGGTTTCATCTACAAATTCCAGGAAATGTGAAGTCACCGCCAGGACACCGCCGGGCTGTTTTGCGATTGGAATGGAAACAACGCCTTCAGTTGCCAACAAGCCCTTCGGTTGAATTTCGACCTGGGGGAAACGTTTATGGAGGTCATCGACAAACCACTGGGCGTTTGCGCTGGTCCAACAGCTGATGACCGACAAATGAGGCCAGACTTTTGAGGGGCATAAGTTCAAATTGCCTTGCAGGACAGCTTCAAGCTGCGCCGCACGGGAGGGTTGAGGGGAAACATACTTGGCCAGCTTCCCTTTGAGATCGGCATCAACTGGAGTGGGGAAGGTCAGGGTGCCATTGTGAATATCAGCGATCAGACGCTTTGCGTGCCGGTCCATATAATCAATCAGCAGCGTAAAAAAGCTGGGATTCCAAACTGAGACAAAGCGCAAATTGGAGTTGGGCAATAGAAACCGGAGTGTGGCATAGCGGATTGCGTCAATGGTCGGGAGTTGGGCGATTTCAGGCGGCAATAAAAATAACCGCCGGAGCCAGTAACGGGAAAAGCGTCCGAAATAATCGGTGTCGCTATCAAAACCGACCGGCAGCCCGCCGGTGGTGACCTCGCGCATCGAGGCCGCGGGGCTGATGGACCAATAGGCCCCACCGAGGGCCATCGAAGGATGGTTTCGGTAAAGATCAAGCATCCACGGCGCTATTGCCGCCTGAAATTGCCGGCGGAGGCTGGCGGTGTAAGGAATATATTTGGCGGCAGCCGTTGATCCCGTTGTTTTTTCGAACATCAGGACGGGCTCTGTTGTCAGTACGCCTTGCTTTCCCCGCTTGATGGCTTCGATATCCTCTCGCAAATCCTCATAGGTCACGGGAGGAACAGCCTGCTGGAAGTCGCTTATGGAATTGATCCGGTTGAACTGATAGCGGCGGCCGTACTCAGATTCAGCATTATCGGCCAGCATTGAGCGCAGTAAAATCCATTGGCGCTCGCGCGGTTTGCCAATGGAATGCTGGAAATCCCATGCCTGCCGGGCTCCGCTTCCCAGCCAAAAACCATTGGCCAAAACGTAAGGCCATGCGCTCACGATGGGCTCCCCGCCAGTTTCTTGGTGCAGCCATGCAAACCGGTCTCGAAATGGCGTTTTGCAGTCGAGCGCATATTTTCAGCAGACAGTTCGGCAACACAGACAAGCTCGTCTCCGATTGCATATCGGGGATTAATCTTGCGAAAAAAGGCAACATGCGGGTTGTGAAGGCGGCGAAGCGTCACATCGAGTTCATCCTTGAGGCGATCGTGCGATGTTTGATGGCGAATAAGCCCCGTCGATGAGTCATATGAATCAGGATATTTCAACCTTGCCAATATGTGGATCAAGGCTTGCTCGAAGGCGGGCGTTGCAGCTGAGCGGTTGGGGTAGAAACGATGAAAGAAAAAAGGAAGATACAAATACGTTCGATAACCTTTTGAAATGAGAAACCAGTAAAGCGGAAGGGAAGGGTCGTTTGCCTTGATCTCTCCGGCCAGGCGGCACCACGCATGGACCAGCGCCTGCGAACCCCAATAGTCCGGGTGAATGATCGTGTCCCCCGAGAAGAGGACTTTCATGCGTTTGCCTTCAACTTCAACCTTCATGACCATTTGAGTCGAGAAGCCGACAACTTCATCATTGGAACCGGCTCGAAACAGCAGCGCCCAATCCTTTTCGTAAAGATCCGATTGGAACCGGTGAAAATTGGCGCCGTCATAGTGATCGGCGTATAATCTGTAGAGGGAACCAACCAGCATGGCGGTGATTTCCTTGACCGGAACAAGGTCGCCCTTCAGCTGCTTTTCAGGCATAATGGGCACTCCATTTTTGATTTTGTGGCAGGCTGTTTCCACCCTTGCCGCATCGCCCGCAGGGTCCACAGAAAATCGGGATAGGCAAAAAGGAGAACGACGCTGGTCAATGCATTGATAAAAGCGAAGTGTGAAGCGTGGCTTGCAAAGTAGAGGGTAACGGCCCCGCCCCGGGCCCGGCGAAAGAGCCAGGCGAAGCATATTTCGCAAACCAGGCTTAACCGAATTGAAGTAAGAAAATGGAATGCGGCGCGATCAGGCAAATCCTTGGGTTGATTTTGCCTCTTTATTAGTCCCGTAAGAAGCAATATGGAAAAAATGTCATGGGTAATTCCGTACAATGGAGTCCATGAGACCGATCCATATAAAAGCCACAGTTCGATGACCCCTCTAAAAAGCCAGTTCAGGAGATGAATGCGATAAATTCGTCGCAGGGCGGGGGCGACATCCGAACAGCGCCAGATGAAAAATGGGAATATAAACCAGGCCATCAAGGCGTAATCGAGCCAGAGCAGCTTCGGAATGGATATGGGGCCGCCGATCTGGTGCATGTAGTTTTGACGGTAGAAAAACCAGATGGAAACGACGGCCAAAACCAAAAACGCGACAGTCAGGGATCTAGGCAGTATTTTTGAAATAGTGGAACGCATGAATTTAGAATTGAAGCCGCACTTCCCGTTCGTTTTCATCAATTGGATCAGCCGGTTCTTTCTGCATTCCTTTTTCTGTCAGGGCCGCCTGTTGCCATAGTTTCAAAATGTAAGGCGCGACGAGATCGGACTCGACAAAAGTAAATTGCGGCTTGTCAAACCGCAGCATATGTTCCGACTGCGCTTTTAAGATATTGAAATCCTGCCGGATGATTCTGCGGCAAAGCGGCTCAAAGAACAGCCTGACCAAAGGGGCAATACGTCCGAAACGAAATGTGACAACAGTATAGACCTCCGTTTCTTGTGTGGATATCGGGGCGCAATGAGAAGTGATGATAAAGTGCCTGCCGGAATCGAAAATATAATCTACCCGGCTGGTGGTTGGCATGAGAAACTTGTCAGTGTGAACCATCTTTGCGTCGGACGGAAATAGCAGCCGGGAGACAATGCTTTTGGCGTCGCGTTCTTCAAAAAATTCCACTTCCATGCCATCCTTGGCATAATGCACTTTTGCCCGGACCGGTTGGGCATCTTTGCTGCGAAACCATCCACGGTGAACATAGGTGGTGTGTGGACAGTCAAGAAAGTTTTCCAAACATGCCAGTGGATTGGTTGGGAACCGCGTTTTCATCATGAAACCGGACCAGCCAGTTTCACCGTAATGAGGGAATGGCAATGGCTGCGAGGCAGGCTGTTCGACCCCCATGTAAACCCAGATAAAACCGTTGCTTTCAAGAGTCGGGTAGGACCGGATGGATACATCGGGAGGACATTTTTCGCCACTCTGCAAAGAAGGGATGCGAACGCAATGCCCGCCTCCTTCATACTCCCAGCCATGGTAGGGACATTGGACACAACCATTCTCCACGCGGCCCAGAGATAAAGCCATGTTTCGATGGGCGCAACGATCAATCAGGGCGGCGGGCAATCCATTTTTTTGACGGAATAAAACCAAGGGTTCACCGAGGAGCGTTCTTGAAATTGGCCGCGTTCGCAACTCTCTCGATTGTGCGGCGATATACCAAAATTCTCGTAAATACATGGTTTTCATTTACGTCGCAGGAAACCTAATCGTATGTACGAGCGACGGAGACTCAAGAGCTTTCGCCAGCCACGCATACTCTTTGCTGGCTAGTTAGTTTATGTCCACACCCCTTGGGTTTGAGGCCCTGCAGTAAACCAGTTGGCCGGATGCTTGCCAAACGCAGAAAAAACCGCAGAGTCATTGCCATGAGCACGCTGGAAATCATCGTCGAGGAGCTGAAGACACTGCCGCCACCGAAGCTGGAGGAGGCGGCTGACTACATCCACCATTTGCGGGAAACGACGCGCGACGAGCGGCTGGCAGCGCTGGAGCGCACAGCCGGGGTGTGGAGCGGGCCGGACGGCGAGGCCATCGAGCGAGCGATCGAGGAAGGCTGTGGGAGAATCGATCCGCGTGACTGGTGATGTGATCCTCGACACCAGCGCAGCCGTTGCCCATCTGCGCGGCGTGGCGGCGGTCACGGCACGGTTGCAAGCCGTGTTGCGGGCGCAGCAAACGCTTTATCTGCCGTTGACGGCATGGGGCGAACTGCTCTTCGGCGCTTATCATGCGAGCCAGCCTGCACGCGAGCTGGCCAACATGGCGGAGTTTGCCCGCGTGACCATGCGGCTGTTGCCGACCGATCACACCGCTGATCACTACGGTCGTCTCAAGCAGGCGCTGGCCGTGGCGGGCAGTCTAATCTCGGAAAATGACATCTGGATTGCGGCCTATGCGCTGGAGCATGGCCTGCCGCTGGCCACGCGCGATGCGCATTTTGCCCGCGTGCCAGGCTTGATCGTGCAGGACTGGTCTTGAACGAAACAGCGGTACGCTCCAAGGCCTTTCGGCGCTGATCCTTATTGCCGTTGCCTGGTCGGCGGATTGAAATTTTTCGATGTCTAAAAAAAGTCGAGCCAGCGCGGCCAACGGCTCCATGCCATCCCCCGAGCCGAATGCCTGTCTGGTTCGCCGGAACACCTTTGTGGCCGGCGGCATCATCGTGCTCGCGGCGCTGGCGGCGTATTACCACAGCTTCTCCGGGCCGTTTGTTTTCGACGACCTCTTTGCGATCAGGGACAACCCGACCATCGAGCACCTGGGGAGCGCCCTTTCGCCATCGCCTGAAGGGACCATGGCGGGCCGGCCGCTGCTCAATCTCACTTTTGCCCTCAACTATACCCTGAGCGGCATGGACGTAGGGAGTTATCACGTGGTCAATCTGCTCATTCACGCGTTGGCCGGGCTGACGCTGTTTGGCATTGTGAGAAGGACCCTCCTTCGCCAAGGCTACGGAGGGCAGGCACTCGCGTCGCGTCCAGCGACGCGAGGATCTGAAATTTCAAATCTGAGATTTGAAATTTCGGAGGCAACGACGCTCGCGCTGGCCGTGGCCGTAATCTGGGTCGTGCATCCGCTGCAAACCGAAGCGGTGACTTACATTTCCGAGCGGGCCGAGTCCTTGATGGGACTTTTTTATTTGCTGACCGTTTACTGCTTCATTCGCGGGATTGAGAATGGTAGGTCGGGCTTTAAGCCCGACACGTCGGGGATAAACCCCGACCTACAATTGGAGCGTGGCGAATTGATCAGCTCTCGGCTGTGGCTTGGAGCCTCTGTTCTCGCCTGCCTGCTCGGTGTCATGTGCAAGGAGACCATCGTCACTGCGCCCGTGATGGTTTTGTTCTATGATCGGACCTTTGTGGCGGGTTCATTTCGGGCATCCTGGCAGCGGCGCTGGCGATACTATCTCGGATTGGCCGGCATGTGGTTGCTCTTGTTCGCCCGACTGAGGTTTGGTTTTCAGGGTCAGAGTATTGGCTTTGACCTGGGCGTGACCTGGTGGAACTACGTCTTAACCTCATGCCGGTCGATTCTGCTCTATCTCAAATTGGCCATCTGGCCTCATCCGCTCATCCTCGATTACGGCACCCAGGTGATTCATCAAACTGCGGAGGGTTTGCCCTATATGCTGGTGCTGGCCGTATTGGTGATAGGTACGGCGATTGCTTTTTGGCGCTGGCCGGCGGTCGGGTTTGTCGGCGCGTGGTTTTTTGTGATTCTCGCCCCAACTTCGAGTGTCATTCCCATCGCCGGGCAGCCGACCGCCGAGCATCGCATGTATCTTTCGCTGGCGGCGGTGGTTTTACTCTTGGTGCTTGGGTTGTACCACCTGATGGGAAGGCGCAGCCTCATCCTGTTGACCGCTTTGGCCGTGGGATTGGGCCTGCTGAGTGCGAGGCGCAATGAAGATTATCGGAGCGCGATATCGATTTGCCAGGATACCATCGCCAAGTGCCCGGAAAACGCCCGCGTCTATTGCGGCCTGGGCGACGCCCTGGCCGACCTCGGGCAAGAAGAAGATGCGATTACTGCGTATGAAAATGCCCTGCGGCTCAGTCCCGATTTTGCCGACGCTCACGCCAATCTTGGGGCCATTTTGATGGATATCCCGGGTCGACTACCCGAGGCCGTGGACCAATTCAGGCTCGCGATCCAGTCAAAGCCCGATCACGCGAAGGCGCACTTCTACCTGGGGATCGCCTTGTCCAATACCCCGGGTCGATTGGCGGACGGGATTGCCGAATTCCAGGAGGCGTTGAAAATCAAACCTGACTCGGCGGATATAAACTACGCCTTGGGATTTTCCCTTCTGAAAATTCCCGGGCAGTCGCTGGCGGCCATTCCTCATTTTGAGGCGGCAATTCGAATCAAGCCGGACATGGCGGAAGCGCACTACGGTCTTGCGATTGCCTTGCTGGATGTCCCGGATCGATTGCCTGAGGCCATTACCGAGTTTGAAGAGACTTTGCGGCTTAACCCTGATTTTGCCGTGGTGCATTACAATCTGGCCACGGCATTGATGCACATGCCGGGGCGATTGCCGGAGGCGATTTCCGAGTTCGAGACAGCCGTGCGGATCAACCCAAACTACGCCAATGCGCACACCAGCTTGGGCGTTGCGCTGTCCCGGGCCGGGCGATGGCCGGAAGCGATCGCTCAGTTTGAAGCTGCGATAAAAATCGACCCCAATTCACCGGGTGCTCGCGAGGACCTGAAGGCGGCGCAGCAAACGCTGTCCCCATCAGAAACCGGCCAAAAATAATATGACCTGCAATAGGGGCCCCGGCCGCAGCGGATTTTTGGAATAATCCAGTCTCTGATTGAATCTTACTCATTAGCCGCGCATCGCCATATCGCGGTGGGTAATGAAAACCGCCCCCATTCCAGAAAACGAGGCCGAGCGCCTGGGGGCGTTGCGGCGTTATGACATCCTCGATACGCCCGCCGAGGAGGCGTTTGACGATTTCACCCGGCTGGCCTCGCAGATTTGCGCCGCGCCCGTCGCCCTCATTTCGCTCATCGATACCAATCGGCAGTGGTTCAAGAGCAAGGTGGGCCTGGATCTGTCCGAAACTCCGCGCGACGTGGCTTTTTGCGCCCACAGCATCCAGGAAAATACGTTGTTTGAAGTTCCCAACGCGCTCGAAGACGAGCGCTTCCGCGCCAATCCGCTCGTCGTGGGCGATCCGAACATCCGCTTCTACGCCGGAGCACCGCTCACCACGCCAGATGGCTTTAAGATCGGCGCGCTTTGCGTCATCGACCGGGTGCCACGACAACTGTCCCCGGAACAGCGCACCGCCATGGAAATACTGGGCCGCCAAGTGGTGGCGCAAATGGAGCTGCGGCGCCTAAACCAACAACTCGAACAAGCCGTGAAGGAGCGGACCGCGGAGTTGCGGCAACAACAGGAATTTTCGCACGAATTGATGGAGAACCTGGTGGAAGGGGTGGTGGCCTGCGACGCCGAAGGCAAATTGACGGTCTTTAACAAGGCCGCCCGCGAGTGGCACGGAACCGATGTTCGCCGGGTTCCCCCCGAGGAATGGTCCCAGACATTTGATCTCCGCGAGGTTGACGGGATCACGCCATTGCAGACCGAGTCCATTCCGCTGCTGCGGGCTTTCCGGGGCGAACACGTGCGCAATGCCGAGATCTCCATCGTGGTGAAAGGAGCGGCCCCCCGCCTGGTGCTCTGCAACGGCGACGCCTTGATCGACGCGGACGGGCGCAAGACCGGGGCCGTGGTCGTATTTCACGACATCACCCAGCGCAGAAAGGCCGAGCAACAATTGCTGCGTGCCCAGCGACTGGAGAGCATCGGCACGCTGGCTGGCGGCGTGGCTCATGATCTCAACAACACGCTCGCGCCCATCATGATGGTCGCTGGATTGCTGCGGGTTAAATACCCGAAAAGCACGGAGCTGATCGATACGGTGGAGGCGAGCGCCAAGCACGGTGCGGACATGGTGCGGCAGCTTTTAACCTTCGCCAAGGGGGCCGAAGGCGCCCGTCTGCTGGTCCAACCGCGGGATTTACTGGCAGAGATGGAGAAAATCATCAGGGGCACTTTTCCCAAGAACATCCGGCTGCGGACCAGCTATGCAAAGGATCTCCATCCGATTCTCGGCGATGCCATCCAGCTTCACCAGGTGCTGCTCAACCTCTGCGTCAACGCGCGCGACGCCATGCCCAGGGGCGGCACGCTGACCCTGAAGGCGGAACAGATGGAACTGGGCGCGGCCTCGCACAGCGGCGTGGCGGAGGCCAAGCCCGGCCACTATGTCGTATGGCACGTCAGTGACACTGGCACGGGCATCCCGCCAGAGATCCTGGAACGCATCTTTGAGCCATTCTTCAGCACCAAAGGCCCGGACAAGGGCACCGGCC
>Ga0210398_10002611_pt1 | contig 17516 bp, 15 predicted proteins | sample IncBWC4OmetaG_FD_161047 | JGI IMG/M metagenome (GOLD analysis project Ga0210398, IMG submission 161047) | Forest soil microbial communities from Barre Woods Harvard Forest LTER site, Petersham, Massachusetts, United States - Inc-BW-C-4-O | ecosystem: Environmental > Terrestrial > Soil >... | reverse complement strand
GTTTTCGTTCCTAATGATCCGCAAAGCGCAGTCACTGTGACCCTGCGCAACTCCATCGATATTCCGAAGGACGCAAAGTCCAACGTCCAAGAGACGACCAAGGCAGATGTGCTTGGCGCAGCGGTGGGAAATCCCAAGGGACCGACGCTGGCGCGGCTATATGTCGGCCCCAAGCAACTGCACACACTTGAAACTGTAGTCGTTCCCAGCATCGTGGACGCCCCGCAAGATCTACGCGGTCTGGTCAACTTTGGATTCTTTGGCGTGATTGCCCGGCCGCTGTTCCTCTGGCTGCAGTGGACATACAAATACGTCGGCAACTGGGGTTGGGCGATCGTCATCCAGACCTTGATCATCAACCTGGCGCTGCTGCCGCTGCGCATTACTAGCATGAAATCGGCGCTGAAGATGCAGAAGATTCAGCCGCAGATGAATGCCATCAAGGAGAAATACAAGAAGTACACGATGCGCGATCCGCGGCGCCAGGAGATGAATACCGAAATTGGCGCGCTGATGAAGGAGCAGGGCGTCAGCCCAGTGGGCGGTTGTCTGCCGATGCTGATTCAGATGCCTTTTCTTTTTGCCTATTACGCCATGCTGGGTTCCGCCCTCGATTTGCGGCAGGCACCGTGGCTTTGGATTAAGGATCTGTCGTCGGCCGATCCTTACCTGATTCTTCCCATCTTGATTATCATTACGGGGCTGGCCACGCAGCGCATGACGCCGCAGGCGGGCATGCATCCGTCGCAACAAAAAATGCTGAACGTGATGATGCCGGTGATGTTTGGCTTCATCAGTTACAGGCTGGCAGCGGGCTTGTGTCTCTACTGGTGTGAAGGTAGCTTGATCGCCATCGTGCAACAGGGCATCATGAACCGGACCAGCCTGGGCCGAGAAATGCGCGAGATCGCGTTGAAGCGAGCTCGAAAGAAAGAGAAGAAGTGATGTTAGCTTCTAGCCTCTAGCTCCTAGCTAATCAAAATTCCGGAGCTAGAAGCTAGCAGCGCAGGAGCTAGAAGCTGATGCCCATTCCCGATAAAATCGCAGCCGCCAATAAGATTAATGGTTTCCTCACTGGGGTGGTCACCCAGGGAGGTCTTCACCTTAAGTACCGGATCACGGTCGACCCGCCGCTACCGGATGAGCGCGATTGGGAACGTCCTGAGATTCTGGTGGAGTTTTCCGGCCCCGATTCCACACTGCTACTGGAGCGGGGTGGCGAATTGCTGCGTGCCGTTGAGTTGCTGGCTATCGAGATGCTTCGGCTGCCCGGCAACGAGCACGAGAAGATCTGTTTCGACTGCATGAATCAGCGCAAGCTGCGGCTTGAGGAGCTTCGCATGGCCGCAGGCGTGGCCGCCGAGCGGGTCCGGCAAACCGGAGCGCCCTACGAGTTCGCGCCCATGTCATCCCGTGAGCGTCGAATTGTGCATCTGGCTCTGCGCGACCACGCCGACCTGCATACGGAAAGTCAGGGCGAAGGCGGCCGCCGCTGCCTGGTGGTATATCCCAAGGACTACAAGCCGGCAGGTAGGCCGATGAGGAAGATTCCCTAAGTTTCTGCTCTCTACCGCTACAATCTTGCCGTGAATCTTGATGACACTATCGTTGCCATCGCCACCCCTCCCGGACGTGGCGGCGTTGGTGTCGTGCGCATTGCAGGTTCCGAAGCCCGTCAAATTGCTCTTCCTTTATTGCGACTAAAGTGTGATCTCGAACCCGGCCGCGCCATCGTGGGCGAGCTGATCGAACCTGGCAATACTCAAGTGGGCACGGTTCAGCGCATCGACGAAGTCGTGGTCACTTATTTTGCCAAGCCTCATTCCTATACCACTGACGACATCATCGAAATCTCCGCCCACGGCTCACCCGTCGTCCTTCATCACGTTGTCGAGCTCGCGCTCGCCGGCGGCGCTCGCCTCGCCGAGCCGGGTGAGTTCACCATGCGCGCCTTTCTTAATGGCCGCATCGATCTTACTCAGGCCGAGGCCGTCCGCGATCTCATCGACTCGCAAACTCTCTACCAGGCCAAAGTTGCCGCCCAGCAGTTGGAAGGCGCACTGTCCCGCCGTTTACAGCCGATCAAGCAAGACTTGGTAAAGCTGATCGCCACCCTTGAGGCCGGAGTTGATTTTGCCGAAGATGACGTTTCTGTCCTACCCGCCGACCAGATTCTTCAGCGTATCGCCGATGTCCGGCTTCCGCTTGAACAACTGGCCTCGACTTTCGCTTATGGCAAACTCGTACATGAAGGCCTGACACTCGCCATCGTCGGACGCCCCAACGTCGGCAAATCCAGTCTCTTTAATTGTCTAGTCGAACGTGAGCGTGCCATTGTGACTGCCACCCCCGGGACCACGCGCGACTTGGTCAGTGAGACCGTTGCCATCGGTGGAATTCCTGTGAAATTGGTGGACACAGCCGGCATTCGCCGCGCCCGCGACGAAGCTGAAAGCATCGGGATCCGCAAATCTCATGAGGCCCTTGCCGACGCTGACCTGGTTTTGGTGGTGATTGACGCCGCGCAACCGAATGTACCGGAAGACGCAGAGCTGCTGAATCAAGTGGCCGGACGCCCTGCGATCGTGGTCGAGAACAAATGCGATCTGGTTCGGAACAGGGTTGGGGCAGGCATCCGAACCTCTGCCATCACTGGGGCGGGCATTCCTGAACTGCGCCAGGAAATCCTGCGCCACGTGGGTGGCGAAGCCGGAGCTGAGGCCGAGGCCGGATTCCTCACCAATCTCCGTCATCAGAACCTCGTCCACGATTCACTTGCAGGACTGGCGGCGGCAACATCCGCGGTGGGTGATCGCATTCCCCACGAAATGCTACTGCTCGATCTCTACAATGCTCTCAGGCCTCTCGACGAAATCACTGGCGCGACCACCAGCGACGACATCCTCAACCTAATCTTCAGCACATTTTGCATCGGGAAGTGATGAAGGAATGATTCCTCCTGTGCGGGCAGTACCTGTAACAAAAGCCCCTTCCTTGACGCCCGCCTGCTCGAAGGCTTGAGCCAGATCGTCGATTAAGTCATCTACATCTTCGATTCCAATCGATAACCGGACCAGGTCGCCGTCAAAGGCGCGGCCCCTTCGAACTTCGGCCGGAATGCTGGCGTGCGACATGCATCCCGGCAAGCTGATGGAGGAGTTCACGCTGCCGAAACTCACGCTAACGCGGAAGATTCGGGTAGTTTCCGCGATCTGTCGCGAGGTGTCGAAAGAGCCGGTGGCAAAACTGATGACCGCTCCCGCGCCGCGCGCCTGTTGAGTGTGCAGATCGTATCCGGCGTGCTCGGACAGTCCGGGGTAGTAAACGCGCTGCACTGCCGGGTGCGCGTTCAAGTGCTTGGCAATCTTCTGGGCGCTTGCTTGCTGGCAATCCAGACGCAGCTTGAGGGTTTTGATGCTGCGTAACAGCAGGTAAGAATCAAACGGGCCGAGCGCCGAACCTTCGCCGTTCTGGAGGAAATAGATTTGCTCTGCGACTTCCGGACTCCGCACTGCGACGACTCCGGCGGTGACGTCGCTGTGGCCGCAAAGAAATTTGGTTGCCGAGTGAACTACGATATCGGCGCCGAGGTCCAAGGGGTTCTGCAAATATGGCGACATTGCGCTGTTGTCCACGCAGAGCAGGGCGCCGTGATCATGCGCCAGATCGGCGAGCGCGCGAATATCGCAAATTCGCAGCAAAGGGTTGGTTGGAGTTTCGGCATAAAGCAATCGTGTCTGCGGCGTGATAGCTGTGGCAAACCGAGACAGATCGCAAGCGTCGGCATAACGCACTTTCACGCCGGTTCGGTTCAGGATCTTCGAGAAGAGCCGGTAGGTGCCGCCATAGAGGTCATCGCAGGCCAGGATTTCGTCTCCCGCGGAAAGCAGGCGCGTGACGGAACTGATGGCCGCCAGTCCGCTGGCGAAGGCGAACGCGCGGTGTGCGTTCTCCAGTTGCGCCAACTGTTCTTCAAGAACCGTTCGCGTGGGATTGCCACTGCGCGAGTAGTCGTATCGGCCGAATTGATCGGCGTGCTCCTGCTCGAAGGTTGCGGTTTGGTAAATCGGCGTCGCGATCGGCTTGAAAGGATCGGACGGACAAGGGTTAAAGTTGACAAGTTGGCTGGCGAATTTCATAACACTCTCCCTGCTGCTAAACAGTTTTCAGTGACTTCGGCGCGTACGGTCCGGCACACGTCAAAGACGTCGGCCATTACGGCCTCCGCCGTGGGCCACCGGCCCGCACCTTTTCCCCGGACGAGAAATGTCTCTCCCGTCTGAGTGTGAATCTCCAAACAGTTTTCTTCGTTGCGGGTCCGCGCGAAGAGGTGTTCGCGATGAACAAACTGCGGCTCGACGCGAGCCTTCGCAGTATCGCCCCCTCCGTCGAGGGTCACCACCAGCCGAACTGACAAGCCCGACTTGGCCGCCTCATGCACTGTCTCGGCATCGAAATGCTCAATGCCGGTGCGATCGATATGGTTGGGATGCAAGCAGCTGCCGAACGCCGCGTGCGCCAGGAGCGCAAGTTTGTGGGCGGCATCGCTGCCATCAAGATCGGTGGTGGGATCCAGTTCTGCGAAACCCAGACGTTGCGCCTCACTTAGTGCCTCGGCGCGTGGGATACCTTCGGCAAGGCGATCGAGAATGAAGTTCGTAGTGCCGTTGACTACGCCACTTAGAGCACGGACGCCGTGCGTCTCCGCGATTCGCCGAACCTGCTCGAGCATGGGCACCGCTCCTCCGACCGCGCCTGAGTACAACAACTGCACTTCGTTATGGGCGGCCAGTTCGCGAAGCTCGTGTCCACACTGGGAAATCACCAGCTTGTTGGCGGTGATGACGTGCTTGCCGGCTTTCAGCGTAGCTTCGATCAGCTCCTTCGCCGGCCAAAGTCCGCCGATAAGTTCCACCACCAGCTCGCACTCGGAGTCGACGACCTCCCACGGATCCGGAGTGAGCAGCTCGCTGGGCGTGCCGTCGTCGCGATCCAGGTGACGCACTCCGATGCCCGTGATGTGAAACTGGTCCGGATGTGCAGCCAAATATCGATACACGCCCAGGCCAACTGTTCCGGCGCCCAGCAGACCGACGCGCAAGGGTCTAGTGTCTGACTGTCCCTCGTAGAATGCGGTCGGCCGAGCGCAAATCAGCGACGGCGAATCGGAATTGAGCGCGACGACTTCGAAGGCGAAACCGTGGCGCTCGGCAAAGTGGACGGCCTTCGCCTGCACGATGCCTCCATTGACTCGATCGGCCTCGGCCCAGGTCAGTGTTCGGTATCGCCGAGGCAATCTCTCGGACGAGGCTGGATCATATTCGAAGATTCCGTCAACGTCTTTGATCAGGCGGCAACGATCGGCCCCAAGCTGATGGGCAAGGAAGACCGCGGTGAGATCGGTGCCTCCGCGCCCCAGCAAGGAAAGTGTTCCATCGTCTTGCCGGCCGACAAAACCCGGTACGACCACGACCCAAGAGTTTTCAAGCGCCCGCTCAACAGCCAACACGTCGACCGCGCAAGGCTCGGAATTCAGAATCGGTCCCTCGGTTCGGAGGCCGAGGCAGACTTCATCAAGAATCGCCGCCGGAATGCCTGCGCGACCGAGTGCCAGAGAGAGCAATGCGGCCGACGTCGCTTCACCGGTCGCCAGCAGCGTCGCAACCGCGTGGTCACTAATGCCTTGCCCGAAGGCGTGGGCGCGTGCCAGCAGTTCTTCGGTGCTATCTCCGATGGCAGAGACCACGGCAATTACTCGATGGCCGTGGCGAACCCAGCGGTAGATCTCGTGAACCGCCGTGGGCAAATCAGCTTCGCTTCGCAGCACCGAGCTGCCGAACTTGAGTACGGTTAGAGGATAACTGCGCATAGCGTCCTCCCGAATGCGAACTTAGTGGCTGCTGCCAGCGCCTGATCGAGGTCGGCGATGATGTCTTCGGGGGCTTCGAGTCCGACGGAAAGCCGGATAAGGCCATCGGTGATTCCGATTTCCTGCCGCTTTTCTGGGGGCACGTCGCCATGGGTCATTGAGACCGGGTGCGTGATCAGGGTTTCGACTGCGCCCAAGTTTTCCGCCAGCGAGCAAAGCTTCACGGAGTTCATCAGCGTAATGGCGGCTTCGCTGCCGGCTTTGATCTCAAATGACAGCATTCCTCCGTGTGCCGCGTGTTGCCGCTCGGCCAGGGTGCGCTGCGGGAACGACGTAAGTCCGGGATAGTGCACGCGCTCCACTGCTGGATGTTGCTCCAGCCATTGCGCCACGGTGAATGCGTTCTCGCAATGCAACTTCATTCGCGCTGGGAGGGTCTTCAATCCTCGCAATGTCAGCCAGGCTTCCTGCGGCGATTGGATACAGCCGGTGGTCTTTCGAATCAGACGGAAGCGTTCTAGCAGACTCTCGTCCCGCGTGGCCAACGAACCGCCGACCGTCGAATTGTGACCTTCGATGTACTTGGTGGTTGAAAGTACACTGATGTCGGCGCCTAACTCCAGAACGGGTTGCAGAACCGGCGTCAAGAACGTATTGTCTACCGCGAGTTTGATTCCGTGACGGTGGGCGATTTCGGCTATTGCAGCAACATCACATAACTTCAGCGTGGGATTCCCTGGGGTCTCGACAAAGATGATTTTTGTTCGGTGAGTGATCGCTTGCTCTACCAATTCGGGGCGCGAAGCATCGACGAAGCTGTAGTCGATGCCCAGGCCGCCGAGCAGTTGCTGAAACAGCCGTACCGTGCCGCCGTACACCACATCGGAAATCACGGCGTGGTCGCCGGTTTTAAGCAGCGACAAGAACAAGGTCGTAATGGCCGCCATTCCAGTGGCGAAGCAGACTGCGGGTGGAGTTTTCTCGACTGCTCCGAGGGCGCGCTCCAGAGCATCGACAGTGGGATTCGCCGCGCGAGAGTAGGTGAAGCCCTTGTGTACTCCTACTGCTTGTTGCACGTAAGTTGTGGATTGATAAATCGGTGTGAGAATTGCGCCTGTGGCTGGATCTGGACTAAGCCCGCCATGAATGGCTACGGTAGCATTGCGCACAGCAAAATCGGATGACATGAAACTCTCCCTTCAGAGTGGAAAATTGAGCCAAAAACAGAATCGCCGCCGGTGTGTTCCCCAGGCGGCCGCTCAGTGAAGGGAGATTTTAGTTTCGGCTCAGACTCCCGACGCAGGCAAGGCACCGCCCAGGGTGCACATGGCCATGTACATTCGGGATCTCTGAAGCAAATACATAATTGTAGGGTTCACAGTCTTACGTGAGTTTTATGATTATACCGGTCTGGCAGCGATTGTCAAATCAACCTTGGTAACGGCGCAGCCCTTCTCGATTCGGCTACTTCGACAGCGCGCCCAGCGCCTGGCGGAATGTCGCTTCAAACGACCCGTTCTTGGCGGCCGTGCTCACTGCCTTCTCCGCGGCCGCCCGCTGATACCCGAGATTCACCAAAGCGGATAGCACATCTTCTTCCACGGCGCTCAGCTTAGAGACCAGAGGAGCTTCTCCCACCGTGGTTGGCAGCTTGTCTCGCAGTTCCAACACCATCCGCTCGGCTGTCTTCTTTCCGATCCCAGGAATGCGCGTCAAGCGCGCCAGATCATTCCCGCGAATCGCGGCTATCATCTCGTCGGCTGCCATTCCACTTAGAATCGTGATCGCCAGTTTGGGACCAATCCCGCTCACCGTGATTAGCTTTTCAAAAAGCTGTTTCTCTCCCGCCCGGAGAAATCCGTAGAGCGCAATCACGTCTTCGCGCACATGAGTATGGATGTGCAGCGCAACTTCGCTGCCTACTCCCGGCAAGTCAGAAAAAGTAGGGATGCTAATGGTCACGTCGTAACCGACGCCGCCGGTCTCAACAATGACTTGGTTGGGATGCTTGGCCAGCAGCTTTCCTCGGAGGTGGGCAATCATGCTGCCGACATTGTAGCGGTTGGGGGCGCGGCGATTCTAGAACAACGAACTCTGCCTGCGATTTGGTGTGATGCCAAAATGCTCGTATGCCAACTGGGTTGCCACCCGTCCACGCGGAGTGCGGTTAAGGAAGCCTATCTGGATCAGGAAGGGCTCGTAGATTTCTTCGATGGCGTCCGGTTCCTCGGCCAGCGCCGCAGCCAGAGTATTCACTCCTACTGGGCCACCCTGATATTTTTCAATGATGGTAAGCAGGAGCTTGCGATCGACTTCATCGAATCCGTAGCGATCTACTTCCAGCATCTGTAGCGCTGCCTGCGCGGTTGGCAAATCAATCTTGCCGCCGCCACGCACTTGCGCATAATCACGTACCCGCCGCAGTAGCCGGTTGGCAATTCGCGGTGTACCGCGCGACCGGCTGGCGATTTCCTGCGCTCCGGCTTTATCGATCTCAACTCCAAGAATGTCGGCCGAGCGCTCCACAATAATCTGCAATTCAGCATGGCTGTAAAATTCCAGCCGCAAGACTATCCCAAACCTTGACCGCAGCGGCGACGACAGCAGCCCAGCACGCGTGGTCGCGCCAATGAACGTAAACGGCTTCACATCCATGGTGTGGGTGCGGGCGGCCGGCCCCTGGCCGATCATGATGTCGAGCTTGTAGTCTTCGAGGGCCGAATAGAGGATCTCTTCCAGCGCCGGTTGCAGGCGGTGAACTTCGTCAATGAACAGCACCTGCTTGTCGCGGACGTTGGTAAGAATTGCGGTCAGATCGCCCTTAATTTGCAACGTCGGCCCTGAAGTCTGCTGAAACGCCGCGCCGAGTTCATTGGCGATGATCGTGGCCAGTGTGGTCTTACCCAAGCCCGGCGGTCCATAGAGCAGCACGTGGTCCAAAGCTTCGCCACGCGAACGCGTAGCTTCGATCGCCACCGCGAGGATTTCTTTGACTTTGGATTGTCCAATGAACTCCGCCAGGCGCTGCGGCCGCAGCTTCAGCTCAAACGACGAGTCGTCCTCGACTGGCGCGGCGGAGACGATGCGCTCACGGTCCTCGGGAAGCTTGGGAATGTTTCTGAGCGTGGCCACTGGTGGGATGTTACCAGTTCTCTGCTCACGCTTGAACAGATTTTACGGGGAAGGAGCTATCAAGAACTTTACTTCTTTTCGACAATGCCCTCGTGAAAGAAGAACCGCTTTATCTCGCCAGACGGCAGCGTGACCGTGGTTTCTATTACGTTGTATTTCCTGTCGAAAAGATAGTCATACCGATATACATCGCCATTCGCCAAGCGCTGTTCTGAAACCCGACTGTTATCTTTATAGATATTCATCAGCAGCACTCTTCCGTTCCCGTCCATGATCCTCGTCATAAGATACGGGTCATAACCGCGGGCATGGAGAAAAGTGTCGTATTCGAAGCGATAAAGCGGGTGCGACGCATCGGCCACGGTTTCCACGTGTCCCGAGGAATTGTAGGAATACCTGCGGACGTGCCCCGCATCGTCCTCCGCCTCGATGATCCGATCCGAGCCGTCATACTTGAAGTTGATCGCGTGCCCGGACGGAGAGATCAGTTGTTCCAGGTCGCGCACTTTGTTGCGCTGCAACTGGACGCGGTTCCCGGTTGCATCCCGCATCTCAATGGGAGCTCTTTGCGCACAGTTCTTCGAGCGGTACGAATCCGGAAAGAGGAACACACCATCGTCGCTGAAATCCAGCTTCCAGCCGGTGCCGGTCCAGGACCAACGTGCCTTGTGGAACTCAGACGAAGTCGCGTAGTGCTCGTAGACCGCGTCTGCGTAGTCGACACCCTTGGAAATGCGAGGAAAATGGAATTGGCGGCCGTCTTCCAGGGTCAAGTCCATATAGGTATATGGATGGTTGGTTCCGGTCTGACAGATGTCATACGGATGAGTCGTGCCAACCCCAAACGCTTTGCTGTAGCTGTCCCAGGCGCGATAGGTCCGGGTCAGCGTCAGCGGCATGACGTCAGCAACGAAGAGATCCGTCTGACGCAGTTTAAACATGCCCGAATCCAATGCAACCTCAGCTTGGTTCACAGGCGAGTTATGCTGGACGGTAGGCTTGATGAGCGAAATCGAGCCCTTGGAGTTCACTCCACCCGAATCAGGCAGGGGAATCAAGACCGATGGATAGGATCCGTCCCAGGTTGGAGTCGGATAATTGAGAGTCAGCAGTTCGACTTTGACCGGCTTTGGAGCGGGGTGAAACCGGTACAACAGGGTTGAACCAGCCACCAGCAGCAAGAATACCAACCATTTCCACAACGGCGGATGCCAGAAGTCCTTTCTACGTGTTCCCGGACCTCGGCGTGTCTCAGCAATTATCAAGGCAGCGGCACTCGTTACTCTTCCTCTTCCTTCACGTCTCCCCGTGCCGCCTTCGCTTTCTCGATGATTTTTTCCTGCAACTGCCCCGGCACCGCGTCGTAGTGATGCATTTCCATGTTGAAGCTGCCGCGGCCTTGGGTCATGGCTGTGAGATCGACGCCGTACGTCAGCATTTCTGACATGGGCACTTCAGCCTTCACAATGGTGTTGCCGCCTTTGTTGTCCATGCCCTGGATGCGCCCGCGCCGGCTGTTCAAGTCGCCCATGATCGAGCCCGCGAACTCATCCGGCACCGAAATCTCCACGTGCATGACCGGCTCCAGCAACGTGGGCTTGGCGACTTCCATCGCCTTCTTGAAGGCGATGCGCCCCGCCATCTGGAATGACAGGTCGTTCGAATCGACATCGTGATAGGAGCCGTCATAGAGGATCACTCTGAAATCCACCACCGGGAATCCGGCCAGATAGCCGCGGGCAGCGGCGGTGCGGATTCCCTTTTCCACGGCTGGAATGAAGTTCCGCGGAATCGAACCGCCGAAAATGTCGTTGACGAACTCAAAATCGCCGCCGCGCGGCAGCGGCTCCATCCTGATCTTGCAATCGCCATACTGGCCGTGGCCGCCAGTCTGCTTCTTGTGGCGTCCCTGCACGTCGGCCTTGCCGCGAATCGTCTCGCGATAAGGAACCTTGGGCGCTTTCAGGATCACTTCGGCGTGGTAGCGTTTCTTCATCTTCGCCACTACCACTTCAATATGCTGCTGCCCGGTTCCTGCAATCAGGAATTCCTTGGTCTGCTCATCACGGAAGAAACGCAACATGGCATCTTCTTCCATCAGCTTGTGGATGCTCGGCCCCAGCTTGTCTTCGTCAGCTCTGCTCTTGGGTTCAATCGCAAACGTGATCGCCGGTTCCGGCAGATGCACCTTGGGATACTGAATCGGCGCATTCTTATCGCCTAGCGTATCGCCGGTCAAAGTGTCTTTCAATTTGGCCACAGCTCCAATGTCGCCGGCATGCAACTCGGTCACTGGCACAGCGGTCTTGCCCTGGATGATCGAAATGTGTGCCAGCTTTTCCGCCGAGTTCTTGGGATAGTTCTGCAACGTCGCGTCGTTTTTCAAGACTCCGGAGAAGACTTTGAAGTAGGAAATGCGTCCCGCAAAAGCATCCGATACCGTCTTGAATACGTAGACCGAAACCGGTTCGGCGTCGGTTTCATGCCGCTTGGGCACATCTCCATTGCCCGAAGCTGCCGCTTCGCCCTGTATCCACTCGTGCTCTGACGGCGCGGGCGTGTAGTCCACAATGAAATCCATCACCCGGTCGGCGCCAATGTTGCCCAGGCCCGAGCCGAAAATCACTGGAAAGATCTTGTCCTCACGAATGGCTTCATGCAGCGCCTTCACCAAATGTTCCTCGGGAATCGTTCCTTTCTCGAAGAACTCTTCCATCAAGGCGTCGTCACCCTCGGCCACCATCTCGACCAGCCTTTCGTGAGCCTCTTGCGCCTGATCTTTAAGGTTCGCCGGAATCTCGCCTTCCTTGCCTTTGCCGTTTCCACCCAACTCGTAGGTGTAAGCCTTCATGTTGACCAGATCGACTACGCCGGTGAAATTCTTCTCGCTTCCGATGGGCAGCTCGAGAGGAATCACGGTCCGGCCGAATGCCTTGGTCAGCGAATCCAGCACCCGCTCAGCGTCAGCGCGCTCGCGATCCATACGGCTGGCGATGATCAACCGCGGGGTTTTGAACTCCTCGCAGTAGTTCCACACTCGCTGGGTGACGACTTCCACTCCAGCCACGCCGTCAACAACCACAATCGCCGCGTCCACCACCGGGAGCACCATCTTGGCTTCGTGGACGAACATGCTGAATCCAGGCGTATCAATCAGGTTGATCTTCGTCTTTCCCCACTCGACATACGCCATGCCGGCCGAGATCGACATCTTGCGCGCGATCTCTTCGTCGTCGTAATCGGTGGTCGCCGAGCCATCGTCCACACGGCCTAGCCGCTGCGTGGCGCCGGATGTGTACAACATGGCTGAAACCAGCGAGGTTTTTCCTGCGTGGCCATGGCCGACCACCGCGACATTCCTGATGTTTGCGCCTTCGTAAACCTTCACGGGTCACTCCTTCGAGATCGTGTGGAGACGGGCGTCTCGCCCGTCCGAGCGAACCTCGACTTGTGATCGAAATTAGAGATCTTCACCACGGCGGGCCCATAACAACCTAAAGAAGAGGACAGTCTATAGGCCAACGTCGAACACTCTGCCAAAACTATGGATGCTAACACGCTTCCACTAGGCCTCTCAACCCGGCCTTGGCCTGCCGGTTTTCCGTTCCGGGTGTATCATCAACTCGCCATGCTGGGCGACCGCACCAACGAACAATGGGTGACGCAATATGCAACCAGTCATCAGCACCCCATAAACCGGCTTTGCCACACTCTGGGCATTCCGGCAATTCTGTTTTCGCTCGCCCTGTTCATCGCCAGCATCTTTATTCGTCGCTTGTGGCCCTATGCGCTTGCGCTTTTCCTTGTGGGATGGGCGTTCCAATTCATCGGCCATGCCTTCGAACGCAAAGAGCCTGAGTTCTTTCATGACTGGCGTTTCTTGTTTGTCGGTGTGCGCTGGTGGTGGGCTAAAATTCGCGGCAAAGCCTGAGAATCGACCATGTTCCCTCAACTCGCCCAATACACCGACCTCGGACTTCTCCTGCTTCGGCTGATGACCGCTGCCGTCTTCATCGATAGTGGCTGGAGCCACGCCAGCAAGTCTGCAACCCGCAGCAAAGACATCGGCATGAGCCAGGGTTTCACTATCTTTCTCGGAAGCGTCGAAATCGCCGGAGGCCTCGGCCTGACTTTCGGAGTCCTGACTCAACTTGCCGCCATCGGCCTCATCCTCATTTCGCTCGGCGCCATCCAGAAGCAGATTTTTGTCTGGCACGTTGGGTTCTGGGGCGAGAAAACCTACGGCTGGCATTACGACCTGCTGATGATTGTGATGAACCTGCTCATCCTGTTCACCAACGGCGGCCGCTGGGTGCTGATGAAGTAGAGGTAACCTTGCGCCCTCGCCCTCGTCTAACCTATCCTTATTGTCAATTCTCGCGCGGATCCTTCATGCATCGTCTGACCGCCAGGCTGCTGCTGACCCTCGTGCTCGTGGGCGTCCTCGCCCCCGTGGCCTTGGCGATCTCGGCTCCTGCGCCGCATGCCTGCTGCATGCGCAAGCCGATGCATGAACATGGCTCGAATGGTGCTGAAATTCACGCTATTCCTGCTTGCTGCAATCACGACTGCTGCCATGCCCTGACGGTTTCCCAGTCTCCGCATCTTCTGCCGGCAACTGGTACACAGATCGCCACTTTCTCGACCCAACTAACGGCGGAACGGAACGTAGTCAATCGCTGCCGCCTTATCCAGTCTTCGAATTCCGGCCGCGCCCCGCCTCAGTTCTCCATCGCCTAGATCAATTGCAAGCCAGTATCTCTGTCCACGCGCGAGCGGCCCTATGGCCGCTTCGCAGGTGGCTTAACAGCATTTGTCTCAGGAAAAAGGAGAACCTCATGAGTTCCATTCGTATCGCTGCACGGTTGGCGGTGCTCGCTTTTGCATCTGCCGCGTTTGCCACTATTTTCGGTTCGGTTCGCGGTATTGTCCATGATCCCCAGCATCGGCCGGTGCAAGGCGCCATGGTGATGCTGCGCGCGAAGTCGTCAGACTGGAGCAAGACCGCGACCACCGACTCGAACGGAGAATTCCAGCTCATCGCCGTGCCCTTGGGCGAATACACGGTCAGCGTGGCGAGTTCGGGCTTTGCCCAAACGGCGCAAACCGTGACCGTCGAGTCCGGCACGCAGCCGGTTCTGCATTATCAACTGGCGCTTGCGTCGGTCAACGAGAACGTCACTGTCTCCGGGACTCCGGCGGTGGTCCCCACCGATACTGTAACTCCCACCACCTTGGTCGACCGCGCAGACATCGAGCGCACTCCTGGCGCCGACCGCACCAACAGCCTGGCCATGATCACCGATTACGTGCCCGCGGCATATGTGACGCACGACATGCTGCATATGCGAGGAGGCCACCAGGTGGAGTGGCTGATCGACGGGGTCCCCATCCCCAACACCAACATCGCCAGTAATCTGGGCCCGCAGATTGACCCCAAAGACATCGACTATCTCGAGGTTCAGAGAGGCAGCTACGACGCCGACTATGGAGACCGTACCTATGGCATCTTCAACATCGCGCCGCGAACCGGGTTTGAACGCGATCGTGAATGTGATCTGGTCATCAGCTTGGGGAACTTCTATCAAACCAACAACCAAATCAGTTGCGGAGGACACACCCAGCGTTTTGCTTACTATGTCAGTTTGAACGGAAATCGCAGCAATTACGGACTCCAAACTCCTGTCCCACAAGTCAATCACGACGCCGAAAACGGCTACGGAGGGTTCGCTTCGTTAATCTTCAACCCCAACGCGAAGAATCAATTTCGTCTCGTCACATCCTTGCGCCAGGATTATTACCAGATTCCCATTGACCCCAATCCCAACTCAATCGGAAATCAGATCTTCCCCAGTTCCGGCCTGCGGGATGGCGAGCGTGAGCCCGATGGTTATGTCACCTTCTCCTGGGTTCACACCTTCAATCCCAATACGCTGCTTACGGTTTCGCCCTTTTATCATTACAACAGCGCTAACTATACCGGCGGACCGAACGACTTTCCCGTCATCTCAAGTGTTACGCAGACCGCCAACTATGCTGGAGCCCAGGCGGCCTTGAGCACCAGCTTCTGGAAAAACGACCTTGATGGCGGAGTCTACGGGTTCTACCAGCACCAGTATAATTTCTTTGATAACCAGTTCACCGACGGCAGCCAAAACTTTCCAGCCTCCTCGCTGGGTGTAAACGGAGGGCTCGCCGCCGTTTTTATCAACGACAAGTTCAAAGTCACTCCGTGGTTGACGTTAATCGCGGGCCTTCGTCAAACCGAGTTCCGGGCCTCGATCGCGGAGAACGCAACCGACCCTCGCTTTGGGGCGACCGTGCGAATTCCGCGCCTGCATTGGGTGCTTCGCGGCTTCTACGGCTACTTCTACCAGGCCCCGCCGCTAGCCACGGCGACCGGCGCACTTCTCGATTTGGCAAGCAGCCAGAACTTTACCTTTGCTCCTCTGCACGGCGAACGTGATATCGAATCACAATTCGGGGTCACGATTCCGTATCGCGGCTGGACGCTTGACGCCGATAACTACACAACTAGGGCGACGAATTGGCTGGACCACAACAATATCGGAGAATCGAATCTCTTCTGGCCGATCACCTGGGATCGCGCCTTGATTCAAGGTTGGGAACTCACATTGCGCTCCCCCCGGCTCTGGAATCGCGGACAGTTTCACCTTGCCTATGCCAACCAAATCGCGCAGGCAACCTCACCCATCACGGGAGGCTTGATCTGCCCCACCCCCGTGACGCCAGCCTGTGGACTCGACATTCCGCCCGGACTCTCACCCGTTGACCACGATCAGCGAGACACGTTGAACCTGGGTTTCAACACCAGCCTACCCTGGCAGAGCTTTGCCTCGACGAATGTGTACTATGGCTCGGGGTTCACCAACGGATTGCCTGGCGTGCAGTATCCCGGGAATTATCTGCCTGGTCACACTACGTTCGATCTTGCTCTTGGGAAAACCTTCGCTGAGAAATACACCATTTCCGTGACTGCGCTGAACGTAGCCAACCGCCGGGTGCAGTTGGATAACAGCCTGACATTCGGCGGATTTCACTGGAACGATCCACGGGAGATTTACGCGGAGTTTCGCTACCGCTTTCACTACTAACAAGACTTTACCTTCTTTTACAAACTCTTTACCTTCGGCCGCGCCGCCCAGTGTTTAGATAAAAGTTGGAATTCTCTGAAATTCAGGAGGCATGTTGTGAGTAGATATCTTTCTTTGGTTTTTGTTTTGGTATTCGGAGTAACTTCTTGCCTTTTGGCACAGGATGCAGCTCAGGGCGACAGCCAGCCCGCCAATGTCGCTGGCAAGTGGACGATGTCCTGGCAAAGCCGGGATGGCGCCAAACAGGGCACGCTCCAACTCCAGCAGGACGGCTCCAAGCTTACGGGCACCATGGATGGAGAGCGCGGCTCGGTTCCCCTCACCGGTACCGTCAATGGGAACAACATTTCCTTCAGCACTCAGTCGCAGGGACGCCGCACCTTTACGATGGTCTACAGCGGCACGATCGATGGTGACAAAATGACGGGAACTTCCCAGCCCCAAGGCGGACAGGGTGGGCAAGGTGGCATGGGCGGCGGTGGCCACCACGGTGGCGGCCAGCAAAACCATTCCTGGACGGCAACTCGTCAAGCCGGCAATTCAAGTCCGACTTCGTCGAGTCCTTCCTCATCAAGCGATGACGAGTCCGACGATCAACCAGGCTTCTGATTTTTTTCCACCAGGGATCTCTGCCGATTCTCTCTCCGGCCAAAGATCCCTTTTTTATCTCAACACGCTTAACTAGTGCGCAGTCAGATGAAACACCGACCCGCAGCCCGAGGTAAAGCCTTCGTCTTGACATCCGGTTTGAGGGGGTCCTCCGACAGGCGTGCTGCCATAGACATCGCCGTCCGAACCCAGGACCAAGCCCATCGAGGAGTAGAACGGGGCTCCGCTTTGCTGCTGTGTAAAGTCGTAGAGGTCGGTTAAGTTCCCTTTCGTGTCTAGTTTGAACAAGCATCCGCCCCCGACGGCGCAATTGTTCACCTCTTCGATCCCGTACAGGTTGCCTCTCGAGTCTTTCACCAGATGGTAGGCGAAGACCGGGTTCCGCACCTGCCCCTGGGTGCACGGGGGCGCGGTGCACGGGACGAAGGTAAAGAGCACGCTGAACTGGCCGCTCGTATCCACCTTGAAAATGGTTCCGACGCCGTACTCGAAATCTGTATGCGGGATGACATTACCGCCACCTGCCGCAATGCCATAGAGGTTGCTGGCAGAATCAATGATCAGGCCTAGAGGGGTGGAACCGTCCCCCGGCCCGGTGAAAGTGTGGAGTACGGTGAACTTGCCGCTGCGATCAAGCTTGTAGATCGTTCCGCAGCCTGCTTGACCACCTTGAAACTCGCCGGGATATTCGCAGGAAAGCTTGCCACCAAAGTATGCTGTGCCGTAAAGGTTGCCTTTGCCATCATGGATTCAGGCCCCCGGCCGGTGATCCCGCCCTCGGCAAACGCGGT